>Ga0224530_1000056_pt1 | contig 73559 bp, 62 predicted proteins | sample CBST75metaG_FD_179873 | JGI IMG/M metagenome (GOLD analysis project Ga0224530, IMG submission 179873) | Peat soil microbial communities from Stordalen Mire, Sweden - C.B.S.T75 | ecosystem: Environmental > Terrestrial > Soil > Wetlands > Peat | place: Sweden: Norrbotten County, Stordalen Mire...
ATCGCCCTCAACTTGCTCAAGCAAGACAAAACCTCAAAACGCGGTGTCCACGGAAAAAGACTCAAAGCCGGTTGGGACAATGACTACCTGCTCCATCTGCTCGGAAATTAAGATGCGTTTGCCCTGGTGCAATGGGGCCTCCATTTGACTTTTCCCGCTGCTTCCATCGATACTGCCCATAATGCTGAACTCAAGGAAACACGGAATTGCGGTCATGGCCATGTGTATGCACATGATGTGCGGAACCGTCCGTGTGGCTTTTGAGAGGCAAGTGCGCTAGACGCAACCGATCTTGAAACCATGTGGCCCGGGTCCTTACAAGGATTCGGGCCGTTTTGCTTTTCGGCGCGGACAGCAACCTGTCCCGCCCTCACCTCATCCAAATAGCCCGCAAGGAGCCAAGCATGTCGGAATTGAAGCAGCGCCAGTTTGCCACCCTCGCCGTCCACGCCGGTCAAACGCCCGACCCAACCACCGGCTCGTGCGCCGTGCCCATCTATCAGACCGCTTCCTACGTGTTTCAGGACGCGGCTCATGCCGGCCGGTTGTTTGGCCTCCAGGAAGCGGGCAACATCTACACCCGCATCATGAACCCCACCAACGACGTTTTTGAGAAACGCGTGGCGGCTTTGGAAGGCGGTGTCGCGGGCCTGGCTACGGCTTCAGGTATGGCGGCGGAAACCTTGGCCCTCACCACGCTTGCCTCGGCCGGCGACGAGATCATCTCCACCACCTCGCTCTACGGTGGCACTTACACCCTCTTCCGCTACACCTTTGCGCGGCTGGGCATCACGGTGCGGTTTGTTGATGCGGATGACTTCGATGGCCTGCGCGCGGCGATCAACGAGAAAACCCGCGCCATCTACACCGAGACGCTGGGCAACCCCAAACTGGACGTTGCGGATATCGAAAAATTCGCTGCCATCGCGCACGAGCACGGGCTGCCCTTGGTCATCGACAACACCTCTGCCTCGCCTGCCCTGGTGCGGCCCATCGAGTGGGGCGCGGACATCGTGGTCAATTCCGCCACCAAGTTTCTGGGCGGTCACGGCACCACCATCGCCGGCGTCATCGTGGACGCGGGCAAGTTTGACTGGGCCGCCTCCGGCCGCTTCAAGAGCTTCGTCGAGCCGGACCCCTCCTACCACGGCCTTTCTTTCACTGAGGCCTTTGGTCCCTTGGCGTTCATCCTCAGGGCTCGCGTGCAGGGATTGCGTGACACCGGCGCGGCGTTGTCGCCCTTCAGCGCTTTCCTGTTGCTGCAGGGCATTGAGACGTTGCACTTGCGCCTGGAGCGCCACTCTGCCAACGCTCTCGCCGTAGCCCGCCATCTGGAGCAGCATCCCGGCGTGGACTGGGTCAACTATCCCGGCCTGGAGTCCAGCCAGTACCACGAACGAGCGAAGAAGTATCTGCCCAACGGCCAGGGAGCGCTGATTACCTTTGGCATCAAGGGGGGCTACGAGGCAGGGAAGAAGTTGATAGACGCATTGCAACTGTTTTCGCTGCTGGCCAACATCGGCGATGCCAAGTCGCTCGTGATTCACCCGGCCTCGACCACGCATCAGCAACTCTCCGTAGAGGAGCAGGCAGATGCCGGCGTCACTCCCGAACTGGTTCGCCTGTCGGTTGGGATTGAGGATATCCGCGACATTCTGGCCGATCTGGACCAGGCAATTGAAGCCGCCAACGGGCAAACCGTGGCCCAGGGAGCAGCAGCCGGGTGTCTTGCTGCACAATGAGGAATATGACTGAAGCCCGCATCGGGACCGGCGCCACGCCGGCCAGGACGCCCGTTCTGGAGCCCACCTACGAAGGCGACTTCGTGCTCGATGAGCCGCTGCTGCTCGACTCGGGCCGCACTCTGTCCGGCTGTACGCTGCACTACGCGGTGTACGGCCGGCTCAATGCCGCGCGCGATAATGCCGTACTGGTGTGTCACGCCCTGTCCGGCTCCGCTCTGGTCAGCTCTTGGTGGCCCGAAATCTTCGCCCCCGGTGCGGTTCTGTCTCTGGAACACGACTTCGTGATCTGTATCAACATGCTGGGCTCCTGTTACGGCTCCACTGGGCCCGGCTCCGTCGACCCCGAAACGGGCAAGGTCTACGGTCCCGACTTTCCCCTGGTTTCCATCCGCGACAACGTGAGGGCGCAGGCGCGCTTGCTGGACTCGCTGGGCATCCGCAGGCTCAGACTGACTCTCGGAGCCTCTCTGGGGGGCATGCAGGCCCTGGAGTGGGCCATCGTGAATCCCGAACGGGTCGAGCGCGCGCTCGTCATCGGCGTGGCTCCACTCACGGCCATGGGGATCGCTCTCAACCATCTCCAGCGCCAGGCCATTCAGCACGACCCGGACTGGGCCGGCGGCCACTATCTGCCCCAGCGCACTCCGCGCCGCGGGCTATCGCTGGCTCGGCAGATCGGCATGATCAGCTACAAGTCCGCCGAACTGTTTGACGAGCGCTTCGGCCGCAGGCCCAACCGCAACGGCGAAGACCCCTGGGGCCTGGATGACCAAGGGGGGGGGCTCATCGGGGGACGCTTCGACATCGCAGGCTATCTGGATTACCAGGGGCAGCGCTTTATGGACCGCTTTGACGCCAATTCCTACCTGGCTCTCCTGCGCACCATGGATACTTGGGACCCCTTGCACGGCCATTCCGCACCCAACCAAGTCTTCAGCCGGATCAGCGCCCGGCTGAGCTTCGTCGGCATCAGTTCCGACTGGCTGTTCCCCCCCGACTCCGTGCGCGACTTTGCATATACAATTCGCGCCGCCGGAGTTCAGGCCGATTATCGCGAAATGACCAGCGCCCATGGCCACGACGCCTTTTTGGCCGAGCAGACCGAACTGGTGCGCCTTCTCCAATAACGCGATTTACTCGAAGCGAAAGCTCAGGAACAGTTTTCTCCGAGCTGGTGTCTAAGCCCCTATGCCGCGCAAGACCATGCAATCCGGAGATTCGAAGAGGGGGACAGCCGAAAATGCGGTATTCTCTCTCCTGCGGGGCCAAACCGCCCCAATGGCAGCGGTTTCGGCATCGCACAAAGAAGCCCATTTTCGGAACTTGCAGACGGCATTGAATTTTTCCCTCACAACTCCGCTTGTCACGAAGAGCGCGGCTTTCTATAATCCATCCAACACCGCATTGGAAGCCAAGGGTTCGTTTACAAGTGACCTTGGTGATCAACCGTCCAAAAGAACGGTTGTATTTTCCGCGAGCGAGTGCTTGAATATTGATCTCCATTTCGGCAATTCCCAGGAGCACTGAATGAAGAAGTTTGTCTTTGCGTCTGTGATGGCATTGGCGAGCATTTGCCTCGTTTCCGCGCCCACGTTGCGAGCCCAGGATTCGGATACCATTTCCATCAAGGATCCGTCCGAGTTTAACGCCTATCAAATGGCCACCACCCAGAGCGATCCCAAGGCGAAGGCTGCGGCCCTGGAAACCTTTCTGACACAGTATCCCCAGAGCGTCGTCAAGAGCTCCGTCCTCGACTTGCTGTTGGACACCTATCAGGGCCTCGGCGATCCTGACCATGCGCTCAGCGCCGCCAGCCGCCTGATCCAGATCGACCCCAACAACATGAAGGCCATTTTCCTCTCCGTGGTCATCAAAAAGAGCCAGTGCGCCAAGACCAGCGACGCGCAGACTTGCGATGACGCTGCGGCACTGGCCCACAAGGGCCTGGCCGTCGTGAAGCCCGCCAAGATGTCGGACGACGACTGGAAGAAGCAGACCGCCGCCACCTATCCGATCTTCCATTCGGCCATGGCTCTGGACTTTGCGCTTGCCAAGAAGGACTACAAGTCGGCCATTTCCGAGTACCGTACCGAGCTGATGCTCTTCCCGCCTGAGGCCACCAAGGGCGGCCCCGGACTGGTCGATACGCTGCAGCTGGCGGAAATGTACATCAAGCCCGAAGCCAAGGACCTGGTTCAGGCTGTCTGGTTCTACTCCCGCGCGTGGAACTTCGCCCCGCCGGCGTTCAAGGCCCAGATCCAGCCCAAGATCGACTATTACTACAAGAAGTACCACGGCAACCTGGACGGTCTGGACGGCATCAAGGCCCAGGCAGCTCTCACCGTCTTCCCGGCCGATACTTTTGTCATCCCGCCTGCCGCAACGCCGGCTGATATTGCTCACAAGGTGGTTGTTGAAACTGCCGACCTGAACAGCCTCAACCTGGGCGACAAGGAGTTTATCCTCGCCTCTGGCACCAAGGAAGACGCCGACAAGCTCTGGGCGTTGATGAAGGACAAGGCGACACCGGCTCCGGGCGTGGTGATTGAAGCCACCGCATCGGTCATCAAGCTTGCTGTGAGCGACGATGCCAAGGAAGCCAAGACTGCCGACTTCATCGTCAACATGAAGGCGCCGCTCGCCGACAAGGATATTCCTGCCGTCGGCACTGCCTTCAGAACCCAGCCCGCAGCGGAGTTGGACGGGGCCTACGACAGCTTTACGCAGATCCCGGCCACAGACACTACGGCGCAAGCGGTTCAGATCGTGCTTCGCGACGGTATCCTCTTGTCGGAGAAGAAGAAGCCTGCTGCTCCGGCCCACAAGCCGGCTGCCGGACACAAAGCGCATTGATCTGTTGATCGGTCCACACCGATGTAGCGCCGGACCCACCAGGGTCCGGCGTCAAGCAACCCGTTCCTGGGACCACCAAGGGCAGCCTGCATCCAGCTGCCCTTTTTGTTTGGGATACGTGCCTCTTTTGAGACGGTCAGTTTCATGCCGCAGTGGTAGGCTATGGCCAGCATGGAACGAATCAGAAACTTCCCCCTCGTTTTGGCGGCCGCCTCCATTGCAGCGATAGGTGCGCCCACCGCGGCCCAGGCCATTCAGGATCCGGGCGCAGAGCATGTCGCGATGCCGCACCCGCATGCGCAGCCGATGCCTTTTCTTCCCGACGACGGGACGGGCGCCCCGGTCTACTCGATCCAGTTCCTCACCGCCGAACAGATGAGCCCGCAGGATCGCGATTTGGCGGCCGATGCAGAGTCCTCCATCGCCGAACGGGCTGGATTTGTTGGCCTGGAGTTCAATCAGGGCCAGTGGAGTTACCGGCAGATGCTCTGTCCGGCGCTGCCCAACCACCTCCTGCTCCAGTTCACGCGCAACGGAGGGACCGGCGACGTAAGCATGTTTTCAGCTTCCGTTCCGCGAGGCGACTCCGGCCATGTGCGCATCATCCCGATTCAGCGCCGCGGCTATTCGCTGTTCTCGCCGGCTCCCATCAACGCCCTTACGATCTCGGCCTTCAATCGAATCCGCGCCGAAGAACCTACTGGAAGCACTCCTGCCTGGCTCACGACTGGCCTGTGCTATGCCGCTCTGACCGGAGCCCATCCCCAGGCGATGCTGCCTGTCGGCAACTCCGCCGGTCAGAACTTCCCGGAGTCCAGGTCGGCCATCCTGGACATTCCCGGCAATGGCGGCGCCATCATCTCGTTTAGAGATGAGTCGACGCCTTCCCGGCCAATGCAGTGGTCGATGACTTTTGACGGTAGAGGAAAGTTGCTGAAAGCCTCGCATGCGCCCGCATCGGGGTACAGGGAGAAGGCTGTCCCTCCGCTCCCGGCCGAGATGAAAGGCAAACCCGTACCCCAGGCCGGCGCGGATTTGCAGGGCAGGCTAGTGCCGCCGGCGTCTCCAGTGAAGGTTACCCGGGTCCCGCCTGACAGCAACGCCAGCAAACCCCAAGCGCCCAAAGAGCGCTGAAAGACCCTTGAGAATTGTAGGCCGATGACAGGGGAGTCCCTGATCGTTACAACGCGCCCGCGATGGGATGCCGCTACTCGCCCAACATGATCCGCTGAATGAACGTAGCGCGCCCGGTCATCGGATCGCATGTCACCAGAGTTGCGCACATCTTGGGGTTCCCCTTGGCGGCCTCGAACTTGCCCGGCATGCCGGTCAGAAACCGGTGTAGTACCAGGTCCTTTTCCACCCCGATCACGCTGTCGTACGGGCCGCTCATGCCCACATCGGTCTGGTAGGCGGTTCCGCCTGGCAGTACGCGCTGATCGGCGGTGGGAATGTGCGTGTGGGTGCCCAGAACTGCGGTCACGCGACCGTCCAGATACCAGCCCATCGCGACCTTCTCGCTGGTCGCCTCGGCGTGAAAGTCCACCACGATCACCTTGGCCTTGATCCCCGCCAGCAGGGCGTTGACGGCGTGGAAGGGGTCATTCGTGGTGTTCATGAAGACGCAGCCCTGCAGGTCGATTACGGCGTACTCCACGCCCCCCTGGGTCGTGCCCTCAAAGACGCCATAACCAGCCGAGCCCGGTTGCAGGTTCTGCGGCCGCAGTACCCGGCGCGGCCGCTCCTGGCTGTCGGCCGGGACGGACTTCAGATAGTCGATCAGCTCGCGCTTGTCCCAGATGTGATTGCCGGTTGTCAGCACATCGGCGCCCAGGTCGAACAACTCCTCGGCGATCTGCGGTGTCACGCCAAAGCCGCCCGCGGCGTTCTCGGCATTGATCACCACCAGGTCCACGTCGTTGGCTTCGCATACATGGCCGATGTGTTCGCGCACAATCCTGCGTCCCGCGCTGCCGAAAATGTCGCCGACAAAAAGAATGTTCAAAGGGAATCAACTCCTGAATCTGGGCCAGCAGACAGCAATCAGTAGTCGGATTAACGCCTGCTAACCACCGATAACTGACCACTGACAACTGACTACTGTTTTTCCTGCTTTTCCTGTCTCATCAGCGGGAACAGAATCACGTCGCGGACGGAGCGGGAGCCGGTCAGCAGCATCACCAGCCGGTCCACGCCCATGCCTTCGCCGCCGGTCGGGGGCAGCCCGTAGGCCAGGGCGCGCACATAGTCCTCATCCATCTGGTGCGCCTCGTCGTCGCCATGCTGGCGTTCCACAAGCTGCTGCTCAAAGCGCTTGTGCTGCTCGGCCGGATCGTTCAGCTCGCTGAAGGCGTTGCCCAACTCGAAGCCGCCGCAGAAGAACTCGAAGCGCTCCACGTGGGCTGGATCGTCCGGCTTGGCCTTGGACAGCGGAGAAACCTCCACCGGATAGTCGTAAATGATGGTCGGCTGAATCAGGAAAGGCTCCGCCACCGCCTCGAACAGGTTGTAGACGGACTTGCCCAACGCCGCGCCCTTCATCGAGTCGAAGTAGACCACGGTGATAGCGCCATGAATCGTCTTCAGCTCTGCAATCCGCTCCGGCGTCAGATGGGCGGTTTCGCCCAGGGCCTTCTCCAGCGAACTTATGGCGGCATGCAGCCGCGCCTGCAGCACCGGTGCGGATTCAAGGGCGGCCAGCGCAGGCTTGGCCCCGGCTTCCTCTGGCCAGAACTCGCGGATGGCCTCGTTCATGCTCAGCCGCTGCCACTTCGCCAGGTCGATGGTGTTGCCATTGAATTCTATGATCGTGGTGCCGTTCACCGCGAGGGCCACGTACTCGACCAGTTCCTCGGTCAACTGCATCAGGTCGAGATAGTTGGCGTAGGCCTGGTAGAACTCCAGCATGGTGAACTCGGGATTGTGCTTCGTGCTCACGCCTTCGTTGCGGAAGTTGCGGTTCAGCTCATAGACCCGGTCCAGTCCGCCTACCACCAGCCGCTTCAGATAAAGCTCCGGCGCGATGCGCAGAAACAGATCCTCGTCCAGAGCATTGTGATGCGTCACAAAGGGCCGTGCCGCCGCGCCGCCGGCAATCTGCTGCATCATCGGCGTTTCCACTTCAAGGAAGCCCCGCTCATCAAAGAAACGGCGCAGTGCTTGCAGCACCTTGGCGCGCTTGACGAAAACTTCGCGAGCCTCCAGGTTGGTAAACAGGTCCACGTAGCGCTGGCGGTAGCGCAACTCCACGTCGGCCAGCCCGTGAAATTTCTCCGGCAGGGCCAGCATGGCTTTGGCCAGGAAGGTCAGCCGCTCCACGTGCACCGTCAACTCCCCGGTCCGGGTACGGAACAGGTAGCCCGTCACGCCGATGTGGTCGCCCATGTCCAGCAGCTTGTACAGCGCAAAACCCTCGTCGCCCACTGCATCCTTGCGGACGTAGATCTGCAGCCGCTCGCCGTTCTGCTGCAGAGTGGCGAAACCGGCTTTGCCCTGGGCGCGAATGGTCATGATGCGCCCCGCAATGGCCACCGTTACACGGTTGCCTTCCAGTTCCTCGGCTTGGGTCTCGCCCCACTGGGCGCGGATTGCGGGAATGGTATGCGTGGCCGGAAACTGGTTCGGATAGGCGGCCTGTCCCAGCTTCTCAATTTCTTCCAACTTTGCCTTGCGCAGGTCAAAGAGATTGCGCTCAAACTCTGAATCGAACACGTTGTATCCTTCCATCGGATGGGCAGGGGCCCAAAAGGGAAGTATACCCGCTCGCGGGTTTCCCCTGTATGCTGGTCAAGGACCTTTATGCCTTTCAATCGCCCCATTCCGAACCCTCGGCCGCAGCCCGAGCAGTCCCGGTCGTCCAATGGCCTGGGTGCCTTGGTACAGGCCGAAAAGATGATGCAGATCGCCATCCTTCTGCCTTCCTCAGCGTTTATCGGCTGGCTGATCGGCGCTTGGGTGGACCTCCACTTCCATCAGAAGTGGGTTGGCATCGCCGGAATTCTCTTCGGTGGCATCTCCGGCCTGGTCTATGTCATCCGGCTGGCAAGGGACGCCATGAACTCGCCCGGCACCAAGCCCGAGAACGACAATGGGAAGGAACCCCCAACTTCAAGCCATGAGTGAAGAAATCACCCCCCTCGCCGGTCTCACCGATGCGGCCCTCGAATCCCTGCTCAAGCACGCCATTCGCGACACCCTGATTCTGGGATTGCTCCCTGCGGTGGTGCTGTTGTTTGTCTCCGGCTGGCGCAACGCCGCCATGTTGGCCGTGGGAGCTGCTATTTCCGCCGCCAGTATCATGGAGTGGCAGCGGCTCATCCGCTTCGTCAACGCCAAGCTCGACAAGCAGAAAACTCCCAAAAGCACGGTCCTCGTGGCCGTATCCTTTGTGCTCAGGCTCACAGTCTTTGCTCTGGCAATTTATGGTAGCCTGAAGTGTTTCCACGGGTCGGTGGTGGCGCTTCTTTGCGGCCTGGGTCTGGCGTTTGTGACCCTGGCGTGGGAAGCACTCAAATTGCTTCGAGACTGAGTTCCTTGAAGCTTGACCCGGAAACAGAAAGATCTAAGCCTACATGCCGGAAACTTTTGCACTTGTGCGTTTGCTGAATGGCCTCTTTATGGGCATTGAGGTCAAGGCTCTTCAATCGATTGGCGTTGGCGCAGCCGAGGCCTCCCACACGGCCCTCAAGGTCAATCAGGCGTTCGGCTTGGAACTGTTGGTCGTCGCCGGCCTCATCGCCTTCTTCTTCGTCGTGCGGCTCACCCTTTCGGTGGAGAAGCCCAATCCAGCGCAGCAGATCGCCGAGATGATCCACGGCTTCACCGGCGGCCAGGCAGAACAGGTCATCGGTCACGGCTACGAGCGCTTTCAGGCCTTCGTCACCTGCATCGCCCTGTTCGTGGTCATCAACAATCTTCTGGGATTGATTCCCGGCGTGGAGACGCCCACCAAGCTGCCTTCCGTGCCGCTTGGCATCGCCATCCTGACGTTCCTCTACTATCAATACCAGGGCGTTCGCGCCAACGGACCAGGCTATATCAAGCAGTTCCTGGGGCCGGTGTGGTGGATTTCGCCGCTTCTGTTCCCCATTGAAATCATCTCCCACTGCGCGCGCGTCATGTCGCTCACCATCCGTCTTTACGCCAACATGTTTGCCAGCGATCTGGTCAGCCTGGTCTTCTTCTCGCTGATTCCGGTGGCCATTCCCGCCGTCTTCTTGGGTCTGCACTTCTTCGTCTCGCTGATTCAGGCGTACATCTTCATGCTCCTGGCGATGATTTATCTCTCCCAGGCGGTTTCGCACGAGCACTAGGGCTACAGTTGCAGGTAGCATTTGCGGAGGGAGCAGGGGGATTCATTCCCCTGAAAAATGGCCGCAAAGAGCAGGGCCTTTAGGCCCGGAATCGGTCCAGGCATCTGTGCTTGTTGTCGTCCCAAATCTGGGTGGGATACCACGAGGCTCGTGTTACAGAAACAGTGACATGCCGTAGAGCCTGGTTTCAAACTCTCGTCGGAGACGAGAAAAAGATTTCGCCGGAGAGCGCTTCCGCTCCGGGCCAACGAACGGCCGCCAGTGTGAGGGGGCCAGCAAGGTGAGCCTCAACCACCTCCTGGCGGCCAATTCAAGGGAAGCAGGAGAACTATGCGTAAACTTCAATATCTGTTCATGGCCCTCGCGGTTCTGTGCTGTGCAGTTCCGGCTTTTGCGGATGGCGGTTCGTCATCCATCAACCTGGTGCCGATCGGCGCTGGTCTCGGTATGGCCCTCGCCGCCGGCCTCTGCGGCCTCGGTCAGGGCAAGGCAACTGCTTCGGCCACTGAAGCGTTGGCCCGCAACCCCGGCGCTCGCGCTGGCATCATGACCCTCCTGGTTCTCGGCCTGGCCTTCATCGAGTCCCTCACGCTGTTCACCTTGGTCATCGTCTTCGCCGTCGTCAAGTAACACGGCGTCTCAAGACAACCGAGCGGCCCCGCCTGTCCAGGCGGGGCCGCTCTGCGTTTGTGTCCTTGATTCTCCAGCAAGGCTACTCACACGATGCAATGATCAGGGTGTTCCCGCGCCGCATTTTTGATTTTTTGCTGCCGGGCTGCTGGCACGATCTCGCTGAACAGAGGCCGTGAGAGCTCTACCGCCCGGCTTGTGCCGAGTTCCTCCCGCCGGCGCGCATCATCTGGATGCCCTGCCTATAGGACAGCCCCGCGGGGAGCGGCTCAAACTGCGTCTGCTCCTCGACTGTGTCGAAGCTCTTGTTCTTGAACAGCACCCGGCCGCTCATCGCCATCTGGAAACGCACAATCCGCCACTGGCGGCTGCCCACGTCCGCCTGCTCAATTACGATCCAGCCGCCCTTGTTGAGCCGGCCCAGGATCCCCCAGCCAAAGTCCTCATCCTGCCGCAGATGGCCTTCCAGGCGCGTCACGCGCGTCTGAGAGACATCGATCCATATCTCCCCGGTCATCGCGGTCAGAACCTGTGTTTCCAGGTCGGGAGGGGAAAAGTGCGGGTTGGGCTTGAAGCTGAGTTTCTCCACCTTTCCTGCAGGGCCCCAGCCGGTTCCGGCAAATTGGTAGACAAATGCCTGGGGAAGCGCGCGCAGCACCTTCAGCGCGCGCCCGGTGTCGGCATCTTCGCTCTGCTTGCGATGCCGCTGCCGTCCGGGATCGCTCAGCAGTCCGTCAAGGCGGGCCTGCTCCTTTTCCTCGTCCTCGGCGTTCAGGGGCTTGTCCCCGATCGACACCAGACGCGCCACTGCCCCGTCCCGGGTCTCAAAGATTTCCTTGACCGTGGTGAGCCTGGGGCTGGACTTGCGCAGGCGGTACCTCATCAGGTGGCTCGTGTCCTGGGCGGTGCGCATCTCTGCCGCCACGGCCCGCTCCACCAGCGCCTGGGCCTGGGTTGCCGTCATCGGACTGGCTGAAACCGCCTGCGACCTGCAGGGAACTGCCCAGCCTAACAACAATAATAGCGGTATGAGACTACGCACAGGGTATAGTGTAACGGCCATTGAACTCCCCTGCAGTGACGGCGTAACTCATGGTGCATTAGACGCAGTGGTTCCTTTCTCGCTATGCGCATTGAAGCAATGTGGCTGGGGTGCGTATAGTGCGTGAAGGGGCTTGTTTGGGCCCATGGAAGGGGCAAGTCTATGGTTGTTGACAATGTGCCAGCGCGCATCGGCAAGAGCATCGTGATTTGCGGCGAAGTCAAGGGCAGTGAAGACCTGATTGTGGATGGTCGTGTCGAAGGGACGGTAAGTCTCTCCGAGAGCCGCCTGACGATCGGACCCAATGCCAACGTTGCAGCTGACCTCTCTGCCAAGGATGTCCTCATCCTGGGCCAGGTCAAAGGCAATGTCGTGGCCACTGGCCGGGTCGAGATGCGCGCCGGCTGCTGCGTGGAAGGCGACATCCGTGCCTTGCGCCTCGCCGTGGAAGATAATGCGATCTTCCGCGGCAAAGTGGACCTCACACAGGCTGTATCCAAGACTTCCGACGGGGGTACCGCTCCTCACTCGGGCGGGATCTTTTAATCGAGGCTGTTTGCCGTTTTTGGCAGACAGCGCACATCTGGCCGCAAGGGGATTCCAGGTTGTTTAGCCGTTGGTTTGGCAAGAAACAGGAGAGTGGCCCAGCCGCTCTGGACCCGTTCGTGAGCGGGCCTAGAGTGCCGCGTCACTCCGGAGGATGGGCGGCGCTGCGCAAGCGCCTTCAGGGTGAGGCTGGGCTCCGCGTCATCGATGTCGGATACACGTCGCCCTCCAACATCAATTACCTCACGAGTCTCGGCCACAGTGTCTTCCTGGCCGATCTGGTCCACGATGCCTATATCGGAAAATGGCAAACTGGCACCGACGAGGAGGGCAACCCGGTATGGGACGTTCAGGGGTTTCTAGACAACTCCCTCAACTTCGCTGGCCGTACCTTTGACGTGGCCCTGTTGTGGACGGCGCTCGACTACCTGCCCGAACCCCTGGTGGCGCCGGTGGTGGCGCATTTATTTTCAGCCATGAATCCCGGCGGAGAAGTGTTTGCCCTGTTCCATACCCGCACCCAGGGCGATGAAACGGTACATTGCCGCTTCCATCTCACTCCCGGCGATGACGTCGAGGTTCAGTTGGCCGAGCCCTTTCCCCTGCAGCGTGCTTTCACCAACCGCAGCATCGAGCGTCTGTTTGACGGCTGGTCCGGTCATCGGCAGTTTTTGGCCAAGGACAGTGTCTCCGAAGTCATTATGACGCGGTAGGGAAAGGACGCACCGCGGGGAGGGAACATGGATTTGTTGAAGGGAACGCGCATCACCTGGCTGGGGCATTCCACCGTGCTGGTTCAGACACCCGGCGGCACCAATATCCTCATCGACCCCTACATCGCCCAGAATCCCAAATATCCGAAAAATTTTGTTCTGCCGGCAAAGATTCACTACATCCTGCTGACCCACGGCCACGGAGACCATATTGCCGATGTCGTGCCGGTCGCCTCCCAACACGGCTCTACCGTGGTGGCGGTCTTTGAGCTGGCAACGTATGTCGCGGGCAAGGGCGTGGCCAAGACCATCGGGATGAATTTGGGCGGAACCGTACAGCTGAATGAAGTCGCGGTCACCATGGTTGAAGCCAAACACTCAGCCGGGGCCCAGGATGAACATGGAACCCACTATGCAGGCATTGCCGTTGGCTATGTGTTGACCATTGCCAATGGGCCGGTCCTTTATCATGCCGGGGATACCGCCGTTTTCGGCGACATGAAACTCATTCAGAAACTTTATCGCCCCGAGGTGGCCATGCTGCCCATCGGAGGACATTTCACCATGGGGCCGCGGGAAGCTGCTGTGGCTGCGCGCTTGCTGGCGCCCAAAATCATTCTTCCGCTCCACTTCGGTACATTTCCGCCGCTCAAGGGAACACCGCAGGAACTGGCCACACTCATTGACCCAGAGATCCAAGTCGTGCAGTGGGTGCCAGGCGAAGCTGTCTAATCTATTTTTTTGTATGATCGGGTTGCCTTGTAGGCTGGACTGGCTCACGACCGCCTTTTCACTTCTGCTCGATACAGAAACTGAGCAGCGGAGTGGGTGTCTCTATGAGGAAACATCCACCCTGCACGCGAATTATAGCGGTTCTCCAATTGGGGTACACCGGAAGCATTGCTCTAAGGTGACTTTTTCCTCAAGAAAAAGTCACCTTGCACGGCCCTGATAAGTGCACGTATATTGAAGAACTGCTCTAAACGGCAATATGTGAAGTGAAAGGTGCTTTAACCAGCCCCGGAACTTCCGATGGCGTCAGTTACTTTGCGGATGCCGCTTTTTTCTGCTCTGCCCAGCGCCGCTTCACGGCTTCGGCAATGCGCTTCCGTCCCTCAGGGGTAAGGTTCCTCTTCTTTTTGGCGGGTTTCTTGGCGGCTGAAGTCGCTGCTGCTGCCTTCTTGGGTGCCGGAACGGCTCCGCCGCCCAGCAGGGCACGCGCCTGCTGCAACTGCGCAATTTCCCGGTCAATCTGTGACAGAATCTCTGAAACTCCCATGGTTCCTCCTGTTAGGTGCTCATAAGTGGATTGATCGTTCCTGTGTCTTAGTCGAAAATTTCACACGAAGAACCACTTGTCCTGAGAAACACGATACGCAACTATGGACTATTTTACAAACAAAAAATAGCCAAAGTTACCGAAAATGTGGTGTTTCTATAACAAAACCGCGTTTTTTATTGATACGTCGAAATCATAGGTGCGCCTTGGCCTATGTTAGCCGCCGGCCACTATTTTCAGTCGCGGAAAAGTAGTTACCAAGGTTACTGTAACCGAGAGGCCGTTGAGTTCCTCTGCAAATGAGTAGCCTCAAACAAGCTGCCCTCATGCCGGGAAACCGGCATGAGGGCATTGTCGTCAAAACGCTAGGTCTGAAACCCGTTAGAGATAGTGCGAAGGCTTGGGCGGAAGTGAAGAAGGCTCGGGCGTAGTCGGTGTGCCGGGAACCACGGAAAGATCGTGGCCGCCCAGACGCAACGTGGTCGGAGCGCCGGCTGCGCGATAGCTGCGCAGGTCGCGCAGAATTTCCTGCTTTTCCCGGGCATACTGGCCCGCCAACCGCGTCAGCGCATAGGTGATGATGTCGCTGTGGTGCAAATCGGCTACAGAGGGGTCGCGGCGCATGTTGAGCCACAGCCGATGCACGAGTTGCACATCGTCGGGGCTCAGATTGGGCGCGTGCGGTCCGATGTAGAACACCTTGAACCCGCCGTTGGGATCGATGACATAAAAGTTGAACTGGCGCTTTGGCTCGGGAAGCTGCTCCCAAGCCTGTCCCATGTGGAAAGCCTGATCCTCCGCGGTCATCTTGCTGGAAACACCGGAAACCACGGCGTCAATTTCCATGGAGTTTGCGGCCTGCACCAAGGCCGCGAAGACGTCTCCGGCTGGCACCACAAGCAATGAGACCTTCTTGCCAAAGCTCTCGGCAACAGAGACAGCCTTGGTAAAGAGCATCTGCTCGTGCTCGCTAAAGCTCTGTTGCTCTGCGCTCAGATATTCGGGGCCGCCCACGCCCATCATGCGCACGCTGATAACGACAACATCCCGATCATCGGTGTTGGTGCGCGAGAGCGTCCATTTCAGTGCGAATGGATTGGCGGCATCGCGCATGGTCACCATCACTCCGCCGGTGCGGATTGCCGCCGACTCGCGGCTGACCGCATCCTGATGCTCCAGTTGGAAGTGATCCTTCATCTGCCGCGCGGTCAGGGCATGCTTGCGCAGGTTTTCCCGTTCCGAGAACCAGAAGATGACGAAGAACGTCGCTGCAAACACCAGTCCGCTGACGGTGGCAACCGACTTGGTGAACAGGTTTACGATGGCGGTCGACAGCAGCACCAGAAACACCGAGAGCAGCCCCAGGGGGATCTCGACTTTTCCGATGCGCAGATTGGGTGGAACCTTCCAGCCGCGCTCGCCATGGTACTTCCAGCGCAGCACCAGCATGGCCAGGCTGTTGAAGGTGAACGACCAGATAACGCCGAACGCATACGCCTCGCCCAAGGTAATCACGTTGCCTCGGGTGACGAGAATGGTGATCATCTGCAGGATGAAGACCATGTTGACGATGCGATGACTGGTGCCGTACTTGGCGTGCGGCTTGCGGAACCAGTCCGTCAGCACGCCGTCTTCGGCCACACGCATCAGCACGCCGGTCGAACCGATCATCGAAGTATTGATGGCGCCTGACAGAATCAGGAAGCCCACCAGCACCACAAAGATGCGGAAGGCGATGCGCCAGAACATCGGGCCCACCATGTACATGGCCAGTCCGGCGATCAGGTTGTCCTGGTAAATGTGGGTCCGTTCCCATGTCGGAATCAGCATGGAGGCCAGCAGCGTGGCACCGCCGGTGAAGATCAGGCTGTAGATGGCAATTACGATTGCCGCCCGCTTCAGATTCTTCAGCTTGGGGTGCTCAATTTCGCGGTTGACCTGGGCCAGGCTCTCTTCGCCGCTCATGGCCAGTACCGAGTGCCCGAATGCCATCAAAATGCCGAACAGGCCAAACAGAGGAAGACTTCTTCCGCCCAGGAAGCCAAGTGCCTCATTACTGAATTTCAGGTTGGAGGGGATCGGCGCCGGAGGCAGGTGCGCGCCCTTCATAAAGACCGAGTAAGTGCCCCATAGCAACAGCACCACCACCATCACCGTGGTGATCTGCATAACCCGCAGAGCCTTCCCGCTTGACTCCTCGATACCCTTGATGTTTTGCCACCAGTAATAAATGGTGACCGCAGCCGCAAACACTGCGGCCGTGTGATTCATATTGAACTGGAAAGGATTGTTGTTGGCGTCCATCAGAGCCGGAGGAAGCCAGTGACTATTGTTGGCGACCATCAACAGCTCGTTCATCAAGCCTGTAATATATTGCCCTGCGGATACGCCCGAGATCGGGCCTGTAAGAATGTAGTCGAACATCAGCGCCGATACGCTGAGTTTGGCGAAGGTGCCTCCCAAGGCTTCCTTCACCACGCGGTAAACACCGCCTCGGGTATACATCGAACAGCTCTCGACGTAGACCGCGCGCACCGCGAAGCTGAACAGCATGATGCCCAGGATGAACCACGGCGCGGCCGCGCCCACCGCCTGTTCGGCAATGCCGCCGGCATAGAAGGCTGAGGAGCCAAGATCGTTGAGAACAATGGCTGCCGCGCGCCAGAAGGAAATAAACGTCAGCATCACGGAGGATGCCACGATCAGGCGCACGCGGTCGGAAGGTGGGGCGACGGTGGTTCGAGTAGATGCCATCACGATAGGGTCGGCGCGACGGCCGGCTTTCTTGAGACCTCGGAGCTGGAATCATCGCCCGCTCTGCGGTGAGTCTAGGTCTGAATTGGCGGCAAGTCAATCAAATTAAAAGGCCATGCCGTCAGCTGAAACGGGGCAAAACCCTGCTAATCGTCGCCGAAAAGTTCTTTTCCATCTTCGACGAAACTGATGATCACAACCACGGTCGATCCCACCAGGCCGAGAAAGAACATCACTTCGAGCACCCGTATTGCAATCAGAGCCAGAAACATACTTCCGATTGTAGCCTGTTTCTCCCCATCCGTCCGTAGGGATGTGCACAGGGATCTGGAGAAGCGCAGCCACTCGTGGAAGAGGCGCGGGCTCTGGATGATAGCGCCTCGACCGCTCACGGCGAGGCAGCAAACCCCGGCAACAGGCTTCGCATCCACTAAAAACCTGCCGGTCGCTCCAGGGACGCCACTGCTACCTGCCCCCGATGCGATAAACTCGGCCCTGTATGCAACGGAAATCGTGGATGTTGTGGGTCGCTGCCGCTCTTTCTGCCGTCTTCCTTGAGTTGCCGTTTCCGCTGGCTGGGCCGCTCCCTGTTGGTCGCAGCGTATTTGCCTGGTTCGCCCTGGTCCCGTTGTTGTGCGCCCTGCTGTCCGTGGCCGCCTCCGGTCACCCGCGCCCCCTGCGCCGTGCCTTCCTGGTCGCCTACTTCTGCGGTTTCCTCTGGTACGCCGGCAACTGCTACTGGGTCCGCGACACCATGCTCCGCTACGGCGACATGCCCCCCGGGGCTCCCACCCTCCTTCTCATGGGATTCAGCCTGGTGCTAGGCCTCTACTTCGGTCTCTTTGGCCTCTGCGTAATGCTGGTGCGCCAGGCCACGGGCAGCGCCCGGCTGGCCCTGGCCTCCGCGCCCCTCTTCTGGGCAGCTTTGGAACTTGCCGCCTCCCGTATCACCAGCGTTCCCTGGGATCAGCTCGGCTACTCGCAGGTCGATAACGCCTTGGTCAACCAGCTGGCACCTTGGACCGGCGTCTACGGCATCAGCTTCCTGCTGGTTGCCGCCAATGCGCTCCTCGCCGGCGGCCTCCTGCTTAGCCGCCGCGAGGGCCAGCGCCTCTGGGCTGTGGCCGGGGCAGTTTTGCTGCTGGCTGGCGCGGCAGGCATCTACGTCGCCCCGCCTCGCCCCCCGGCCACGGCGACCGCCGTTCTGATCCAGCCCAACCTCGACGTGGCCGCCGACAATGCGTGGTCCGGCCCCGAGTGGGACCGCCACATTGCCGAAATGGCCCGCCTGGCCGGCCAAAACTGCAAAACCTACATCGCCGGAATCCCGCAAACCAACGCACCCTCTGGCGAAGTCGTCTGTCCTCCCTGGCCAACTCATCCTGATCTGGTCGTCTGGCCGGAGTCGCCTGCCCCCTTTGTCGAGTCGGATGCCCGTTTCCAGCAAGCCTTGCTCTCGCTCGCTCACCAAACCCAGTCACCGCTATTCGTGGGCAGCCTCGGCACGGAGTTCGTGGCCGAGCAGCAGCAGTGGAACGACTTCAACTCTGCTCTTGTCGTTTCTGCCAACGGAGCCCGCGTGGGCCGTTACGACAAGATCCACCTGGTTCCCTTCGGCGAGTACATCCCCTTCAAGGATTTGCTCTTCTTTGCTCACAAGCTCACTGGTAGAGTCTCCTCGTTCACTCGCGGAGAGGATCGCAAAGTCTTCCGTCTCGGCAGCCAGAACGGCGTGGCCCATCGCTACGGCGTCTTCATCTGTTATGAGTCGGTCTTTGCCGACGAGGTGCGCGAGTTTGCCCAGTTGGGCGCTGAGGTGTTGGTCAATATCAGTGACGACGGCTGGTACGGTGACACCAGCGCCCCCTGGCAGCACCTCAACATGGCGCGTATGCGGGCCATTGAGAACCGCCGCTGGATTCTCCGCGACACCAACAACGGCGTTACGGCCTCCATCGACCCCTACGGTCGTGTCCGCCAGAGCATTCCCCGCCACCAGGTCGATGCGCTGCCCGCCGGCTATGGCTTCCGCGACGACATCACTTTCTACACCGCGCACGGCGACGTGTTTGCCTGGGCCTGTGCCATACTGGCTTTGGGCGTAGTGGGCTGGGCCGTTCGGGCCAACCTGCGGCGCTACCTTTATGGCAAAGACAGGTCTTAAGAGCAAACGATGTCGTTGAATGATCTCGAATTCGCCTTTGCTCCCGTCCGCGATCAAGTTCGCGACCTGCGGGAGTATCTTTGACCCTGCTCGCCTCCGCAGGGAACTCGCCGTCATTGAAACCAAGCTGGCCGATCCGGCCATGTGGAAAGATCCCGCCGCCAGCCAACCGCTGATGCGCGAACGCAAGCGCCTGGAAGGCATGATTGCCGACGACGAGGAGATGGTGCGCCGCGTCGGCGACATCGAGGCCTACTTCGAGCTGGCTCGCGAGGGCGAAGACGTTCTCGCCGACCTGGAGCGTGACATCAAGGCCCTCTCCGCCTTTAACGAGGAGTTGGAGGCCCGGACCATGCTCTCCGGCGAAGTCGATGCCATGAACGCCATCGTCACCGTCCACCCCGGCGCCGGCGGCACCGAAAGCCAGGACTGGGCAGAGATGCTCATGCGCATGTACCTGCGCTGGGCCGAGCAGCAAGGCTTCAAAACCGAGATCAACGACTATCAGGACGGCGAAGAGGCCGGCATAAAGTCCGCCACCTTCACCATCATGGGCGACTACGCCTTCGGCCAGTTGGCCGGCGAAAGCGGCGTCCACCGCCTGGTGCGCATCTCGCCCTTCGACTCCGCCAAGCGCCGCCACACCTCCTTTGCCTCGGTCTATGTTTCCCCGGAAATCGACGAGACCATCCACGTCGACGTGAAAGTCGAAGACCTGCGTGTCGATACCTATCGCTCCGGCGGCAAGGGTGGCCAGCACGTCAACACCACCGATTCGGCCGTGCGCATGACCCATCTTCCCACCGGAATTGTAGTCTGCTGTCAGAACGAGCGCAGTCAGCACAAGAACCGCGACAAGGCCATGAAGATTCTGCGTTCGCGGATCTATGAATACGAGCTCGACAAGAAGCGCGCCGTCACCAAGAAGCTCGAAGACTCCAAGCTCGAGATCAACTTCGGCTCGCAGATCCGCTCCTACGTCCTGCAGCCTTACCGCATCGCCAAGGACCACCGCACCAAGGTGGAAGTGGGAGACGTGGACAAGGTGCTCGACGGCTACTTGGAGCCGTTCCTGCGCGGCTATCTGCTGGCCAAGCGCCGCGGCACCGCCGTCGCGGCCGACGTTGCCGACGACGATCTCGACGTCTAGCAATTTCTTGACCTATACGCTTTGAAAAGCCTGAATCACCACAAACTGGGTGCCCCATCCATGCCGCGTACTTTGCGGCATGGGTGGGAAAGCGCAAAGGCCTTAAGCCGGGAAGGGAACTCATGAGCAACGATCCAACCGTCATCGACGAGATCCTCCGCACCTCCCGCGCCATTGCCGTCGTTGGCATGAGCGACAAGCCCGCCCGCGCCAGCCACAACATCGGCCGCTATCTGGCCGCACATGGGTATCGCGTTTTTCCGGTCAATCCCGCGCTGACTCAGATCCTCGATCTCCCCTGCTATCCCGACCTCGACGCTGCCCAAGCAGCCGCCCTGCGCGAGACCGGCTCCGGCATCGATCTGGTCAATATTTTTCGCGCCTCCGAGTTTGTGCCCGCTATTGTAGACGATGTGATCCGCCTCGGCATCCCCTCCCTGTGGCTTCAGGATGGCGTGATCCACAACGAAGCCGTGGCCCGCGCCCGCGCCGCCGGGGTCAAGTGTGTCCAGAACGACTGCATCTTCCGCCAGCACGCGGCGCGCCCGGATTTGTCCTCCCGTTCCTGAAGTCAGGAACTTGCTGCGACCATCGTCCGATACACTGAGTCCAACCATTAAGGAGTCAGTTTCCCCCATCCATGCGCCATTCCCGTTTGATCTTCGTGCTTTTTTTCCTGCTCGCCGCGGCTCTGCCCGCGCTGGCGGCGTCGAATTCTGCCGATGCCGCGCATCTGCATGTGCAACTCCTGGTTCTTCCTCAGAGCCTGAACCGTGGCGCATCGGCTGACGCGGGACTCTACTTCAAGTTGGAGCCCGGCTGGCACATCTACTGGAAAAATGCCGGCGATTCCGGCGAGCCGCCCCACATGCGCTGGACGCTCCCCGACGGCATCACGGCTGGCCCGTTGAAGTTCCCCGCGCCCAAACGGCTGCCCCTCGGCCCGCTGATGGACTTCGGCTATGAGGATGAGGCGCTGTTCCCGTTCACGCTCAATGTGGCGAAAACAGCCAAACCCGGTCCCGCAATTCTTCATGCCAAGGTCGATTGGCTGGTCTGCCGCGAGGTCTGCATCCCCGGCAAGGCGGAGTTGGAAGAAGTCCGGCCCGTTGCCGATCATCCGGTCAAGGCCGTTTCCCTTGCTGCCGATGCGGGCCTTTTCAAGCGTCTGAGCAGTCGCATTCCGCAGGCTCAGCCAGCCAGTGCCAAGGCGACCTTCCAGCCCACTCCGCAAGGTTTCCGCCTCAGCGTCGAAACCGGTCGCCGCGAAACCTCCGCCCAGTTCTTCCCCGCGGATCAGGATATCCTCGACAATCCCGCCCCGCAGAAGTTCACAGCCAGCCCTAAAGGCTTCACTCTGGACTTCAAGAAAGACGCGAACTTTTCCGCCAATCCATCTCAATTAAAAGGAGTTCTTGAGCTTTCCGGCGGACGTGCGTTCGAGCTGGTCGCGCTGGCAGTTCCCGGCGTGGTCGTTGCGGCTCCGGTCTCTCCTTCCACGCCCGTGACCGCGCCCCCGGCAGCCTCGTCCGCGCCTGCCATCGCGCCGCTGCCCTCCAATCCCATTCCGGCAGCACCGTCGCCGCTCTCCTGGATGCTCCTGTTTCGCACCGTCGGACTAGCCTTTCTTGGTGGCTTGATCCTGAATCTCATGCCCTGCGTTTTTCCGGTGTTGTTTATCAAAGGCTTGGCGCTGGTCAACTCCGGGCACAAGGAACAGCACCAGATGCGCGCCCACGGCCTCGTCTACGCCGCGGGCATTCTGGTCTCCTTCTGGGTACTGGTGGCCGTGCTGCTGGGGCTCCGTGCCGCTGGATCCACCTTGGGCTGGGGCTTCCAGTTCCAGTCGCCGGTCTTTCTGGCCCTGATGGCCGGACTGCTCTTCTTCCTCGGCCTGTCGCTTGCCGGGCAGTTTGAAATCGGCCTCACCCTCACCAGCGCGGGCGGTTCTCTTGCTCAAAAGGAGGGCTACACCGGCAGCTTCTTCACCGGAGTGCTGGCCGTGGTCGTCGCCACGCCCTGCACCGCTCCCTTCATGGGAGCGGCCATTGGCTACGCGCTCAGCGCACCGCCTGCCGTCACCTTTGCCGTCTTCACGGCGCTGGCGCTGGGGCTGGCCGCGCCCTATGTCGCACTCACCCTGCAGCCCGCCTGGACTCGCATCCTTCCGCGCCCCGGCGCCTGGATGGAAGTCCTCCGCCAAGCCGTTTCCGTGCCCATCTTTGCCACCGTCATCTGGCTGGCTTGGGTGCTGGCGCAGGCGTATGGCGCCAGCGTTCTGGCCGCCTTGCTGGCAAGCTTCCTGCTGCTGGCCATTGCTGGCTGGTTTCTGGGCCGCTGGCCGGCCAAGCGCTGGTCCACGGCGGTTGCCGCCCTCTTCCTGCTTGCCGTCGTGGGACTGGCGGCCTATGGCCAGAAGTTGGCTTCAGCGTCTGGCGGAGCGCCGTCCGCCGGCGCCAACGCACCGGTTTCCAGCTCCGGTTGGGAGCCTTGGTCCGCAGCGGCCCTCAGCCGCTACCAGGCCCAGGGTCGTCCGGTCTTTGTGGACTTCACTGCAAGCTGGTGCCTGAGTTGCCAGGTCAATGAGCGGGTCGCCCTGCAGCAGCCCGAGGTGCAACAGGCGTTTGCCGACCGCAAGGTCGTTCTGCTCCGCGCCGACTGGACCCGCCACGACGAAGCCATCACCCAGGCTCTCTCCGGCCTGGGCCGCAGCGGCGTGCCCGCCTACGCTCTCTACGTTCCCGGCGAAAAAAGCCCCCGGCTCCTGCCCGAGGTGCTTACCCCTGGTATTGTGACCGATGCCCTCGGCAGTCTGCCAAAACGGTGAAGAATCGTGTGCTGAAAGATGGATTTTCCCCCGTTTGTGACGGCCTTAAAGCCGTCACAAACGGGGGGAGACTTGTCCGTAAACCATGACAGATGTTCGTCTTCAGCGCGCGAAAGCCGCCTTTGCGCCTTCCTCCATCTCGACTTGGTTGGGCATGCCGATCGGCTGGCTAATGGACCAATAGTGGCCGAATGGGTCGCTTACCTGGCCGTAGCGGGCGCCCCAGAACTGGTCAGCCAGAGGGAATTTCACCTTGGCTCCGGCGGCCAGGGCCTTGCCCCAGGCGGCATCGGCGTCCGGGACCTCCAAATGGAGGGTGACTGGGCTGCCTCCCAACGCCTCCGGCGTCTCGCTCTTGCATTTCATGGAATCGGAAAAGTCGTCGTTCAGCATGAGAACCCCACCGTTGATATTCAGCGAGGCATGCATGATCTTGTTGCTGTTGGGCGCTACGTGGCGGCTGGTTTCCACCGCGCCAAACGCTGCCTTGTAAAAGTCGATCGCCGCGGCGGCGTTGCTGACCACAATATGTGGAGTGAGAGTCGGGTTCACGCTCATGGTTGACCTCCAGGTATTTTGATTGAGGGGAATTGGCGGGTGGTCTTTCACTCGGCCCGCGCGACGCGAGTGTAGCACGGTTTTCGGTCGTCTGGCGCGGGTCATTTGCAGGATATATGCAAACTCAAGCGGCTCAGCCTCGCCCGTGTTTCGCTTCCTTGATCCGGCGGATTTGCTCCATCCGCTGGGCCAGCAGTTTTTCGCGGCCCTCTTGAGTGGGCTGGTAGTAGCTGCGCCCTTTCAGCGAGTCGGGCAGGCAGTCCATGTCGGCCACGCGGTCTTCTTCGTCGTGTGCGTAACGGTAGCCCTTGCCGTAGTCCAGTTGTTTCATCAACTTGGTCGGTGCGTTGCGCAGGTGCAGCGGCACCGGCTCCTGCCGCGTGTGCTCAATCTCCTGCAGCACGGCTCCATAGGCCACGTACACCGAGTTCGACTTCGGCGCCAGCGCCAGGTAAACCACTGCTTCGGCCAGCGCCAGGTCGCCCTCCGGCGAGCCCAGAAACTCCATCGTCTGCTTGGCCGAGAGGCACAGGTTCATCGCTTCCGGAGCGGCCAGCCCGATGTCTTCCACGGCCATCCGTACCACCCGCCGCGCCAGGTACATGGGGTCCTCGCCGGAGGCGAACATCCGCCCCAGCCAGTAGAGCGCCGCGTCCGGATCGCTGTTGCGCACGCTCTTGTGCAACGCCGAGATCAGGTTATAGTGTTCCTCGCCGTTCTTGTCGTACATCAGCACGCGCTGTTGCACGGCCTCCCCGGCCACCGTCTTGTCGATGTGCTTGCTGCCCGCCACCGCCAGTTGCGCCGCCACCTCCAGCGTGTTGTAGGCGTTGCGGCAGTCCCCGCTGGAGTAGCTGGCAATCATCTCCAGCGCATCGTCGTCCGCGGTCAACTCCAGCCCGCCCAGTCCGCGCTCCTTGTCGTCCACGGCCTTCCGCAGCAAACCCGCGATCTGCTCTTCTGTCAGCGACTGCAGCACGTAAACCCGGCAGCGCGATAGCAGCGCCGAGATGATTTCGAACGAAGGATTCTCCGTCGTCGCACCGATCAGCCGGATCGTTCCCCGCTCCACGTAGGGCAGAAACGCGTCCTGTTGCGCCTTGTTGAAGCGGTGAATCTCGTCGACAAACAGGATGGTGCGCGAGTGCATCTGCGAAGCCTGCGCCGCCGCGGCCATCACCTGCTTAATCTCCTTGATGCCGCTCATCACGGCCGAGAACTCGATGAAGCTGGCGCGGGTGGTCTCGGCAATGATCTTGGCCAGCGTGGTTTTGCCCACGCCCGGCGGCCCCCACAAGATCATCGACCCTGAGTCGTCGCGCTCAATCTGGATGCGCAGCGGCTTGCCCGGTCCCACCAGGTGCTCCTGCCCGCTCAACTCCTCCAGGCTGCGCGGACGCATCCGCTCGGCCAGAGGCGCGGTGCGCACCGTTCCCTTGGGGCCTTCCGGTTCGCCGTCAAAAAGGCTCATCGCCGCCCCCTAACCGAAGTGTCCGTGCGCCCGGCTTCCACCGGATCGAAGACCTTCACTCCCACTGAACCTGAGTGCCCCATCCTTCGCGCCTTTTGCGAAGGGTGGGAAAGCACAGCTCTCTGCCGCGACGCTTCGTACAGTAGTATGCTGGCGGCCACGGCGGCGTTCAGGCTCTCCACCGGTCCAGGGCAGGGAATCGTCAGCGCTCCGTCGGCCTGCGCCGCCACATCGTCCGCCACGCCATTGCCCTCATTGCCAATCAGCAAGGCCACCGGCCCGGCCAGGTTCGCTTCATGTGCAGCGTTGGCTCCTTCGACGGCGGTGGTCCAGATCGTGACTCCGGCCGCGCGCAGCCGCGCCAACCCCTCTTCGGCGCTCGCGGAAATCAACGGCAGCCGAAAGACGCTTCCGGCTGAGGCCCGCACGGCCTTGGAATTCCAGGCGCTCACCGTCCCCGGCAGGCTCAGCACCCCACCCGCTCCAAAGGCTTCCGCCGAACGCAGAATGGTCCCCAGGTTTCCGGGGTCCTGCACTCCGGCCAACACGACAACCAGCGGCGCAGTCTTTTTTGCGCTGCCCAGCAGTTGCTCCCAGGTCCAGTCCGGCGCGTCCACCAGGGCCGCAATGGCCTGCGGCGCTTCGGTGGTTAGAGCGGAGTCCAGCAGTTCCCGCGGCAGCAGTAGAATCTCGGTCTCCGCTGGCAGTGTCAGCCCTTCCAGCAGTCCCTCGGCGCCCTGAGCCGCAAACACGCAATCCACCCGCAGGCCGGCGCGCAGCGCCTCCTCCAGGAGGTTCGGCCCCTCGATTCCGATCAAGCTGTGTCCCTCGCGCCCTGGGTGGGCCAGCGCGCGCCGTAGTTCCTTCAACCGGGCATTCTGCTTACTCTGTACAATGCGAACAGGCATGGGTGTTTGGGTTCTCGTCTCTAGCCGATTCTAGTCTGTTTGCCCTTAGCCGGGCAGGCGAGTGCCATGCACACTTGCACCACGGCTGGTGCTGTGATAGCTTCCGTCTTTATGGCGTCTCCATTTCGGAAACTGAGGTAGACCTTCTTGTCCGCGGAGATCCTGCGCGTCCATCCCGATGAACCACAACCTGACAGGATCGACTATATCGTCTCCTGCCTGCGCAAGGGCGACGTTGTTGCCCTGCCCACCGACACCTTCTACGGCCTTGCGGTGGACCCCGTCAATCTGCACGCCGTCGAGCAGATCTACCAGATCAAAACCCGTCAAAAGCACAAGCCGCTCTCGCTGCTGATCGCTTCTGTTTCCCAGGCCTATGAGCTGGCCCGCGATACCGACGCGCTGCTCGACAAGCTGGCCGAGCGCTTCTGGCCGGGCCCGCTCACCATCATCGTGCGTGCCGGCACCAAGCTGCCCCTGCGCTCTACGGCCAACACCGGCAACGTGGCCCTGCGCGTGCCCGACGCTGCCATTCCGCGCGCCGTGGTGGAGCGGTTTGGCCTACCCATTACCGCCACCTCCGCCAATTTGCAGGGAGCGCAGGAGTGTACCCACGCCGCTAGCGTGCGCGATCAAATTGGCGACCGCATCCCGCTCATCATTGACGGTGGTCCCACCGGCCACACCCAGCCCACCACCATCGTGGATCTGTCGCTGGGACCCGGCCGTTGGGAAATTCTGCGCGAGGGTGCCATCCCCACGCACGAAATCGTCATGGTCTTGCAGCGGTAGGGGGGCTGGAAGGTGCGCATGAGGCGTCGGGTCAAGCCGAGACGGTCGAATTGGATCCTCCGCGGGACGCTGCTGTTGCTGCTGGCCCTGCTCGTATTGGTTGTGGCCTGGTTCCGCTGGGTCTACTGGCAAATTGAAAGCTATGCGGCCCAGGATCAGGCTGCGCCCTCCGACGCCATCGGCGTGCTTGGCGCTGCCGAGTACGACGGTCGGCCCTCCCCGGTCTACCGCGCCCGCCTCGATCACGCCCGCGCTCTCTACAGCCGCGGCATCGCACCGCTCATCATTACCCTCGGTGGAGGCGGCGGAGACCAGTATTCCGAAGGCGCCGTGGGTCGCGAGTATCTCATGGGGATGGGCGTGCCCGAGGGCGACATCATCGCTGAAACCCAGAGCCGCAATACCGAGGATTCCGCCCGCCGCATCGCGGTCATCGCCCGCGCCAACGGCCTCCGCCGCCTTGTCATCGTCAGCGACGGCACCCACATGTTCCGCATTCACGAAATCTGCGCCGCCGAGGGCCTTAACGTGCTTACCTCGCCCCGGCCCCGCGTGCAGGTTGAAGGCGGCTCCCGCGAGACGGAGCGGATCGAGCACGAGATCCTCAGCTATACTGCCTGGCGTCTCCACCTGCATTGAGACTCAACAGCTTGGCGAACTCCTCGGCAGGAACTGGCCGGCTGAAATAATAGCCTTGCCCCTCGTCGCAACCGCGATCCTTCAGAAATGCCAGGTCTCCGGCCGTTTCAATGCCTTCGGCAATAATTCGCAGGTTCAGGCTTCGCCCCATGCTGATGATGGCGCGCACGATCGCCGTCTCGTAGGGAGAGGTGCTGATCTCGCGAACAAACGACTGGTCGATCTTGAGGGCATCGAGCGGAAATCTCCGCAGATAGCTCAAACTCGAGTAGCCTGTCCCAAAGTCATCCACCGATACCCGCACCCCTCTGTCTCTCAGAGTTTGCAGGATGGATGCGGCCAGCTCAGCATGTCGCATTAGAACGCTCTCCGTAACTTCCACTTCCAGATATTTAGGATCCAGGCCGGTTTCGTTGAGGGTTGCAAATAGAAAGTCCAGAAAGTTCTCGCTCCGAAACTGGGCTGCCGACACATTGACGGCCATGGTCGTTGCGGGCAACCCCGCATCCACCCACGCCCTAGCCTGCGTGCACGCTTCGCGCAGAACCCAGGCGCCGATGGGCAAAATCAGGCCGGAGTCTTCCGCAATCGGTATGAATTCCAGCGGAGGAACTTGCCCGCGCGTCGGAGACGTCCAGCGAATCAGCGCTTCTGCTCCGATCACCGCTCCCGTGCTTAGGTTGACCTTGGGCTGGTAGTTCAGCGTAAATTCCTTCAGTTCCAAGGCGCGCCGCAGATCCTCCTCAATGGATTGCCGCTCCACGGCACGCACATTCATCTCCGGCCTGAAAAACTTGCAGCTCTGTCCCGTTTCTTCCTTGGCCTGGTACATCGCGGTGTCCGCGTTCTTGATGAGCGTCTCCGCATCCAGGCCATCGTCCGGATAGAGGCTCACGCCGATGCTGGCGGTCACATGAAGCTCATGGTCGTCGATCGAATGAGCCTCTTCCACTGCCCGGAGCATTCTCCTGGCGGCAATCGCAATGTCCTCTGCCTGTTTCACCTCTTGCAGCAGTACCACGAACTCATCGCCTCCCTGGCGGCTTACTGTGTCTGGAGCGCGCACACAATCCGACAGGCGCCCTGCCACGGACTGAAGCAGCTTGTCGCCGGCCGGATGGCCCAGGGAGTCGTTGATGTGTTTGAAGCCATCCAGGTCCAGGAACAGCACGGCCACCATATTCTTGTGGCGATGCGCCAGGGCGATCGCCTGGCCAATGCGGTCGTTCAACAGCAACCGGTTGGGCAAGCCGGTAAGAAAGTCGTGCTCCGCGGAATGGATGACCTTCTCCGCCAGCGCCCGCGCCACGCTCACATCGCGCAAAACCAGAACCGATCCGGTCATCTGCCCCTCAAGATCGCGGATTGGGGCGGCGGAGTCTTCGACCGAGGTCTCACCTCCATCACGCCGGATGAGAATGCAGTCCTGCGGCAGGTGCCATGTCCCGTCCTCTCCAATGGTCCTTGCAATTAGGTTCGGGGTGATTTGGCGCGTAGCTGCGTCCACGATTCGGAAAACTTTGTCCATTGGCTTGCCGGTCGCTTCCTTGCGCAGCCAGCCCGTCATCTTCTCCGCCACCCGGTTCAGGAAAGTGATATTCCCTGCTACATCGGTGCAGATTACGGCATCGCCAATGCAGTCCAGCGTCACCTGGGCAAATTCCTTCTCCGTGTACAAGGTCTCTTCGATGCTCTTGCGTTCAACGGCATAGCGCAGGGCGCGCAGCAGTTCACGCGGTTCGATCTGGCCTTTGATGAGATAGTCCTGCGCGCCTTCCTTCAATGCCTGCAAGGCGGTTGACTCGTCGTCCTGGCCCGAAAGCACCACCAGGGGAACGTGGGGAGCGGCGGCGTGAGTCCGCCGTACCGCCTCCAGTCCCTGCGTATCGGGCAACCCCAGATCCGCAAGGATAATGTCAACCGCATGGTCCGCAAGGTACTTCTCCGCGTCGCCCATGCACTCCACATGATTCAGTTCGACGTCCTTCGAGTCTTGCTCATTGAACATCTCGCGGATCAAACGGGCGTCTCCTGGATTGTCTTCAATCAGGAGTACTGCTTGTATTGGTCTCTTGCTCATCCGGCTTACCCCTGTTGTGGCAGCTCGACCTTTGTTAGCGAGAATTCGTTGATATTCCTCACCAGTTCGTCGAACTCATCCAATTGCACAGGTTTGGTGAGGTAGCAGTTCGCTTGGAGTTGATAACTCTTTACGATATCCGCTTCTGTGTTGGAAGTAGTCAAAATGATGGTAGGGATCGTTTTCAGGTCGTCGTCGCTCTGGATGTGAGCCAAAACTTCACGGCCATCCATCTTCGGCAGATTCAGATCCAGCAGAATGATATCCGGGCGGGGAGCTTTCATGAAATCGTCCTTGCGCCGCAGAAAGGTCATGGCCTCGACACCGTCCGAGACCACGTGCAAATGAATGGCCCCGTTCGCCTCGCGGAACGCTTCCTGCGTCAACCGCACATCGCCCGGACTGTCTTCAACCAGGAGAACCTCGATACTCATGCTTCCCTCCCTCCCTTTCAGGAATGTCCTTTGCTCGCCGCCAGGGTGAAGCGAAAGGTGGAACCGACTCCCGGTTGCGACTCGACCGAGATCTTGCCGCCGTGCCGCTCAACGATCTTTTTGCAAATCGCCAATCCCATCCCGGTACCGGCGAACTCGTCCCGCTTGTGCAGCCGCTGAAACATTCCAAAGATCTTGTCAAAAAACTTTGGGTCAATTCCCAGTCCGTTGTCTCGCAGGGAAAACAGCCACATTCCCTCGCCATCCTTGGCTGCGGACAGATGCACCAGCGGCGTGCCCGGCCTTTGGTACTTGATGGCGTTTCCAACCAGGTTTTGGAATAACTGGATGAGCTGAACCTCGTCCGCGATGACCCTGGGCAGGGGATCGTGTGTGACCTGGGCGCCGCTTTCCTCAATGGCGCCGCGCAAATTGATCACTGCCTGCAGCAAAGCGTCTTCGCTGGAAGCATCCACCAATTCGCCGTCTTTGTTTCCAGCCCGCGAATAGGCAAGAAGGTCCCGGATCAGGTGTTGCATGCGGCTGGCCCCGTCCACCGCGAAATCAATGAACTCATCGGCATCGGAGTCCAGCCTGCCCTTGTATCGCTTGGACAGTAGCTGCGTATAGCTGGCCACCATCCGCAGAGGTTCCTGCAAATCGTGGGAGGCAACATAGGCGAATTGCTCCAACTCCTCGTTGGAGCGCTTCAGTTCCTCAACTTTCTGCGCCAGATGCGCTTCGGCTTCCCGGTGGGCCGTGATATCGCGGATGGCCGCCGTTACCAGCATCCCCTCCGGGCTATCCAGCGGGCTCAGCATGATCTCGATGGGAAACTGGCTTCCATCCTTGCGCAGGCCGCAAAGCTCAATCCCGGTGCCGATCTGCTGCGCCAGAGCCTCCGCCGCGCTGCGGGTTCCGTCGGCGATCAGCCGTTCCGCAAACCCTTCTGGAATGATGTTCGTCACTTTCTGGCCCAAAAGCTCATCGCGGCGGTATCCAAAGTGTTTCTCCGCCTGGGCGTTCAACAGGACGATCTCCCCGTCCTCGTCCACCACCACCATTCCGTCAGGAGCGGCCTCGAGCAGGCCCCGGTATTTCTCCTCTGCCACTTCGCGCTTGGCGCTGTCGCGCGCTGTGCTCCAGCCTGCGACGGCGACGAGCAAAATCGCAAACAGGGTTCCAATCACTAGAAAAACCCTGCTCCGGCTTGAGTACCGCTCGGCTTTCGCGCTGCGTTCCGCCCGCAATCGCTGTTCTTCGTTTTGCAGATTGCCTACCGCAGTCTGAAATCCATTCCTGATCCGATCTTCCGGCCCGTTTCCCATGGAAGCGGTCGCGGCCGCCAAACCCTGCGTCCGGCGCAAAAAAATGATTCTGTCCGCGCGCTGAATGCTTTCAGCGGTCGCCTTTGCGATGGCCGGGAGTTGGCGCTGTTGTACTGGGTTGTCCAGTGTCAGCCTGCGAATGGCCTCCCGATCCTCCTCGACGCTCTGTACGCTTGCGCGGTAGGGCTCAAGAGCGGATTCCTTGCCTGTCAATACAAACTCCCGGCTGCTGGAGTCGACACTCTGCATGGACAGAAGCAGGTCCTGGATGTTCGAAAGAACCTCGTGCGTATGCCAAACCCACTGCGTGCTTTCATCGGACACACCCATCCAGCGATAAGAGGCGGTCCCAATCAACAGCAAGGTCAGGATGGCAAGTCCGAACGCGAGCTGTGCCTTCTGATTCGAAAAAAGCTTCAACTCTCCACCTGATTCTCGCTTGCTGCTGGCGCTTCAGCTCTCCCATGGTGAATGGGTCAGGCATAAAACGAAGCCGCGGATTCATGCCGCCAACTCAAATCGAAAGCCGAACCTCGAAACACACGTATTCCTTCGTCCTGGCAATTGCAGGTCGTGCGACATATCTGCTCTCATGATTTCTGAAGCTTGGGAGAATGGATGAGCAGGATCGCTCACTCTCGCCGCCTCGATCGACTGGCAGAGTGGTTCAGTCCGCTATGGAGTGACGCCGGGTTTCCCATCCTTCCGCAGCTTTATCACGGAAGGGTCGGGAAGCACCAACCTACCTCAATCCCAGAAGAGTCATCGCCGCCATTGCCCCCAGCGCAAACCCTGCCGCGCTGGCGGTCGACAGAAAATTCACCGCGTCGTTGTTCAGCCACCCACGCCGTTCCAGGGTCGCACCCAGCAGGCTGTCCAGGAACAACCCGAACACGCCGCCCGCGCAGCCGATCCAGAAAACAACGGAATCGCCATGTACCGCCAGTGTTCCTACGGCGGCCACGATCCCCGCCGCCGCGGTTCCCGCCAACGTCCCGGCCCAGCTGATGGCCCCATCGGCTCCTGGTTCCACCACTTGCAACGTGGTAACCATCCGCGGCTGTCCGCCCAGCACTTGGCCGATTTCTGACGAAACCGTGTCCGCCGTGGCCTCTGCCAGCGCAGCCAGCCCAACCGCAAACAGCGGCATCGGCGCCTGGGTGGCGCGCGTGAACCAGTGGCTGTCGGTCAGCAGCGCTTGCGCCAGCCCGTCTGCGGTCAGCGCGGCCACGCCCAGGTTGGCCGCAATCTGCGCCGCGTTGCGCCCTCGCTTCCGCTCGGCTGTGCCCAGCAGTTCCTTCTGTCCCCGTCCGCACCAAGTGGCCAGGTAGGTCAGTGCGAAAACGGTCACCACCGGCGACAGAGCCGTTTGCCACGGCTTGTAAGGAAACATCGCGGTCGAGAACATCAGGCTTGCCGTGACGACCGCGCCGGCAAAGGCGGCTCCCGGAGTGGCTGCGCCCAGCCGATACACCACCAGCGCCAGCAGCAAGCTCACGCCCGCTGTCCAGATGGCCACTGGGGGCGCGTTCACGGCCCACCAGTGAGCTTGCAGAATCACGCTCGCGGCCGCATAGGGCAGCACGACAAGCAGTACGAACTTCGATTGCCAGATCAGTTTGTTTTGAGCCACCCTTCATCGTATCGTGCGGTTGCCCACCGCGCCCGCCGAGGTGGATGCCCGTTCGATCCGTCTCTATTAGATAGGCGGTCCGAAGCGCCTGCGGTTCGATACCTTGTGGGCGACGGCTGCGTCTAAATTTCATCCGCGTTCCCGCTGACCCGAATGCTCCGGTGGGATTGCGCATGGTGGAGCTAACCCTTCTCTATTTCAAGGGAAGATCGGCCTTGGACCCTTCTTGCGGAGCGCGCAGGCTCCTGGGAGATGCCCACGCCCATCCGCCTGATTTACAATCACAACGGTAAGCAGGAAAGAACCGAATGAGGCTTTTTTTCATGAATTCAGGCCAGGCGCGCACGCGGTTGGTACAAGCAGGCTCGGTCCTCGTGGCCGCAGCTCTGGTTGCCGGTTGCGGCAGCCAATACAGGCCGGTGGTGACCCCCATTACCTCCAGCGGCCCCGCCGCACAACCGTCGTCCTTAGCGGTGGTGGTTTCGTCTCCTTCCGCCTCAACAGCAGGTGTCGCCACCATCATCGATTATTCCGGCGATACGGTAATGGCCCAGGCGCCCATCGGCCCTGGCCCCACCACCTTCACGATCGACGAGACCGGGTCCACTGGCTACACCGTCAACAGTGACAAAACCCTCTCCAATTTCCCTGTTTCCACCAACCTCCAGGCCAAGAGCGTGACGTATTCCACGCTGCCGTCTACCGCCAACCCGGTGGGCCTGTTCGGTCCTTCGACGGGCCTGTGGGCTGCCGATCTCGATCACAACGTCGCCGACGTGCTGACCGGCAGTGCCAGTGGAACCATGGCGTTCAAGCTGGCCATTCCGGTGGCGCCCACGCCCGTGGCCATTGTTGGCCCTGCCGTCCTCGGCTCGCGCAACTACGCCATCAGTCTGAACAACGCCAGCACTCCGACGGCCAGCATCATTCAGTATTCGGACATGACCTGCAATACGGCGCCTACCACGGTCACGCAAAATGGCGAGGCAGATTCTCTGGAATCCGGCTACACCGTCGCCGCCCGTATTCCTTTGGGCAAATGCCCCGTCTACGCCGTGCAGAGTTCCGACGCAAAGCGCTTGTTCGTGCTTAACCGCGGCAGCGACACCGTGACGGTGATCAACAGCCAAAACAACACGCTGGACTCCTGCACCCCATTCCAGAGCCAGACTGGCCGGACCGTTACCTGCCATCCCAGCCTTCCGCTCTCCACCACCGCCGGGCTCGCGCAAGACGCCAATAAGGACGTTCCTGCGGTAGCTGGACCGGTCTATGCCGAGTACAACTCCACCACCGGCCAGTTGGTCGTGGCCAACTATGACGGCGGAACCATCAGCATCATCGATGTGAGCCTCGATGAGTACGGCAACGACAGCGATACCTTCGGCACCACGTATACCGTTCCGGTGGGCAAAAATCCCGCCAGCATCACCGTGCTGTCCGACGGCAGCCGCGCGTATACGGCCAACCAGACCGACGGCACCGTTAGCATCGTCAGCCTGACCAGCCATACCCTGGAGAAAACCCTCACCGTCGTGGGCCATCCGCGGACAGTGGTCTCGACTCAGAACTCCACGTTCGGCAAGGTCTACGTGGCCTCGCCAGACAGCCCCTATCTCACCATCATTCAGACCGGCGGCACCAACCCGGACATCGTCGATACCACGGTCCTCGTGGAAGGTAACATCGTGGATGTGCGGGTGAGCACGCAGAACGGCACCCCCGGCAATGCCAATGTCAATAGCCGCAACCCCGGTGCGGGCCAGCCCTGCTATCTGCCCGGAGCCAAAGCGACATCGAGTCTTGCCAACTGCCAGAGCCAGACGCTGCAGTAAGCGCCTCTGTAACCGGTCATGAAACGCTCCAAAGGCCATTCCTCGCAAGGGGAATGGCCTTTGGATTTTATGGAATGCGTCGCTCCATGCCGTACCCTGAAACAAGGGGAAGCTGAGCCATGAAGACAGCAGGACCGAAGATGCGGGTGGACCTTCTCCTCTTCGACGCGGGCTATGCGCCCAGCATCGAGCGGGCCCGTGCGCTCATCCTGGCTGGTCGCGTGCTCATCCGGGAGCAGAAGATCGAGAAGTCTGGCGTCCTGGTTCCTGTCGATTCGCCCGTTCGTCTGCTCGGCGTAGACCCGCCCTACGTCAGCCGTGGTGGACTCAAATTGGCGGCGGCCCTCGATCACTGGAAAATCCTCGTCGCCGACCGGGCCTGTCTGGACATCGGCACATCGACGGGCGGCTTCACCGATTGTCTGCTGCAGCGCGGAGCCTCTCAGGTCACTGCCGTCGACACCGGCTTCGGCCAGATCGCCATGAAGCTGCGCAACGACCCGCGCGTCCACCTGCTCGAGCGCACCAATGCCCGCTTGCTGGAACCCGCCTCGCTGGCCGCGGAGCAGGGAAGCCTGCCGCTCACGCTCCTTGTCATGGACGTCTCGTTCATCTCCGCCACGCAGTTGCTGGGTCCGGTCCTGGCCGCCGCTCCCGCCTTGGAGGAGGCCGTTATCCTGGTCAAGCCGCAGTTTGAGGCCGAGCGGGGCGAAGTGGGCAAGGGCGGCATCGTCCGTGATCCCCAAGTCCATCAGCAAGCCATCGACAAGGTGACTGGCTGTGTCGTCTCTCTGGGCTGGGAAGCGGTCGAGACCGTTCCCTCGCCCATCACCGGTATGGAGGGCAACCGCGAGTTTCTCCTCTATGCACGCCGTCCCGTGGCCTGAGGACGTCTCAGCCGCCCTTCTGCCTTTCTCCCGGCCCCGTCCGTTACACTGGGAGCCATGACTCGCGTTGCCATCGTTTGCAAGTCGCATAAGGAAGAGCTGGCCCGGGTGCTGCCGGAACTGATCCACTGGCTGCGCCAGCACGGCTACGAACCGCTGCTGGATATTGAAGGCGGCTGCTACACGTCGGACGCCCCCGCCATCGATCGTTGCCAGATGCCTTCCCTCAAACCGGGACTGGTCATCGTCCTGGGCGGCGACGGAACGCTGCTTTCCGTGGGGCGCACCTTTGCCGGTACCGGAACGCCCATTCTCAGCGTCAATCTGGGCTTCCTCGGCTTCCTCACCGAGGTTCGCCTCGCCGATCTTTACGTCACCCTGGAGGGCTGGTGCGCCAACTGTTACGTTCTCGATGCGCGCACCATGTTGCACGCCGAAGTATGGCGCGGCGGCGCGCTCCACTCCAGCCATGAGGCCCTGAACGAAGTCGTTGTCTCCAAGGGCGACATCGCCCGCATGGGCGACTTCGCGGTGGAACTGGGCGATATCCTGGTGGCCCGCTTCCGCGCCGACGGCGTTATCGTCTCCACTCCCACCGGTTCCACGGCCTACACACTGGCCGCCAACGGCCCCATCCTTACCCCGGACGTGGACGCCTTGGTGGTTACCCCGGTCTGCCCCCATCTGCTGACCCTGCGGCCCATCGTGGTGCGCGGCGATGCTCTGCTCACGGTCCGCGTAGAGGCCGTTCCCAACCAGGCTCTCCTGACCGTGGACGGACAAAAGGCCGTCGAGCTGCATCCCGGCGACGAGGTGCGCTGCCAGCGCTCCAATCACACGGTCAACCTAGTCCGGCTCAGTGAAAGCGGCTTCTTTGAGGCACTGCGCAACAAATTGAGTTGGGGTGAGCGGTAAGGCGTTTTCCTCTTGCAGAAATGTGGAAGCAGGGTATCGCACCGTCTGTCTCCAAGGGAAAGAACGGACTGACCCAGCCCAGCGTCCTTTTACCGCCGCAACTCGGTCAGCAGTACCTTGGCCTTGGACGCCAGCGTGTACGCTCCATCCGCATCGCCGGTGGTCAGCGCCTGCCTTGCTTCCTTCAGGAACTCCCGGATCTGCCTTGCTGTCTTCTGTTCCTGATCGTTCAGCTTGCGGCCAATTCCGTTCAGTCCCCGCTCCGTGGCCGTGATCGAGTCCAAAGTCTGGCGCAGCAGATCCGAGACATCACCCGAGGAGAGTTGTCCGATCGCGCTGACTCCCGGGTTCGGGGCCGGGTTGGCGGCCTGCTGCACGGGCTTGGGCGCCGGCTTCCGGTGATGGACCGGCGGTTTAGGGGCTTCCTTCGCCTGGGTACTTGGCGTGGGCGGTTCACTGGGAATCGTCAATGCAGAGGACGGCAGATCAACGGATGTGGTCGACGGCTTGGGCAGCGTCGTCTCCCCTATCGGCGGAGCCACTGGTTGAGCCTGCGGCCGGTGGGTCTTGTGAAAGCATGCCGTCAGCAACAGCAGCGGCAGCAGCCACACGACACTGTTGGCAGCCAGCTTCATTCCGCGATCCCTTTCTCGTTTTCACTGCTCGTCGGCGGAAGGTGCCGGCGTCCCCATTTCGCGCCAGCCAGTGGAATTCGCAACAGAAATTCCGTGCCACGCTCTGGATTCGATTGTACTTCCACGCTCCCATGGTGAAGTTGCAGAATTCGGTAGGTCATGGCCAGACCAATGCCGCTGCCCGCGCTTTTGGTGGTGAAATACAAGTCGAAAACCTTCTCTCGAATATCCTCGGGAATGCCTGGGCCCTCGTCGGCAATGCGCAACAAGGCAGTTCCGCGGTCCTCTTCCAGAATCACTTCCAGCTTGCCCCCGTCCGGCATGGCCTGGGCGCCGTTCAGAATCACGTTCAGTGCCGCCTGTTTCATCAGGTCGGCGTCCACGTGCGCAGTCAGCGCCTGTTCCGGCATCCGGCTCACCAGGGTTACGTTGTGTGTCGAAAGTTCTTCGGCAGCCAGCGCCAGCACGTCGCCGATCACTGACCGCAAATCCTGCTCGCGCAGTTGCAGTTCCACTGGGCGCGAAAAGTCCACCAGCATTTGAACCACGCGGTCCAGGCGGTGAATCTCCGCGTCAATTACCTCCAGGTGGCGCATCGCCGGGGCATCCTCGTTGCTCAACTTGGTCCGCAGCAGTTCCAGATGTACCACAATCGCATTGATGGGGTTCTTGACCTCGTGGCCCACCCCTGAAGTCAGCCTGCCGATGGCCGCCATGCGCCGCGAAAGCTCCAGCTCTGATTCGATCTTCTCCGCCGACTCCAGATCGTGCAGCGTCACCAGCGCGCCCAATCCCTGTCGCGTGTTGTCCTCGTGAATGAAATCGACTGAAACCTCAATCCGCTTTCCGTTCTCGGTGCGAATTTCCTCCTGCGCCAGCGGGGTCTCGGTCTCGAAAGCCTCACTCAGAACCTGCCCCAGCAGCGTCGCACGGTCAAAGATCTCTTCCGCATGCCGCCCCAGGATGCTCTTCTCAATGCGCAGAAAGCGCCGTGCCGCCTCTGAGACCAGCACCGCCCGCCCATCTGCTGTAAACAGCAGAATTCCGTCCTGCAGGTTGCCCAGAATCTGATCCAGGTTCTCCTTCAATGCGGAAAAGACCTCTTCCACGTTGCGCATGCGCTGGCCAATCCGCTCGATCTTGTTGGAGACGCGGTCCGCCATGTCCTGCTTGGCGGCCTTGGCCTCCTCTTCCCCTGCTTCGCTGGCCGCGGTCCAGTAGTCCAGGCGCTGGCTGATCGCCTCCATTGGCCGCAGGGCCAGGTTGCTCAGCAGAAAGGCCGCCAACAGCGCCGTTCCCAGCGCAAACCCCATCAGCGTCAGCGCCTCTGCCAGCCACGGCGCATAGACGGCCCGCAGCAGCGTGGTGCGCACTCCAACGTTCACCGTGAGGAACGGCTCGCCGTTGCGCTCCAGCGGCACCACCACGTCAAACACCCGGGGAGGGCCGAAAACCTCCCGCATCAGTTGGAGCGGATTGTCGTAGAGAAGTTGGCCGTAGTTGGGGCGCTGGGGCAGCGGCCTGTCCTGGTTGTCGGGGTTGGTGCTCAGCAGCGTGCTCGACTGGCTGTCGCCGATGTTGATGTCAAACACCGTCAGCGAGTAGCGGTTCACCGAATCCAGCACTGCGTGCAGGGCCGCATTGTCCCGCACCGCCTCGGCTGCCAGGGCGCGCAGCTCGGCCGGATTGTTGGGGTCGACCACGCGGTCCTTTAGCCCCGTCTCCAGCGCCTGCTGCAGGGCAAGCCGCACCTGGTTGGCCACCATCCGGTTGGTGTCGTAGGACTGTTGCACAGCCGCATGCAGCAGCTGGCCCACGTAGACCAGCGACAGCAGCCCGGCAATCAGAAACACCAGCAGGGTAATGGCCAAAACGAGTTTGGTCTTCAGGCGCATGGTCTGCTCTTACGGCTCTTCCTTTGCCTGGTTGTATTCCTTTAGCTTGTTGTGCAGCGTCTTCAGGCTTACGCCCAGAATCTCCGCGGCCCGCGTCTTGTTCTGCCCGGTCGATTCCAAGGTCCGCAAAATCAGCAGCCGCTCGGCTTCGTCCACGGTGGTGCCCACCCGCACCGGCACCACGCTTGCGTCCAGCACTTGCGCGGCCAGCATTTGTGCCTTGCCGAAGCCAGGAGGAAGGTGCCCTGCGTCCAGCGGCGCGCCATCCGGGCAAAGAATCACCGCCCGCTCAATGCAGTTGCGCAGCTCCCTGGCATTGCCTGGCCAGTCGTAGGTCATCATTCGGTCTAGCATCGACGCCGCTACGCCCGAAACCCTCCGGCCGTGTTTCTGATTCATCTCCGTCACCATGGCTGCGGCCATCGGTGGCAGGTCCTCGATATGCTCGCGCAGTGGCGGCATGTGGATGTTGAAGACGTTCAGCCGGTAGTAGAGATCGGCTCTCAACTGCCCTTGAGCCACGGCATCGCCCGGATCGCGGTTGGTTGCCGCCAACACCCGCACGTCCACATCCTGCTCGGTGCGCGCTCCCAGCCGCCTCAGCTTGCGCTCTTCCAGCACGCGCAGCAGCTTGGCCTGCGTGCCCGGCGGCATCTCACCCAGTTCGTCCAGCAGCAGCGTTCCGCCGTTGGCAAGTTCGAAGCACCCGGCCCGCCGTTCCACCGCGCCGGTAAAGGCGCCCTTCTCGTGTCCGAAGATCTCGCTCTCAATCAGCGTCTCGGGAATAGCCGCGCAGTTCACCGCGACAAATGGGTTCGCCGTGCGCGGGCTCAGGTCGTGCAACGTGCGTGCCACCAGCTCCTTGCCGGTGCCGCTTTCTCCAGTAATCAGCACCGACACATTGGAGGGCGCAATCTGCTCGATCAGCCCGAAAATCTCCCGCATCTGCCGGGAACTGCCCACCAGTCTGCCCAGCACGCCCGTCTCGCGCAGTCGCCGCCGCGCCACTTCCAGTTCGATCGTGGTCTCGCGCTGCCGCGTGGCGTTGGCCAGAATGGTCTTCAACCGGGTGGCGTCCACCGGCTTCTGTAGAAAGTCGTACGCGCCCAGCTTCATCGCTTCCACGGCCAGTTGGATGGAGCCCATGGCGGTTAGCACCACCACTGCCAGGTTGGCGCTCGGGCCCGCCCCTTCCTCGGTCAGCTTGGTCAGCAGGCCAATGCCGTCCAGGCGCGGCATCTTCAGGTCGGTCACCACAATCGCCGGGTCCCAGGCCAGCGCCTTCTCCCAGCCCTCGATCCCGTCGCGCGCGGTTTCGGTACGGTATCCCCAGGCGGAGATCAGTTCTGCGAGCCCCATCAGCGCGTGGGGTTCGTCTTCAACAATCAGGACCTTGACAGTATTCGGCATAATGGCTTTCGATGCAGTGGGTTGACGCCGCTACTTCTGTTGGGCGGCGCGGTTTGCCCTCTTGTCTCGCAACTTACCTTTCTACCACGCGCAAACGCATCTCCGCCTCTGTCTCGGCCAGGGCCCAAGGCAACCGCGCAGGATTAAGTAAGAAAAAGGGAAGTGGAAAGCGTGCGGCAGGTCAAATTCGCCCGTCTGTACCATGAATCGCCGCGGCTTCCGCAAGTTCTGAAAGTTCTTGCGCATGTTCTGCATGGTTGCGCGCAATCAGCAGTCGGGTCATGGTCACCACGTTCACGGTCGCGATGGTGGCTTCCAGCGCGGTGCCGCCAATCGATCCGCTCAGAATGTTGTTCGCCAGCCAGAGGAAGGTGCTCATCAGCAGCACCAGCCGCATCTGCACGCCGCGCAGTAGAAAGATCGCCAGCGTCGCAAGGCACGACCCGATTACCGGAAGCCACCCGGCGATGCCTTTGGCAAAGACAAAGCCAAGGCCCACATTCACAACCATGATCACCGAGGCAAGCAGCAGCGAGCGCGTCTTCAACGACAAAAATGATCGCGTGCCGGCCAGCAGGGAACAGGCTGCCGCGGAAAAATTTCCCAACAAGGTGAAGTGAACTGAATAAACCAGCGACTCGGTGGCGTTCAACGTCTTGAGCCGACGGTCATTTTTCTGCAGGAAAGCCGCCACGCCGACGACAAATGCAACATATCCAACGCATTGAGCTGCAGAAAATGGTTGCACCTTATCGCCTTTGAATTGATTTAGGGATTGAGTTCGCCAGTTCCAAGTATAGAGGTTTTTCGGAATCCGCCGCATGTCGGCGCACGAATCGTCCGGGGTTTCCAGAGATTTGCAACGTTCTCCCGATTAGTTCCCGCCCGCGCCCTGAACCACCAGCTCTCCTGCAGGCGCAGTGGGAACTGCTCCCTCGCCGCGCGTAGTCGTAGCCTTGCGCAGCGCCTCCATCGGCCCGGCCAGCCGTGCATCGTCGCGGTTCAAGGCGCGCGGTGCGTGATAAGTGGCGTTCACCTTCTCCGCTGTGTTCGCTGATTTCAGCATCCCGCTCCACGCCATGAAGTACGTCCAGCGCGGCTGCTGTTCCAGCACTGCCGGTGTGGGCAGCGTGCCCACTTCGGCCAGCGCAATCGGCTTGCCCGCGGCCAGCGTCAGCATGCTGTTGTAGTACTTCAGCTTGAACTCGCCGTAGTTGTCCATCGTCACCACGTCCGCGTACTCCGGCCCCTGATAGTAGTTCTCTACCGGCCCCGCGTTCATGCTCGGCGCGTTCACGTTCCACACCCACACCAAGTTGTCCAGGTGGTGTACGTTGACGAAGCGATCGAAGATCATCCGGTACAGCGCGGCCGATCCATCCTTGCCCGGTCGCCCCGTCCACCAGAACCAGTTCCCGTTGATCTCGTGGTAGGGCCGGAACAGTACCGGCACATGGGCGTCGCGCAGTTGCTGCAAGTAGCCTGCAATCACGTCCACTTGGGCGCACCAACGCAGGTTCAGCGGGCTGCCCGGCGTCAGCAGTTCGTGCCACTCGGCGTCGGTCAGCTTGCCCTGCACGCTGTTTTTGAACGTGACCGGCTCGTCCTCGGTGGGCTTCACCGCGTGCCAGGTCAGCGCAATTACCACGCCGTTCCGGTATTGCCGCTCGACCTCTTCGATCATGGCCGGACGCGACAGCACCGAATCCTTGTCATCGCCTCCCGAGAAGCCGAAGTCTTGCCCGAACAGTCCTGGGTACTTGCCCGTCAGCTCGTAGGCGCCGTCGCTCCAGCGCGACCCGTGATTGGGAAAGTTGTGCTGCCCGGTGATCGTCCCCTTGCCGGAAATGGCATACAGATAGGCCAGCAGTGCCCGCGCTTCGGGCGTGGCATGAGGATTCACCGGTGTCGGAGCCGTCTGGGCCCAGCCCCCGCTTGCCAGCGCGCCCGCCATAATCAGAGTCGCGAACCTGCTGATCCGTACCGTCAAAGTCCCCTTCCTTTCCAACTGTGCTGCATGGTTAGCCTTGTCTTCCTAACCAGCCTTCTCCGTCAGCTCCGCCCATCGCGCATAAAGAGCGTCGCTCTCGTGCTGCGCTGCGTCCAGTTCCGCCAGCGCCTCCTGCAGCGCGGTGGCATTGATGGCGATGTCGGGCCGTTCCACCAGCGCATGGGCTGCGGCCAGCCGTGCGTCCGATTCCTCCACTCGCCCTTCGATGGCAGCAAACTCCCGCGCCTCCAAATAGGAGAGCTTCTTCTTGCCCCCCGGCGCTTTGTCTTCCTGCACCCGCTGCCCCACGGTCGACGCGTCCGGCTTGCGTCCCGGTTTCTCCTGCGCCAGGGACTCCTGCTCGACCATCCAGTCTTCCCATTGCGCGTAATCGGCAAACCGCCCGGTATGGCCGCGTCCGTCCAGTCCCAGCACGGTCGAGGCCACGCGGTTCAGCAGGTAGCGGTCGTGCGTCACCAGCACCAGTGCGCCGGGAAAATCCAGCAAGTTCTCTTCCAGAATCTCCAGCGTGGGAATGTCCAGGTCGTTGGTCGGCTCGTCCAGCAGCAGCACGTCCGCCGGCTCCAGCATCAGCTTGGCGATCAGCACCCGCGCCCTCTCGCCGCCCGACAGGTTCCTCACCGGTTGATTCAACTGCTCGCTGGTAAACAGGAACCGCGCGGCCCAACTGGCCACATGCACCACGCGCCCCTGGTGAATCACCGAGTCGCCTTCCGGGGCCAGCGCACGCCGCAAAGTCAGATCCTCGTCCAACTCGCGCATCTGGCTGAAATACACCAGCCGCAGCGCGTCGGCTTTCCGAATCTCTCCCTCCGCCGGTTCAATCTCTCCGCGCAGCAGCCGCAGCAGCGTTGTCTTGCCGCTGCCGTTCGGTCCCACCAAGCCCACCTTCATGCCTGCTGTCAGCACAAAATCCAGTCCCGTAAACAGGCGCCGTGGGCGCTGTTCACCCTTTTGTCCGGCCCCCATCGGGTCTTCGCTGCTCGGCACATCGCAGGCCACGCCGTTGAACTCCACCAGCCGCTTGGTCTTGCGCATGCTGGTCTCAAAGTCGATGCCCGCCGAGTTGACAACAGTCCGCGAGTCGATCTCCTTCAGTTGCCCGATCATTTCATTGGCCGTATCGATGCGCGCCTTCGATTTCGTCGTCCGCGCCTTCGGCCCACGCCGCAGCCACTCGATCTCCGTCTTTACCGTGTTGCGCAGGCTGTCCTGCTGCTTGCTCTGCGCTTCCAGATAGGCCTGTTTCTCTTCCAGAAAACGGCTGAAGTTGCCCTTCACCCGCAGCAGCCCGTCGGCAAAAATACGATTCAGCTCAATAATCGAACTGGAAGTGCTTTCCAGAAAATAGCGGTCGTGGCTCACCGTCACGGCGGCAAACGACGCGTTCCGCAGCAGTTCTTCCAGCCATTCAATTCCGGCCAGATCCAGGTGGTTGGTGGGCTCGTCCAGCAGCATTACTTCCGGTTCGATCACCATGGCCTGGGTAATGGCCAGCCGCTTCCGCCAGCCGCCGCTCAGCGAGGCCGCCTCGGCGTCCAAATCGGCAAATCCAGCCCGCCCGGTCAGCTCCCGCAGCCGTCCCTCGCGCTCGGTCTCGCTCACATGAGCGGCGGCCAGCGCCTTTTCCAGCACCTGCCGGACGCTTAGCCCCGCGGCAAAGCGCGAGTCCTGCGGCACATAGGCCGCGCGGGCGCGCTTGCGCACCGCCAGTTCGCCCGTGTCCGGCTCTACCTGTCCGGCCAGCACGGCCAGCAGCGTGGACTTGCCTGCCCCGTTCGGCCCGATCAGCCCGATCCGGTCGCCGTCTTCGACGGTCAGTGAAATATTGCGAAACAGCGGCTGTGCGCCGAATTGTTTGCTTACGTTTTGTGCGTTAAGAATAGGAGGCATCTCTTCTAAGACTACTTGTTTGCCCGAAAAAGGGGCAGTGGGCTCAGAAAATGCCGTGATTTCGACCCGACCGCCGCCACACTGGGTGCCCCATCCATTTCGCGGTTTTTCGAGGAAAAATACGAAATGAGAGGGAAAGCACAAACCCCACACCGCGTATGTCCTACTGTCCTTGCTCTTCCTCATCCCACCTCCACTGGCTCCCGCCCGCTACACTAACTCCATGCTGGATTACGAGATTTCCCCCTCCGAAGCCGCCGCCCTTCTCTCCTCCGCCCAGGTCAAGCTGATCGATGTCCGTGAACCCTGGGAGTTTGAAACCGCCCGCGTCCCCGGCAGCCTCCTCATCCCCATGGGCGAAGTTGCCTCCCGCGCCCACCAGGAGCTCGACCCCGAAGAGCGCCTCCTCGTCCTCTGCCATCACGGCATCCGCTCCATGAACGTCACCGTCTGGCTGCGCAACCAGGGCTTCGAGCAGGCCCAGTCCGTCCGTGGCGGCATCGACGCCTGGGCGACCGAGGTCGACTCCAAGGTCAACCGCTACTGACCCCTGCGCCCCTTCCAAGCCGCCCCGTAGTGCCCTTTACGGTCTATACTCTCCCTTGTCGAATTCCTTTAAAGGAGAATTCAGAATGTCTTCGCCTGCTGTTGCGTACGCCCGCCAGAACCATGCCCGATTCCTTGAGGAATTGAAGGCTCTTCTCCGCATCCCCTCCATCTCCACCCTGCCCGAGCACAAGGGTGATTGCCGTCTCGCCGCCGACTTCCTGGCCAAGGAACTCAAGCGCATCGGCATGACGACTGCAAAGCTCATTGACACGGTCGGCAACCCACTCGTCTATGCCGAATGGCTCGGCGCCCCCGGAAAGCCCACCGTGCTTTGTTACGGCCACTACGATGTCCAGCCGGTCGATCCGCTGGATGAGTGGCTGAGCCCTCCGTTTGAGCCCACCGAGCGCGACGGCAATCTCTACGGTCGCGGCGGCTGTGACGACAAGGGCCAGGTCCATGCCCACGTCAAGGCGCTGGAGTCTCTCTTTGCCGCCAACAACGGCAAGCTGCCTCTCAATGTGCGCGTGATTCTGGAAGGCGATGAAGAGGTCGGAGGAGAGGGAATTGCGGCCTTTGTCGCTTCCAAGCCCCCCGAGCTCAAGGCCGACTTTGCCCTGGTCTCCGATACCGAGCTGTTTGCGGACGGCCTGCCCACCCTTTGCGTCGGCCTCCGTGGCATGATCTACACCGAACTTGAAGTCCGTGGCGCCAAGCAGGATCTGCACTCCGGCATGTACGGCGGCGCGGCGCCCAATCCCTTCTTTGCCTTGGCCGAAATCCTCACCGGCCTTAAGGACCCCAGCGGCCACATCCTCATCCCCGGTTTCTACGACGGCATCATTCCTCCCAGTCCCGAGGAAATCGCCGCCTGGAAGAGCCTGCCCTTCGACGAAGAGCACTATCGCATCACCGAAGTCGGTTCCCCGAAACTCGTGGGCGAGGCCGGCTTCAGCGTTCTCGAACGCACCTGGGCCCGTCCCACGCTCGACGTGCACGGCATCCCCGGCGGCTTCACCGGCGCTGGCGCCAAGACGGTCATTCCTGCCAAGGCTGTGGCCAAGGTCTCCATGCGCCTGGTCCCCGGCATGACCCCCGCCAAGGCCTTCGAGCAGTACAAGGCCTATGTGAAGAAAATCACTCCGGTTGGCGTTGAAACCGAGGTGCGCCTCATTCACTCCGGCGACCCCTGCCTCATCCCCGTCAACAACCGCTTCGTCCAGGCCGCCACCAAGGCCCTGCACGAGGTTTGGGGTAAAGACACGGTCTTCATCCGTTCCGGCGGCTCCATTCCCATCGTGGGCGACTTTGACCGTTTCCTGAACGTGCCCAGCGTCATGATGGGTTTCGGCCTGCCCGACGACAACATCCACGCCCCCAACGAAAAGTTCAAGCTCAAGAACTACGAGTTGGGCATCGAGTCGGTTATCCGCTTCCTGGAGGAAGCTGCCCACTGAGCCCAGCGGGCAGCAGCAGTTTCGAACCGGCAGCGTCGAGCGATTTTGTGCGCGACGCTGCCGGTTTCGTCTTGGCTGGAGGCCGCTCCAGCCGCATGGGCGCCGACAAGGCATTGCTCCCGCTCTCCGGCAAGCCGCTCATCGCTCACGCTCTCGGCATCTTGCAGCAAGCCGGCCTCCCGGCCTCCATTGCCGGCGCTTCCTCGCCCCTTGCCGCCTTCGCGCCGGTCATCCCGGAGCCCCATCCCGGCCTTGGTCCTCTCGGCGGCATCTGCGCAGCTCTGGCCTCCACCTCCGCGCGCTGGGCGGTCTTTCTGCCCGTCGATCTCCCCCTGCTCCCCGCCTCCCTGGTCACGTTTTTACTGAACCACGCCCGCAGCACCGGCCGCGCCGTCACCCTGCCCTCGGTCAGCGGATTTGCCCAAACCTTCCCAGTCGTCCTCGACCGGGCCGTTCTGCCGTTTCTTCAAGTGGAACTTGAAACCGGCCGTGCCGGCTGCTTTGCTGCCTTCCAGGCCGCCGCGGCCAGCCTCGCTCAACCCGTTACTGTCCTTGCGTCCGAACCGCTGGCTCAATCTGGCCACGTAGCCCATCCCGCCAGCCTGCCCCCGGCGCTGTGGTTCCTCAACGTGAACTCCCCCGCCGATCTTCGCCGGGCTGAGAAGCACGACCCGGCTCCCATCGCGTAATCTGAGTGCATCGTCATGTTCGATTCCCAATCCGATTCTGAGCTTTCCGAGACCATGGCCGAAGCGTGCGTAAGGGAACCGGCCGCGCCGGCAGATGATGAACCGGCAGGGCCGATCATTGTCTTCAGCCACGTCGGCATCTCCTTCGATGGCCGCATGGTTCTTGACGACGTCAGCTTCTCGGTCGAGCGCGGCCAGACCCTCTGCATCCTGGGCCGCAGCGGCGTGGGCAAATCCGTGGCCCTGCGTATGCTCATGGGGTTTCTCAAGCCCGATTCCGGCTCCATTCGTGTCGAGGGCCAGGAGATCACGGGTCTCGGCGAAGACGGCATGCAGGCCGTCCGCCGCCGCGTCACCATGGTCTTCCAGAATGGCGCCCTCTTCGATTCCCTCAGCGTCCGCGAGAACGTCGCCTTCCCGCTCCGCGAGCATGGCGGCCTTGCCGAAGATCAGATCCAGCAAATCGTTGACCGCCTCATAGGGCTGGTCGGCGCTGACGACGTGGTGGACGCTCTCCCCTCCAGTCTCTCCACCGGTCGCAAACGCGCCGTTGCCATGGCCCGTGCTCTTGCCGCTCAGCCGGAAGTAGTCCTCTACGACGAGCCCACCACCATGGTCGATCCCATCATTGCCCGCCGCCTCGGCGACCTCATCCAGCGCCTCAAACGTCAGCTCGGATTCACCAGCATCGTCGTCACCCACGACATGCGCTTTGCCGAGCGCCTCGCCGACCGCGTTCTGTTCCTCGATCAGGGCCGCGCCAGTTTTTTCGGCCCTCTGGCCGAGTTCATTGCCTCCCCCGATCCCCACATCCAGCAGTTCCTCACCTTGGACGCCTACCAGCTGCCCGCAGCCTAAGGCAATGCCCTCCCTCCATCCCGTAAACCCCGCGCGATTGCACTAAACTGGGAGAGTGAAGATAGCACTCGCCCAGATCAACCCCACCGTCGGGGATTTCACCGGCAATCTCGAAAAAATCGTTGCCGCCAGCCGCCGCGCCGCTGCGCTCGGTGCCCGGCTCACCGTCTTTTCTGAACTCGTCGTCTGCGGCTATCCGCCCGCCGACTTCCTTGAGAAGCCCAGCTTCCTGGCCCGCTGCCGTTCCGCGATCGACGAGTTGGCCGCCGCCACCCGCGAACTGCCCACGGCTGTGCTGGCGGGCGTGGCTCTCCCCGCCGAGCCTGAAACCGGCAAGCCTGCCGTCAACGCAGCAGTTCTTATGGATGCTGGCCGCATTCTGCTCGAACAGCACAAGCGCTTGCTCCCGTTTTATGACGTCTTCGATGAGCAGCGCTACTTTGCCCCCTCCAAGCCGCAGCAGGTCGTCGAGTTGGACGGCGTGCGGCTGGCCATCACCATCTGCGAAGATGCCTGGAACGACAAGAACTTCTGGCCGCGCCGTCTCTACAAGGTCGATCCGCTGGAAGACCTGATGCGCCAGCAGCCCGCCGTCCACATCAATCTCTCCTCGTCGCCCTTCTGGCACGGCAAGCGCTCTGTCCGCCGCGAAATGCTCTCTGCCATCGCCCAGCGCGACGGCATCCCGGTCCTGATGTGCAATCAGGTAGGCGGCAACGACAGCCTCATCTTCGACGGCTCCTCGCTGGCCCTCGATGCGCGCGGGGAACTAATCGCTCAGGCCGCGTCCTTTCAGGAAGATCTGGTCCTCCTCGATCCCTTCAACGCGTCGGTCCTGCCCACTCCGGAAGACGACGACAATCAAGCCTCGTATGAGGCTCTGGTGCTGGGTACCCGCGATTACGTGCGCAAGTGCGGCTTCCGCAAGGCGCTGGTGGGCCTCAGCGGCGGCATCGACTCCGCCCTCGTTGCCGCCGTCGCCAAGGACGCCCTGGGCGCGGAAAACGTCATCGCCATCGGCATGCCCAGCCCTTACTCTTCCCAGGGCTCCATTGACGACAGCCGCCAACTCGCCGCCACCCTCGGCATTCGCTATGAGGTCATCGGAATCAGCGAGCTGTTTGCCGAATACACGCGCGCGCTCGAGCCCCTATTCGCCGGCGCCAAGGCCGACACCACCGAAGAGAACATCCAGTCCCGCATCCGTGGCTGTCTGCTCATGGCTCTCTCCAATAAATTTTCCGCGCTGGTATTGACCACGGGCAATAAGTCCGAGATGGCCGTCGGCTACTGTACCCTCTACGGCGATATGGTGGGAGCTCTGGCGGTCATCGGCGACCTCGTGAAAACCCGTGTCTATTCGGTCTGCCACTGGCTCAACCGCACGGGAGAGGTCATTCCTTCCGCGATCCTTGAGAAGCCTCCTTCGGCCGAACTGCGTCCGGACCAGAAGGACACTGATTCTCTGCCACCCTATGAGGTGCTCGATCCCATCCTGGAAGCTTACGTGGAGCGCTACGAAACTCCCGAGCAGATTGCCCAGGCACACGGTTTTCCGCTGGATCTGGTCAAACAGGTGGTGCGTCTGGTGGAGCGTTCCGAGTACAAGCGCCAGCAGGCTGCCCCGGTCCTCAAGGTCACTTCCAAGTCGTTTGGCATGGGCCGCCGATTTCCCATTGCCGTCAAGGTTCAGGTATAAGCTAGAGTGCGGGAGCTTTCCCACGCTATAAGGAGATTCAGCTAGATGCGTCTGTCCATCCGTCTTGCCAGCGTTGCCACGCTGGCTGCACTTTCTTTGTCCGTTTTTCATGCGGCTGCCCAGCAGCAGGTGCCCGCTGCTCCTGCCCAGACGCCATCCGGGCCCGCGCCCACCAGCGCACCGGTGTTTCCCAAGCCCGATCCGGCCAACTTCACCGCCTCCGCGCCCACCAAGGACGTCATCAACGGCTTCCTCCAGGCCAGCTGGGGCTACGATGATAACCGCATCTGGCAGATCCAGGCCATCCTCAAGACGCCGGTTGAAGGCATCAGCAAGGTCGTTATTCTTGTCGGAGACAAGAGCGGCAAGCAGAAGCCCTCGGCCCTCCAGTTCTTCGCCCTGCCTGACGGCAAGCACATCATCGCCGGCGACGATGTCCTTCCCTTTGGGAATCAGCCCTTCGCCGATTATCGCGCCACGCTTCAGCAGCGCGCCGACGGCCCCTATCGCGGCTCTGCCTCCAAGGACCTGGAACTGGTCGAATTTGCTGACTTCCAATGCCCCCATTGCAAGGAAGCCCAGGCCAACATGGACAAGCTAGCCGTGGATTTCCCCAAGGCCCGCATCGTCTATCAGAGCTATCCGCTGGCCCGCATCCACCCGGCCTCCGTGGCCGCAGCCGCCTATGGCGTCTGCGTGGCCAAGCAGGGCGGCAGCAGTGCCTTCTTCACCTATGCGGCCACTGTGTTTGAAGGCCAGGATGGCCTCAACACTCCCGACGGCGCCACCCTCACCATGAACAGCGCCGTGACCAAGGCGGGTCTCGACCCGGCCAAGATCAAGGTCTGCTCCACCGCGCCCGAAACCGGCGCTGCGGTTGAAGCCTCGGTCAAGCTGGCCCAGGACATGAACATCAACCAGACGCCCATCCTGGTCATCAACGGTCGTCAGGTTCCCATCGGCGGCATCGCCTATGACACCCTCAAGCAGATCGTCGAGTATCAGATCAAGCTGGACGGCATCGCCCAGTAACTCTGCCCCGGCAAGACGCTTGCCGTGACAGACCGCTTGCAGAGCAACAGAGCCCCCACTCCCAGCGCAATCCCGCATCACAGGATCGCGCCCGGAGTGGGGGTTCTTTTTTGTGCGTGTCGTATGAAGTAGGAGGCGCCTGTCGTCCAGAAACAGGCCCGTCGCAGGGATAGAGCCCCCGGGAATTTTCATCCCTGTTTGAAATAAGACTAAATTTGTCGTACTTTAAATACAGCGAAGGAAATCGTTTCTTCGACGCAATCTTAGGCTGGGGTCCCCGCCACTCACTTTTGGCGAAGGCGCGACGGAGACCTCCAGAATCGACAACCGTGCGGCTGGCGATGTGCCTCTCAGCATAGGCGCTTTCGCTTTCCCATGCAAGAGAGGATCCTGTCATGTATTTAACGCAACTGCTTAATTTTAAGTGGCTTACTCAGAAATTCCCCCTTCTCGCCCTTCTCCTCCTTTCGCTTTTCTCGTCTCCGTCCCATGCCGTTACCGCAGCCCCGGCCGACCCCGCTCCGCTTCCCGCATGTGGCGTCTCTTCTGGCTCTCCGGTCAGCCTGCCCGTTTCCGTGCTCGATCCTGGCGGGGCCGCACTCACCGGCGCTCGCATCCGGTTCTCCTGCGGTACAGTGTCCGTTCCCGGCCGCACCGGAGCCGATGGCGTCGCCACTATTCGTCTAGCCCCCGGAACCTGGCAACTCACGGTACAGTCCGACGGCTTTGCCGTTGAAAGCCGCGCCGTCACCGTCGAATCTGCGATGAAAGCCCCGCTTGTCGTCAGCCTGCAGGTCGCCTCGGCGGCGGACAGCGTCACCGTCACTGCCGACGCCGGATATGTGGCCTACAGCAGCGAGGCGGGTTCCAAAATGGATGTGCCGCTCATCGAGGTGCCGCAGTCCATCTCCGTCGTCAATCAGCAGGAACTCAAGTCCCGCAACGTCACCACCGTCAATGAAGCCCTGCGGTACACGCCCGGTGTCCAGGCCGACGAGTTCGGCGTCGAGCAGCGCTACGACTGGCTGAAGCTTCGCGGCTTTACCGCGGACACCTACGGTGTCTTTCGCGACGGTATGCGTTGGAATTCTCTTGCCGGCAAAATGGACCCTTACGAACTCGAGAGCGTTGAGATCGTCAAGGGACCCAGTTCCGTGCTCTACGGTGAAGCGCCTCCGGGAGGCCTCGTCAATCTCGTCACCAAGCGGCCCCCTCCCGAAGCGCTCCGCGAACTCCGCGCCCAGTTCGGCAGTTATGACAGCCGCCAGGTGCAGGACGATTTCGGCGGCCCCATTGGGCGCAGCGCCGTTTGGAGCTACCGCCTCACCGGCCTCGTGCGGAACAGCGGCACGCAGGTCGACTACACGCCCGACAACCGCCGCATGATCGCCCCCGCACTCACCTGGCGTCCCACTCCGCGCACCACCATCACCGCCATGGGCGATTGGCAGCATGACAAGACGCGCTGGAGCCAGTTCCTGCCTGCTTCCGGCACGCTCTTCAACGACAACCCCAACGGCGTCATTCCGGTCGACACCTTCGTCGGCGAGCCGGGATGGGAGAAGGTCATTCGCGATCAGGCTTCGCTGGGCTATATGGCCGACCATCACTTTGCGGATGGCTGGAACCTTCATCAAAACTTCCGCTATCAGCACGTGAACTTTCAGGGCAGCACGGTCTATGGTGTCGGTTTTGCTGCGGGAAGCAGTGAGTTGCTGAACCGCCTTGCCGTCACCTATCCGCAGTGGGACGACATCTCCACGGTCGATACCCGCACAACCCGCCGCTTCACCAAGGGAGCCTGGGAGCATGCCGTTCTCGCCGGGTACGACTACACGCATCTCGGCACCAAAACCCGGGCCGGGTTCGCCTCGGTCGATCCCATCAATGTCTTTCATCCGGTCTACGGCGCAGCGATTCCAGCCATGACTCCGTACAACGAAACCGACCTGCTGCTCGATCAGCATGGGGCCTACCTGCAGGATCAGAGCAAACTCAAGCAGCACCTTGTCTTCACCTTCGGAGGCCGCGAAGATTGGGCCATCGACGATGTGAAGAATCTGATCTACAACACTGCCACGCACCAGAACGACTCCAAATTCACCGGGCGCGCCGGCCTCACCTGGCTCACCTCCGCCGGCATCGCTCCCTACTTCAGTTACTCCACCAGCTTCCAGCCCACCACCGGCGTCAACTACTACGGCCAGTCCTACAAGCCTTCCAACGGCAAGCAGGAAGAGGTGGGCATCAAGCTGCAGCCCCTCACGTGGAGCGGATTCTTCACGGCGTCCTTCTTCAACATCGACCAGACCAACGTGCAAACCACCGATCCGGCCAATCCGTTGAACTCCTTGCAGACCGCCTCGGTCAACTCGCGCGGAGTCGAGCTCGAAGCCCTTGCCAATGTGGCGCGCGGCTTGAATCTGCACGCCGGCTACAGCCTAGTCCGAACCGATGCCGGCAGCGGCGCGTGGCTGCCCCAGACGCCGCGCAACCAGGCGTCCCTGCTCGCCGACTACACTGCCTCCGAAGGAGCCCTGCGCAACTTCGGTGGCAACTTCGGCGTTCGCTTTGTCGGCCAAAGCATGGGCGACAGCGCCAACACCATCGCCATTCCCAACTACACCCTCCTCGATGGTGCTGTCCGCTATCGTTGGCATGCCGCGCAACTCGGCCTCAATGCGACCAACCTGTTCGACCGTCGCTATGTTGCCACCTGCACCGGACTCGCCTACTGCGGCTACGGCTTTGCGCGCAATGTCACCGGCGCAATCGAGTATCACTTCTAATGCTCACCACGTTCGTGCGTCGTCCGCAACGCCTCTGGGCGCGCAGGATGCTCTTCCAGATTCACCTCTGGGCGGGCATCCTGCTGTCGCTCTACCTCGCCGTCATCGGTCTCACCGGCTCCCTGCTTGTCTTTGAAGACGAGTTCACGGCCCTGCTGCATCCGCGCCCGTCGGCTGCATCCGCTCCGGCCCGTCCCTCCGGCCTCGTGTCCATGATCGCGGCCGCGGAGCGATCCGTGCCGTCAAGCCGCGCAATCTTCATCAGCTTTCCCGAGCAGCACCAGTCCAACTATCGCGTCTGGCTCAATGACAGCGCGGGCCATCAGGCCATCGCATTCATCGACCCCGCAACCGGCGTCTTGCTGGCTCGCCAGGGCAGAACATGGATCGAATGGGTCCACGATCTGCACGTCTATCTGCTGCTCGGCCCCTCGGGGCTCATCGTGAATGGCATCGGCGCTGCCGTCTTGTTGCTCTTGGCGGCTACCGGACTCGTCCTTTGGTGGCCGGGCCTTGCCCATTGGTCGCGCGCTCTCAAGGTGCGCGTCCGCGGCAGTTGGCGTCGCATCAACTTCGATCTCCACAGCGCCCTCGGCTTCTGGACTCTCGGCATCGTGCTCTGGTGGACTGTCTCAGGTATTTATTTCGCATGGCCCGTACAGGTCGGCCGATTCGTGAATGCGTTCTCCGCTTTGAAGGGCATGCGCCCTCCCTCCATACCGCCGGAACCGGCTTCCCCAGCAATGCCCGCTCTCGAACCCATGGTGAAAGCGGCGCGCGAGGCAACTCCGGGCGGGTCCGTCAGTGGCATCGCTCTCCCGCCTCCGCAGGGCGGCAGCGTCATCGTCTATGTCGACCGCCTTCAACCCGGGGACTTTTTCCATCGCGACATCCACTACTTCAGCGCCTCATCCGGAAAGCTGGTCGCCACCTGGCACTACGGCCAGAATCAGAGCGCCGGGGATTGGGTTCTCTGGGCCATGCACCCCTTGCATTTCGGCACGCCGTGGGGGCTCGGTCCAAAGATTCTCTGGGCTCTCTTCGGTCTGAGTCTCCCCACACTCGCCGTCACCGGCCTGCTCATGTACTGGAACCGCAAGCTGCGTTTCCTCCTGCGACCTCGATGAGGAAGCAGGGGGGCGCTATAAGCCAGTAGCTCTCCCTTCCCAGCCGCAAACCAGGGTGCCCCATCCTTCGCGTACTTGGCGAAGGGGGGGAAAGCACAACCCCTCCCCGGGCTCGTGCGGAACTCTGTGGTCAGTTGTGAGAACGGTGGGAAGGCAATAGGAATGTCGTCAAAAGGGAAGCCGCATTCCCGTGCAAGATCACCGTGCCGGTGTGCTCTTCTCCACCCGCATCATGTTCGAGTGGCCCCCCGCCTGCGTTCCCCGGATCACATGCGGCGTCATCACGATCAGCAGCGACGCATAGTCCTTCTGCGTGTCCTTGCCGGTCACGTTGTTCAGTCCCGGAATCTCGCTGATCCCCGGAGCCCCGCTGATGGCGCGGCTTTCCTGCTTGCTCAGCTCGCTCACCACCACCACGCCCTCGTCCTGCTTCAGCGTCACCACTCCGGAATAGGCCCGGCTATTCAGCACCGGAACGTCGTTCAGCGACGGCCCGGCCAGCGCGTCGATCTTCAGGTCGACGGTCAGCGCCACGTCGCCGTTGCGCAGCACCTTCGGCGTCGCTTTCAACGTCAGGCCCAAATCCTGGTACTCCACCATCGGCACCGCCGTAGCGGCGCTGGTCAGAGAAGAGATGAGCGACGACAGCGCGCTTGAGGTCCCCGCTGTGGTCAATCCCGCAATGCTCGAACCGCTCCCTGACAGGCTCGAATAGGACGACGTCTGGATCGGATAGCGCATGCCCGTGCGCAGCGTCCCCGCTTCGCCGTCTCCCAGCCGCAGTTGGATCTGGTCCAGTTGCCGCGAGTCCGAGGAGTTCAGGCTGAGGTTGGCTGAAACCGAACCCGGCGACAGGCCCGACTGCGTGATACCGCCGCCGAACAGTGCGATTCCGTTTGAGAACAGGGAACTGGAGACCTGGCCGGAGGCCAGCAGAATGCCAAGAATCGCCAGCGTGTCGCCCGCTGAGGCCAGGCCCGAAGAAATGATCTGCTGCACCAGCGCCGAGTTCGCATTCAGAATGGACTGTTCTTCGGCGTAGACGTTGAAGGCCGTCATCGTCTGCGGCAATTGGGCGCCCGTCTGGCGCTCGCCGGTGTGCGCAAGCTGGATCAAGCGCACGTCCAGCATCACCTGGCTGTGCCCGTCCAGCAACTCGCGCATGGTGCTGTTAAAGGCATTTAGCGTGCTCTCCGGAGCGCGGATGGTCAGCGTTCCGGCCGTTGGCTCCACCACCGACTGCTGTGCGTCAAACACGTTCTTGGCCAAGTTGCCCACATCGGTCAGTTCGGTCGGCGTCAACCCCGGCAGATAGATCGTTTCCAGATCCTGGCGAATGAACTGCTGACGGATCTCCGGTGTGTCGCGCGCCACCAGGGCGCGGTGCGCATCCACCGGCACGTAGAAACTGTGCGTCACCAGGCTCACTGTCCGCATCGCCTGTTCAAAGCTGGCGTTGTCTACGTCCAGCCGCAGCGGCGTGGGCCGCACGCTGTCGTCCACCGTGACCTGCAGACCATACGCCTTAAAGACCTGCTGGATGGCCTGCCGCTGATCGGTGCGCAGATGAAAGTTGTGCACTCCGGCCGTGGGTGCCAGTTGCACCGCTTCGCCGATCGTCTTCGCTGCCTGCTCGTAGATTGGCGAGGTTTGACCAAGCAGGGCGTTGTTGGCCAGTTCGTGCAAGTGCTCGGTAGCCTGAATGCTCTTGGGGTCCAATTCCAGTGCGTGCGCCAGAGCCGCGCGCGCCGCGGACGCATCCCCGCGCAGCCGGTCCTTGGCCGAGGCTTGGACCAGCGCCGTGACCGCGTGGCTGCGTGCGACCTCGGCTGCCAGGGAATAGTCGTTATTGCCGGGGTCGAGCGCTGCTGCCTGCTGGAAGCCCTTCATCGCGTCTTCAAATCGCTCGCTGGCAAACAGCTTTGTCGACGCCAGGTAGAGTTTCACCGCTTTCCGCCGGTCCTTGGTATGCGGTTGTTGTTTGTCCTGCTTGGCGTCTTTGTTGGGAGCGGCTGTTGTCGGCCCTTGATTGGTTTGTGCGGCCGGCGCCGGCAGGGTGCCGGGAGTTTGCGCCATCATGCTGCCCGGAAAAACCGTCAGCAGCACTCCAGCCGTGCAAAAGCGCGCCCAATGCCCCGGCGCTCCGCCGGTCTTTCCCTGGAACTGTGGTTCGTGCGGCTTCACTGCGCCGCCTGTGTCTGCGCCAGCAGGTCGGCCAGCGAAGAGGCGCACACCTCCGGCCGGTACTGCAGCAAGTCGTCAAAGCTGTAGTGGCCGGTGGCCACCGCAATCACGGGAAGGGAATTGGCGCGAGCCGCTTCAATGTCGCGCGGCGTATCGCCGACCACGCAAACCGTGGCCGTGCTGCCGGCCAACTCGCGTGCCTTGCGCGCCGCATGGCCCACCAGTTCGGAGCGGATCGGAAAGCGGTCGCTGAACCCGCCAAAGCGGAACCACTCGCGCAGTCCGGCCTCTTCAATTTTGATCCAGCCAATCATCTTCAGATTGCCCGTTGCCACGCCTAGACAGGCCCCTTGTTGCGCCAGATGGCTCAGGGTGGCTTCAACCCCCGGCATCAGCTCCAGGTCCATCTCGTGGCGCCTCCGGGCGACCGTCTGGCACATCGAATCCAGAACGGCCTTCAGTTGCGTCTCCAGAACCTCTGCCGGAATCCCGGCCAGCCGGAATGCCTCGCTCAGGATCGCCGTATCCGTGCTGCCGTGCAGCACTTGGCCAGAGAACGATACTTCAAATCCCAGTACCCGCTTCACGCTCTGGGAGAAGGATTCAAAGTGGATGCGGTCGCGGCTGCGCAGCAGCGTGCCGTCGATATCGAAGAGATAGGCGTCCTGCCCATCCCATGCAAAGCCCGGTTCAATGGCAACGCGCGCTTCGTTGGTCTGTGGAGTTGTCTGCATGTTTTCTGGGCGACTCGTCAGCCTTGGCGGTAGCTCGGACGAATCACGCTATACACAGGACGTTCGCTGCGCGGCGGACGCTTGAGCCCGGCCCGTACTTCGGCCAGCTCCAACCCCAGTTCGGCCATCGTGCGGCTCAGCGTGTTGCGGTGCATTCCCAATTCTTCGGCTGCCTTACACTGGTTTCCCCGGTGAGCGACCAACACTTCTCGTAGATATTGTTTCTTGAACTCCCGCACGGCTTCCTCGTAGGGAATGCCGCTGGAGTGCATTTGCGTCACCAGGCTGTCCAGTTCTCGTTTCACGTCCACCTCTAGTCGATTCTACCTTGCCTTGCTCTTTCGCCTCAGACCGCTGCCAAAGCTCACGACCTGCTGCCGCCCGGATGCAGCCACCAGGGCGACTCCCGTTCCAGCTCTTGCAGACCGTGGCGCACCCGCTCGGCCAGCTCGACCGGGCTCATGTGTGTGCTCAGATGGCAGGCCCCAAAGAACTTCCTGGGTAACCTGGCCTCTGTGAGCCAATGGGCTTGGGGAAAAAAGGCCACTGTGACCAATATGCACAATGTGACCAGCAATGCTCCTTGCAGTAGGCCAAACGCCGCGCCCGCCAACCTGTCAAGGCAGCCCAGCCCGATTGTGTGCAGGGTCTTGGACAATACCTTGCCGGCGATCCCGGCTACGAACATCACCGCCAACGCGACCAGCAGGAACCCGATCGTATTGGCAACCGCTTCAATCCGCACCACGGGCAGCAGCACTGCCGCCACCCGCGCGTAATTCCATGCCGCTAGCACTAGGCCCAGAAACAGCCCGCCCAGCGAGAAGACGGAGCGAAAGAATCCCTCGGACAATCCGCTCAGCATGGACAGCCCCATAACGATTACGATGGCCCAATCCACCCACGTCATGCCGCTCTCCGTTCGCCTTCTACAAACTCAAATCTTTCCCGGTCAACCGCCGGAAAGCCTCAAGATACTTGGCCTGGGTGCGCTCCACCACTTCGTCCGGTAATCCCGGCGCGGGCGCCTGCTTGTTCCAGTGGATCGATTCAAGATAATCGCGCACGAACTGTTTGTCGAATGAGGGCTGCGCGCCGCCCGGTTTCCACGCCGCGCCTTCCCAGAATCGCGACGAGTCCGGCGTCAAAACCTCATCGGCAAGAAGAATGCCTTCCTCGGTCCTGCCGAATTCGAATTTCGTGTCCGCAAGAATCAGCCCGTGCGACTCCGCGTGTTCCTGCGCCTTGCGATAGATCGCCAGGGTCAGGCGGCGCAGTTCCGCGGCGTCCGCCGCGCCCAGCACGGCCTCGGTCCGAGCAAAGCTGATGTTCTCGTCGTGCTCGCCGTCCTGGCTCTTGCTGGCTGGGGTAAACACCGGCTCCGGCAGCCGCGATCCGTCCAGCAATCCGGCCGGCAGCGGAATCCCGCACACGGTCCCGCTTGCCTGGTACTCCTTCCAGCCCGATCCGGCCAGGTAGCCGCGCGCCACGCACTCCACCGGAAACATCTTGGCCCGCTTCACCAGCATCGACCGGCCTTCCAGCTGATCGGCATACGGCCTCAGCGACGCGGGATATTCTGCCACATCGGCGGTAATCAGGTGATTGGGAACCAGATCCTTCAACAGGTCGAACCAGAACAGAGAAATCTGGGTTAGGATTTTGCCTTTGCCCGGAATGCCCGTGCCTAGCACATGATCGAACGCAGAAATACGGTCGGTGGCCACCAGCAGCAAGGCGCCGTCCACCGCATAGAGATCGCGCACTTTGCCCCGCCCAAGCAGGGGCGTAGCGCCTAAATTCGTAGATAAAAGTGCTGTCACCAGGGGGCCTTCCATTGGAGGAAACTGAAGTTCCGATTGTCCAGCGGACGGCGCGCTTTGTCAATCGCCACGTGCCGATCAAAATGGGCAAAACTGAGCTGCAGCCCAAGCTCGACAGGACGAAAAAACCACAGCCTGCGCTGGATAAATCGATTTGATCTACCCCTGTGATGGCCATCACGGAATGGTATTCCAGCATGGGAGAAACTCCAGTTGTCAACATGGTTCGGAGAGCTAGCAAAACAAGCTCTCTTAGAGCCGGGCGACACGAGGCAGCAGTGGAAAGGGGAAGCCGCGGCTAGCTTCGTTTGTGCAGGGATCACCAGTAGCCGCGCGCTACCGACCTCCAGTGTCGGCTACTGGTCCCCGTCTTTACCTTGTAGTAGTACACAAGCGCCTCCGAAGCGACGTTTTCCTTCGGGGGTGTTTTTTATGCCCAAATCTCTCGCTTAATCCGCTCCCTTCGAACCGCCTCCCCACTAGGGCAAATTCGCAGTTGGTCTAGAATTGCCGTCTCGTCGCGCCCCACCGTCGACACAAAATAGCCGCGCGCCCAGAAGCGCTGACCAGCAAAATTCTGCTTCTGCTCGCCGTACGTTCGGACCAGGTGAATCGCGCTCTTGCCCTTCATGTAACCCACCACCTCAGATACCGCGTACTTGGGCGGTATCGATAGCAGCATATGCACATGGTCAGACATCAGATGGCCCTCCACAACCCGGCTCTCTTTCTGCTCGGCCAGGCGGCGGAAAACATCGCCCAAATGCTCTCGTATCGCTTCATACAAAACTCGCCGTCGGCATTTCGGGAGGAAGGCTACGTGGTATTTGCACTCCCATACAGACTGACTTAGACTCTCCAATTGGTCCATCCAGTTTCGCCTTGACGTGTGCTTTGGTCGGCTCACGTCTGGAGTTTCTTGGATGGACTCCCGTAAATGTCAAACTCCTACTGCCACCCCGCCAGAGGCGGGGGATCTCCCTATCCCTGTAGACCCTGAGGGAAGCTTCTCCCCCTATGCCATCATGAGAAATGCTCTGTTCCTCGCCGCCGCGGCAGAAAAGGTCATTTCTCCCCTCCATCAGCCCCCAAAACGGCCTCCGCAAGTACGCTTTCAATCGGAAAATGGAAGGGAAATAGGTTTTTAGCCTCACTTTTGAGCGCCAAAAAACAGAATAAAATCCATGGAATCAACACTTGCAGCTTCGCCGTCCCGAGCGGGCTCAAAAGAAGCTGTTTTTGCTCGTGAAACTGTGAGGGCCTTCCTAACCCCAACCGTTTCAATCGCTTCCGAGAGGCCAGTTCACAGAAACACAACGCCAGTGATTTCGTGAAACCGTGAATAGTCGTTTAACTATCTCATTATAAATTAGATACGATAGATTACAGCGGCGCGGCATATTGCGCCCGTCATTCTGTAAAACTGTGCCGCTCAGTCCGCGCAGCGCACTTCGTAAGCCGCCTGGTACCGCGAAGTCGTTACCATCAAATCTTCAATCGTCTTGGTGTTCTGAATCCCGCCCCGCGCTCCGGACGCCATGCAATTGATCGCCGCCGCCGCACAGGCAAAATCGAGCTGCTGTTCCAGCGGCCAACCTTGCAGCAATCCATAAATGAATCCCGCATGGAAGATGTCTCCGGCACCGGTCGTATCGACCACTGGAACCCGGTATGCCGCGCAGTGCTGGAACCGCTTTCCGTCCCACGCCAGTACCCCGTCCGGTCCCAGCGTCGCGGCCGTCAGCTTGCATCCATAGCGCAGTTGAATCCGCCGCAGCGCGCTTTCCAGGTCCGAGTCCGCCATCAGCCGGCACGGAAAATCCCGGCTCACAATCAGATAATCGACATTCTCAATCAGGTCGTCCACACCGGGATAAGGCTCGTCCAGATCGGCGATCACCGGAATCCCGGCCTCGTGCGCCCAGCGGGCTGCCAGCGTTGCCGCTGCTGTGTCGTACCCATCCACATGCAGCGCCCGTGCATTCACAATCCACTCGCGCTTCAGGTCTTCGGGCTGCAAAATCAAGCGTTCATCCCGCCGGCAAAGCACCGTCCGCTCCCCGCCGTCGTCTACCAGGATCAGGGACCGCGGGCTGTCGGCTCCCGCCACTTCCACCAGTTGCGCCTCCACGCCCACCTTGGCAAAGGCTTCGCGATGCAGTTGCGCGGCGGAGTCGTCGCCCAGTTTCCCCACGTAGCGGGTCTGCAGTCCCCAGGTCTGGCAAGCAACCATGGTGGTTGCCACCTGGCCTCCCGGCATGATGGTCGCTGCGCGGTACTCCACCTTCGAGCCGCGTGCCGGATAAACAGAGAGGGGAATCAGCGTGTCGGTGGCGTTCAATCCAACGCCTACCAGGTCAACCTTCGACGACTGCGTCATTCGATTATTGTAAAGGCCGCGCGGAACCCTTCTCCGTGACCGCCAACAAGAATCCGGGCTCTACGAGAACCGCGTCACCCGGTAGAGTCCCCAGCCGCACACCACGGCCGACGCCACCAGCACTCCGCCCAGCGCCCACACCCAGGCCATATTCATGCCTAGGTCCGGCATCCTGGCGTTCCACCCCAGGTAGATAAACACGCCCACCGCCGCGGCCACAATCGCGTAGTCCCACCATCCGCGCCGTTCATCTCGATCGCCGCTCTCAGATCCCGCATTGGCCAGCAGCACTCGCTCATAGTCCAGGTTGTAGCGCTTGCACTCCCGTTCCACCGCCTCGTTCGTTGAGGCTAGTTCGCGCTCCGTGGCCGTTGCCGTGCTCACGGCCAGCGCTCCCAGAATCATCACCAGCGACCCGGCCACAACCAGCATCCTGTGTCCGGTGTCGGCGTGCGCCAGCTCTCCAAACACCAGCGCGCCCCAGGCCAATCCCCAAAGCTGGTTGGTATTGGAAAGCGGAATGGCCCTGCCGATCCCCAGGTACTTGGTGGCGAACTGCTGATAGAGGTCGCCGATCACCCACGCAAATCCACCCAAAAACAGCCAGAACAGCAAGTGGGCCGTCTCCGGCGAGTGGAAGATCGCGGCCTTGGTGCCACCGTCCAGCGTCAGCACCAGCGCAAACACCGTGCCCAGTTCGCCCAGCGTAAACACCGTGACAAACGACAGCGGATTCATGCCGCTCAGATAAGCCTTGCGGTAGGGAACGTACATCGTGCCCCACAGCAGGCTTGCGCCCACGGCGGCCAGCACCCCACTCGCCGCGCGGCCTGCGTGCGGACCGCCACTGTGGATCGTACTGAACCCCAGCATCACTGCCGCCACCACAATGGCCACCGCGCCTAGCACCACCTTGGCCACATTCTTGCGGCTCGCGCCTTTCAGCTCTCCAAACAGCAGCCGTCCCCACAAAATGCCGACCAGCGAATTGGTGTTCCACAGCGGGAAAGCGATGGTCAGCCCCACATCGCGAATGGCAAACACGGTCAGCGTATTGGCCACCGCCCACAGCATCCCGGCCAGGATAGCCGTAAAGATCAAATGGCTGTTTTGCCGCAGGTCCGCGAAAACGTACCGTGTCCCCTTCAGCAGCGTCGGAACAGTCCACCGCGCGGTAAACACGCCGGTCACCATGCACAGCGAAATCGCATAGGGAGACAGCCCGGAGTTGACCAGCTTGGTGGGAGCTTCGGCCGCGCCCAGCCACACGCCCGCCGCCAATCCGCATGCCACCCCCAGCCCGTGAATCGACCCAAAGCTGGCTGCCGCGTTTCTCTTTACCGTATTCGTCGTTGTGGTGCCCATCGTTTGCTGGTTCCCGGTCCCTTCGTCGCGCCTCTTGGCAGTCCTGCTTTCCCGTCAACGGCCCCGCCGCACGCAGCGTTCAAGCCGTCGGCCCAATCAATGCAGCGTGATCAGCAGCGCAAGCCCGATGCAGAACACGATCAACGGAATCAGAAAGTGGCTGTCGGTGAGGATGTTTCTGGCCTTCTCGAAAAGTGTCATTTGCTTTGAGTCGATTTTCGCATAATCGGCCTTCCCGGAGGGAAGAGGTAAAAATAGACGTCCATGACCCTTCGGCTCACAACCAAGCATGAAAATGGGCCGATGCACAAACGCACTGGCTCCCGGAGGGAGCCGCCGAGAATAGCCCAGGATGGAGCGTAGCGCAATCCTGGGTAGGCATGCCAAATAGGAGTAGCGCCCCGGAGGGTCGCTTCGAATACGCTCGACAAACTCTCTGGTGAACTCCTCCAAGGGTATTTTTGAAGGAGCCCCTGGGTGGTGCGCAACGAACCCCTGGGAGTGCATTTCCTCCTCACTGAAGCCGCCCCGTAAGGTCGGCGCGAGTCCGGCCTTGGCCCCACCCCCGCTGGGCCATCCACACTGCAATCCTCGAATCCTGCCCCCAAATGCTGTACGCTCAAAAGAAGAATTCAAGTAGGGAAGCCCGCCATTGACCCAGATCCCCGCCTCATCGCCCCGTCCATTTCACCTCTCCCAGCCGGACAGCGCTTTGCACTGCGGCAAGGTCTCGCTCGAAACCCTCGTCAAGCGCTACGGCACGCCGCTCTACGTCTACTCGGCCGATCAGATTGCCGAGCGGCTGGGCATGTTCCAGCAGGCGCTTGAAGGCCGCGACCATCTGGTCTGCTACGCGGTCAAGGCCAACTCGGCGCTCGCCATCCTCAAGCTGCTGGCCGATCGCGGCGCGGGTTTTGACATCGTCTCCGGCGGCGAACTCGAGCGTGTCCTCGCGGCCGCGCCCGAGACCGTGGGCCGTGTCGTCTTCTCCGGCGTCGGCAAAACAGCGGCGGAAATCGATCTGGCCCTCAAGGCCGGCATTCTCCAGTTCAACGTGGAAGCCGAGGCCGAGCTGGAACTGCTGGCGGCCCGCGCCGCCAAGCTCAAGCGCAAGGCCCGCTTTGCCCTGCGCGTCAATCCCGACGTCTTTGCCGACACCCACCCTTACATCTCTACTGGCCTGCGCGAGCACAAGTTCGGCATCGACATCCGCCAAGCGCTCCGCATCTACAAGAGCGCGGTCGGCAATCGCTGGCTTGAGCCCTACGGCGTCAGCTTTCACATCGGCTCGCAGATTCGCTCCGCGGCGCCTTTTGGCGCGGCCATGCAGCGGGTTGGCAAGCTGGTGGGCCAGCTCCAGCGCGAGGGCATTGCACTCAAGGTCATCGATGCCGGTGGTGGTCTGGGCATCGACTACCACGGCGGCAGTTTCGATGCCGCCGCCAAGGTCGAGGAGTACGCCGCGGCCATTGAAGAAGCGCTCAAGGACTTCGAGGGCAAACTGTTGATGGAGCCGGGCCGTTTTCTGGTGGCTCAGGCCGGAGCGCTCGTGGCGCGCGTTCTCCAAGTCAAGAAGAACGGGAAAAAAACCTTCGTCATCACCGACGCGGCCATGAACGACCTCATCCGCCCTGCCCTCTATCAGGCGTATCACGACATTGTGCCGCTCCGCCCCCGCAAGGGCCGCTCTCAAACGGTGGACGTAGTGGGCCCGGTCTGCGAGACAGGCGACTTTTTTGCCCGCGACCGCAAGCTGCCGCCCCTCGAGCCGGGCGATCTGGTCGCGGTGCTCGATGCCGGAGCCTACGGCATGGCGCAAAGCTCCAATTACAACACCCGCCTCCGTCCGGCAGAAGTGCTCGTTCAGGGCAGCAAATCCCGCCTCATCCGCCGCCGCGAGACCATGGCCGACCTCCTCGCTCCGGAGCTGCTCTGATCTTTACCTATGATTTTCGCCACGCGCAGAGATATGATTTCTCGTGAGGGTGGAATGGAAGAGCGCATCACAATCGAGCCTGGGAAGCGATCCGGCCAGCCCTGTATCCGGGGACTGCGCATTACGGTCTGGGATGTGCTGGGTTGGTTGGCGGCCGGAACAGACGAGGGCCAGATTCTCGCCGATTATCCTGAGTTGGAACCCGCGGATTTTCGAGCCATCTACGAGTACGCCGCGCGCGTCGGGCGGCGAGTCGCGTTGTGAAGCTTCTCTTAGATGAAAACCTGTCGCGCCGTGTTGATTCGCAGTCAGGCAATCCGGATTGCCGAGTTTCTTGAAGAGCCGGAACGGGCTGTGCTCATTTTGTAGCCAAAATAGTCACCCACAATTCCTTGCACCATAGCGGCTGAAACTTGTACATCCGCGCGCCCGTCCGTTAAGGTGTTGCGCAGAGGATCAACGATGCAAATTGGAATGCAAGCGGCGTGCGCCCTGGCTATGGCCGGGCTGGCGCTGGGACTTTCCACGCCCGTTCATGCCGACTCCCTCACGGTTAAGACCGAACAGGGTAAGGTGCAAGGCAAGACCATCAATGACGGTAAGGTGAAGGCCTATCTGGGGCTGCCCTACGCGGCTCCTCCGGTTGGCGATCTCCGCTGGAAGGCGCCTCAGCCGCCCGCCAAGTGGCAGGGCATGCGCGACGCCACCAGGTTCGGCGCTCACTGCGCCCAGGGCCGTGTCTTTGACGACATGGTTTTCGAGGATGCCGGGCCCAGCGAAGACTGTCTCTTCCTCAACGTCTACGCGCCTGCCGATGCCACGGACAAGAGCAAGCTCCCGGTCATGTTCTGGATTCACGGCGGCGGCTACTCCGGCGGCGCAAGCTCGGAGCCGCGCCACAACGGTGACTTCCTGCCCCTCAAGGGCGTCATTCTCGTCACCATCAACTATCGTCTGGGCGTCTTCGGTTTTCTCGCCACCGCCGACTTGGCCAGGGAGGCCAACGGCGTGGCAGGGAATTACGGACTTGCCGACATGATCGCCGCTCTGCAGTGGGTCAAGGGCAACATTCGTGAGTTCGGCGGCAACCCCGGCAACGTGACCATCTTCGGCGAAAGCGCCGGCTCGTTCGCGGTCAGCACGCTCATGGCATCGCCCGCGGCCAAAGGCCTGTTCCACAAGGGCATCGGCGAAAGCGGCGGAGCCTTCAGCAGCACCCTCGCCTACGACTCGCTGGAAACGCGGGAAAAGGCGGATGGGGAGTGGGTGGCCTCGCTCGGCGTCAAGTCGCTCCAGGAACTGCGCGCCCTGCCCACCGAGAAGATTATTGCAGCCGCCAAGAGCAAAGGAACGGTCGGCTTTCCTCCGGATATCGACGGCAAGGTGCTCGTCGAGTCCGTAGAAGCCACCTATGCGGCTGGCCGTCAGGCTCATGTGCCGCTGCTGGCTGGCTGGAATCGCGACGAGGGCAGCTTCCTGGCCAACGGCATGACCCCTGAGAAGTGGAAGGAAATGGCCGCCGGGCTCTACAAGGAGCGCGCCGAGGAATTCCTCAAGCTCTATCCCGGAGATACCGAAGAGCAGGCCATGCGCTCGGCAGCCGACTACGGCGGCGACGCATTCATCGCCTTCAGTACCTGGAAATGGATTGAGGCCCACCGCAAGACGGGAGAAGCGCCGGTTTATCGCTATCACTTCGAGTTGCCCGCCCTGCCCAGCAAGTTCCATCCGGGCTCGTTCGTCTTCCACTCCGACGACATTGAGTATGTCTTTGGCACCCTCGACACGCGTCCCGGAGAAACGGTTCGTCCTGAAGATCGCAAACTGAGCGACCAGTTCATGACCTACTGGACCAACTTTGCCAGGACCGGCGACCCCAATGGCCCGGGACTGCCCGTGTGGCCCAGGTACGGCAAGGGCGACGAGCTGATCCATCTCGACAGCACCATCACCTCTGGCCCAGACACTCTCCGCCCGCGCTACGAGTTCCTCATGAAGGGCATGCCCGCCTTCAAGTTCTAGAGAGAGGTAGCGTTAGGGAGCTCGCGGAACAAGTCCGGATTTTGAAAGGGCACGGCTTCAGCCGTGCCGCAAAGACCGCAATATCAATGCAGAAGGGCCGCCATCATGGCGGCCCTTCTGTCTTGCATCAAGAGAAATCGTGTACCGGAAACAGCCTACTGGCTTACCCCGGCTGCCGAGGCAAACGCCGTGGATTGTGACGGTGCCAGCGTGCTGACCGGAGCCGGCTCGCTGAACGAGGCGCCCTTGGCGTTGATCGCTCCCGAGTAATCCGGTCCCAGGCCCAGCTTCTTGATGGCCCGGGAGTCGGGCATCAGCTTGGTCTGCCACCCCTGGTCGGCTTGGTACTTCTGCATCGCTGCCGCAGTTGTCGAGTCCCATTGCCCCGTGGACTCGCCGGTCATGTAATGCTCCCGGATCAGCGCCTGCTGAATCTGCATCACGCGGGCCGGCTCAATCGACTGCTGGCCGTGCATCTTGTGCGATGACGACTTCGCCACCTTGGGCATCGCCGTCTTGTGCGCCCCGCGGGAGCCGCGGACGCTCCGGGTACTGCTGGAACTATGGGAGCTGCTGGCGTGTCCACTGGTGGGTGCCCGATGATTGCGGGAGGCGAATGCGGGAATTGCGATCAGCGCCGCGGTAAGTAGGAATGCTACGCTTGCTCGAAAAGTATGCACGCGAATATCACCTCAAAAATTAATTTTCCGGGCTCACCCGGTGAATTCTAACGAAATGCGAAGGTTTCTGCCAAGAAAAAACGTTCCGGGGGGAACTTCCTCGGTCAGATTTCCGGTTTATGGGTTTTTGGTTAGACGCTGTACGGGCGGCTTCTCCTGTTTGGGAAAAGCCGCCCGTTCAGCAAAGCAAACAAAACAAAAGGGAATCTACTTCGACAGTGCAACCGCGCTACTGCAGCGAACCGCCCACGTAGTTGATGCCCGCATCGGGATGGCGCGGGTCCATGATTTCAAACACCACGTCATCGCCAATTTTAAGTTTGTTCACCACGGCATCGAATTGATCCTTGGTGCCGGTGGGCTGTCTGTTGATCCTTGTGATGACCAGACCGGGTTCCAACCCCTGCAGGTCGGCAAACGAGCCGGAGCGAACCGACTGAATTGCCACTCCAGAGGTTTTCAGCTTGGCCGCCGTGGCTGGCGAAATCTCATGCACCACGATGCCCAGCTTCACTTCGCTGGCGTTCCCCTTGTCGTCCGGGTTGGCCTCTGCCTGTTGCGTGCCCAGGTCGGCAAACACCTTGTCGCGGTCGCCAATGGTCACCGTCGTGTCGGCTTGCTTGCCGTCTCGCAGGTAGCCCAGCCGGATGGTTGAGCCCGGCCGGCGGCTGGCAATCTCGTTCACCAGGTCGTCGCCGTCCTTCACGCTGCGCCCATCGATGTGGGTGATGATGTCGCCCGCCTTCAGGCCGGCCTTCTCAGCCGGTCCGCCGGGTTGGATCAGCTGCACCAGCACGCCGTTTTTGAAGCCATAAACGCGGTTCACCGCGCCGGAAAGCCCCGGGCGGAACTGGATGCCGATCGAGCCGCGCGTCACCTTGTGGCTGGGGCTGATCAGGTCGTTGTAAATCTCCACCACGGTGTTCGACGGCATGGCGAAACCAATGCCCTGGTACCCGGCCGACTGCGTATAGATCGCCGTGTTCACGCCGATCACTTCGCCGTTCATGTTCAGCAGAGGTCCGCCGGAGTTGCCCGGATTGATGGCCGCGTCGGTCTGGATAAAGTGCTGGAACTGGCCGCTGGCCCCGGGCTGAATGGTCCGGTTCTTGGCCGAGATGATGCCGGCCGTCACCGTCTGCGACAGCGCAAACGGACTGCCGATCGCTTCCACCCAATCGCCCACCTGCGCCGTGTCGGAGTTGCCCAGTTTCACGGCAGGCAGCGGCGTGTTGGTGTCGATCTTGATCACCGCCAGATCGGTCGCCTTGTCGACGCCGATCACGCGCGCTGGGCGTCCCAGGTCCTGGCTATCGGGATCCGTGGAGAGCTTCACATAAATCTTGTCGGCCTTCTCCACCACGTGATTGTTGGTGATGATGTAGCCCTTGGAATCTACGATGAAGCCGGATCCGAGAGACTCGCGGATCGCGCCATCCTCTCCGCCTTCCTGGTCGGGCGCTTGCCCGCCAAAGAAGCGGTTGAAGAAGTCCTGGAAGTTACCCTGTCCCTGCGGCTGTTCTTCATCCTGATCGTCGTCGCCGGGGTTCTGCGGCGTCGGCTGAACGTGGCCATGGAAGTTGCGCTTGCCCTTGTTCGCCGCCTGCTTGGGCAACGTCTGGGTGTTGATGTTCACCACCGCCGGGCCCACCTTCTGGGCAATCTTCACAAATTCGTTGGGCGCGACGGAGGAATTGACCACTTTCAGGGGAGTTGCGTCGGCGCTGTCGTTCTGTCTCTCTTGCCCGCGAACCCCATGAGCGGCAAAGGAGCCAGCCACAATGGCAACCGTGAGGGTCGCAAGCAGAACAAATGCAGAAGCGAGACGGCGAGAGCGGAGCCGTTCAATAATCGATTTCATAGGTTCGATGACCTCGTCTGGTGATCAGCCCATGGGCTGTATTGTTCACTGCACCAATATCAAGTATAGCCAGTTGCGGCCTTCGCCGTCTGGTTGGGACGGCGCTGCGCACACCTTTCCTGAAGCGCCGCATTGGCCGGGTTGCAATCCCGGAGCGGGCACGTCAGAAAACAGCAAGGCAGAACCATTCCATCGTATAGACGCGAGGGAAGAGAAAGGGTAGCGAAGGCCGCATGCTAGCATTTTTTATGGAGCTCCCTCAGAAGAACCTTGCATTTGTTGCCGTTGCAGCCCTGTTGGCTGTGTTTGCATCAACCTGCAGCCCGGCGCAGAGCGCCCCTCCGCCCGCTCCTCCCTCCATTCTCGATCGTCTGAACGCTCTGGCAGGCCGCAAAGGCGCCTGGACCCCTGAGCAGTTGGCCCTCATGGCGCGTCTGCGCGACGCCGCGCTGACCGACCCCTATGCCCTCACCGAACTGCGCCACCTCACCGACAACATTGGCCCCCGCCTCAGCGGTTCGCCCCAGGCTCAGCAGGCCGTGGATTACGTTGCCGCCCGCATGCGCGCTCTCGGTGCCGAAGTCACGCTCGAAAAGGCCTTGGTCCCCCACTGGGTCCGCGGCGCGGAGTCGGCCGAACTCGTGTCCTGGCCTGGCCAGACGCCGGGAACCACGCAGAAGGTTCTGCTGACCGCGCTCGGGGCCAGCGTAGCCACGCCCGCAGAAGGCCTCACCGCCGAAGTGGTCGTCGTAGACGATTGGCAGCAGCTTCACGCTCTGCCTCCGGGCGCGGTCAAGGGCAAAATCCTGCTCTTCAACCACAAGTTCGACAAGGAACTGGCCGCGCAAGGCAGCGGCCTCAATGCCTACGGCAGCGCGGTAGCCTATCGCGGCGCGGGTCCCGTGGCCGGCGCGGGGGTGGGCGCGGTGGCCGTCCTGGTGCGTTCCGCAGGCGGAGCAGACTACCGGCTCCCACACACCGGCCTCACCGACTACGTTGACGGAGTGCCCAAGATTCCCGCCGCCGCCGTCACCGCCGAAGATGCCGACCTGCTCAAGAACCTCGCCAACCAGGGGCCGGTCAAGCTCCACCTCACGCTCACTCCGCAAACCCTGCCCGACGCCCCCAGTTACAACGTGATCGCCGACTGGAAGGGAACTGAGCACCCTGAGCAGGTGGTGGTCGTCTCCGGCCATCTTGACTCGTGGGACCTCGGTACCGGCGCCATCGACGACGGTGCCGGCGTGGTCGTTTCCATGCAGGCCATTCACCTGCTCCATGACCTGGGCATCCGTCCCAAGCGCACCGTGCGCTTTGTGGCCTGGATGAGTGAGGAAGAAGGCTCCCAGGGCGCGACCGCCTACATGGCCGACCACGCGGCCGAGATCGCCAATCACATCGGCGCCATCGAGAGCGATCTTGGCGCGGATCACCCCACCGGCCTTTACTTTGCCGGAAAACCCGTTCTGGCCGAGTGGCTGCGGCCAGTCGCGCAACTTCTGGAACCGATCGGCGCCGAGACCCTGATGGACTCTCCAGAGACCGGCGAAGATATCAACGGCCTCACGGAGAAAGGCGTTCCCAGCTTTGCCCCGGTGCAGGACAATCGCACCTACTTCAACTATCACCACACGGCGGCCGATACCTTCGACAAGGTTGACCCCAAGCATCTGAACGAGAATGCGGCCGTCATGACGGTCCTAGCCTACGCGCTTGCAGACTCAACAGAGCCGGCGCCGAGATAAGACAGTAGTCAGTTGCCAGCAGATCAGTTGTTAGTAGTCCGCCAGCTTTATCTACCCACAGTGGATGAAACTGGTTGCCCCACCCCTCGCGGCCTTTCGAGGAAAAATGCGATGTTGAAGTTGTTCGCCGGTTTGCTTCTTTCCCGTCAAGCCACAAACTGACAACTGATCACTGACCACTGACAACTGTCTTTACGCTTCATGCGCCGTCGGCACGTGCGGCTGCGGAACCAGTTCGGTCAATGCAATACCCGCGAGAATCAGCAAGGCGCCGCAAGCCGGGCGCATCCCCAGCCGTTCGCCCGTCACCAGGAACGAAGTCATCCACGCAAACACCGGCTCCATCGTCAGCACCAGCGCCATCGGCGTCGAAGGCAGAATCGATTGCGCCCAGCTCTGGATAGAGAAGGCCGCAGCCGTTGCCAGCACCGCAGCAATTCCCAATGCCAGCATCAGTCGCGGTGTCCAGGTAATGTGCGGATGCTCGATCAGCGGCAGGCTCACGGCCATGAAGACCGCGCAAAAGCCCACTTGCAGCAGCGCCAGCGGCTGGAACCCGATCCGCGGCGAAATATGGCCGAGCGCAATGCAGTGGAACGCGAAGCCGATGGCGCAGCCAAACGTGAGCACATCGCCCAGGTTGATCGAAGTCATATCGGGCAACACGCTCAGGATGGTTGCCATTCCGGAGCTTGGCCCCTGCGCATGCGCTCCCGCGGGAACGGTCAGCAGCAGAATCCCGGCAAAGGCCAGCGCGGCGCCCAGAAAGGCGTTCCAGCGCGGCCGTCTCGATCCCGGCGGCCGCAGCCCGGGGATCAGCGAAAACAGCGGCACCATCACCACCAGCAGTCCGGTAATGAAGGCGGATTTCGACGGCGTCGTGCGCACCAAGCCAATCGTCTGGAACTGGTAGCCGACTGCCAAACACAAACCCACCAGCGCTCCTGCCGCCACCTGCCAGCCGCGGATGCCGCGCCACGAGCGGTGATATGCCACGGCCAGCACGGCAAAGGCCAGCGTCATCCTGACCAGGTTGAAGGCTGCCGGCGTTGCATCCGCGAGCGCCCCCTTGATGAGCACAAAGGTCGATCCCCAAACAGCAACCACCAGCAGCATGAGTAGATAGGCGCGCAGTTTCATTCTTATGAATTATTGCAGCCGCGTTCGGTGCGGCAGACTCTGCCTTCCGCGAGGAATGTTGAGGTGGCGCTTTCGTCTGGACGTTCCACCGCAAATACGCAAAAATCAGTGTGGGCTTGAATCCCCGAGAGTTGCATTGCAGAGAATGGCGCCATCCGTCTTCCGTTTCTCCCGCCTCCCAATCTCGTCCGCTTTCCTCCCCGGAGGAAGCCGTTTCTCAAGTCGCAAACTCGCCTTCAGGACCAGCTCCCAGAGCTGCCCTTCAAAATTGGCGCGTCATCCAGTAAACGTTATCCTACTTGTCACCGGCCATCCCATCCGCTAATATGGCCTCCTCATGTGTAAACGATATTTTGCGTTCGCTTTGCTCGCCGTCCTCGCGCTGCCTGGGAGTCTGTTCGCCCAGGCTCCTTCGCTCGCCATCCAGGTCGATCATCCCACGGCCAAGGTCAGCCCCACCCTCTATGGGCTGATGACCGAGGAGATCAACTTCTCCTACGATGGCGGCCTTTACCCTGAGCTGGTCCGCGACCGCACCATCGGTAAAGACTGGCAGGCCCTCGCCCACTGGACCGTCGTGGCTCGCGGCAACTCCGCCGTCAAGGTCTCGTCCGACGACAAAACCGGGCCCAGCGCCGCTCTGCCGCGCAGCCTCAAGGTCAGCGTCACCGCCGCCTCGGATGCCGCTCCCGGCGGCGTCCAGAACGACGGCTTCTGGGGCATCCCGGTGCGGCCGCACACGACGTATGTTGGCTCCTTCTACGCCAAAACCGACAATGCCGGCGTCCCGGTCACCGTCAGCCTGGTCAATGACCAGACCGGCCTCACCGCTGCTACCGCCACCGTCTCCGGCGTGGGTGCCGACTGGAAGCAGTACTCCTTCACCCTCAAGACTGCCGACGTCCCGGTCACGGCCACTAACCACCTCATGCTCACCGTCGCGCGCCCCGCGACCGTCTGGTTCGGCCTCGTGTCTCTGTTCCCGCCCACCTATCACGACCGCCCTTTCGGCAACCGCATCGACCTGATGGAGAAGATGGCCGCCATGCATCCCAACTTCCTCCGCCTGCCCGGCGGCAACTACCTTGAGGGCGACCACATCGCCGAGCGCTTCGAATGGAAGAAGACCATCGGCCCCTGGGTCGATCGT
>Ga0224530_1000059_pt1 | contig 68877 bp, 37 predicted proteins | sample CBST75metaG_FD_179873 | JGI IMG/M metagenome (GOLD analysis project Ga0224530, IMG submission 179873) | Peat soil microbial communities from Stordalen Mire, Sweden - C.B.S.T75 | ecosystem: Environmental > Terrestrial > Soil > Wetlands > Peat | place: Sweden: Norrbotten County, Stordalen Mire...
CTCCTTCTGAGTTGAAAAGGCGCCTCTACATGCAGAGGCGCCACATTGTTAATTAGATTGCTTGTCAACTTGCGACGCCCGAGCAGATTCGCTCGGGTTTGAGCAGCCTCTGTAATGATTATATTGCAACCTGGCGGCATCTTGCATGGCTGTCTGCTATTGATCAAGAGCTTTGTCAACCGTGCTCCCGGTTCACGGCAGCCCTTATTCCACACGCATCCAATTGCAGCCGCTGAACTTATCGTTCTTATCCCGCGCGCTTCCTGGCACTAATAGAAAGGGGTGCATCGTGAATCCAGAAATATCGGTCATCATCCCGGCTTACAACCGCTTCAAGATGTTGGTCCATGTGATTGACAGCATCCTGGCCCAGACCGTTCCCGTATTTGAAATCATCGTCATCGATGACGGATCACAAGATGAAACGGCGCAACAGATGGCCCGCCGTCTTGCAGAGATCCCCGCGTGGAGTAAGCGGGTTCTCTATTTCCGCCAGGAGAACCAGGGACAGAGTGCAGCCGTGAACCGTGGCCTGTCCTTAGCCCGAGGGAGCTGGATCGCAGTCGCGGCGCACGACGATCCGTGGCTTCCATGGAAGTTGGAGTGGCAGCTCCGTGCTCTCCGCAAATTCAGCGGCGAATGCGAACTCTGCTTTACCGACGCCTGGTTCATGAACAACCCTCACATGAAGCAGAGTCTCTTCCAGTTCACCGGCTTCCATACGTCTGAGACCCTGGGCATTGTCAGAGATCCAACACGTCTTATTGTGAAACCGCATCCGGCCTGGGTGCAGACAGTTCTCGCCAGCGCCGAACTTTTCCATCGCATCGGAGGGCTCGACGCCCATCTCCACTACTGCGAAGACGACGATCTCCTCTTCCGCGCGGCGCTTCACACCAACTTCTGCTATGTCGGTATGCCTATGGTTCTCATCGACCGTTCTCCGGCGGACGTTCGCCACATGGGACCGAGCGAACTCTGGCACAAGGCCGAGTACACCCTCTCGATGCAGCAGTGTTGCTTCGAAAAGCAACTGAGCCTCGGTGCAGAGTTGCCCAGGCAGACGCGCATCCTCATTCGTGACAATCTCCGCGCCACGCACAGCCACTGGGCCAACTGCCATCTCCATCACCACGACTACGCCAAGGCCCGCCAGGCCGCACGCACTGCAGTCCGCTATCGCCGCACTTTCGCGGCCGTGCTCAAGTGGCTTTTGATCAGCGTTGCGCCATCCGTGGCACGCGCCATCTTTGTCGCACGCGATCGCAACGGCGCCCCTCGCGTCGACCGAACCAGTTGGTTATCGGACAGTTCCACTTCGGAAGGAGCAACCGAACCTTCTTCCATTTCTTGAATCTTTCCCAGCCAGCAGGGCAAACAGTTCCCCAGATTTGCTGCACTCTTATGGAGCTCACGTGAAATTCAACGGCAGAAACGTTTTCATCAGTCCCACGGCCAAGCTCGGTCGCAATGTGCGAATCGGCGATAACACCACCATCTACGACTACGTGGAGATCGGCGACAACTCGACGATCTGCAACGACGTGGTCCTTGGGGAACCCCTGGCCGACTATTACGTCAATCCCCAATACCGGAACCCGCCCACGGTCATCGGCGAGGGCGCGATGATCCGAAGCCACACCCTCATTTATGCGGGCTGCGAAATCGGAAACAACTTTTCAACCGGCCATCGCGCCTCCATCCGCGAGTTCACGCACATTGGCCATCACTGCATGGTGGGAACGCTCTGCGACCTCCAGGGATACATGAGGATGGGCAATTATTGCCGGCTGCACAGCTATGTACATATCTCGCAGACCACCACGCTCGGCGACTTCGTTTTTATCTATCCCTTTGTGGTCATGACCGACGATCCCTATCCACCGTCGGACGACAGAGCTGGAGCAAGCATCGGCAATTACACGCAGGTCGCCGTACACTGCGTGATCCTGCCCGGAGTCGCCATCGGCGAGCACTGCCTGATTGGTGCGAGTTCCGTTGTCAACCGGCCGGTCCCCTCCTACTCGCTCGCCGTAGGCTCTCCTGCGAAGGTCCTGATGGACGTTCGCGATTACTCTGCCCGCGGCAAACGGAACCTCTATCCCTGGATGCCGCGATTTGAAAGAGGCATGCCCTGGGCAGGCATGGGGTTTGAAGACTGGGCAGCGCAGCAAATCGACGATTCGGAAAAGATGACACGGAACGACGAAAGCACGGTGGAGCATCTTCAGTCCTGTGATCCGTCCCCACGGCGCTAAGCGCTCCCAGCAATCGTCTGACTCCAGGATCAATATGTTGTGCCTAACCGTAAACGCGCAATCAGCGAGACACCGGCCGCACCCTTTGCCTGTCTCAATGTCTCGGCGCATTTCCAAAACGCCCGATGGACACTCTCAGACCGAGTCTCGACAGGTGAACTCCTTGAAAAATTACATGCCTCTTCTCTCGTTCATGATGCTTCTCGTCTACGTTGGAATGGTTGCGCCATTATCCGCGCAAACCAGTTCCCTTCCCGCTCCGGTTGGATGGTGGGAGTTCAATGAGACGTCAGGCACAACCGCCGCGGACGTCTCCGGCAATGGACACGCGGCAACCATGGTCAACGGCGCCTCCTGGACAGCGGGAAAGACCGGCAATGCGGTTGTAGCCGATGGAAGCAACCAGTACGTCAGCATCCCCGCCATCGATCTCAGTGGCACGCAGGCGATCACCTGGACCGCCTGGATCAATCGCACCTACTCGAGCAGCGGCGGGCACGTCCTGTTCGAGGATTCCGCCAACTTCAACTCCAGCACGACCGGCTTCGGCTTCTTTCCGGACGGAGATCCCGGTTCGAACTGTCTTGGACTCGCAATCGGTGTCCACGGCAACGCAGGCTATACGGTGAACTGTTACGCGCAGCCATCCTCCGGCGTCTGGCACCACGTCGGGGTTGTACTCGACAAGAGCCAACCCGGTGCACAGACCATCTCTCTTTACATTGACGGCCAGAAGCAGACGGCGACCGGACAGTCTTACACAGTGACGAACACCAACGGCTTCGGCATTGACCCGCTCTATCTCTTCTCAAGAGGTGGAACGGCAGCCTACTCCGCCGGGGCGATCGACGATCTGCAACTCTATGCCCAGGCACTCTCTGCCGCTCAGGTCCAACAGATCTACCAACAGGACCTTGCGTCGCTTGTTTCGCTTACCGTGACACCTGCGAACGCATCGATCATCGGTGGCACCGCGCGGCAGTTCAATGCCCTGGGCACCTACAGCGATGACAGCACCCAAAACCTGACCGCCTCCGTCGCCTGGAGTTCGAGTGATGCCTCGGTGGCCACCATCGCGAGTTCGGGCCTGGCCACGGCAATAGCCGCAGGTAGCACCACCATTCAGGCGGTTTCCGGCGGCGTGAGCAACTCAACTACAGTCACCGTCACAGCGCCGGTTCTGGTTTCCATCTCTGTTGCGCCCTCGTCTGCTTCGACAACCATCGGCGGCAGCCAGCAGTTCACCGCGGCGGGCATCTACAACAACGGCGCCTCCCAGAATCTGACTGCCAACGTCGCCTGGAGCGTCACCGACTCCGCCATCGCGACGGTCAGCGCGACGGGGATGGCCACCGGCGTTTCCTACGGATCCACAAAGATTCAAGCCTCGCTCGGCTCCTTCATTGGCTCGGCAAGCTTCACGGTATCGTCCTTATCGCTGCAATCGATCACAATCACTCCTGCGAAGCCCCAGGTTGCTGTCTCTGCCACGCTCCAACTGATCGCGACCGGAACCTATGCCGACGGCACCACGCAGGATCTCACGAGCCAGGTCACCTGGAGTTCGACCGATAGCACGATTGCCTCCATTACCAGTTTCGGACTGGCCACCGGCATCGGTACTGGCAGCACCACCCTGAACGCCAGTCTGAATTCAAGCAGCGGATCGATCCCCCTCACCGTTACACCATCGGGACTGACGGGATGGTGGGCATTCAATGAGGGTTCGGGCACCACGGCCTCGGACTCCTCCGGCCATGGGTACGACGCCACGCTCTACAACGGGATGAATTGGACTACCGGACAAACAGGCGGCGCCCTCTTCGCGAACGGCGTCAACCAGTACATATCAATCCCTCCCGTGAATCTCAGTTCCACGCAGGCCGTCACCCTTGCGGCATGGATCGACCGCACCTGGTCAAATTCCGGACCAACGGTTCTGATCGAGGCCAGCAGCAACTTCAACTCTGTATCGGATGGGTTCGGTGTCTTCGTCGATGACGGCACCAATTGCGGGATCTCTTCCGCCATCTTCGCCGGAGTGCGCGGCGATGGCGGATATGCGCTCAGCTGCTACGCTGCGCCCTCGTCCGGACGCTGGCATCATCTGGCCCTCGAGTGCGACAAGAGCAAATCGGGCAACCAGCAGGTAAGTCTCTACGTTGATGGCGTATTGCAAACTCCTGTGTCCAGCCCTTATACGACCACCAATTCCAACACCTTCGGCAATCAACCGTTCTATCTTTTCGCACGGGGCGGCGCACAGTACTACACCTCCGCCACGATCGGCGATCTGCGTCTCTACAACCGCGCGCTTTCCGTCGCGGAGATCAATCAAATCTACGGACTTGGCGCCAGCGCCGTTTCCCTGCAATCGCTTGCGGTGAGCCCGGCGAGCGCGTCGATCACCACTGGCTCCACGCAGCAGTTCACCGCACAGGGCACCTATAGCGATGGCAGCACGCAGAACCTGACCGCTTCCGTGACGTGGAGTTCCAGCAACACCACGGCCGCAACCATCGACAGTTCGGGATTGGCCACGACCCTTTCTACAGGCAGCACCACCATTCAAGCAGTATCCGGCACTGTGCGAAATTCTGCCTCGCTTACCGTGACCGCACCGATTCTGGCATCTCTCTCGGTGACGCCCGCAAATCCGATTATCCAAGTCGGCAGCGGCCAACAATTCATCGCAACAGGGACCTACAATAACGGCGTCACGCAGGATCTGACTGCCAGCGCCGCATGGAGTGCCGCCAACTCTGCCATCGCCACCATCAGTGCGGCAGGAATGGCCACAGGCATCTCCAGTGGTTCGACAGCCGTTCAAGCCACGCTCGGCGCCATCACCGGCCAGGCGAATCTCCGAGTGTCGTCCGGTACGCTGCAGTCAATTGCCATCACTCCGTCCAACCCGCAAGTCGCCGTTGCTGCTGGACTCCAGTTCACCGCGACCGGGACCTATTCCGACGGCAGCACTCAAGATCTCACCAGCCTGGTTACCTGGAGCGCGTCCGACAGTAAAGTAGCCTCCATCACGAGCTATGGACTGGTCACCGGTATCGGCACCGGCGCCACCGCCCTTCTCGCCAGTCTGAATGCAAGCAGCGGATCGATCAACCTCACCGTTACCCCATCGGGACTGACAGGATGGTGGCCCTTTAACGAGGGTTCGGGCACTACGGCCTCGGACTCTTCCGGCCATGGATACAACGCTACCCTCTTTAACGGTATGAATTGGACCACGGGGCAAACAGGCGGCGCCGTCTCCGCCAACGGCGTCAACCAGTACATGGCGACCCCTTCCATCAATCTCAGTTCCACGCAGGCCTTTACCCTTGCGGCGTGGGTCAATCGCACTTGGTCGAACTCCGGCCCCTCAGCCTTGGTCGAGGCGAGCGACAACTACAACAGTGTCTCGAACGGATTTACCTTTATTGTTGACGACGCCAGCGATTGCGGAATCTCCTCCGCCATCGTCATGGGAGTGCGTGGAGATAACGGATATACGCTCAACTGCTATGCGGCGCCTTCTTCCAACGGCTGGCATCATCTGGTTGTTTTATGCGACAAAAGCCAACCAGGGAACAACCAGCTGAGACTCTACATCGACGACGTATTGCAGACTCCAGTCGCCACTCCCTATGGAGTCAATAACTCCAACACTTTCGGGAATCAACCGTTCTATCTCTTCTCCCGAGCCGGCAGCCAGTACTTTAGCGCAGGTGAGGTCAGCGATCTGCGCATCTACAATCGCATCCTGTCCGCGGCCGAGATCGGCCAACTCTACGATCTTGGATTCAGCACGGCGAACTCATCCTTGCAATCTCTCGCCGTGACCCCCGTCGACAGCTCGATTGTTCTGGGTAACACCGAGCAGTTGACAGCCACGGGAACCTACACCGACGGCAGCACGCGCAACCTCAATAACACCGTGAATTGGTCGTCATCGAATTCCGCTGTGGCTACCATTGCCAGCGGCGGCCTTGCGACCGGCATTGCCGCCGGTTCCACGGTCATTCAAGCTGCATCCGGATCCATTGCCGCCTCTGCTAACCTCGCCGTAGTGTCCCGCTCGTCGGCTCCTGCCAAGTTCGTGCAATCGTGCGCCGGAGACGGCGGAGCAACGACCAAGGTGACGACCTCCATGCCCAATATCGTTACCAGCGGCAACCTCATCGTTGTCTTCGTACATTGGGACAATCAGGCTGCCACGGCCACCGCCTCCGACCAACTTGGGAACACCTACGTACCCATCTTCCCACCCACCGACGCCGGATCGAGTGCTCGCTTCCAGGTCTGGTATGTCAAGAACGTCACTGGTGGCGTGCCACTCTCCGTTACCGTTAACTTCTCTCAAGCGACGACCTCTTTCTCGGTCCTCGACGCCATGGAATATTCCGGCATCGACACCACGTCGCCTCTTGACGGATTCAACTCGGCCACGGGAAGAGGAACCTCTCAAAACAGTGGATCGATTCTGGTTCCCAACGCAAACAGTGAGATTCTCATCGGGCTGTTCGGCTACGATGTGTACGCTCTCACCTATACGGCAGGGCCAGGCTTTACGATGCAAGGCTATGAGGCTTCGACCATGATCGAAGATCAGGCCGCCGTTACCGCCGGGACCTACGCAGCCACCGCGACTTCCAACACCACAGCAAACTGGGCGGCGTTTGTCATGGCCTTCAAATATGCCGTGCAGTAGACCATTCCCTGGTTCACGTCGCGTTGTGGAGGGTCAGCGGGGCGCTTTCCCTTTCAGCCCCGCGACCCATCGCTGCCGCTGGCCTGCAGTACCGCTTGAATAGATAGAACTCCGCATAACAGTTCTCCCAAGAGTCTCTGGCTGCGCGTGCTCGTCCGCGCTGTAGCCATCTCGCGCACGCAATCCATTCACTGGAGGAGGCACCATGCCCCTGACTGATCGCAAAACAGAAGTCATCTCACGAGTCCCCGTGCAGCCCGCTCAGGGAATGAACGATGTCTCAATGTTTGAGTTTCCGCGCATCCACGACCGGCGCGGCAATCTTACGTTCATTGAGGGGCTGACCCACTTGCCGTATGAGATCCGGCGTGTGTACTACCTCTATGACGTACCCGCCGGCGCCATGCGCGGCGGCCATGCGCACAAGCAATTGCAGCAATGTCTCATTCCCATCTCCGGAAGCTTCACTGTCATCATCGACAACGGCAGATCCCGAGAGAGATTTTTTCTCAACCGGCCCTACTGCGGCCTCTACATTCCATCCATGATTTGGCGCGAACTGGAGGACTTTTCGTCCGGGTCGATCTGCCTTGTCCTGGCTTCGGAGGAATACCATGAGTCTGACTACTACAGAAGCTATGGGGAGTACCTTGCGGCTCTCCGAGACGAGGGTTCAAGTTCCATTTCTCGACCTGCCTGCAACCTACATCGAACTGCAGAAGGAAATTGACGAGGCGATAGAGCGCGTCCTGCGCAGCGGCGCTTTCATCCTCGGCAAAGATGTGGAAGCCTTCGAGCAGGAGTTCGCCTCCTACCTCGGCGTCAAGCACTGCATTGGTGTCGGCAATGGGCTGGATGCGCTGCATCTTTCTCTCTGCGCTCTCGGAGCCGGTGCGGGCGATGAAGTGCTGGTTCCCAGCAACACTTATATCGCAACCTGGCTGGCCATCAGCTATACCGGAGCCACTCCGGTCCCTATCGAGCCCGATCCATGCACCTATAGCATGGACCCCGATCGCATCGAAGCCGCGATCACTCCCCGCACCAAGGGCATCGTCCCCGTCCATCTCTACGGACAATCCGCGGATATGGACCCAATTCTGGAAATTGCCCGCAGGCGCGGTCTGTGGGTTCTGGAAGACGCCGCACAGGCCCATGGCGCGCGCTACAAGGGCGTGCGAGTCGGCGGTCTCGGCGATGCGGCTGGCTGGAGCTTCTATCCGGGCAAGAACCTCGGAGCCTTCGGGGATGGTGGCGCCATTACCACCAACAGCGACGAGATTGCCGACCGCGTGCGCGTGCTGCGCAACTACGGATCCCGCGTCAAGTACTTCAATGAGGTCAAGGGCTTCAACTCCCGCCTGGACTCAATCCAAGCCGCGGTGCTTCGCGTCAAGCTCCCGCATCTTGACGAGTGGAATGCGAGACGGCGCGCGATCGCGGAACGCTATGCGGCCTCTCTGCGCGGCACGGATCTGGTGCTCCCCACGCAATCAACCTGGGCCGAGCACGTCTTTCATGTTTTCGTCGTCCGTTGCCAGCACAGGGAGGCACTTCAGGAACACCTGAAGGCGCGCGGCATCTCAACGCTCATTCACTATCCGGTTCCTCCCCACCTCCAGGACGCCTATCGCGACCTCGGATTCCGCGAGGGCAGCCTTCCCCTCACCGAAGCCCTTCACCGCGAGGTTTCCAGCCTGCCCATCGGGCCTCACCTTGGTCCGGAGGCGGTGGAAGCCGTCATTCAGGGCGTACGCGAGTTTTACTTATGAAATCTCTCTTGCGAGCCACGGCGATTTTGAGCGGCAGTTCCGCCGTGAGCATCGTACTCGGCATAGGCTCTTCCAAAATTCTGGCCACTATCCTGGGTCCTGGCGGCTATGGCTACTACGGCCTGCTCCAGAGCTTCGTGACGGTGGCCAGCATTCTCGTGGGCATGGGCATGGCCACGGGACTCGTGCGGCTGGGAGCAGCCGCAGCAAAGGAGAATGACTACGCTGCCATGGCTTCCCTGTGCGACGGGGCATGGTTGCTGGTCGTGTTTACGGCAACCCCACTGCTGCTCATTCTGGTACTTTTTCGCGCCGAGATTAGCCGCTGGACGCTCGGCACTCCGGATCACTCCGGCGCGATACTGCTGATGGGGCTTACCCTTGTGTTCACTGCCGCGGTAAGCGTGCAGAACGGAATTCTCAACGCTTGGCACCATGTTGAAGCTCTCGCCACATATGGCATCGTTAATTCCTTCATTAATGCGATGTGCGGCATTGTCGCCGTGTTTCTGTGGCGCGACCGGGGCATCGTCCCGGCGATCCTCGTCAGCGCTGTTCTTGGTTGGTCCGCTTCGCGCTACTTTCTCCATCGCGCAGTGGGGGCCTCTCCGGTGCGGCCCATGTTCCGCGACAGACTTGCTGCTGCCCGGGCCCTCTTCACCTTTGGCGTTCCCTACACTGCCAGCGTGATGGCAGGGAGCGGCATTCAACTAGCCATGCCCATGATCGTCGTGCATCTGCTGAACACAGAGAGCGTTGGTTACTACAAAGCCGCCACCGCGATTTCCGTAGGTTATCTCGGCTTCCTGGTCACGGCCATGACCCAGGATTACTACCCTCGGGTTTCCGCGGTGAGAGACCAGCCGAAAGCCCTCATCTCTCTCATCAACGAGCAACACCGATTCGTGATGCTGCTCGCCGTTCCCTCGATCCTCGGAACCCTCGCTCTGCTCCCTTATCTCGTGCCACTTGTCTACTCCCGCAAATTTATGCTCGTGGTAGACATTCTCGATTGGCAGCTCATCGGCGATATTTTCAAGTTCTCGAGCTGGACGATCTCATTCGCCATTCTCGCCCGTTGCAAACCCTCCATTTTCTTCCTTGCGGAATCGACTTCCGGAGTCCTCACCCTCTTCACCACCTGGCTCGCGGTGCGTCTCTTTGGCCTGCAGGGACTCGGCATCGGTTTTTTGGTTTCGACGATTCTCTACTACGCCGTCGTGTGGATCATCCTTCGTCGAGATTTGCAGTTCGCGTGGACTGTCTATAACCGTCGCTTGCTTCTCATCGCGTTTGCGGCCGCAATCTTTGTGCGCATTCTCTCCTGGACGCCTCTGGCGCATTTCCGCACTATCTTCGCTCTCATCCTCTCCGCCTTCTTTGCCGTCTACAGCCTGCGCGTGCTCTGGAACGACTACCACGCGGAGAATATACAGGATGCCAAGCAACCATTCACGAGGTCGCTTCACGCGGAACGTGAAGCTGAGGTCTGACACTACGCGAGGCGCGCATGATCGATATGGATTCCAGTTTGCAGATGCCGCTCAGGCCTGCTTGCCATGCCGGCCTCCGGGAATGGTCGCTTGTGGCAGCCGTGAACGACGACCATGTGTTGGAGAGCACGCTGCTCGCCTCGCCCGCCATCGCCCACGGTTGCCAGTGGATCGCCAAGCGCGGCTTTGCCTCCGCGGGTCAAGCCTACAACGCCGGGCTCGATGAGGCCAGGAGCGACATCGTCGTCTTTGCCCATCAGGACGTGTTCCTTCCCGAAGCCTGGCTGGCCGGGCTGGGCAACGCTCTTCAACAACTGGCCCTCACCGATCCGCAGTGGGCGGTTCTCGGATCTTTCGGAGTGACCCGTTCCCATCCAGCCGAGATGCGCGGCTACTGTTACTCGACGGGATTGCGGCGCACGCTTGGCGCTCCTTTTGCTTCGCCTCTCCCGGCACGAACCCTTGATGAATTCGTGCTCGTGGTGCGCAAATCTTCGGGACTTCGCTTCGACGAACAACTGCCCGGCTTTCATCTGTATGGAGCCGACATCTGCCTGCAAGCGGAGGCCCGCCATCTCGGAAGTTATATTCTGAGCGCATTTTGCATTCACAATGCCAACGGAATCGACCGTCTCCCGTATGCCTTCTGGCAGTCTTACCTCTATCTCCGCCGTAAATGGTGGCACCGGCTTCCTGTTACGACCTGCTGCACTACGCTCACCAAGGGCTGCCTGCCCATCGTCCGCCGCCTGGCGGGTGAGATGAGAAACAGCCTTCGGCCCCGCGCCACAGGCCATCGTAGCGACCACGTCGCCGCGCTCTACGATCAACTCTCTCAATCCGATCCGCAGATTTTTGTCGCGCCGATTGCGCTCTGAGCAGATCGCCTGAAGTACGCGACCTTCGAACCACTCAACTTCGAACCATTGCAGATCCAACGCCAATGACCAATACATTCTCCATGCGAATCGGAATTCTCGGAGCGACCTTCGAGACGCCCAACCTAGGTGTGGGTGCACTTGCGGCAGGCACCATCCGCTGCATCCGCGCCCGCTATCCGCTCGCCCGTCTCTTCTTCCTCGATTACGCGCGCCAGTCTTCCACGCACACTGTCGTCGAGAACGGAGAGCCAATCGCCATCCCCCTTGTCAACATACGTTTCTCCAAACGCTTTTGGCTTCCCAACAATATCGCCGTACTTCTCTTCTCCGCTCTTCTTTTGAAGGTCATCCCCTCGGCGAAGCTGCGGCGCTGGCTCGTTGCCCGCAATCGCAGCCTCCATGAAATCTTCCAGGCCGACCTGTTCGCCGCGGTCTCAGGCGGCGACAGTTTCAGCGACCTCTACGGATTTTCCCGTTTTCTCTACGTCGCCTTGCCGCAGATCCTCGTCCTTCTTCTCGGCAAACCTCTGATCCTGCTGCCGCAGACGTATGGGCCTTTCCGTGGTCGACTGGCAAAGACCGTGGCTCGGCAGATCGTTACTCGCGCCGAACGTGCGTTCTGCAGAGACCGCCATAGTCTCGATCAGCTCATGGGCGCAGCGAATTATTCCGCCCCACAAACGCAGCAATCTTTTTGCTATGACATGGCATTTGGCATCGACTCCGTTGCGCCGCGCCGCCTGGCGGTTGCGGGGCTCATGCTCGCTCCGCAGCGCGACCTCAACCTGGTCGGCCTCAATATCAGTGGCCTCCTCTATCGCGAGGACGTGGCGCACGCAAACGCCTTCGGCCTCTGCAGCAACTATCGCGAGCTTGTATCGGCGATCGTACGACGGCTCATGGCAATGGAGAATACGTCGGTGCTGCTCGTTCCGCACGTCTATGGTTCCGAGCCCGGCTCGGAGAGCGATCTGATAGCCAGCGAGCAGGTTTTCGCCGCGCTACGCGGAAGATACGCCGGGCGTCTCGGCATTCTGCGCGGCACCTATGAGCCCGGCGAGGTCCGGTTTGCCATCGGTCTTTGCGGCTTCTTCATCGGCTCGCGCATGCATGCGTGCATCGCTGCTCTCTCGCAGAACATTCCCGCTGTCGCCGTTGCCTATAGCAGCAAGTTTCTCGGCGTCATGGAGACCATGGGAATCCCCTCGCTCGTCGCCGACGCGCGCAAGCTCGACCATGGTGAGATCCTCTCAACAATTCAGAGCACGTTTGAAAACCGGCAGCGTATCGCCCAGGAACTGGAACTGGCCATGCCTGCCGTCCGCGCCACCGTGCATCGCCTTCTCGTTACGCCTCCCGCACCGACAGAAGCCATCTCGAATCCTCTTCAGCAAACAACCGCCAGCGCGGCACGATAGTCTGCCCGCGCTTGCGCCGACACGGCGCGCAACGAATTCCAGGCTCTCTCTATGACCGTCTATTCTCTCGACCCCATCCTCGATCCACGTTGGCGCGACCTTCTTGCCCGGCACGCAAAGGCCTCAGTCTTTCATACTCCTGCGTGGCTTCAATCCTTGCGCAACGCCTACGGTTACGACTGCCTAGCCTTGACCACTGCCGCGCCCGGTCAGCCGCTGTGCAACGGTCTTGTCGCTTGCCGCGTCAAGAGTTGGCTCACCGGCCCCCGCATTGTCTCGCTTCCCTTCGCCGACCACTGCGAGCCACTTGCCGACTCCGCTGCCAGCCTCGCGGCGCTGGTCGGCGCGCTTCGCGAACGCTTTCATCCGCCTGACTGGAAGTACATCGAACTGCGCCCGGTCGAAGCGCTTGCAACGGAGCCGTCGCTGGCGACGTCTTTTGTCTCCAGCGCTCAATTTTGCTTTCACCGACTGGACCTGCGTCCCAGCGCCGAGGAGCTCTTCCGTGCCTGCAACAAGAAGGGCATCCAACAGTGTCTTCGGCGCGCTGAACGCGAGGAGTTGGTCATCGAGCAGGGTCACAGCGAGCAACTCCTCGCCAGTTTCTACCAGCTTCTTCTTCTCACCCGCCGCCGGCATCAGCTTCCGCCGCAGCCGCTCGCCTGGTTCCAGCAGCTTATTCGCGGCTTCGGCGATGACTGTGTGATCTGGATTGCATTCCACCACGGCCAGCCCATCGCGGCCATCGTCACGCTCGCTTGGGGAAAGACCGTTGTCTACAAATATGGCTGTTCGGACCCCGCCTTCCATCACCTCGGCAGCGTGCCCGCACTGATCTGGCGCGCCATCCAATATGCCAAGGAGCGCAACGCAACCTGCTTCGATTTCGGTCGGTCGGACCTCGACAACCGCGGGCTCATTGCCTTCAAGGACCACTGGGGCGCAAGCCGCTCTGCCTTGCACTACTACCGCAATGCAGGCACCTCTTCCGTGCGAGCCACAGACCTTCCTGGCAGCGGACTGGCGCGACAACTCTTTTCGTCACTGCCTGACTCCTGTCTCGAAGCTGCCGGCCGCCTGCTCTACCGCCACATGGGGTAAATCACAATGCACACATCCATCCACTCTACGGTTGAGAACCACTTCCGCACCCCCGAGGGTTTCTTCGACTTCGCCCTCCTTGGCGAGCCTCAGCCCCGCGCTGAGTTCTTTCACTTCGGCAAGGACGTTACCGGCTATGGCCGACTCTGCAATGGAAACTCCGTCGCCGCCCACGACGCCACTTTCCCCGATGCGCTCGGCGGCGTCCAGTTCGAGGGCTCACGCTGCCTTCTGCCCTTCGACCCCGCCGAAGTCGCCTCCAACCTCCGCATGGAGCGCTACTCTGGCGAGCATGGACTTCGCGACCCAGCCAAGGACCTTGTCCGCGCCGTCTATTATGCCCTGCGCCCCCTGCTTCCCGTGCCGGTGCGCAAATATGCGCAACGCAGGGCACTGCGCGGCTGGGACCGCAGCGGCTTTCCCGGATGGCCCATCGACTGTAGCGTGGATCGCCTCTTCGAGAAGCTTCTCGCCCTGGCGCTGAAGGCGCGCCAACTCGCCTCCATCCCCTTCATCTGGTTCTGGCCCGAGGAATCCCCCGGCTGCATCGTAATGACACACGACGTCGAAACCGTCGCCGGGCTGAAGGATTGCGATGCGCTCATGGACCTCGATGAATCCTACGGCATCCTGTCCTCATTCCAACTGATTCCCGGAGGCAGGTACCACGTCTCCGCCTCCGCCGTTGCCGCCATGCGCGCACGCGGTTTCGAGGTCAACATTCACGACTGGAATCACGACGGGTTGCTCTTCCGCGACTACGAGCGCTTCCTTGATCGCGCTGCCAAAATCAATCGCGCCGCCGCCCTCTGGCAGGTCGAGGGCTTTCGCTCCGCCGTGCTCTACCGCAATCCCGACTGGTACGACGCGCTGCAGTTTGCCTACGATATGTCGATTCCCTCGACCGCCCGCCTCGATCCTCAGCACGGCGGGTGCTGCACGGTCCTGCCCTGGTTCATCGGCTCCATCCTGGAGATCCCTGTCACCACAACCCAGGATTACTCGCTCTTCAATATCCTCAATCAGCACACCATCGAGCTTTGGCAGCAGCAAATCGCCGCCATTCTCGAAAACCACGGCATGGCCAGCTTCATCGTCCATCCCGACTACATCCGCTCGCCACGCCCACGCCGCACCTACATGCAGTTACTGGAGCATTTTTCCCGTTTGCACGCGGAATCGGGGGTTTGGATCGCCTTGCCTCACCAGGTAGACCGCTGGTGGAGGGAACGCAACCAAATGCGCATGGTCCGCAACGGCGATGCCTGGGAAATTCAGGGCCCCGGCAGCGAGCGCGCCCGCGTGGCGTACGCGTACCTCGATGGCGATCGCATCGTCTACTCCTTTACCCAGCCGGCCACGCCCACACAGTTTGCGCACTCCGGCGCTCCATTCTCTTGCGGAGGTGAATCCCTTGTCTGAACGAAACGACGATCTCAACACAATGCTCGGCCGGCTGTGGACCATTATGGGCAGGCGGCGCTGGTGGATTTTGTCCACCACCATGATGATCTTCATCGGAACCATCCTGGTTTCCTTTGCACTTCCCATGCGCTATCGCTCGGAAGCCACGATCTTCGTCCACAAGGATCGCGCTCCCGAGCGCTACGTCATCCCCAATGACACCTCCAACTCCATGGCACAACTTGACGCCATGACCAGCCAGATTCTCTCCAGTGCCAACTTGCTTGGCATCATCAGCGAATTCAATCTCTATCCGGACCAGCGCAATCACGCCGAATCAGGCGCGCTTGTGGCACGAATCCGCGCCAGCATCGAAGTGCAGCCACTCAACAAGAACCCCGAGCGCAGCGGCACCAATGCCTTCATGATCGCTTTCACCGGAAATGACCCTCGGGTTGCGCAACAGGTTGCCAACCGCCTCACCTCGCTCTTCATCGAGGAGAACCAGCAGGCACAGGAAAACCGCGACACGGGCATGACCAACTTCCTCAAAAGCGAACTTGATGCCGCGAGCACCAACCTCACAGGACAAGAAGCGGCCCTGCGCGACTTCAAGATGAAGAACCTCGGCCAGCTCCCCGAACAAGAGGCTGGGAACCTCGAGATTCTCTCCGGCCTGCAAATCCAGTTGCAGACCGCACAGGCCAATCTGGCCCGTTCGCGCCAGCAGCGCGCCTATCTGCAAGCAATGCTCTCGCAATCCGCTTCGGGATTTTATGCCGCCAACGGTCAGCCTTCGCTCTCCGCCTCACCCACGGTCAGCTTGCGCGCCGATATCGCGCGTCTCCGCGCGGAGCGCGACGAGTTGCTCTCCCGCTACAGTCCTCTCTATCCCGATGTAATCAGCCTCAACCAGCGCATCTCCAGCGAAGAAGCTCGGCTCAACCATCTGCTTTCCACTCCGGAGTCATCCTCTGCAGCAAACAGCCAGACTCCGCTTTCCACCGCCATCACGGATCCTGGCACCGCGCAACTCAAAAGCCAGTTTGAAGCCAACCGCATCGAGGCGGCTGACGACGAGCGCGAGGTAGTGCAGCTTGAAGCTCGCATCGCAAGCTACCGCAATCGCCTGAATCTGGCCCCCCTCCGCGAGCAGCAATTGGCAGAGGTCGCCCGCAATTACGACCTCGCCAAACAGAACTACACCAATCTCGTGAACAAGAAGACCGAATCGGAACTGGCCACCAAGCTCGCGGTGCGGCAACTGGACCAGCAGTTCCAGATCATCGATCCTCCCAGCCTGCCTTTGAGGCCATCCAGTCCGCAACGTCCGGCAATCGCCCTCGGCGGTCTCGTTGGCGGTCTCATCCTCGGCGTCCTCCTCGCATTCTTCATCGAAGCCCGCGATCACTCCTTCCGCTCGGTAAAAGAGATTCGTGCCTTCATCTCCGTCCCCTTGCTCGTCACCGTCCCATCCCTGCGCTCCTCCACCGAGGAACACAGGCTCGCCTGGAAAGTGCGTGTGGACTGGGCTCTGGGATCCGTCATGGTCCTTCTGATGCTGGCCGTCCAGATCTTTGTCTTTCTGAAGGGATGACCTCTCTCGACAACAGGTCCGGCACAAACGTCTGCCGGTGTCTTTCCCATCGATCTGTAGCACAGACTGGCCGCGCCACACATGCCCAGTTCGCAACTTCCGCCATGGAGGCGATTCCGTGAATTCCAACGTCAATACCCTCGGCCTTGACTCGCGCTATCTGCAAAGTCAGGATCTGATCTCCACGCACGGCCTGTCCGGCCTCACCGGTGAGACTCTCACCCTGCAGGCTGCGGAAGCCGTTCAAGCGAACATTGCTCCAGAGAGCCACCTGGCCGTACACACCGATCCCCACGGCATGGCAGCCGACCGCTTCCGCCTCCTCTGTCTGGGCCTGCGCGGACTCGCAGGTTCTGGCAAGATAAAGACCCTGCTTGTCACCAGTGCTCTGCCCCAGGAAGGCAAATCGACCATTGCCCTCAATCTCGCGGCCTGCCTCACCGATCATGGCCGCGATTCTGTCGTCCTGGTCGAAACCGACTTCCGGCACCCGTCCCTGGTGGAGCGACTCGGGCTCAATCCCTGGCCGGGGCTCGTGCAGTCCCTCGAAGACAACACCGACCCGTGTTCTGCGATCCGCCGCGTCGATCCGCTCGGCTTCTATCTGCTTCCCGCGGGCAAAATCGCCGTCAATCCCATCGAACTGCTCAACTCCAGTCGATTCTCGAGCACACTCCACCGTCTGCGCGCCAGCGCCGATTGGATCATCCTCGACTCGCCTCCCGCCAACCCCGTTCCTGACCTTCTCGCGATCAAACCGGAGGCGGATGGTTGCCTCTGGGTCCTCCGTGCCGGTGCCACGCCTCGCGAGGCTGTTGAAGAAGCCCTCCAGCAAGTCGGCCAGAATCGGCTTCTCGGCATAGTGCTCAACGAGGGCCAGGGATCCGAGGATTCCTACGCGCAGTACTGCGGCTATGGCATTCCCAGAGGGGAAATTTCCCTGAGACTCAATTCTTGAGTCGGCGCACCCAAATGGAGAGGTTCTCCAACCAACGAAGTGTGAAGCCTGATCGCCAGATTCCTTTCGCCGGAAAGAGGGAGGAATTTTTTCGACCCAAATGTAATCGTTTCCATTCCGCCCGAGACGCGGTCCGGTCTTCTGTCCCCCGCGCACATCACGCCGAAAGACTTTTCGCTCGCCCGGAAAAGTCGCGAAAGCATGAAATGCAAACGATCTCCTCTGCTGCAAACAGGTTGTCAACACGGCGTTTGAAGCAATGAGCCCTACTTGGTTGTCGAGGAGCCGGCCACCGGCTGTTCCATCCACGCCTCGATTTCTCCAAAGAGAATTCAGGGACTGCACTACCCGGAGTCGAGGACTTTGTAGGGTATCGCGCCAACCGGGCGTTTAGGGCGTTTGCCGTTTCTCCGCCGTTGAAGGAAAGGCGCCGTTGGAGAAAGGTCCTCGATCACAAGCAGCTTGGCGGGAGCCTTCCGCCGACCTTGGCGACGCAGAAGAATTGCCATTTGCCCCCGTGTGCGAGATACTTCTTAAGGTTGGTCTTTCGACCGATTTTACTATTCATCTTTACCTGCCGCCACGCTCACTTCCGGGCGCTGGAGCGGAATTTGGGGTTCTTCTGGTGCCCCTGATTCCTGTGGATATGGCAGCAAAGAGGCTAGTAAGAGCCAAGTGAATACCAATCAGTTGCGTAAGTAATTGATTATAAAGGGCGGGAGTAGTTCAGTGGTAGAACGTCAGCTTCCCAAGCTGAATGTCGCCGGTTCGATCCCGGTCTCCCGCTCCATAAGAATCAGCAGTTTACAAGTACCGCTTCGATCTGAATTCCGTTTGTGCCCCGATCACATTCCCAAAAGCTCATCTCAATCTCTCTGACCGCAGCATGCCTGCTCTCGACCGATGACTACGTATACGCGTTTTGGCTGACATCGAAGCTGTGGCCGAGCTGATCTGCAACCAACTTGCCATTCGCCCCAAGCTCGCTATGGGCGCTGCGGGCGTCGGACGATTGACAAGGAAATTGGCGCCGCTCATCCCAGCCGATTCCAATCTTGGCTTGATGTTCCGGTTTTCCGCAGTTGTCGTTTCGACAGCGGCGTCACCCGTTCGCTTGGGAATACCCAAGCATCGTCTCAAGCCACGAAAAAATCCTCCGTCTGGACTCGATGTTCCGAAGTTGCCCTTTCGGTAGATTGGCCTTGCCGATCATACGATCTGTCTTCGGCCGCGATATCCCAGTTGCCGGATGTCCACCCAACTTGTTGCTAAGGGTCTACGGTTGCTTGCGAGAGTCACTTCCGTGCGCATCCCGACCAAAATCGACAGTTCTGCAATCCGTTCCTCCCTTTAGCCAAGAGTGGCGACACAGCGGGGTACCTTGTCGAGATTGCGTTCATATTTCTGTTCAATCCCATGCGTTCTATACCCCAATTGCACTCTCTTGTGAACAGATGGGTTTGCTCTCGGCGAATACACAATGACTCCACTCAAGCGTGTTTACGAAATACCCGCCTGTGCCGAGGGGGCGCTTTTACTTGCTGGTCCTTTTCGGGCTCTGAGGCGTGAGCAAAACTTCACTCACGATCAACACCTAGAGGCGTCAACCCGTGGTGGCCCAAACTGGAAAAACTGGTTCCGCATTCCCTCTGACTCAACCCCCTTTTGGGTCCGGCCGACAAATCCTGTGCGTTTATTGCACCGCGGACTCGAACGATTCCTCCGGCCGTACAAGACGACGAGGCCCACGAGGCGACGCTTCCATACCGCAACTCATGACGAATGGAGACACAGGATGCATCCGCGGCAGCGGGTTTGCATCTACCAGTAAGAAGGGACTTCCGCAGCCAGTTGAAGGAGTCTATTCACTTTCCTCCTACTGAGCCGGCAGAAGAATCTGAACAAATTGGCAAAGAAAGTTGCAGAGTTATTCGTAGAGGTTCTGGCTGCAGCCGGTGTGGAACGCATTTATGGCGTGGCCGGCGATTCTCTCAACGGCATCACGGATTCCGTGCGGGTGCGCAAGGGGATCGAGTGGGTTGGGGTGCGGCACGAAGAGACCGCCGCCTTCGCTGCGGGAGCCGAAGCGGCCCTGACGGGCAAGCTTGCGGTCTGTGCGGGAAGTTGCGGACCGGGGAATCTGCACCTTATCAATGGCCTTTATGACTGCCATCGCAGCCGGGTGCCGGTGTTGGCCATCGCGGCTCAGATTCCGACGCCGGAAATTGGCAGCGGATACTTTCAGGAAACCCATCCCGAGCACTTATTCAAGGAGTGCAGCCATTTTTGCGAACTGGTCTCGCATCCCTCGCAGATGCCGCGCATTCTCGAGGTTGCAATCCAGACGGCGTTGACGAAAAAAGGCGTTGCCGTGATCGTGATACCCGGCGATGTTGCGCTGTCTGACGCCGTCAATCAAGCCCGGCGCGTCGCTTTCACCAGCGTGCAGCCGGAGATCGTTCCCCGCCGGGAAGAACTCGATCTCCTGGCCGCGGAGCTGAACCGAGCGCAAAAGGTAACGATCCTGGCCGGGGCCGGCTGCGCTGGCGCGCACGACGAACTGGTCGCGTTGGCCAGCAAGCTTCAAGCGCCGGTGGTCCACGCATTGCGCGGAAAGGAGTTCATTGAGTACGACAATCCATACGACGTGGGTATGACCGGCCTGCTTGGCTTCTCTTCCGGCTACCACGCCATGATGAACTGCGAGACGCTTCTGCTGCTTGGAACGGATTTTCCCTACCAACAGTTCTATCCGAAGAATGCGCGTATCGTGCAGATTGACATTCGCGGAGAACAACTGGGACGCCGCAGCCACGTGGACTTGGGTATTGTGGGTGGCATTGCGGAAACCTTGCGTGCGCTGCTGCCCGGGATCGAGCAGAAGCAGGACCGCCGCCATCTGGACGCGTCGCTCGACCACTATCGCGAAGCGCGCAAGGACCTGGACGATCTGGCAACTGGGAAGGCGGGGCAACTGCCGATTCATCCGCAATACGTGGCCAAGGTGCTCGATGAGCTCGCCGCCGAAGATGCCGTTTTCACTGCGGATGTTGGAACTCCTGTGATCTGGGCGGCGCGCTACCTGACCATGAACGGTCGCAGACGGCTGCTGGGTTCATTTAATCATGGGTCGATGGCGAATGCCCTGCCGCAGGCCATTGGCGCGCAGATTTCTCACCCAGGCCGCCAGGTGATTACACTCTCAGGCGATGGGGGCGTCTCCATGCTGATGGGCGATCTGCTTTCGCTCAGGCAATTGAATCTTCCCGTGAAAATCGTCGTGTTCAACAACGGCTCGCTCGGCTTCGTGGAGTTGGAGATGAAGGCGACCGGATTCCTCAGTCATGCCACCGATCTGGTCAACCCAGATTTTGCCAAAATTGCGGAGGGAACGGGCATTCTCGGGCTGCACGTCGATGACCCGGCGATGGTTCGGCCGGCGCTTGAACAGGCTTTCGCGCACGACGGTCCTGCCTTGGTCGATATTGCTGTGAACCGGCAGGAACTGGCCATGCCTCCTAGCCTCAAGCTCGACCAGATCGTCGATTTCAACCTCTACATGATCAAGGCCATTCTGAACGGACGGGGCGACGAGATTGTCGATCTGGCACGCACCAACCTGTTCCGATAGGAATTGCTGGAGATCTCGCTTCTCAGGCAAGCCGCTACTCTGCAGGTTGCCAGTGACTTTCTGTGCAAGACTTGTTTCTGCTTTGTAGCGACTCTGGGCTGTTGATGTTCTGGCACCGCGTAGGCATTCACTCGAATCGCCTGCTTTCCGCGGCGCCATCAATTGCCCAGAGAACAACCTGATGGCGCATCTGCATGCTTGCCCTGGTGCGTTGTCAGGGCTCGCGTGCGGATGGAATGCCTGCCGCATGGGATCAGGTCAGCCAACACCTTGTGGACTGTCTGGGTTCCGGTCACGGTCGATGAATCTGTGCAGGCTTCGCTGCTGGATGCGTTGTGCGGCCCATTGTCCTGTCGTTGACGAAGCAATTGCTGAGCGGATCCTACCGACTGCCACCAGAACGGTGGGGCACCAAAGCATCCTTTGACATAAAGTGTCTCTAGCATGACTCTATGCCATGCACTCAAAGACTAGCTTTGTATAATATTGAGCCACCGCGGGAATACTCTGTTCAAAATTGCTCAAATCCACAGAGGTGTTTCGATTACGCTGAATTCGTCATACTGAAATCTGTCATGATGAAGCGTACTGTGAATCTTCCGGCGAGGACATTCGGCAACAGAGTATCATGCCGGTAGACATCTTGAGTCAGGAAGAAGCAAAGTGCGCAAAGAAGTATCCGGACCGATGTATCCTCCGCCGATGATGCGTGATTGGGCTCGCCACCTACTTGCCTATGAGGCCGATGTTGCCGCCACCTCCCTGCAGACAGAGTCTCCCACTGTTCTTGTCTTTGAGAAGCTGCGGCAGGGGCTATGCCCCCTGGTAGGGGTGGATGGCTTTCAGGTGCTCGCTGCCCGAGCTTTGAAGCTTGCAAGGTCACAAGCGTACAGACTCAGCGAAGTGCAGGTCACGACGGAAGGACGCTTACGAGGTTTCGGCACGCTTCACCCGCAGACCGACTCTGAAAAGGATCAGGATAACGACGACGGCGTCATCCTGATTACCCATTTATTCGGATTGTTCCTTACCTTCCTTGGCCCTGCAACGACACAGCGCCTGGTTCAGGATGTGTTTCCTCATCTTGGCGTTTCGACAGAAGCGGGCATATCCTCTCCCTTCGAGAACCTGCTCCAGGAAGTGAACCACCTCCGGAGCGTGAGCGAGCGGCTTGAGACCTTAGCGGACAAGAATCCGGCTGTGGGAGATGGTCTTGTCGGTATTTCAGGGAATATTCGTGACATCGCAGCGATTCTGGACGTTTTCGCTATCATTAAGCGCAGGGCGGAGGAACCACATGAAAGCGAGCTGAGCTCCCAGCAGACTCGCTATGTGATGTGAGTTCTGCCAACGCTTCATTCAGCTCCACGACGCACCCCTTGAAGGGGAAGCACCTCAACCGCAGGGAAACCTGCAAAAATGACGGGTTAACGGCCTCATGCACGCGCGAAGCGTGTGATAGAAATCGGAATCTTCCACCTGGAGTGTTGCAGGGTTGAACATGATGACTCCCCCGGAAACACTGGACTTGGTTCGGCGTCTTCTTGCTTATGAATCGATTGCAGGCAAGAGCTCCGAGCCGATGGAGTCTGCAGGTCGTCGCGTCTATCAAAAGCTGCGCCTGAGTCTTGGGGCCATTGCTGGAGTTGCCGCCTTTCAGTCGCTGGCCTCTCGTGCTTTGGTACTCGCCCGAACGGAGGCTCCCAGTCTTGGCACGGCGCAAGTGGGCGCAGATGGATCTTTGCAGCGCTCCTGGGAGTCTGAACCCCAAATCGATATTGACAAGTATCGGGCCGGCGAGGGCGAGATCATCCTCCTTGGCCACCTGCTTGGTCTGCTTCTTATCTTCCTCGGCGAACCTCTAACATTGAGCCTGCTGCGCGATGCGTGGCCAGGTGCACCTTTTGATGATCGCAATTCGGGGATCGGGAGAAACGCGTGAGCAATCAAGGCAAAGTGACGATCAACCAGCTACCGACCGGAGTTCCGGGCCTCGACGAAATTGTGGGCGGCGGTCTCCCCGAGTTTTCGTTCAACATCATTGCGGGCGCGCCCGGAAGCGGGAAGACGACTCTGGCACACCAGTTCGTGTTTGCCAATGCGACGCCGGAAAGGCCGGCGCTCTACTTTACCGTTCTCGGCGAGTCCGCCATAAAAATGCTGCGCTACCAGCAGCAGTACACCTTCTTCGAGCCCGCCAAACTGCCCGACTCTATCCGCTTTATCAACCTGAGCCAGGTTGTTCTGGAAAAGGATTTGGGTGCCGTTCTCGAGGAGATTACCAAGGAAGTTGAAAAATCCAACCCTGCCGTTGTGGTTGTGGACTCTTTCCGAACGATGGTGAGGAAGCCGCAAAGCGACATGGACCTGCAATCTTTCATTCAGCGGCTAGCACTTTTTCTGGCCAGTTGGCAGGCCACAACTTTCCTCATCGGTGAATATGCTGAAGATGAGCTGCGCGACAATCCCATATTTACAGTGGCCGATGGGCTGTTCTGGCTTCGCCAGACTGCGGAGCGCAACTCCATTGTGCGCAAGCTGCAAATTATAAAACTGCGCGGCCAGAACTCGGTGCCGGGACTGCATACCTTCCGGATCACCGATGCTGGAGTGCAAGCCTTTTCGCGCACGTTTGGCTTATCTGGACACGCGAGGAATCCACCCAGCCATCGGCGCCTTTCCTTCGGCATTCCAGACTTGGACAAGATGCTGGATGGGGGCGTTCGAGAGGGCGATAGCGTCCTCGTTGCAGGATCTTCAGGAACTGGAAAATCCGTACTTGCAACCCAATTCATTGCCGAAGGCATACGCCAAGGGGAGCCGGGGATTGTGGCGGTCTTTGAAGAGCGCCCGCAAGCCTATGCCGAACGGGCTACCAGCCTAGGCCTGGACCTGGATACGCCACAGAAAGACGGGAAGCTTCAGATTCTCTATCTCCGTCCCCTCGATCTCTCAGTGGATGAAACCATGCACTCGATTCTCGACGCAGTGCAGAAGATTGGCGCAAAACGCCTGGTGATCGATTCCCTCGCCGGCTTTGAGATGGCCCTGTCCCCCGGCTTCCGTGCCGACTTTCGCGAGTCGCTCTACCGCATGATCTTTGCCTTAACCGGAATCGGAGTAACGATTCTCAGCACGGTTGAGGTGGATGAGTCTTTCACCGAATTCCCTTTCAGCACCTACTCCATCTCGTTCCTCACCGATGACATCATTCGGCTGCGGTACGTGTCCATCGATGGCCAGCTTCGCAAGATCTTGGTGGTGATCAAGATGCGCGGAGGAAATCACGCCAAGGATATCCGTGAGTATGAGATCACGTCCAAGGGCATCATGATCCTCGGCAAACGTCTCACAAACTATCAGGCTCTTATCAGTGGAATTCCCGTGCAAACAAGTCGTTCCGACCTGAAGGAAGACCCTTCGCAGGAGCCTGAAATCTAGCGATACCCGTCATGCTCCACACAAGAAAGGCCTCTGGGGCATCGGGGATGCTCCAATTGTCAGGATTTCATCTGCCGGATGACTATGACTTGCCTTCGGGACAGATTGAGAATCACTTCTGGATCTGAAGCGACTGCTGGCCTGCAGCGCCACTGAAGCCGCCTCTTCCTTAGGTAACCGAACTTCGAGTATGAAGAGAAATTCCGACAAAGGCGCTCCCGGAGCGCTGATGTCTGGCTCGTACTGATAGGCAACTCTGCCGAACATGAGTCGCTGGTTCCCGCTTCGTAACATTCCAGCCCCATGTGAGCGTCCGCGCAACGAACACCGCATTTCGAGCACATTCTTCGTGGACACTCTTGCAGGGGTGACAACCTTACTGCAGTTGTATGTATGAGATAGCGACTGCTCCTTGCTCCTGAATCTGGATATCTTTACCGCACGATACATAAAAAACCAGAAAACGCGCATCTAAACAAGTTGGAGAGTCAACGAGTGAAGAAGCTGGCAAGCGCAACCGATCCCCTGTGGTACAAAGACGCGATCATTTACGAACTTCACGTTCGAGCCTTTGCTGATTCGAACAGTGACGGCATTGGAGACTTTCCCGGACTGGTTTCGCGGCTCGATTACCTGCAAGATCTTGGCGTCACTTGCATCTGGCTCTTGCCTTTTTTCCCTTCGCCTTTGCGCGACGACGGCTACGACATCGCCAATTACACCGAAGTCAACCCGTGCTACGGAACGCTGGACGACTTCAAGTCATTTCTTCACGCTGCCCACCAGCGCAACATGCAGGTACTTATCGAATTGGTCATCAATCACACCAGCGATCAACACCCATGGTTCAAGGCTGCCCGCCTGGCGCCGCCTGGCTCAGTAGCGCGCGATATGTACGTCTGGTCCACTACGGACCAGCTCTACAAGGGTGCCGGGATTATCTTCTCTGATACGGAGAAGTCCAACTGGACATGGGATGAAACAGCCAAGGCCTACTATTGGCACCGTTTCTTTTCCCACCAGCCCGACCTCAACTTCGACAATCCTGAAGTGTTGGAACAGGTTCTCAAGGCTATGCGCTTCTGGCTCGACCTGGGTGTGGATGCGCTGCGCATGGATGCCATTCCTTACCTGGTGGAACGCGACGGAACCACCTGCGAAAACCTGGCCGAAACACATCTTGTCGTGAAGAAAATCCGCGCCACCATCGATGCCGAATACGCCAACCGTTTGCTCTTGGCGGAAGCCAACGAGGCGCCTGCCGACGTCCGTCCCTACTTCGGCGATGGCGACGAGTGCCACATGGCCTTCCACTTCCCCTTGATGCCGCGTATCTATATGGCCCTTCGCCAGGAAGACAGTCTGCCGATCACGGACATCATGGCCCAGACGCCCGCCATCCCCGCCAACTGCCAATGGGGTCTATTTCTCCGCAATCACGACGAACTCACTCTTGCCTTGGTCTCTGAAGAGGAACGCGACTATATGCACATCGCCTACTCGAGCGACCCTCGCATGCGCGTCAACGGCGGCATCCGTCGACGGCTCGCACCTCTGCTCGATAACAACCGTCGCCGCATCGAGTTGCTGAACTCGCTGCTGCTCAGCTTCCCGGGAACACCCATTCTGTACTACGGTGACGAAATCGGCATGGGCGACAACATCTACCTTGGCGACCGCAACAGTGTTCGGACCCCCATGCAGTGGAACTCGGACCGCAACGCCGGCTTTTCAAAGTGCGACCCCGCCCGCCTCTACTTCCCCGTCATCATGGATCCAATCTACGGCTACCAGGCTATCAATGTGGAAGCTCAGCTCAGCGATCAGTCGAGCCTTCTGCATTGGACCCGCAACATGATCGCCTTGCGCAAGCTCTTCCAGGTCTTCGGCCGTGGAACCCTCAGTTTCCTGAGTCCGCTCAACCGCAAAATCCTTGCCTACCTCCGCAATCTCAAGCGCGACGACGGCTCGCACGAAATCGTTCTCTGTGTGGCAAACCTCAGCCGTTTCTCGCAGCCGGTCTCGCTTGATCTGGCTGCCTACAACGGCGCTGAACCTGTTGAGATGCTGGGGTATGTCCCCTTCCCCACCATCACCGAAGCTCCTTACGTTCTCACCCTCGCTCCGTATGCATTCCTCTGGCTCGAGCTCCAGCCGCCGAGTACGAAGCTGGCCTAACCCTCATCCAGCTTGGCGACATGGACGCTTCTGTCCGCCAAGTGATTGATCCGTTGGCAACTGCAGCAAGCCTGAAAGAGGCTTAAGACAAGGCTCCCGAATCACGATGGCGACAGCAGATCCAATATCCGAGATCGTCACCCCTTCCGCCCCCACCAGCGTCGGACTCCTCGTCCTGCTCGCCCCCATGCCGATAGAGCAAATGGAGAGTGTCCTCGCCAAGCTCTCCGCATCTTTCCCGACCGAAGACCTGCTCATCGCAACGCCCGACGAGTGCCGCACAGATTCCTTCCCGTCTCTTCGGATCGTCACTGCGCCAGCGGCCACTCCGTCCTCGACCCTCACGGCAACGGACTTCGTACATGCATACCAACTCGCCCAGAAGCACGAGGCGCACGCCATCCTCATGCTGGGACCGGAGTCCTCTTCGCTCGATTCACTCGCATTGCATGACCTTGGCAACGCTGTTCTCACCACCTCTACCGACCTCGCCGTGCCTCACTACGATCTGCGCCCGCACGTCGGCCTGATCTCCTCCGCCATCCTCTATCCGCTTACCCGCACTCTGTTCGCTTCCCGGATCCGCTTTCCCATGGCCATCGATCTTGGCCTCTCGCTTCGCATGGCGGAGCGCCTCGCAAGTGCCGCCCAGCGATTCATACCGGTCGACCAGGGCGAAGCGCCTCTTTGGCCTGTCAACGAGGCTACGGTTTCCGGGTACGCCATTGAGCAGTTCGACGTTGCCCGGCTCGTCCAACCTCAACCGAGCAGTCCCGACCTCAACACCATCTTTCCTCTGGTCATCGGATCTCTGTTTTCCGATATCGACGCCAAGGCCGCATTCTGGCAGCGCCCGCGCCAATTGCCGCCCGCGCGCGATCCCGCTCCCATAATTCTGACGCCTTGTGGCGATGCGGCCGCAGAGATTGCTCCCATGCTCAACGCTTTTCGCCTTGCCTACTCCAACCTCTATGAGATCTGGTCGCTGGTTCTGCCGCCGAACTCTCTGCTCGGCCTCAAGAGACTCTTTGCCCTCGACGCTGCGGCATTCCGCATGCCCGAGAGCCTCTGGGCCCGCATTGTCTTCGACTTCATCCTCGCCTACAGGCTCCGCACCATCAACCGCGGACATCTCCTCGGCGCGCTGATTCCGCTTTACCTGGCGTGGGTTGCAAGCCACATCAACATCACAGCCTCCGGCGCCAACCCCGAACTCCACATTGAGGCTGTCGCCGCCGCATTTGAGGCCGACAAAACCTATCTTGTCTCGCGTTGGCGATGGCCAGACCGGTTCAACCCATGAATGTACTCGGAACCCAACACGTCTCCGGTAAAAAGCACGAGAGTCGATTCAAGGAGTGAGTCTTATGCACAACATTCTTGCCACCATGCTTCAGCCAGACCCAGGCCAGCCTTCATCCGTCGACAACGCCTCGATCTGGAACCACATGTCCGACGCACTCCATCAGTCACTCTTCCGCATCCTCTCGCAACTCATCGCCATCCTGCCCGGCATTTTGGCCCTCATTGTTGCCTTGGCCATCTTCACACTGTTCGGGATGGCCCTCTCCGCGCTGTTGCGGCATGGACTGGCGGCGGTCCGGTTTGACGATCGCCTCGCGCGCAGCCGCACCAACACCGACTGGGCGCCATCCACTTCCCCAACCGCATTGGTCGCCCGCACTTCCTTCTGGGCGTGCGTGTTGCTCGGACTCATCGTCGGCGTCTCTGCCTTTGACGCATCCTTTGCCACCGGCGCGACGCTGCCCATCTCGCTCCTGCCCTATTTCACCCACATCACGGGCGCCGTCTTCCTGCTCATTGCCGGCACGGTCATCGCGCGTTTTCTGGCTCGGTCGGTCCTGATCGCAGCCGTCAACACACAGCTCCAATACGCACGGTATCTCTCTCTCGGCGTCAAGTGGCTGGTGCTCGTGCTTGCCGGCGCCATGGCGCTCGACCACCTGCAAATCGGCGGAGTCGTCGTTGAGTTGACCTTTGGCATCCTCTTCGGCGGCATCGTGCTCACACTCGCTCTCGCCGTGGGCCTTGGCTCGCGCGACCTCGTCAGACGCTCGCTGGAGAGTCACGCTGAACATCCCGGTGAGCGCGGCGGCACGCCTCTGGCACCCCCAAACGATGGTCCCGAAGGTCCCATCCGGCACATTTGAGGCTTTCCCAGGTTCTGGGTTACTGGAGCTTCCCTGTTTTTTGAAATCAACCATGATCGCTCGACCTTTGCCGATCAGGAGTGGAAATGGTCACTCCACGAATATCGCAACGATGAAAGCCATGAACAGGTTCAACTGAGTGATTGGGGAGAGACACTGTTCCCAATTGCACAGGGAAACCAAGGCTGTTTGTTTAGAACTGAATCAGGAGGGGTGACATGCATTTCTTTCGCATTCGGTTGATCCTTGCGCTGATCGCGAGCGTCACGCTGGTCTCTGTTGCCTCGACCTACTTTGAGGTCCTGGCCCACAAACAGATGTTGCGCCACGATCTGGAGCGCCGGACAGCGCAGAAAGCCACAAGCCTCCTGCCGGAGATGGAGTTGGCATTTGCCAGCGGACAGAAGGCGAAGCTTGCGGCAGAAACTGCACGCCTGCGTACAAGGGAGGCAGCACTCGGTCTCGCCATTTATGACATGCAGGGGAAACTCATGGCTTCGGCGGGACCAGCCACTCTGTTCAGTGAACTGCCGCTCGGATTGGTCAACAAAGCTGCCCAGCGTGGCGTCACCTCCATGGCATTTGGGCACGATGCGGATGAACAGTGGCTGGAGGAGGCAATTCCGCTGAGCACCGGCGGCCAGGTTACCGGTGCGCTGGTTCTGGTGGAAGATGCCGAATACATTCGTACCGAGAGCGTCGCGGTATGGGGGCGGAGCTTTCTGTGGATTGCCGCCTTTGTCGTACTCATCGCAGGTGTCACGGTACTGATGGTCCGATGGTTCCTAATGAAGCCCATGACGCGCGTGGCGGAGCGGCTGCGGCGTCTGCGCATGGGCCACATCGACGATGTTGGAGAAGACAGCACCAGGGACTTGGGCTTGTTTTCCCCTATAGCCCGCGAAGTGGAAACCATGGCCGAAAGCCTGATCGAGGCGCGCGCCTCCGCGGCCTCCGAGGCGCGTTTGCGCGATGAGGGAGCACACATTTGGACAGCGGAGCGACTGGCTGCAAACATGCGGGAGCGCTCCGGCTCCAGCCGCATCTTTGTGGTGTCGAACCGTGAGCCCTATATCCACGTACGCAAGGGCCGGGAGACCGTTTGCATCGTTCCTCCCAGTGGTTTGGTTACGGCGATCGAGCCGGTTCTGCGCGCCTGCGACGGTGTGTGGGTGGCGCACGGCAGCGGCAGCGAGGACGCGGCAAACGTGGACAAGTTTGACCGCCTGCGCGTGCCGCCCGACGATCCACACTACACCCTGCGCCGGGTTTGGCTGTCGAGCGAGGAAGAGGCAGGCTACTACGACGGATTTGCCAATGAGGGACTTTGGCCGCTCTGCCACATTGCGCATACGCGGCCCATTTTTCGTGCCTCGGACTGGGAGTACTACAAGGAGGTGAACGGAAAGTTCGCCCATGCAGTGCTGGAGGAAATGAAGAACAGCACCAACCCCACCGTCTTTGTACAGGACTACCACTTGGCGCTGCTGCCGCAATTGGTGAAGGCGGCGCGGCCTGATGCGCGGGTAGCCATCTTCTGGCACATTCCATGGCCGAATCCAGAAGCTTTCGGCATTTGCCCGTGGCAGGCGGAGCTGCTTGACGGTCTGCTGGGCGCGGACCTGATCGGCTTCCATATTCCGTTGCATTGCAACAACTTCCTTTCCACGGTCGACCGCGTGTTGGAATCGCGTACCGATCGTGAACACATGACAGCAAGCAGGAACGGACACGTCAGCACCGTGCACCCCTATCCCGTCAGTGTGGCCTTCGATAGCGCCGAGAAGAACCGCACAGCGAAAAGGCCCTCGCGGGACACTTTGCTTGCGGAGTTTGGCTTGCACGCAGAAACTCTGGTGGTGGGCGTGGACCGTTTGGACTATACCAAGGGGATCGTCGAACGACTAACCGCCATCGAACACCTTTTCGAAGCACATCCCTGGTACCTGGAGCGGCTTACCATGGTGCAGATTGCAGCGCCGAGCCGAACGCGGATTCCCACCTATCTTGATCTGCATCAGCGAGTCGTGGAGACCGTGGAGCGCATCAACCAGCGCTACCAGACGCCGCAGTGGAAGCCGGTGCTGTTGATCGAGAGGCAATGCAATCATGAAGAGGTGGAGCGCTGGTACCGCGCGGCCGATCTGTGCCTTGTAACCTCTTTACACGACGGAATGAACCTGGTAGCCAAGGAATTTGTTGCGGCGCGCGACGATGACGACGGCGTGCTGGTGCTGAGCAAGTTCACCGGCGCCGCCATTGAACTGGGCGACGCGCTGCTGGTCAATCCGTATGACATTGAAGGCGTAGCGGAGGCCATCCATCATGGCCTGGAGATGGACAGTGCTGAACGGCGCAAGCGGATGCAACGAATGCGCCGCCAGGTGCTGGAACACAACGTTTACCGCTGGGCGGCCACGCTGTTGGGCGATCTCCGAGAACTGCGCATGGAGAACTCTGGCGTTGCGGACCTAGGACATGCGGGACCGGTAGTAGTTCCAGCGAAAGGCGCCTCGACGCGCAAGATGGCATAAGAAGCGAAAGAGTCGCGGCGCTCGATGCGCACAAAAGCTGAAGAGCTTTTTGGAGCCTTTGCAGGCGACCAAGAGCCAGTCTGGTTGCGTCCGCCGATCGAGTTGAGGAACTTCCTCGATCGGTGTTTCGTGACTTGCGCACCCAGCCATTGAACACAGCATTTCCAGATTGCGACGTCAACGATCAAACAGCTTTGTTTGCACAGGTTCTGAAGGGGGAGAGTTCTTTCACCTTCGCCCGAAGAACTGCCTCGCTAGCCGGCAGTTCGTTGAGCAGTAACTCAGTCGACCGAACCAGGGGGTTCGCGTGAAACCACCGCTGCACAATGTTGCCGCGAAGCAAGTTCAGCGTGGCGAGCAACGACATACCTTGGTGGTGCGCCATCCACTCCCGAACGATGACAGCGCTTCCGGGTGAGCTGGCATAGTCAGCCGCTTCGTAGAAGCCGTAGGCGCCCACCCAACCAGCCTTGGCCATCCAACGAAGGTTACTGAGAGCCGCGACCGAATCGACGCCGAGGGCGAGGAATGTGGAGTAGGGCGAAACGACCGGGCCAGCGGCGGCATCGAACTTGAGCGCGGCTTGGGGTATGCCAAAAGCCTGGTATTGGTAGTGCCCGGCGTCATCTTTACGAGAGTAGCCCGACTCTGAGATTCCCCAAGGAATATTCTGTGAGCGGGCGAAGGCTTGCTGCACCTGTACACAGGCGGTCAAAGTGTGTGCGATGAGGGTATCGGGATAGCTCCGCATCCATAATGCCGGCATGAGGTATTCGAACATGGTGCCGGTCCACGATATAAGCACGAAGCGGTTGAAAGCTCGCGCATGACTGCGGCCAAGACTAAGCCAACTCTGTTGGGGCAGATCGCCCCGCGCCACGGAGATGAACGTAGCAATGCGGGCCTCGGAAGCGAGCATGTCATAGCAGGCAGGATGGAGCTTTTGCGTTGCCATGTCATACCCGACAGACAGCAATCGGCGCTCGGAATCCACAAGAAAGCCGAACTCCGTCTCTTCAGCAAAGTTCTCTGCCTGGCGGACAACGGTGCCAAGTGCAGTAGCAAGCGCACCAAGATTACGCCTGGCCTCAGGGAGAGACGCCCGAAGCAGTTCGTCCAGCAGGAGCAGGGTCGAGTTGTTGGCAAGTTGAACGGCAGCTCGTTCCAGGCGAGCATCCAGTTCCTCACAAAAAGCGTCCGCGTCATCGATCGAGGCCGATTCTTCTGCCTGGATGAGATCGAGATCGGGCAGTTCGCGCAATGCTCTGAATTCGGGAAGGAGCCAGGGAGTGTAGTCGTGGAGCAGGACAAGGATTGCGGTGATGCGTTGCCGTGTCGCCGCGAGCCACCATTGATCCTCCTGATCAAAAGTCGGAGCAGCTGCAGCCGCGGTGAGTGCAACATCCGCTGCGGGAAGCCATGCGAGCCATTCATCAAAAGTTGCTGCAGAACCGGGCAAAGAGAGCTTTGCCAGTGGAGAACGCGGTCCCTTCTGCAACCGAATCAGCTGCCAATGCGTGCGCAGACCGATGAAGAGTTGGCGCGTCAAAAGCGGCTGCTGACCGAGCGCGAGCGTCCCGGTGCGAACCGTATAAAGAGACGCGACAAGATTCCCGCTGTCTACAGAGGAGACGGTGAGTGGAGGCAGAGGCGCAAGCGATTCCGTGTTGTACCAGTTATAGAGATGGCCGCGATGCTTTTCGAGCTTTGAGATTGTCGCGAGCGTGCAAGCGGTTAAATCCACAAATTCAGGCACAGTCAGGAACCCGAGTTCGCACGCAGCCTGCCGGGCATTGAGCAAAAGACCGAGGTTTGTTGGCGAGACGCGGGCAGCCTCGAACAGCCCATCTTCCTCAACATTGTCGGGGATAAGGTAGTTGTTGCGCTCGCCCCCGAACTGACTAAAGTAGCGCCAGATGCGCAGAGCATGGGCTAGCAGGAAGTCCTCTTCGGCCAGCCCAAGGCGCTGAGACTGTCCTCGCGGAGGTCTGTTGAGCCACAAGGTGAAAATGTAGGCAAATGACCAAAGCAGAAGGGTAGGCGCCGCGAATAGGATGGCGTTCTTCTGCTGAGCAAAGAAGAAGACGAGCATTGCCAGGCCAATGGCGATGAACGGCATCAGGACAAGATAGCGGTCGACCGGGGTATGGGTGGAGGACGGAGATTCCGTTTGGGCCGCGGTCTCCCACTCCAGAAGACGCTTCCCGGTGATGAACCGCCGGACCAGAGAGCGGACGATGGCGTCGAGAGAGAGCAGAGTCTGGTGAGGGAGGAAGATGAGGTTGAGAAGAGCAACCAGCAACGCCTTTCCAAAACCGGCCAAGGACTCGCTGACGCGGCCTCTTTGGCCACTCGCAAGCGCTCCTCCAAAACCGAATCCGAGCACGACAAGGGCCGGGAAAGCGAGCAAAAGGAGCATGAATACGGTCCAATAAAGCACACCGCCCGGTAGCCCCAGCCAACCGGCGACAAACAGGATGAAGGTGCAAGGTTCAACGAGTGAGCGGCGCAGGTTATCAAATATTTTCCAGCGCGAGATCACGGAAATGGGGTTGCGCACACGGCGGCCAGATTCCTCGGGAACGCGGGAGAACATCCACTGCGCGATTTGCCAATCGCCGCGCACCCAACGATGCTTGCGCCGGATATGGGCACTGTAGTGCGATGGGTAATCGTCGATGAGCTCGATATCTGTGGCCAGCCCCGCTCGTGCGTATGCTCCCTCAATGAGGTCGTGACTCAGCAAAGCGTTGCGCGGGAAGCGGTGGTCGAGTACGGAGCGGAAGATTGCGACTTCATAAATGCCTTTGCCGGTGAAGCTACCCTCGCCAAAGAGGTCCTGATACGCGTCAGAAACTGCGCGCGTGTAAATGTCGAAACCGCCCTGGCCTGAGTAGATCGTCGCCAGACGCGATCGCGACGCCGACTGAACCGTGATGCCCACTCGCGGCTGCAGAATTCCGTATCCCGCCGTGACAATGCGCAGCTTGGGGTCGATGACCGCCTGGTTCAGCGGGTGTGCAATGGCGCCGATGAGTTTTGCCGCGGTGTCGCGAGGGAGCTGCGTGTCGGAATCCAGTGTGATGACATAGCGAATCCGGCCCATCGCCTCGATGTCACCGGCTTTGATGGGGAAAGCGTCGTTGCCGCCGCCGAGAAACTCGTTCAGATCAAGGAGCTTTCCCCGCTTGCGTTCCCAGCCCATCCAGACGCCCTGCCGCGTGTTGAAGATGCGACTGCGATGGAGAAGAAGGAATGAGCCACATCGTGGAGAAGTGTACTTGGCGTTAAGCTCCTCAATGAGCCGAACGGCAAGCTCTACCAGGGGGTGAGAGTCGTTTTCGTGCGGCTTGGCCACAGAGTCCTGCAGGTCGCTGAGCAGAGCAAAATGCAGATTTGGATCGCGATTGGCGAGGAATCGAACTTCAAGATCGCCAACCAATTTGCGCACCTGTTCTTCGCTCAGCAGCAGCGCCGGCACGGCGACCATGGTGGCGTATTCCAGTGGAATGCGCTTGCTGAAGTCGAGCTTGGGTAAAGGCTGTGGGCCAAAAATGGCCGTAACCGTGCTGTTGACCAGTTCGACGGCGTCTTGCATGGCGGGCAGCAATATGAGCGCAGAAACAAAGGCCAATGCCTTAAGTGTGTAGTTGGGCAGCAAGAGAGAGACCGCTGCGGCAATCATGAAGATGGTGATCAGTTCGATGTTGACGATGTAAAAGTCATTGGCCTGGGCCCGGATCAACATACGGACGCGTTCAAGGAGCGGCGGATGAAATCCAGCGCGCGCAGCAAGCTGCGGAAATCCCTTGTCGATAAGGTAATACCCAACATGGATGCGGCGTTGGTGAGTACGTGGGTCGTCGGATGGGAGTCCAACAGCCTCCTGGGCCAGTTCAAGGGCGGTACGTGCTACCCTGGACTCGCTAAAGTCGGAGTAGCGTGAGATGAACGCGATACGGGTGCGGTAGACTTCGCGACTGTCGAAGTCCATGTTGCCGTAGGCCTCCGCTGGATCTTCGCGGAGCGTTGCATCGAATGAGATAAGCGGCTCGATAATGGAGACCCAGTCGGCATGGTCTATCGTGCGCAGGCTTTTGATGCAGGCTGAGATCAGCGGTTGACGGGCATCGGTGGAAGACTTCAGCAGAGTGCGCGCCTCAACCAGCAGCCATTCGAGTAGGGCAAAGTCAAGGAAAGAGGCAAAGCTCCACAGCTCCTCCACTGCGAGAGCTTCGCACGTCTGCAACTCGTTGATGAACGTGCGAAAGGTAAGTGTCGAAAATTCGCCATCGACGGCGTGAAGATATATATCGGCCGCGGTGGCAGCGCGCGGTTCGTCCTCGTGCGAATCGCGCAGGATGCGCGGCAGCCGGGCCACGACCCTGAGGCGATCTGACACTCCTGTAATAGCCGATCGAAGCAGACGAAAATTCTCCTGCAGTCCGGTCAGCGTGGAATCTTGGTCAATCGGGTGAATGTCTTCGATTCCAGCGTCTGCAATGGAGAATGAGGCAAGGTCCTTTTCCAGCGACCTGAGCGAATCCTGGGCAGCGCGCACACGCGCACGAAAATCACTGGCGGTGTGCGGCCGATGCACTACATCCCACGATGCCGCGGAACGCGCGGCCTCGCGAATGCGCTCGTACATTTGTTGACCGGGCGATTGCTGCGTATCCGTCATTGAAGCGCTTTCACTCATTCTGTCTCACCGATAACTGGCGGCTTGCATCTCAAACATGGCAGCGTAGCGGCCGCCGAGCGCTACGAGTTCCGTGTGACTGCCTTCTTCCACCAGACGGCCACCTTCCAGCACCACGATCCGGTCGGCCATGCGGACCGTAGAGAAGCGATGGGAAATCAGAAGCGCCATCTTGCCGTATGTGAGTTCGGCGAAACGTTCGAACACTTCGAACTCGCTCCGGGCATCGAGTGCGGCAGTGGGTTCGTCCAGAACGAGCAACTGTGCGTCGCGGAGGTATGCGCGTGCCAGCGCCAGCTTCTGCCATTCCCCTCCAGACAGGTCGACCCCGCCCTCAAACCGGCGGCCTAGCATCTGGTCGTAGCCGCCTTGCAGCGTAGCAACAACTCCCGCGGCAAGGCTCTTATTCGCCGCATCTTCAATTTCCTCTTGCGTGTGGGACTCTTCGATCCGGCCGACAATAATATTCTCACGAGCGGTCATCTCGTAACGCATGAAGTCTTGAAAGATCACCCCGATTTCTGAGTGCAGGGCATCCAGGTCATATTCGCGAAGGTCCACACCATCCAACAAAATTTGTCCTTCGGTTGGATCGTAAAGGCGCGTTATGAGCTTCACCAGGGTGGTTTTACCCTGGCCATTTTCTCCAATCAAGGCCACACGCTCGTCAGGGAGGAGTGTGAAATTGAAATCTGTGAGAATCCGCCGGTGGGTGCCGGGATAGACGAAAGACACATTTCGAAATTCGAAGCCGCGCACGATCGGATGTGGCACCGGAAGACCGCCGACCTTGGATTCGACTCGCGGTTTCATCTCGAAAAAGGCAATCAGGTCAGTAAGAAAAAGCGCCTGATCGGCTACGCCGGATGCTGTCGAAAACGCCTGCTGAATATTGGACATGGACTGCATGATGGCCGTCGTGATGAGAGTCAGGTCGCCCACGCTGTAGCGTCCCTGGATGGTGCAGTAGATGCTATACGCATAGGCCCCGTAGTAGCCGAGCTGGCCGAGAATTGCCAGTAAGCCGCCCCAGAAAAGACGGCGGCGATTGAGGGCGACGTTTTCCTCGTAAATCCTTTGGGAGAGTTCCGTGAAGCGATTCGTCAGATAGTTGCTGAGATTGAAGAGCTTCAGCTCTTTAGCCGCCTCTTTGCTGCCGCCCACCTGACGCAGATAGTCCATCTGGCGGCGCCATGGTGTCTGGTGGAAATTCTTGGCGTAGGTGAGAAAGGCAAAGTGGCTTTCACCAAGGAACGCGGGAACGATGCCGACAATAAGCAGCAACAGCAGAAAGGGGGAATATCGGACGAGCACGGCCGAGAATGCGACCGCGGTAACGGCCTGCTGGATGAGCCGGCCCATCTGCTGGATCATGGCTAGGCGGTCGGTTGCCTGGACGCGCGCACGTTCGAGGCGATCGTAAAAAACCGGATCTTCGTAGGCCGTGACATCGAGAGATGCAGCCTTCCGCATGACCTCGACGCTTACGTGTTGGGTGTATCGGTCAGCAAGCAGACTGTCAAAGTAGTCAACTGCCCGTGCAAGGATGCCGATGAGTACCGCGAGCGCCATCTCTGTGGCCACCAACCACCAAAAGTGCTGGGGCAGCGGCAGGTGCAAGCGGATGGTGTTCACCCCGTCGATGATGAAGCGGCCGATAATGCCGATGCCGACGGGCAAGAACGCAACCAGGACGCGGAGGGCGATGTTCCAGAATACGATTAGCGGTCCCGACTCCCAAACAAAGTGAAGCACCGCCGGCACGTTTTTGAGCGCCCGAACGCGGTCGCCCCAGGCGTTGCTGGGGCTAGTCGGCTGGTCGGCTTGTTGTTCGCTGGATTCGCCGGCGAACTTCACTTCATTCACGGGTGCGGACATTCACGCCTCAGGAATACGCCGCGCGTGGGCGATATGCCAACGACCGGTCATGAATTGGCTCCCAGGCAACGATCTATGCAACCGATTCCTGCCAGCAGCGCCTGATTCCCTCAGACATGCAATTCGGCAAAAACTGCGTTCAGAGTGGTACCAGAATGATGAAGCGCAAGACGAACGGTCCTGCTAGCCTTCTTAACTCTCAGAGACGCCGCTCGTAAACTACGCCAAACACCCCATTTAATCCATTTTCCTGGCCCCGCGCCGGTCAATTTTGACCGCCGAGTCAACAAGCACCTTCTAGGAACGAATGGGAATGTAGGTTTTGAAACCTGCAATGGTCATGCCGCGCTGTGCCTCCGGGTTTTTCATGAAGGTATTCCACACAAAGCCGGTTCGCGCGTTCTCTGCCATAAGCATGGTGATGCCCGTGTCAATTCCAATCACATCGCTGTCGTACCAGTTCTTCAACGGATTGAACGCATCCACAAAGCCATAGCGGCTCCATGCTCCAGGGTAGTGGTCATAGATGGTTCTCAGCACTCGCATGGTTGCGTCCGGCAGAAACGGCAGCGAACCTCCTACCGCCGCGGGAACGATGGTGCCATCGATCGGACCCATCGCTGGCGGTCCGCCCCAGATTACGTAACCCCTTTCGGAGTCCGAGGCCGTAATGCCCCAAAGCGCGTTGCTGTAGTCAGGATACTTCTCATTCAGTTCCAGGCAAAACCGACGATGTGCATCGGTGGCGATGACCGAGTTTTCAAAATAGTCCGCGTAACGATCCTTCTTGTGTCGGAAGTCGAACCATGCCTGGGAATACTGATGCACAAAGAGCGGCGCAAACGACCCCACGTAGCGCAAACCATCGTATTCGAAGACTGTTCGCTTCCAGGTAAACCACGCTTCCTGCCGCAGCGGGTGCGAGGAGGACCCCAACCCCAGCAGGTACATCATCATCAATTCGCTGTAGTAGTCCCACTTGGACGGCAGGAAGCCGAACTCGGGCGTCCACCCTTGGGGCAGCAAACTTGTGTCTTCCGACAGCCAAGTCCAGTCCACACGATCAAATATCGCATGGGACATTTGTACGATTGCTTCATCCTGAAAATGCTGGCGGCAGGTCAGAATTCCGCAGAGCAGAATCGCCGTATCGACAGACGACACCTCTGAGTCCCAAATTCTCTCACCTGTGTTGATGTTGGCGAAGTGATAGAAGAATCCACGATGAGTCGGCAACTTGTGCCACAAAAAGGAGAGTGAAGCGAGAACACGCAAGCGCGCCTCGGAGTAGGTGACAAAACCGCGCATCTGTCCGATGCAGATTGCGGTCAGGCCAAATCCGGTCGACGCAATGCTTGCCACAACACTCGCGTCCTTGGTGCGCGTATTGCAACGGTCCTTGATCAGCCCGGTTTGGGGGTTGGCCTGCTCCCAAAAGAAGCGAAAATTGCTGTGTTCCAACTCATTGAGGAATTGCTCATCCTGGGGTGAAAGTGAGGTCGGAATGGGAGGAAGAGCAGGACGGCTATGCGGCGGCTTCCTCTCAGGTTCTGCGTTTACCAGGGAAAAACCGGGTATCGCCATCGTCTGCAGGAGCGGCAGTCCCAAAGAGATCTGCGCCATCTGGCGCAGCAATTTGCGGCGGGAGTTGTCACCTTCTCGATCTTCTGCGATTTTACACATCAGTCGCTGTTTCATTTGGTCGGCTCGGTCCAACTTCTCGATGCTTCCCAAGTGCCTGTCTTCCCATGCTCCCGTCTTGAGAAAGAACGTTCAGCCGGAGCGGAGTTGCCTTGGGGTTCCACTTACTTGGATGCAGAATGAGAGGGATAAAGCCAGGCTAGACGGCAGATTGGGCCAAACGAGCGTCAAACCAATTGGCAAAGGAAAAACATTGGTGAGATTGACGTGAAACGAAAGCAGTTTGTGGCCTTGATCATCATCGGAGTCGTTGCGGTTGCAATGGCCGTTGCGTTCGGGGTGCGCCTGCACCGCTGGAGAGAAGGCGCCTCGAGAATCAAGGGCGCAGTGATCCGTCGCGATGACGATACCCGGAGCGAGTTGCCTCTCGCCGATGTTGTGGTAACTGCTTCGGATGGAACAACAAGCGCTACAACCAAGTCCGATGCTTCGGGGTACTTTAACCTTCCTTTTCAAGGCGGAGTTTGGCCTGCTCGTACTACGGTTCTGCGATTTTCGCATCCAGACTACGAGCCGCTCGAGATCAGGATGCAGTCCGGATTTGGACTCGGGTCCAGAGCGTTGTATGTTGCAGCCTTGGTGCCCAAACCTGAACAGACCGAGGCAGGCGCTGATACCCCTCTCATTGTGGTGTCCAATATCAAGGTGAGATACACCGTCAATTCCTTGACGAAAGAGAATATCGGGAGCGCCGTCACAACTTTCCAAATCGTTAATAAAGGAAACGTTCCTTGTAACCGTCAATCTCCTTGTTCCCCGGATGGACATTGGAAGGCCGCGGCGGGCACGGCATCATTGGACGCAGGCGCCGACAATGACTTTAGCAATGTAAGAGCTTCATGCATTGCAGGCCCGTGCCCCTTCACGCGTATCGATTCACGCGGCTTCGCACAAGGGGGACGCCACATCAGCGTCTCCGCTTTGATCTGGTCGGATACGGCCACATTTTTGCTGGAGGCTGAGGTCCTTCATACTGCAATCAGTTCGAGTGTGCGGGAGTCTTATCCCGTGGTATTTGGGCGGACACTTAACTTCACTCTGCCGGCAACTGAAGAGGGGGTGAGCCTCGAGGCCGAGGTCGAAGGCACGCCGATGGTTTTTCCGCTCGGGCCGGAGCTCTACTTGAGTTGGGCAACCTGCACGGCTCGCGCCAGCAGCGACGAAGAGAAAACAACCGTCTATCGATGCGAACTCAAACCGGGATACCGGTTCTGACTCGCAGCGGTCCGCGTCACCGGGAGACTTGCCGCACGCAACAGATCGCTGAAACCCTCAATAAGCACGACTCTGAGTTGATTGCACCGTGCAGACTGCATTGCTCGTGAACACAGCGCCGTGGGGCTCTCTCCTCGAGAAAGACCCCACTTTCAAGCTGCCGACAAGTAGTCGTGAATCTGCAATTGCTCTAGATGTCGTCGCTCACGAGTTCCAATCGGTATGGATCGCGCACCAGAACCGACTCTCGACGTGGCAGGACAAAGCCCATCTCGCCCCACTTCGACAGAATTCGACTGATGGTGAACAGGGTGGTGCCGGTCATCTGGGCCAGTTCTTCGCGTGAGAGCGAAACCTCCACCCCACCCTGCACCTGCTTGCCGATATGCTTCAGGAGCCTGAGCAGAGCCAGCGCCAGGCGCTTGGCCACCTTTTCTGTCGCCACCTCACGGAAGCGCTCTTCGAGCTCAGTCAGCCGCGTAGCCAGGATCAGACCGACATTCTTCCTGATCTGCGGGAAGTCCAGCATGAGGCTCTGAAAGGCCGCCGATTCCCACACCAAAGCCGAACACGGCTCCATGCTCCGCGCAGAACAGGTGTGATTGCCGGATGTGGGTTCGGAGAGCATGCCGACCACACTCCCTGTGCCATACATCCACAAAATCACTTCGTTGCCGCTTGGGCTGAGTTGCGTGATCTTCACACTCCCAGTGCGAATCAGCGCCAGACTGCGCACCGGCTGTCCCTGCATGAACAGCAGTTCGTCGCGCGCAAACACTCTCGACCGTGCGCGCCATATCGCCTTCTCGCATTGCTCCTGCGACAGACTGGCGAAAAGCGGAGAAGCCACAAGCGGAACTCCAAGCTTGGCCGGATTGGATGCAATGGTGGGCGAGCCCATGGATCGCCGTATTGGATTCGAAATCGCTGTCGCCATCCCCCCCCCTAACTGGTTTAACCTGCACTGACTGAGCCTAACTGCCGACGTCGTGGACTAGGATCCGTGACGGCCTTCCTTTGCCCCTGGTTGCCTGCACTGATTCGCTTTCCACCAAGCAAATCACACTCCATACCGATGGAAAGACCGCCTGTTATTGCTCATTAAAACTTCCATGCCCAAAAATGTCACAACAATAAGCACGCGGCCCTGTTTGCTCCGCAGAGCAACCAAGGCCGCGCTCAGATTCCTACTTGGTTGAGGTTGATTCTCCCGGCGAGCGGCTTCATTCCATAGGCAAAGCGCAGCAATGCTCCGCGCTTCTCGGCCATGGCCGCCTTGTCGTCGGTCGTGCTCCTAACAGGAAGCATGCGCACAATGACACTGAGAAAATCAGGAAGGTAGACTGGTTTTGGCATGAAGATGCAAACCAGCCGTTCGGAGGCTGCTATCGACATTATTTCATTCATGGAGGAACGGTCATATAGAAGCAGCAAGCGGCGTGCGGGCAGCATTGCCGTAATCCGGGCTGCCGCTTCCACCCCATTCATCGCGTCTGTATCGGTTTCAGACACAAGTAAGTCAGGGCTAAAATCGGCCGCTTTCGCAACCGCATCCTTGCCGCTTAAGGCTGTGGCAACCTCGTAGCCCTGCGTCTGCAGGACGGTGCTCAGCGTCAGGGCAATCGTTCTCTCGCCGTCCACAACGAGGATTCGGGCTTGCACTCTGTCCCCGGACCTCATGCGCGTCATAGCGATCCCTCTTTCTTGAAATATTTCGACGCCTGCCCCTCGGCAGCAAGCTACCGACTCATCTAGGAGAGTTGTTGCAAATGATCTTATGAGACACAAGGATGTGCAGACACCAGCGAAAACTGGATTTTATGTAAGGATTACTGCCCGCGCTCTGTAGGAATTCCCTTACAGCGCTCGCAAAGTCCCTGACAAAATCAGGGTTTCAGCGCGCAAATCGGCTCGCTCTCAAATGGATGCCCACTGGAGAATGCCTTCGCAAGCCTTGGTTTGGACGTAACTGCTTGCTCCTGCTTTAGTCGATCAATTGGTTCGTCATGGCATAGCGGGTCAACTCGGCGTTACTCCGCATCTGCATCTTCTCCAAGATACGAGCCCGGTAACTGCTCACCGTTTTCACGCTGATATGCAACCGGTCCGCAATTTCCGTCAAAGACACGCCGGAGGCAATCATGCGCATCACCTCGTGCTCCCGGTCGGAAAGCAGCTCGTGCAGGGCTTTTTCAGCGGGCTCTTCCAGCTTGGCCACGAGCTTCTCTGCGAAGCGCGGACTCACATAGCGGCCGCCACTCAGTATCTTCTTTGCAGCCTGTGCCAACTCTTCGGGCGCGCTATCCTTGTTGATATACGCGGCTGCGCCCGCCCGCAGGCAACGCAGTGCATACTGGTCTTCCGGTTGCACGCTCAGAATGATCACCGGAAGCCGCGGGCAGTTGCGCTTCACTTCCCGCAGCACGTCCAATCCACTGCGCCCTGGCATATTGATGTCGAGTACCACCATGCTGACTTGAGATCCGGCCAGGAGGCTCAGAACCTGATCCCCGCTGCCTGCTTCCAGGAATTGGGCGCCCGGTAGAGCGTCATCCAGAATCTCTTTCAGGCCGCGGCGCACCACGGCGTGATCATCTGCTATCAGGATATGCATGATCTTCACTTTCAGAACTTGTGGATTGCATGGGAACGCGCACCGTAACCGTTGTCCCTTCGCCGGGAATGCTGGATACTTCCACGTTGCCGCCGCACGCCTGTGCCCGTTCTTTCATTCCCAGGAATCCCAGAGAGCCCGCAGCATCGGATTCGATGAATCCCTTTCCGTCGTCCTTGATCTCCAACTGAAGATTCTCGTCTATCTCGCACATGCAAGTGCGCACTGTCCGCGCCTCCGCATGCCGCGCAACGTTCGTCAGGCACTCCTGGAAAATTCGAAAAATGGCAGTGGCGCGGTCGCCGTCCATGTGCAAATCGGAAGATGGAACAGTCACTTCGCAGCTGATTCCAGTGCGCGAACCAAACTCCTGCGCTTGCCATTCAATGGCTGCCGCCAAGCCTAGGTCATCCAATACCCCAGGCCGCAAGCCGCTGCAGATATTGCGAACCGATCGAACCCCCTCATTGATCATCTCCATCGATCCCTTGAGCCGGTCGTGCACGGCTTCGCTTGCATGGGGCAAATGTCGCACCGCCCACGCCACGTCCAATTTGATCGCGGTCAGAATTTGTCCGATCTGATCGTGGATGTCCCGAGCCACCTTCTTGCGTTCCTCTTCGCGCACCTGCTGAAGCCGTTCCGCCAGCGCCTGCAATTGTTGGCGCTGCAACGCTTCTTTCTCGCTCCGTAAAAGAGCCGCCTCGGCCTGCTTGGTCTCTGTTACGTCGCGCGCACTGATCACTGACCCGGTAATCGTGCCATCGCCGTCGCGAATAGGGCTGAACGAGAGACTGCCCATCCAGGTCTCGCCGGTGTCCTTGCGCCTCAGAATGTATTCTGCATTCGTCGCAGTCTCGCCCCGCAGCGCCCTCCGCATGGCGTACATCTCTTCCTGCGCCGGCTCTCCGTTCGCGAGGAAGACATCGAACATATGCGAGAATTCGGAGAAATCCCTGGCACACTCGAACTTGCTCTTGAACCTGTAGAATCTGGCGAAGGCGTCGTTGAAGTCAACGAATCGCCCCTCGGTGTCGGTGATGAGGACAGAATCCGTCATGCTGGCCAGCGCCGCCGCCAGCTTTGCCCGATTCTCCCGCAGTCCCTGTTCCGCACGCTCCCGCTCGCGCATGTCTGCTTCCAGTCGCGCATTGGCGGCCTGCAGTTGCTGCGTTCGTTCTGCAACCAGCGCTTCAAGATGTTCGCGATGTTCCTTCAGTTGGGTTTCCGCGCGCCTGCGTTCGGTAATATCAACACCCATCTTCAGGATCAGCGACTGGCCATCCAAGTCGGTGAATGGAACGTCGTATGTGTCCATCACGCTGCCGTCCCGGTAGGTGACTTCCCATTGAGACGGCTGGCCTGTCTCCAGTACTTGATAACTTTGACAAAAGTCGCAGGGTGCCGTGCGCCCAAGGCAAGCTTCAAAACAGTGCGCTCCGCGCGGTTCTCCAAACTTCTCTCGAAAGCTGCGGTTGGCAAAAACAATTTGATGGTCTGTCGAAAGCAAGCTGATCGTCGTGGGCAGCGTTTCGAGCACATCAAGAAACCGCTGACGTTCCAGGCGAGTCGACTCCGCTACCTGCCGTTCCTCTTCCACTTTCCTGCGCTCGTTCTCCACGGCCGCTTCCATCTGGTATGCCGCCAACTTCTCGCGGCTGCGGCGGTACAGTTCGCAGACAATCGAAATCAAGACTCCGGATAGGCAGAAGATCGCCTGGCTGACGATATCCGAAGTCTCGCTGATCCAAAGATGCCCGATTGGCGGCAGGACCAAGTACTCCACTAGAAGCGCCGAGAGCGCGGTTGCTATAATGCCGGCCCACATGCCGCCCAGCACCGCAGCCAAAAGTACAACCGGATAAAAAGTAACGTAAGTGGGGAGCGTGATGGATTGACGCTCCAGCACCAGCCTCACAGCGAGCGCGAGACCGATCGTGCTCAGACCTGCCAAATTGCGCACAAACCGGCTGCGGACGATGCGCGAGACCGCTCTGGATATGTTCTCTGCCTCAAGCCGCGGCGCTACGCTCCACGCGGAATCGTCGGCCGTGACTTCCGGACTGGTCGAGGTAGGTGCGCGGTCTCTTGTTCCTTGGGTGCGGTCGAGTCTCGGCATAACTCTCCACGTTTTCCAAGATAGGCAAGCCGTGTCGTATGAGTTGCTTGACGGCGATGCAAGCTCGCTTGAGCCTTCACGGCTTGGTGCGGAACCGGAATTAGGATCGCGTCGCGTGTCCTTTGCATATCAAATACCATATCGTTTGTCAACGCCTTATGCCTCTTTCCGCCCGGTTCACCGCCGCTTGATCGCTCTTCCCCGTAAGAATTATTCCCGTCGATCGGGCGCTGGCGACCGCTGTGTCGTGAGTCCCTTGCCTGGATATATTGCCCGGCAGGTTGTCGCCCCGGTTTCAATCTCCTGGACCATCGGCAAAAACTGCGAACCTTTCTTTCCTCCGTAACGTAGTGCCTCTTGGGGACGGCTCAGCCTGTTCCGGCGCGAACGCAAATCCATCCATGAGGAGATTCGGAGAATGGCGTTATTCCATGAACAGGTGAAACAGGTTATCAGGAGGCTCGGCAGGGCGCCGTTATTTACCGCCATCACGCTGCTAACGCTTGCCGTTGGTGTCGGTGCCAATACGGTGGTCTTCAGCGTCATTGAGGGAGTGCTGCTGAAACCGCTGAACTATCCTCATCCGGAGCAGTTGATCGGCATATGGCACAAGGCTCCCGGGATTGGAATCGACGACCTGAACATAGCGCCCTTCCTCTACTTCATCGACCGGGAGCAGAGCACCACGCTCCAGGACATCGGCGTCTACAGCGGCGATTCGCTGAGCGTGACCGGCGCGGGGCAACCCGAGCACGTTCGCGGCCTCGATGTCAGCGACGGCACGCTTCCCATCTTGGGCGTAAAGCCGGCCCTGGGCCGCCTCTTTACCCGCCGCGACGACCTGCCAAACTCACCCAAGACGGTCTTGCTCTCCGACGGATACTGGCGTCAAAAATTCGGCGGCAGCGCCTCGGTCATCGGCCGCTCCATTACCGTCGACGGCACCCAGCGGGAGATCGTTGGCGTACTGCCTCACGACTTTCAATTCCTCGACCGGGAAGAGGATGCGCTCATTCTGCCCATGCAGTTGGATCGCAGCAAGACCAAGCTGGGCAACTTCAGTTTCTCCGCGCTGGCCCGCCTCAAACCCGGCGTAACCGTGGCGCAGGCCAACGCCGATTTGACACGCCTGCTTCCCATCGCTATCCGCACCTTTCCTGCACCCGAGGGGTTCAGTGCCGCCGTCTTTGAGAAGTCCAAGCTTCAAACCAATCTTCGCCCCTTGAAGCAGGATGTCATCGGCAATGTGGGCAACGTCTTGTGGGTCCTGATGGGGTCCATCGCCATCGTGTTGCTGGTAGCCTGCGCCAACGTTGCCAATCTGCTTCTGGTGCGCGTTGAAAACCGTCGCCAGGAGTTGGCTATTCGCACGGCGCTTGGCGCGGGACGTGGACGCATCACGGCCGGAATTCTGTTTGAGAGCTTGGTCCTCGGCCTTGTGGGAAGCCTGATCGGTCTCGCTCTTGCCTTTGCCGCGTTACGCGTTCTGGTAGCCGCTGCGCCGACCGGACTTCCCCGCCTGCATGAAATCGCCATCGACGTGCCAGTGCTGTTGTTTGCCCTGGGCCTCGCTCTTTTTGTCAGCCTGGTGATTGGCTTCATCCCGGTGATCAAGTATGCCGGTTCGGGCTTGAACGGCGCGCTGCGCGAAGGCGGACGCGCCCTCAGTCAGGGCCGCGAGCGCCACCGCGCGCGCAAGGCTCTGGTCGTCGTGCAGGTAGCCCTGGCGCTCGTCCTGTTGATCTGTTCGGGACTGATGATCCGCACCTTCGATGCCCTGATGCACGTGTCTCCTGGCTTCGCTGCCCCGGACTCGCTGCAGACATTCCGCCTCTACATTCCAGAGACGCAGATACCCGATACCCAGAGCGGCGGGGTGGTTCGCATGGATCAGGAGATCCTGGCTAAACTTGCTTCCATCCCGGGTGTTTCGTCGGTCGCTTTTACAACCTCCATCCCCATGGACGGACACAGCTCATTCGATCCCGTCTTCGCGCAGGACCGCATCTACAAGGAAGGCGAACTCCCTCCCGTTCGCCGCTTCAAATTTATCTCGCCCGGATTCTTTCGCACCATGGGAACTTCCCTGGTTGCGGGCCGCGATCTGACTTGGGACGAGACCTACCAGAAGAGGCCCGTCGCGATCGTCAGTGAGAATCTGGCCCGGGAATATTGGCATGACCCGGCCAACGCGCTGGGTAAACGCATCCGCGTCGGCACCACCGATGATTGGCGCGAAGTTATTGGGGTTGCGGCAAACATGTACGACGATGGAGTGAGCAAGCCCGCCTCCACGGCGGTCTACTGGCCCATATATCAGGATCACTTCGAGGGGCAGAAGGAGGTTGTCCGCCGCGGCGTTGACTTTGTCCTTCGCTCTCCCCGGGCCGGTTCGGCAGCCTTTATGAGCGAGGTGCAGAAAACGGTTTGGTCGGTCAATGCCGATCTGCCGCTGGCCGATCCCGCCACCATGGGCCAGCTCTACACCAAGTCCATGGCGCGGACTTCGTTCACCCTCATCATGTTGTGCGTCGCCGGATCCATGGCTTTGCTGCTGGGAATCGTGGGAATTTATGGCGTCATCTCCTACGCGGTGTCGCAGCGCACACGCGAGATTGGCATTCGCATGGCGCTCGGCGCACAGCGCGAGACGCTCACCGGCATGTTCGTTCGCCAGGGACTGTGGCTGACCGGCATCGGCATCGCATTCGGCGTCACCGCGGCCTTCGCATGCGTGCGCCTGATGTCTGCACTCTTGTTCAACGTGAGCTCGATGGACCCGGGAACCTACATTGTGGCCACCGCTGGGGTCATGGGAATCGCCTGGCTCGCCTGCTATCTACCCTCTCGGCGCGCCTCCAAGGTGGATCCCGTCGTCGCCTTGCGTGCCGAATAGGCCTTCGTGCGCATCGCGCAGGCCGCTGCAACGCGCTGCACTGAGCGGCAAGAGTCCGTCCCAATAAAAAGGGCGAGTGGCACACTAAGGTGCCACCCGCCTGGAGAACAGTTGATCTGTGTTAGAAGAGGAGACGGCCACCGACCTGGAGAATGCGGCTATTGCCTCCGCTGCCGGTGATCTTCCCAAAGTTCACGCTGTTCATCGCGCCCGTGGGTGCGCCGAGATTGACCAGGTTGAAAACGTTGCTGGCCTCACCGCGAAGTTCGAACTTGAACCGGTCATACAGTTGAATGTTGCGAACCACCGACATGTCGACATTGCGGAAGCCAGGATCCGAGAGTGAATTCGGACGCTCGTTGCCGAGCAGGCTGAGCGGACCGACACCAGGGCAGGACACATTGTTGGTCGTTGAACCGGCAATGCAATAAGCCGATGTGTCAAACCATTTCCCCATCTCGGCGGTGCGGGAGCTTGACTTGAGAATGCGCGGTTTCATACCTGGAACAATGCTCGGACGATTGTTGCCCTGGCCGTTGAAGTAGTTATCCACGCCCGTGGTCACGGTGAACGGCTGGCCGCTATTGGCCGTAATAATCGCGGTCACCGTCCATCCATTCAACGCGGTCCTGACAGGCCGGCTGTACGCACTGAAGTAGTCGGGCTTCCATACCACCGAAGCCGACGTCATGTGACGCCGATCCTGATCCGAGCGCTGATGCTTCTCAAGCCAGGCGTAGTTGTAATCCACGAAGGTTGTGTTCAGCGAGGTTCCATCCAGGTAGGTGCTGGCCAGGGTATGGCTCCAGGTGTAACTGCCCTTGGCGCTGACGCGATGCGTGAGACGCTTTTCAACAGTGACCTGCAACGCATTGTAGTTGGATCCCTGGTTGGATTGAATGTTGTACACGTTCGAATAAGTCGGCGTTGCGGCCGACAGGCCGTATTGCGAGTTCAGTGTGCGGCGGTTATTGACCGTGCTGCTGGTATTCGCATACGCGCAGGCCTTGGTCAGATCGGTGCAACTTGGCCCCGAAGTGCCTTGGGCGGTCACGTTGAACTGCGCCGGGTTGAGGTCCATGTAGACCGGCAGCCTGTGATTCAGCGAACCAACATAGTTGGCGCCAAAGGCGAGGGTGCTGGTGATCTGCTGCTGGATACCGAAGTTGATCTGATACGTGAAGGGCCACTTGTAGTGCGCATCGATGGAGGATACCTGGTTGAGCGCAAGGAAGCTGGCCGTGCCGGTTCCAGGAGCGAACGTGAGCGTCGGGAAGGGATTGGTTCCACCCGGAAATTCCGTCGGATCGTTCGAATACGGATGGGTCAGCGAAGTCACCTTGCTGAACGTGGGACGGACGGCATAGGGAGCAAAGTTCGAGGGCAGTTCCCACAGGTTTCCAGAGATGCCGCCGAAGAAGATGCCGGCAGCGCCATGGATGACCGTCTTGCCGTTGCCGAGAGGATCCCAGGAGAAGCCTACGCGCGGTGAGACGTGATCGCTCGGGGTGAACGCACCACTCTTTGGCACGCCGGGATCGCCAGGAAAGAGCATGCCGATCGGGGCCAGCTGGTTGCCGGTTTTACCTGCGATATTGACCGTGGAGAATGCATAGGACTGCTGGCCGGGAACAAAGTTGGTCTGCCGGTTCTGGGTGTCGGTGGGCGCCTGCTGCCAGTCGTAGCGGATACCCAGGTTGATGGTCAGGTTGGGCAGGATGCGCCAGTCGTCCTGGGCAAAAACGCTGTAGTTGAAGTAGTTGGCGTTGGCGTATTCGCCCGTGTCCTGTTCCGTGGCGTTCGGGTAACCCTTGATGAAGTCCGAGAGAGAATAGTTGGTTCGTGCACCGGCGCCCGTGGTGAAGCCAAAAATGCCGAAGTTGTTCAGGGAGGTCATCATGAAGTCCTTTTCCAGACCGACTTCACCACCCAGGTAGAGGTTGTGTCTTCCACGCGTCGTATTGAGCACATCGCGCATGCCATAGAGGTTGGCGCCGGCCTTGGGACCGGTGATTGCCTGGTTCAGGTTGAACCAGCTCCCGATCGTGATCTGCCCGCGAGACGGAGAGCCGGAGATGCCGAAGTCGGAACCGAAATCGGCGAACGTACTGTTTCCCGGAACCGGAATGCGTCCACCATATTGCCGGGTGTAGCTCAACCATGCTTGGTTCACTGTGCGTGGACTGACCGTCCAGGTATCGCTCACATTGGCATTTTGCTGCGTCGCCGCATAGTTGGAGTAAGACCACTTCGAGGTGAGCGTGTTGCCCGGAGGAATCGTAACAAGGCTGGACTTGTAGCGGAAGTAACTCAGGGTAACGCGGTGATTATCCGACACCTGGTGGTCAGTCTTGATCAGGTACTCGTCGTTGTTGGCCGGAGCCGGATCGTACTCTCTGTGGGTGTACTTGGTGTCGCCAAACACATTCCCATTCTGCGCCAGCGCGCCCGTGTTGGCGATTGGTCCAGACATCGTGCCATTGGCAAGGAACTTCAGGATGTTCTGGACAGTTGGGTCAAGAAGGTTGTTGGGTAATGTATTGTTCGCGTACGGCGTTCCATACGGGTGCTGAGTGGATACGGTGGACCTGTCGCAGACCCAGAACTGTTGCAGGGCATTTTCCGCGGTAGTGGGCGCCACTTTGCAATCGTTGGCGTTGCTGGCCGTCACGTCGGTTGGCGTATTCTCCGAAAAATCGCCCTGCATCTGGGCGGCGCTCGGAACAGAAGATACGTAAGCCGTCGATGTTCTGTAACGATAGCCGCCGTAACTGCCGAAGAAGAAGTCCTTGTCGTGACGGATCGGGCCGCCGAATGTGGCGCCGAAGCGGTTTTGGACGTAGGGAGCTTTGGTCGTCTGGTTGTGCGTGACCGCGTTGAAATTTCTGCCGCGATAGAACTCGAAGGCGGAACCATGCCACTGGTTGGTTCCGGACTTGGTCACCATGCTGACGACGGCGGAGGCATAGCGTCCAAGCTGCGCGCTGAAGTTGTTGGTTTGCACATCGTACTGGCTGATGGCTTCAGGGTTTGGGCTGGCGTTTCCGCTATTGCGCAGGCCGGTCATGTTGAGGCCGCCGTCAAGATAGTAGGAAACCTGGCCGGTGAAATCGTCGGTCGAACCGTTGATGTAGACGTGGTACTCCGCGAATCCCAGGCTGGTTGTCGGGGGAGCATTGGATTGCACGCCCGGCGTGAGGCTGAGCAGCTGGTACACGTCGCGGTTAATCAGGGGAAGATTGTCGATCTGCACGTTGGAGATGGTGGCTCCCACAACGGAGTTGCTCAGATTGACCAGGGGCACGTCGCCGGTGACGCTGATTGTCTCACTTGCTCCGCCGAGATCGAGCGTCAGATTCAACGTCGCATTCTGCATGACGGCGAGGACAATGCCGCTGCGATCAAGTGTTTTGAAACCCGGAGCCGTAACAGAAACCTTGTAGGGTCCCAAGGGAAGAAACTCTTCGTGATATGAGCCGTCATCCTTGGACGTATCTACCCGTGTGAAATTCGTGTCCGTCTGCGTAAGCGTGATCTTCGCATGCGGAACCACGGCGCCGGTCGGATCTGTGACATTTCCTGACAGGCTTGCGGTGCTCAACTGAGCGGACGCGCTGGCGGCTGCCAAAACGGCAATCATGATCACGAACATCGCTCTGCGTAGTAAGTGCGTGAGATTCATATACTGGCTCTCTTTCATTCTCTTTCGTGCTGCACTCTGTGTTTCTGAGTGACTTCTGTCAACTGGGTACTCCAGCGTCATGGCCAATCTCCTCGGATTGAGGCATCGCTTCCCGGCTGGTTTGCCGCGTCGCGATGTGCCTTTGGTTAAAGATGCAGGGATGCGGCAGGCACCCCTTCCGGTGTCGCTGTGATCGTGCAGCCTCCTTTGCAAAAAACTGAAATTTCCGCACGGCCATTCGACAATTGCAACTCGCGGGAGGCGCGCACCGTTCCCAGGTTGTCCACCAGATTTCCAGTGCCCGTCAAAGAAAAGCGAATTGTCTTGGCAGAGTCGAGGCACAGAATCCCGCTGGCATCGAACAGCTTCGCCTCGACCGTGACTACATCGCCTTTGCGTGCTTTCTCCTTCACGCTCAACTTCGAAGGTTCGCCCCACACTTCTGTCTGATAGGTCAGTTCGATCTCGTCCTCAACCTTCGCCCCGCCTTTCATTGCAACGGCGTGAAGGTGGTTCGTACCGCTTGCGAACACAACATCCCAACGCAGTCCGGCTGCCGGAAAATTCTGGCTGTCGCGATGGCGTGTGCCCAACGACTTGCCATTCAGGAACAGCTCGGCACGATCGCAGCTTGAGTACACGCGCACGCTGCGCATTTCGCCCTCCTTGCCCCAACGCACCGGCCAGCTGTGTCCATAGATATGAACCATCGGCTTTTCGGCCCAATAGGACTGAAAGACAAAATAGGACTCTTTCCTGGTTAAATCCCGCTCCACGACGCCTTTTTGATTTACGCGCGGAATTCCGTTCTCAGCGCGCAAAGGAGAGGCAAAATCCTTGAAGACCCACTGCGCCGCACCGGTAAGCCACTCAAGCTTTTCCTGCGTCTTCAGGTGCCAGTCGAACAGGTTGCAGGCATACGTTTCTGACCAGTCACCGTCGCGCGATACGCGCACCTCGCCGCCGCTCTTCAAGTAGTCGAGTCCGCGCTCGTCGGTTCCTTTGCCCGTCACAACCTTCCGCAGGACGGCATCGGGATCTTCCGCGTGCCGCCCGGCTTGGCTGTCCGCGCCCCATTCGATATGAATGAAGCGCTTCACGCGGTCGCGTTCCTTTTGCAGGCTCTGCTCGTATTCGTGGTAGTCGCCTCGATACCATCCGGCCCAAATCGACGGCGAATATACGTCTGGAATGTCGCGGGCAAAGTCGCAGCGGCGGATCGAAGTCAGACGCGAGTTGTCCAGCTTGTGCGCCAGGTCGCGCATCTCCGTCATGAAGGCGCGAATCGCCTCTTCATCCACACTCGGATACTCGCCGGGCCAATCGTCCTCATTGCCAAGGCCCCACAGAATGATGGAGGGATGGTTGTAGTGCTGCTCGATCATGTGAGCCAGCATGCCCTTCGCGTTCTGTTTAAAGGCCTCGCCACCAATCCCGGCCCGGCACCACGGGGCTTCTTCCCAAACCATCAGGCCAAGCTCATCGCACAGTTCCAATACCAACCGGTCTTGCTGATAGTGCCCCAGCCGGATGAAGTTCGCGCCCATCTCGCGAATCATCTTCATCTCCTGGCGCACCAACTCGTCGCTCATCGCGGCCGCCACTCCGGCGTGATCCGCATGGCGCTGCGTACCCTTGAGCAGAACCCGTTTCCCGTTCAGTTTGAAGGGACCATGCTCCACAAATTCAATCTGCCGAATGCCGAATCTCTCTTCCAGTTTCGTCTGTCCCGCGTCGCTCGAAAGGGAAACACGGCAGCGATACAGATGAGGTGTCTCCGGCGACCAGAGCTCCGATGCCGCCACACTGAACGCGGCCAACTGGGCAGCACCGCTCCAGGCGGAGAGTTCCTGCTCCGACCGATGAATCGAGCGCCCCTGCGCGTCGGTAACCTCGACTGAAACCTTGCAGCGTGAGTTCTTGTTCGAAGGATTGTAGAGGCTCCCCCGCACTGAGACCTTTGCCGAACCATCTTCCGCAACCGCGGGCAGCACATGCACCGTGTCGAGCGCCACCGCCGGCAGGTACACTAGGTTTACGTGCCGGTAGAGACCTCCGTACAGGCAAAAATCGCTCAAATCCGACGGCACACGCTCATGATCCGGAGAGTTGTCGCAGCACACCGCCACCGGAACACCCGCCTTGCGCTCGACTGGGGTCAGCCCTTTGACGGCCTCGGTGATGTCGAAAACGAATTCGTCGTACCCGCCCTTGTGCGTCCCGATCTCCGTCGATCCGACCCAAAGCGTTGTCGTCTGTCCCGCGCCCTGGAAGTGCAGCAGGGTCCGTCCCTCGGCGAATGGATTGTTCACGGCGAGCCGGGTGCGGTACCACCCCTGTCCGCGAAAGTAGGGCAGGTCCGGATCGCACGCGTCCATCCCGTTGAAACAGTGCGGCAGTTCGGCCGTCGCCCAGAAATTGCTATTCCCCGCACGCCAGGCTTCGTCAATGCCGCTGATCGCGCCGCGGTGAAACTGCCACCCCAGATCGATCCGGGCCGAGTGAACAACCGTCCCGCCTTCCGGCAGATGAGACTCCATGGCCACCGCGCGAAGCGGAGCGTGGAGCAGAACGGCAACACCCGACATGGATGCACTCAGCATGAATTGCCGACGTGACGAGTCAAACACGCGGACCTCTTTCCCGATGGCCGCGACTTGGTCTCTGCGGCTCTGATTTTTTCGATTCGGAAGCTGTCTAGCCCCTCGAATCCGTGAGGTCCCTTGAACTGGAACGCGGGCTTAAACCCTCTCATCAAAACGGGCCAATCCTCTGCCCGCAACACACCCTTGACAAGTGACTCACGGTTTGGTTCGCAGCATGAACTATATCTGCTTTATTATGTGCGACTTGAAATTCGATCTTGCCTTGTGTCAAACGTTCTTGTGCGTATTTGCAAGGGACGCGTATGATCCAATTAGTTCAATGAGCAGACCAAATGGAACTCGGGAGGCCTGGCAGCCGCAGAGCAGTCAAGACCACGAAGCAGTCCTGCGCGAGCTGCGTGGGATTCTGGCCAGCCCTCATTTCTGCAACAGCAAGCGCTATCCTGCCCTGCTCAAGTTCATCGTCGAGAACACTCTGCTCGGCAAAACCGATCTATTGAAAGAGCGAACCATCGGGGTGGAAGTCTTTGACCGGCCGCCGACCTTCGACACCAACAGCGACACGGTGGTTCGCTATACTGCCGGCGAAGTACGCAAGCGGCTTCTGCTTTACTACTCGGAATCCGAACAGAACTCCGTTCTCCGCATCTCGCTGCCGGCCGGCTCCTATATCCCCGAGTTCCTGCGCGAACGTGAAGATTTCGCGGAACTGACAAACCAGGCAGCTCCCCCTTCCGAGGTAAACATCCCCGTGCGTACGGGCATTGAATCGTCGGAACACGATGCCACATCGTCCTCGACCAACCGGACGCCGACCGCCAGTTCCGCCATCGAACACAACGACGACGAGGTTTCGCCCTCTCGGCCATTCAGGAAACATCTGGGCTGGTTGGCGCTGGCCGCAATTCTAGGAATTGGCCTCGCAGCCGGAGTGTGGTGGCGGGTTAGCGCCGTTCAACCCCAATCCGCACTGGATGATTTTTGGGGGCCGGTCTTGCATGACCAGCGCATGGTCGTGGTCTGCATCGGCGGCGTCGTCTTTCAGGACAACAAATTCTCCGGCGTCATCACGGCCGGAAAAGACATCGAGTACCCGTTTGTCTCCATGCAGATCGCCTCGGCCATCGCACAGATCAGCGGCGTGCTCGAGCATTCCGGGGTTACCACCAAGCTGCTGTCTTCGCCTTCAACGCCGCTGACGGAACTTCGCGAACATCCTGTCATTCTGCTTGGCGGCTACAACAATCAGTGGTCAATGCGCTTGCTGCAATCCCAACGCCTGCAGTTCACACCCGAGCCTCTTGAATCGATCATTGATCGAACAGAACCGCAGGCGCGCTGGTCGCGCGACAAATCGCTCTCTTATTCCAGTGCAGACGACTACGCCCTCATCGCGCGCTTCCGCGACGCAACCACCGACAGTTGGGTGGTCGTCCTGGCCGGCCTCGGCCGCAACGGCACCGAGGCCGCAACGCAATTCGCCACCAGCCCCCGCTACATGCAGTTGCTGCGCGAACAGGCGAGAAAAGGCTTCTCGAACCGCAACATAGAGGCTATCTTGAAGGTCAGCGTCATTGATGGCAAGACGGGAGCGCCGTCGATTCAGGCCGTACACGTCTGGTAATCTCCGCTTTCGACGCTCTGTCACACCCAAAGGAGCGGCTGCCGGATCGGATAGTTGCGGATGACCTCCTTGTCGGTCGGATCAGCATTCAGCGTCTTCCAAAGATTGATGTACTTCGTCTCATTGCCAGCCAGGCCGCTGAACAGCAAGCCCGGGGAACGCACCGGCAACGCGTCGAAATGCTCTACGTCCTTGGCCCACTTCCACGCGCCTTTATCCTTTATATAGGGATAAATAAACTCCGCGGCTTTCAACAGGCCGCGTCCATCCTTGAGTTGAAAACTGGCTGGATCCGGAGTGAGCCCCTTGAGCGACTGGCACAGGCCTGCCAGCACATCGAAGTTGAAGATGGAATAGCTGTAAGGTTTGGTGCGCGCCAGTTCTTTGGGAAACGATCCGTCCGCGCCCATCTGATCGGGCAGCAGAATCTCTCGGTAGCGACGGTAGACTTCTTCACGAATTGTGTTGTTGCCGACCAACCGCGCAAATTCCGCGGCCTGCACCGCCCAGCACATCGCGTGATTGTTCGCAGTATCGCGTTCCGCCTTTCCGCGATCGCTGTTGCAGAGCCAGTCAAGGTAGTCGCCAAACCATTGCTTCACTGCCGCACGGTCTTCTGCGCCAAGCATCTTCGGCATCAGAAAGCTCGCTGCCCTGGCCACTTCCACCAGGTGCAGCGTATCGATGATGCCGATGGAACGGCCTGTTGATACTCCCTGAATCGCCTGCGCATACAACAGATTGGGATTCATGCGCGTTTCCGGCGAAACAAACCAGGCACGCAAATGATCGCAGGCACGCTCTGCATAGCGGCGATCCTTGGTCAGAAGCCAGGCCGCGGTCAGCGCGGGCATCTGGATGGAAAGCGCCACCATCACCTTTCGATGGCTGTCGAAGTTCTCTGGATTGCTCTGCCCATCGCGATTGATGTAGGGCCCATCAGAGGCTTTCGGATTCGGCCAAAAGTAATCCGCCTGCGAATAGAAGTCGTGCAATCCACCTGCGCTGCGCTGCGCCGGAAACGCAGTGATCGTCGAAGGCGCAAGAGCAACATACCGATTCCCCGCTTCTACAATCCGCCTGCGGTCCGTCTCCGCCACCAACCGGAAAGCAGCTGTAGTCTCCACATGCTGTGGCAATCCCCAGGCAAATCCAACCGCCGTCGAACAGCCAGCCACTGCTGCCACTTTCAAAAACGTCCTTCGATCAAGTGCATTCTTAGCGAGCATCTTCCTCTTCAGCGGCTCCCGGTAGAATTTTTCGAAATATTTTTCGAACGCCTCGGGATGCCATTTCCAGAGCCTCTGGACTCTATCGCCTTCAAGCAATCACAGGCAAGTGACTCACCGTTTGTCACGTTCGATACATCGCTCCTCCGCAGCTAAGACGTCATCGGACAACACAAGGATCCTCCTCTCATCGAGGATCGCCATGATGGACAGGCACTTGCTCTGGGCTCGACGCGGTCCCGCAAACCTGCTATCCAATCGATCCCTCATTTGTGTCAAACGTGACGAACACCGAGCCACAGCCGTTGCGTCTCTTTCGCACAAACAGCTCATCGTGTTTCCAATCTCGCTTGCCGCAAGAGACTGTCGATGCTGGCCCTGGCAGATGGCTTGCAGATCAAAAGCTGCTGTATGATGGTCCCTTCAGTCCAATTGCTCCCTTGCTGAATCACGATTCATCCAATGGGCATGCATGTTTTGTGGATCGCACGCGCAATGCGCGAAGTCGAACTCCACCCCTCGCATGCTTGCGCGGACTGACGATGCATCGAGTACTTGGAGTCTTACTTCGAGGAGATGGAATGGCAGCAAGCGAGCGAGTGAAGAACACTGTGTTGCGCAAAATATGGATTATTGCAGTCATCGCAGGATTGACGGGATGGACGGCGAACGCTCAGCTTGCCCAGACCACACCACCGGCCCCATCCCCAGTCAATCGCACTGCTTCTGGAGATTCGCCGGATGATCCTGGCCCGTTGGCCTCCGATCTTTCTCCCGCCCTCACCCACGCCTCCGTTCGCAAGGCCGCAGGCAAGGTGGCGGATTGGCAACTGGCGCGAGCCGAGGCGATCTTCAATCAGCAGTGGACCTTCGCTGCCTTGTATGACGGCATGTTGGCCGCATCGAAGACCACCGGCGATCCGCGCTATCACGACTCCATGGTGAAAATGGCGCAGCGCTTTGACTGGAAGCTCCTCGATCAGCTCTTCCCGCATGCCGACGATATGGCGTTGGGGCAGGCCTACATGGATTTGTATCTGGAGACGCGCGATCCCGCGCGGATGGCCCACACCAAGGCTGTGCTCGACCAGTTACTTCAGCGTCATGACGATCCCGACAAGCTGCTGTGGTGGTGGTGCGATGCACTCTTCATGGCGCCGCCCGTGATGGCCAGAATGTCGGCCACTACCGGCGACCGCCGCTACCTCGACTATATGGACCGCGAGTGGTGGCTTACCTCGGCCAGCCTCTACGATCCGGTCGAACACCTCTACTTTCGCGATAGCCGCTATTTCACGCAGAAGCAGCAGAACGGCCAGAAGATCTTCTGGTCGCGCGGCAACGGCTGGGTGATGGGCGCGTTTGTCAAGGTGCTGGAGGTGATGCCGAACGACGATCCCCGCCGCGCAAAATACGTGGCACAGTACAAGGAGATGGCAGAACGCATCGCCTCGATTCAGGGGGCGGACGGCCTTTGGCGCAGCGGCCTGCTCGATCCGGCATCCTACGATCTGTCTGAGGTTTCAGGATCTGCCTTCTTCACCTATGCTCTCGCATGGGGCATCCACCACAGCGTGCTCGACCGCGCCAAGTATGAGCCGGTAGTCCAACGCGCCTGGGCTGGCATGCTGACCCATGTCTATGCGGATGGGCGCCTTGGCTCCATCCAGCCCATCGATGGGCAGCCGGGCAAGTTTAAGCCTTCGGCCAGCTATGTCTATGGAGTCGGCGGATTCCTGCTCGCGGCTTCCGAGGTTGACGCGCTCGCCACGAAATAGTCGCGCACCACTGAAGAAGAGGACTCTTCGCACGACTCATGGATGTCTTTCTCTTTGTTAGTGCGGCCTGCCCGTGAGCTGCAGGCCGCTCATGGGCAGGCTTGCAAGAGCTTGGTCCACTTGCGGTCCGCCACAATCTTTGCGCCAACGGCAGTGCACACGAGCTCGGTCATCTTGGTCTCTTCACAGGCCAGCGCCAGTGTTTTCTCGCTTGCCAGTCCGCAGTGCCTGCTCTTTCATCATGACAAAGAAGACGGGTACCAGGATGAGGACGTGGATGGTTGAGGTAATCATGCCTCCAACAATTGGTGCCGCAATCGGCTTCATCACATCGGAACCGACACCTGACTCCCAGAGAATGGGAACGAGACTTGCCAGCACGGCGAACACCGTCATCAGTTTCGGACGAAGGCGCTGCACTGCCCCTTCGATAACGGCGTTTTCAATATCTCGAGCGGTATGAATATCTCCAGCTTGCTGATGACGTTCGAACGCCTCGTGCAGATACACCACCATGACAACACCCGTTTCGACAGCTATCCCGAAGAGTGCGATGTATCCGACCCACACTGCAACGCTGAAGTTGTAGCCAAGCAGCCATTGCATGAGGAGGCCGCCGGTCATTGCGTAGAACGTAGGCACGATAAGCACGATGGTTTCCGCAACGGAGTGGAAGACCATGTAGAGCAGGAGGAAGATCAGAGCAAAGACCACCGGCACGATCAGTTTCAGCCGCTGCTTTGCCCGCTGCTCAAATTGGTATTCTCCCGACCAGGCAAACGTATAGTTTGCCGGCAATGCGATTTTATCGTGCAACAATCGATTGGCGGCAGAGACGAAATTGCCGTAGTTTGTGTCTTTCAGATTGATGTAAATGTAGCCGGTAAGTTGGCCGTCTTCGTCTCTGATCATGGCCGGACCGTGCGAGAACGAGACGCGGGCGACCTGGCCGAGAGGAATTTGCGATCCGGAGGGAGTACCGATCAACACAGAGCGCATCCGATCTATGCTGTTGCGGAAGTCCTGCTCGTAACGAACATTGATGGGGTAACGCTCCCGTCCTTCGATATTCTCAGCAATGTTTCGACCGCCGATGCCCGACGAGACAGCCGTCTGCACATCGGCCACGCTCAATCCATACCGTGCCGCCTCTTCCCGGTCCACCTCCACGTTCACGTAAAAGCCTTGGGAGATACGTTCTGCGAATGTGGTACGTTGCTGTGGCATCGTTGCCAGCACGCTTTGAATCTGCCCAGCCAGGCGCTCAATTCCATCGATGTTCGGTCCCTGCACCTTGATTCCCAGCGGGGTTTTGATGCCGGTAAGTTCCATATCCAGACGGCATTCCACCGGGCTGGTCCAGGTGTTGGAGATGCCGGGAAACTGCACGCTTGCATCCATCTCCTGAATCAGCTTCTCGTATGTCATGCCGCGCCTCCATTGCTCCCGCGGCTTCAACATAATCGCCGTGTCGAACATATCGAGCGGCGCGTTATCGGTCGCACTGTCAGATCGGCCCACACTGCCGAAGACACTCTCCACCTCGGGGAAGGCACGCAGCAGAGCGTCCTGCTTTTGCAGCAGTGTCTTCGCTTGCTCGATGGAAATGCCGGGCAGTGAGGCTGGCATATAGAGCGCCGACCCTTCAAACAGCGGCGGCATGAACTGACTTCCCAGTTTGAACATGATGGGCAGCGTCGCCAGCAGGAACAGTACATTGATAGCGATTGTCAGCATCCTGTGCCTGAGGCAGAACCGAAGCACCGGAAGATAAATTGCCTGCGTTAAACGCGAGACCGGATTCGCGCGTTCAGGCCGCAGCTTTCCACGGATCAACAGCACCATCAGCACAGGCACCAGAGTGATGGCAAGAATGGATGAGGATCCAACCGCGAGAGTCTTTGTCCAGACGAGAGGACGAAACATACGCCCCTCCTGCGCTTCGAGCAGGAAGACGGGAAGGAAAGAAACCACGATGATCAGCAGAGAGAAGAAGAGCGCGGGTCCAACCTGCTTCGCCGCGCCGAGGAGAATCTGCCGCCGCTCCGAATTCGAAATGGGGAACGGGTATCCCGACTGTCGTTCCGAAAGATGCCGGTATCCATTCTCGACCATGACAATAGCCGCATCAACGAGTACCCCGATGGCAAGCGCCAGGCCGCCAAGCGACATGATGTTGGAAGTGATTCCGAGAAAGTACATCGGGATGAAGGAGATCAGAACCGCGATGGGCAAAGCAATAATCACGATCAGGGCAGAACGGAAGTGGAAGAGAAAAATGAGAATCACCCCACTCACGATGACCGCTTCTTCAAGCAGGTCCCGCTGAAGGGTGGCGATTGAGTCTTTGATGAGACCTGAGCGGTCGTATCCAGAGACGATCTCGACACCTGGCGGAAGAGACGCCGCGATCTCGCGAAACTTCCGTTTCACGCCCTCAATCACCTTCAGCGCATTCATGCCTTGACGCATCACGACAATGCCGCCAACCGTCTCGCCTTCCCCATTCCACTCCGCAACACCTTCACGAATATCGGGGCCGAGTCCGACGCTGCCCAGATCGCGCAACAGTACTGGGGCGCCGTTTTTGCTGCCGACGGCAACGTTTTCCAGGTCATTCGTCGAACGCAAATACCCTAGGCCGCGGATCATGTATTGCGCTCCACTCAGATCGAGAACGCGCCCACCCACCTCGTTGGTGCTCGCCTTTACCCGATCGATCACCACGGATAGCGGAATACCATAGGCGAGCATTTTATTTGGATCGAGCCGCACCTGATACTGGCGGACGAACCCGCCAATGCTCGCGACCTCCGATACGCCCTGAACTGTTTCGAGATCGTACCGAAGATGCCAATCCTGCAAGCTACGCAAATCGGCAAGACTGTGCGTGCCGCTCTTGTCGACGATGGCATATTCAAAGACCCAGCCTGCGCCGGTCGCATCCGGGCCAATCGCTGGATGCACGTCCTCTGGCAAGCGACCGCTGATCTGCTGAAGGTATTCAACCACGCGTGAGCGCGCCCAATACGGATCGGTGCCATCCTCAAAAACAACAAAGACGTAAGAGTCCCCGAGCATTGTCTGCGCACGCACTGCCTTCACATGGGGCGCTGCCAATAAGCTCGTAACGATGGGATAGGTAACCTGATCCTCGATGAGGTCCGGCGGCTGGCCGGCCCAACTTGTGTGAACGATGACCTGGACGTCGGAGATGTCTGGTAAGGCGTCTAGAGGCGCATGCTTCAGAGACCAGATACCCGCCAGTGTCAGCATCGAAACAATCGCAAATACAAGGAATCGATTTCGCGCGCATATTTCGATGATCCGAGAGATCATCTACATTCCGCCTTTTGCATTGACGCTGAGCTTCTTTGTTGCGACGAGTTGATTGTGCTGCTTCACCAGAACCGTCACTTGCCACGTTCCACCACAAGGCAGTTCGTTTTTTCCCTCGTAGATTCCGCTGCTTTTCTCGGCAAGTGTTGCGGTCATATTCATCGCGGCCATCCCCATCTCCGGCATTGCCATCATGTGGAATGCGACGGAAACGCTCGCGCCTGAGACCACGGAGCCCTTGCCGTCGACGAGCTTGACGCGGAGCGTATTCGACCCTTTCTGCGGTGGATCTGGATTGGTTGTGAAAGCTATCTGGACCGATTGGCCTGGGGTGCTTCCCGCGCTGACGCCAGCGCCTGATGTTGACGGCATGTTTGTACCAGCGGAAGCCTGCATTTGGCTCTCGGAATCGATGAGGAAGTTGGCGGACGTCACAATCGCTTCATGTGCTTCAAGCCCTTTCAGGATCACGAAGTCGCTGCCGATCTGCGGGCCAAGAACGATATCTCTCGGCTCGATTCTCCCCTCGCCCTTGTTTACAAAGACGACCTGTTTCATGCCGGTCTGGAGAACCGACGAGGCGGGAACCACGAGGCGACGGCCCATTGCGGACTTGAGGTCAACGTTGACGAACATTCCCGGCTTCAGCAGCAACCCCGTGTTGGCAATGGAGAGGCGCACTGGCACAGTGCGCGTTGTTGCGTCGACCTGCGGGAGAACTTCTTCAACATGTCCGCTGAATATCTTTTGGGGGTACGCATCCACGGTGATCATCGCCTGATCGCCTGGCTTGAGGCGCCCCACATCGCACTGAAAGACCTGGGCATTGACCCACACGCGCGAAAGATCGGCAATGGTATAGAGCCGCGTGCCGGGTTCAGCATACATATTCGGCAGAGCGTTCCGCTCTGTGATGTAGCCAGAAACCGGCGACTCAATCGTCAGGTCTGCAAGCACCTTGCCGCTGCGCTTCAGCGCCGTAATCTCGCTCTCAGGAATCTCCCACTGCGCAAGCCTGCGTTCGGCCGCGGTTGAAAGAGACCTTGCCCCGGCGGCAACGTCGCGGATGGAACTGCCACTTAGTGCCCGCTGGTTCTCATTCGCAAGCAGGTATTCCTGCTGCGTTGCCACCAGTTCCGGACTGTAGACCGTGAAGAGCGGCTGCCCCTTTCGGACGTATTGATAGGTGGCGTCTGCAAAGACCTTGCGGATGGACCCAGAAAAGCGCACTTGCACATAGGAAACGAGGCTGTCATTGATCGCGACGCTCCCACTGGCGCGCAGATCGTCGCTAATATCCTTGTACTCTGCCGTACCCGTTGTCATGCCGATGTTTTGCATCTGCTCGGTCGTCAGTTGCACCGGAGCAAGGGGCACATCCATCTGCTCGGATGCCATGGTCGCAGTCTCTGCGGCGGAAACGGCGGGAGCTGTGGCGATTGGTGGAGTAGCAATGAAGGCCATCGCCGACCTCGCATCCGTGTGACGCAGAAGGAAGATCAGCATGCCCGTTACCACGGTAGCCCATATCAATGTAGCCGCAAGGATATTCTTTTGCACTGCTACGCTCATCGTATTGCTCTCCCTGTCAATGTTTCGATACGCACCAGTGCGGCCTCATGGTTGAGAAGCGCCTGCTGGTAGTCGCTTTCCAGTGTGATGATGTCCAACAGAGCGGTCAGCACCGGGGTGAGCTCCTGCTTATTGGATTGATAGGCGGACTGCTCGGAATGAAACACCGCCTCTGCCTGCGGTATCAGCCCTTCCTCATATTCCTTGAGAAGTTCGGCGGTGCTCGTCACCGCGATGTATTGTTCCTGAAACTCGGCCAGCTTCTGCTGCACATCCGAGTCCATTTCATGTCTGGCGCGATTTGCCTGCTCTGTGACCTTGGCAATTTCGCTCTCAACCCGGCGATGATTCGGCAAGCGCATATCTACCGAGAACAAATACCGATTCCGATAACCTTCCCCCGTAAGTTGAAATGCATAGCCAACATCGAAGTCGGGCTTGCTTTCACGTCTTGAAGACGCCAACTGCGCCTTCTGCTTCTCCACTGCATCGGCATCCACTAGCAGAGTTGGGTTGCTGGAGCGCAACTGACTCTGCAGTTCCTCAGGATCTATCGAGAACGGAGTTGGCGTTAACGGATCCGGATAGATATCGAGAGACTCCTGGGGGCGATGCAACAATTGCTTGAGACGCGCCTGCGCCTGCCAAAGCTCTTGGTTGTGCATCGTGTCGTCGCGAAGAAGTTTTGTTCGCTCCATCTGGGCTCTGATGACCGCCGACTGGCTGCCCTGTCCGAGAGCGTAATGTGCAAGTGCATCCTGAATCACCGTCTGCAGCAGTGAATCCGAACGATTGAGGTATGCAATCGCAGCCGTAGAATAGGCAATTTGCAGGTAGAGCAGCTTGACCTGCTCTGCCACCGAAGAACGCACAACGGCTACGCTGGCCTTCTGCGTCTCCATCTCCCGGTTCGCAACCTCGCCCCGCAGCCTGAGCTTCCCTGAATAGAGCAGCCCCTGCGAGGCGCCCAAGCTGACATAGGAAAACTCACTATTGCTGAATCCTGCGAGCGGTTTCGGACTGCCAACGCCAAACGACTGGAATGTCAACTGCGGATCCGGGCGCGCAGCCGCTTGAACCGCTACGTGCGTTGAAAGCTTCCATGCATCCTCAGCCAATGCCACTTGACTATTCCTTGACTGCGCCTCGATCAACAGCGTTGCGAGCGGTGTCGGAATTGGGGCAGAGTGCTGTGCAGGCAGCATCCTGCAGGCCACCAGAACAACGCCACACAGCAACTGGCTCAGCTTCACAAATAACTCCCAGGCAGCAGCTGCCGCCAATCAGCTATTATGCCTAACCTCCCCTAAATCTCCATCACCCTTAAGGATGAGTTGCTCCATCCTTCACAAGGATGACCTGAAACTAGCGCTTTCGGTCCACGACAGACGTATCCGATGCGCCTATCATCACCCTTTTGTCAACGATCTCACGAACCGCTCTATATCTATCTTTGAGGAACCCATGCAACTCTCAGCAATCGCGACCAATTCATTCTTTGGAAAACTTATCCTCGCCGCAGCTGTGCTTCTGCCGAGCATTGCCCCCCGCTGTCTGGCCCAACAGAATGCGGCTTCACAGCCTGTGGAGATTGGCATTATTGTCACTTCCACCGAGGCTGAGGCCAAAGCCATGCTCCAGCAGCTCTATGCAGGCTGGGATTTTGGCGTGCTGGCGAAGGAGAAGTCAATCGATCCCACATCGAGCGACGGCGGCTACATGGGGAAATTTAGTCCTATGCAGCTTCGCCCCGAGTTGCGCGATGCTTTGGCCGGGCATACAACGGGGCAACTCAGTGGCATTGTTCCTGTATCCTCTGGGTTCGCGATTCTAAAGATCTTCCCTATGGCCCCAGTTACACATGACCTGAATCCAAAGCACATCAAGGAGATGATGGCAACCGGCAAGATTCGATTTGGGCCGGTTGTCGGTGGCCTTGGAGAAGCCGACCAACTATTTGCTCGATATTCAAAGCCCGAAGGATGGGCTCGCGACCTCCATCAAAGCTGCAACCTGCGGACTGAATCTTACGATGCTGGCAAGAAGTATTTGACAAAGGGTATTGACGCTGTAAAGTCGGGTCATGTCGAAAACTTCAGTGCTGACGAGATTCTGCTGGTCCATCTGTACCTTGCGCAGCTGAATGCCTACAAGGGAGATATTGACGAGGCCATCAAGGAATTCAAGATTGCCTACCAGATGGCCCAGTCAGCAACACCCGGCCAGTCTCCTGGAGTCGAAGGTGGAGGTGGAGGCGGTGGCATGGGCGGCCTCACTCAGACAACCGCACTCAATCAGTTGCCTCAGATTGAAGAGATGATCGGGGCATCCTATCTGCATTGGGCAGAGATGGAGAACGGAGTCTATCGCAACTCCGGCGATCTCGATCTGTTTCCTCCGGCGAATCCCACGGAGAGTTACGAGAAAAAGGACAATTCAAAACTTGCCATTCAATACTTCACTCAATATCTCAAGCAATCCCCTGACGATATAGCGGTAAAGTGGCTACTCAATTATGCCTATTCCACCCTGGGCGAGTATCCGGCTGGCGTTCCGAAGCAATATCTCATTCCGGCAAGAGATTTCCAGTCGAAGGAAGACATCGGACGATTTGTCGATGTCGCGCCAGCTGCGGGCTTGAATGTGATGCGCGAAGCAGGCGGGCTTGCCATTGACGACTTCGAAAACAACGGGTTGCTTGACATATTTGTCTCCAGCATGGAAGTTTGCGACCCGATCAAATACTTCCATAACAATGGGGACGGAACTTTTACGGATCGGTCAATTGAGGCCGGATTTGCCGACCAGCTTGGCGCGCTTAACATCATGCAAGCAGACTACAACAACGATGGCTGCATGGATTTACTTATTCCGCGTGGAGGATGGGAGTACCCGCAAAAGAGATCTCTCATGCGCAACAATTGCGACGGGACCTTTACAGACGTGACGGAAGAGAGCGGACTTGCCGATAATGTTGCCCAAACCAATTCCGCTGTATGGGTCGACATCGACAACGACGGATATCTTGACCTCTTTATTGCCAATGAGAATTCTCCTAGCCAACTATTTCACAACAAGGGCGATGGCACATTTGAAGACATCTCACATGCGGCAGGCATTGATCAGGCTGCCTTTTCCAAAGGGGTAACGGCAGCCGACTACGACCAGGACGGCTACGTAGATTTCTATGTCTCGAATCTGTATGGAGTCAACACTCTATATCACAACAATGGGAATATGACCTTTACAGATGTAGCGCGACAGGCAGGCGTTCAGGATCCATTGATTAGCTTCTCGACGTTCTTTTTCGACTACGACAACGACGGATGGCCGGATCTTTTTGTTACGAGCTACCATGTCTCTGTCTCAGAGTCGATGAAGACCTACCTGGGCCTGCCGCACAACGCCGAAACGCTCAAGCTCTACCGGAACAAGCACGATGGAACATTTGAAGATGTCACTGAAAAGGTCGGCCTCGACAAGGTATTCATGCCGATGGGAACAGGTTTTGGCGACATTCAGAACGACGGCTTCCTCAGTATCTACCTTGGAAGCGGGAATCCATCGTATACCGCATTGATCCCACATGCGTTATTGCTCAACAAGAATGGAACATCATTTGTCGACATTACTGCATCCTCCGGAACCGGCGAACTGCACAAGGGACATGCAATCTCCTTTGCTGATCTCGACAGAAGCGGAAACGTGGCCATCGTAGCGGAGGTCGGCGGAGCTGTGCCAAGCGATGCGCATACGCTGCGAGTGTTCAAGAACCCTGGCAATGACAACGACTGGATCAATGTCCACCTGACCGGAGTTAAAAGCAATCGCTCCGGCGTCGGAGCACAGATCAAGGTCACCGTAACAGACGATGGCCAAGCTCCGCGGTCGATCTATCGTACGGGCGGAGAGACCAGTTCCTTTGGCTCCAATCCGTTGGAGCAACATATTGGGCTGGGGCACGCGGCGCATATCGTCGCGATCGACGTGTGGTGGCCTGCAACCAACACCCGCCAGCATTTTGCCAACGTGGACAAAAACCAATACATCGAAATCAAAGAGTTTTCCAACGAAGTCAACAAGCTGAGCCGCCCCAGCTTCCAACTCGGTGCGCCTCCCGCACCAACGACAAAACGATCAGATAGCCCGGGCGACTCCAAGCACGCAGCAGCTACCAAAGGCGAGTAATGGCCGGGATATGAGGCGCGGCAGTCGATTCAGATCGCATTTTTAAACTAATTCTGATCCGCCACCCTAGGTCTCTGACCGGATGGAGATGAATCTTATTGTGTACTTGTCTATGAGGGCAACAGGCCGCAGATTGGAAGCATGTCTGTCTACCATCGAGTGCATGTTGCGTTGAGCAAGAAGGAACGG
>Ga0224530_1000061_pt1 | contig 67397 bp, 44 predicted proteins | sample CBST75metaG_FD_179873 | JGI IMG/M metagenome (GOLD analysis project Ga0224530, IMG submission 179873) | Peat soil microbial communities from Stordalen Mire, Sweden - C.B.S.T75 | ecosystem: Environmental > Terrestrial > Soil > Wetlands > Peat | place: Sweden: Norrbotten County, Stordalen Mire...
GCATCGGCACAGACATTGACGCTCAACGACGGTTCGATCCTACGTAGCAGTCCGAATCGGATCGGGGTGAACATCGGCGCCATCGACTATTGGGATAACGGTCAGATAGAGAAGAACCTGATCGGTTCCAGCAACCCCGGGTTCGAGCCATTGCTAGCGCAGCAGATCTGGGTAGTGGGTACTGCCGGGACGGCGACCACATTTGCGATCCAGGATATTTACGATGGGGTTCCACCGAACTATTGGGCGGGGGGCACATTCACAGTAGTCGCATCGCAATCGGGGGGCTCCGAGCTTGGCTGCACGGGAACGATCGCCTCGAACACCGGCCCGAATTATCCGGTCACCGGCGTGACTACGTGGGTATCACCAGTGGTTACGGTGGCCTCGGCGTGCGCCGCGCCGTTCAGCGTGGGCGACATCGTGATCCTGAGCAAGTCCGCGTATCCCACGCCCGAGTCGTGGTGGGAGACCGGAGGGCAGGGAGGCACGGCCGGCACGGCTGCGGGCGGAGCTCAGCTTCTCTCCGATACGACAGACCTGTGCGCGACCTGCGGCACGCAAGCGCTGAACCTGAACGCCACCGTGAGCGGATCCAAGGCGAGTGCGGCCTGGTACTTCGACAGCGAGAGCACCGATAACATTTTCGTTCTGATGAATGGCACCTATCAGCTTTCGTTCTGGGCAAAACTGTCTTCCGGCACTCCGGTGCTGACTGCTTCAGCCAGCCGCGGATCGCAGGGTGGATTCAACTGCGGAACTTATACGCCGAAACTGACTTCGACATGGGCGCAATACACCTGGACCTGCTCGGCCTCGGAGTCGGCGTCGACCACGCCCGGCGCGGCCCAGGTCGCACTGCAGGTTACGGGCGGTTCGGTTTATCTGGACAATGTCAGCTTCCAGAAGATGGCGACCGACGCTACCAACACCACGGTGTTGCGCGATGAAGTCATTCAGACCCTGAAGAATTACTATGGCCCGTCGATCGGCAAGAATCCCGGCATGTTCCGCTACTGGGTGAACCAGAACGCGGAAACCATGAGCAATTGGACGCAGCCCGATTATGCGCATGCGCCCACCAGCGGAGGCACCGGATATTTTGTTGGTCCGGGAGGAGCCGGATCGGTCAGTCTTTCTCTGGAGGACTATCTGGTGATCTGCCAACTGCTCAACGCGGAGCCTTATCTGGAAGTCCCGGTGACCTTCTCCACGGCCGATGCGGCGAATCTGATCGAGTTTCTTGCCAGCCCGTCGAGCACGACCTATGGCAGCCGGCGCGCGGCGCTGGGCCAGGCGGACCCATGGACCAGCGTGTTCAGCAACATCCATCTTTCTTTCTGCAATGAGTGCTGGAACGGGCAGTCGTTTGCCGGCCAGTCGCTGGCCATGCGCAGCAACGCGCCCAACCAGGAGTATTACTACGACTACAGCGTGCGGGCCAAAGACATTTTTGCCGCGATGCGCGCGGACGCTTATTACGCGGCGTCTTCGTTCGATCTGGTCATGAATGCGCAGACCGCCATCAACTACTCGATGGACGCGGCGATTCAACGAGCCCGCCCCGACTCGATCGAGATCGAAGACTACACCTACGGAACGGTGAACAGCTTCACCCCGGACTCCGCGCTGTGGCAGCCGGCCATGGTCGATCCCTGGGAGAAGGTGACCAACCCGACCGACATCCGGAACTTCTACCAATCGGTTCACGACTATCAATCGCAGAATACCTGCGGAGCGTCGGGAACGGCGACCTGCAATGTGAATATCTACGAGTGGGGCCAGGGCACGATCAGCGGCAGCATCGATCAAACGCACCTGGACTACATCAATGCCGGAGCCGGCGAGGGCGTGGTGATGGCCTTGCAGCCTCTGCTGAATCTGCAGTACTACGGCATCCGTCCGCAATCGTTCTTCTCGTTGACGGAATTCAAAAACAGCGCCTCCAATGGCATGACCGCGAAGTTGTGGGGAAACGTCATCGACATGGGCGGCGCAACCAACAACGTGCGGCCGACGTTCCTGGGCGTGCAGCTGGTGAACCAATCGATCATCGGTCCGATGTACGCCTGCCCGATCACCAACAACCTGACGTATGACTTCGCCGGATCACCGAACGGCAACGCGGCCATGCCGGCCATGACCAACGTTCCTTATCTCTACGCGTTCTGCTTCGAGAACGAAACCAAGCGGTCTCTGGTGTTGATCAACACCGATCTCACCAGCAGTCACACCCTCAGCTTCGGCGGAATCAATCCTCCGACCGGAACCGTAACCCAGAGGCAGTATGCCCCCGGCGCGCTGGACGACATGAACGAGGCGCCTACCGGAACCGCCACCACTCTGACCGCAGCCAAGGCCTCGATCGACACGTCCACCCTCTCCAGTCCCAGTTCCATCAACCTCCCTCCTTTTTCAGTGACCGCCCTGGATTACACCTCGGCGGGCGCACAGGCCGCAGCAATGCCGACCTTCAGCCCGGCGGCCGGGGCCTATCCCGCATCGCAGTCTGTGACAATCAGTGACGCAACGGCGGGCACAACCATCTACTACACCACCAACGGAACAACGCCAACAACCTCGTCCAGCGTATACAGCGGTCCGGTCACGGTCAGCACAAATGAGACGCTGCAGGCCATCGCGGCGGGAACGGGCTATACCACCAGTCCAGCAGCAACAGCGGCCTACACCATCGCTCCGCAACTGCCCGCACCCACGTTCCTGGCAGCGGCCGGCACCTATGCCACCACGCAGTCCGTGACGATCAGCGACGCAACCGCGGGCGCCACCATTTACTACACCACCAATGGCACTACGCCCACCACGTCGTCCAGCGTTTACAGCGGTCCAATCACCGTAAGCGCGACGGAGACGCTGGAGGCCATCGCGGTGAAGACGGGCTACACTACCAGCCCGACGGCGACCGCGGCCTACACCATTGCCCCAGCACTACCAGCACCCGCATTTTCGCCTGCGGCTGGAACCTACACCGGACCGCAATCGGTCACCATCAGCGACGCGACTGCGGGCAGCACGATTTACTACACCACCAACGGCACTACGCCCACCACTTCGTCGACCATGTACACCGGCGCGATCTGGCAGTGCACGACGCAGACCCTGCAGGCCATCGCCGTGAAGGCGGGCTATTCCAACAGCCCTGCAACCACAGCGGCTTACGTCATCGCCCCCGTGTTGCCAGCTCCCGTGTTCAGTCTGGCAGGCGGCTCCGCTGCTTATGCCACCCCGCAAACGGTGACGATCAGCGACGCAACCGCGGGCGCCACCATTTACTACACTACCAACGGCACCACGCCCACCACCTCGTCGGCCAAGTACACGGGAGCGATCACGGTAAGCGTGACGGAGACCGTGCAAGCCATCGCGGCCGCAACAGGCTACACCAACAGCGCCGTGAGTTCGGTATTATACACCATCGCTCCGGGAGTGTCTGCGCCGACGTTCTCACCTGCGGCCGGCACTTACGCCGCGGCGCAGGTTGTGACCATCAGCGATTCGACAGCGGGCACGACCATCTACTACACCGCCAACGGCACCACGCCCACCGCCTCTTCGACCAAGTACACGGGAGCGATCACGGTCAGCGCGACGGAGACCGTGCAGGCGATTGCGATCAAGACAGGTTCTAACAACAGCCCTGTGGCGACGGCGGCCTATACGATTGCTCCGGCGCTGCCTACGCCCACGTTTTCGCTTGCGGCTGGAACGTACACCACGTCGCAGTCGGTGACCATCAGCGACGCCACGGCGGGCACAACCATCTACTACACCACCAACGGCACAACACCTACTACATCGTCAGCCAAGTACACGGGAGCGATCACGGTGGCTGCCACCGAGACGCTGGAGGCTATTGCAACCGGGACTGGCTATACCAACAGTCCCGTAGCGGCCGCATCCTACATAATTGCTCCGGTGCTGCCCGCGCCCACATTTTCGGTTGCGGGCGGGTCGTACACCACATCGCAGTCAGTCAGCATCAGCGATGCCGTCGCGGGCACAACCATCTACTACACCACCGACGGGACCACGCCCACCACATCGTCAACCCAGTACACGGGAGCAATCACTATCAGCGCAACCAAAACGCTGGAAGCCATTGCAACCGGAACAGGCTACACCAACAGTCCCGCGGCAACAGCAGCCTACGTCATCAGTTCGGTGTATCCAACCTACATCAACTATCCGGGCAGCGGGTTCACGGCCAGCACCCTGTCGCTGAACAATGGCCCGACGGTGACCGGCGGGGCACTGCAATTGACCGACGGAACCACCGGAAATATTCGCAGCGCCTGGTTTAGGACGAAGGTCCCTGTAAGCGCCTTTACCACCGATTTCACATTTCAAATACTGAAGGGAGTTGCAGACGGATTCACTTTCACAATCCAGAACGACCCCAAGGGCATCTGGGCGCTTGGATATGGCGGTAGCGGACTTGGCTATCAGAGTATTCAGAAGAGCGTAGCTCTGAAGTTCGACATCTACGACGATGCGGGCGAAGGCGCGGATTCCATCGGGGTGTACACAGGCGGAACCGCACCGGCCGTTCCTGCAACAGACCTGACTTCCAGCGGGATTACGCTGTCAAGCGGCGACCTGATGCATGCTCACCTGGCGTACAGCGGAACAACGCTGACGGTGACGTTGACAGACACAAAGACCGGAGTCAGCGTGACCAACCTATACCCCATCAACATTGCCACCGCAGTCGGTGGCACCACTGCTTATGCAGGCTTCACGGGAACCACGGGGGCTTTCACCGCAGTGCAGCAAGTGACAAGTTGGTCCTACTCAGGCCAATAGCAGGGTTATAGTACAGATCGGCTTCACCGGCAGGCAGTCATTGATTTCAATGATTGCCCGCCATTTTTATGCCCTCTTTCTGCAAAAGCGGTCTGGATGTTCCTGAGCAGGGAAATGCCCGAGCTCACTTTCGCACGCGATTCCGGATTTGTCGGAGCCCTGCAACGGTGTGACGAAAACCAGGCACACGGTCAAACCATCGAAGGTCGTGAATGTCCGATCGGGAGCTTCTCTGAAATCCAAGTTGTGGCGTGGCAAGCAGTGTGAGCCGTTGTGGAAACGCCTGCCGGAACCAACTGTATGCCCCGTCGACGTGCATCGGCCCTCCGCGTGGATCTCCCCCTGGCCGCGCGAGCAGTGTTTCAAGGTAGTCAACCACCTCGCCGATCGCCGGCCCGCGAAGAGCGATGAAATGCGCAGTCTGAATCCGGAGCGAGGGATCGGCTGGGATCAGCGCACGATTGCTTTGCGGTTGCGAAGAATCCGGAAGGACGTAACCCCCGTAGAACATGCTCCAATCTTCACGCCCCAGTTCCTCGGCTACCGCTCCAAATTTGCTGGAGAAACCCGGTATGAAATCAAGATCGTCCTCAAGAATCAATATCTTCTGTAATTGTTGTGCCCTTGCCTCTTGCAGAACCTTCAAGTGGCTCAGAAAGGCTCCGCGCGCTCCGATGCTCGGGAAGCTATCTTGCGTTTGTGGTCGGACGGCCTCGAATAGCCGAACGCTGGAGCTGCTAAAGCCGGTTCCAATCATCCTCAATTGCCGCGCCATTTCCCGGCGCCGATCCCGCCTCTGAGGAAGATTGATGACGTAGATACGCTGAAAGTATTCCGTAATATTCATAGAATTCCGATCTTGGTCACCTGAAAAGCGGATTGGAGAGGGAGAAGGCCTGCACCGCGGCCGAGGCCTGCCGGTTTCAGTCAACGCGCCGCTCCTTGTACTCGATCAGCCTCGGCTTTCTGTTTCGCTTCTTGCCCAGTTCATATTGCAGTTGTCCCACGAAGATCGGCACCTGTTGCAGGTGAGAATGCAATCCATAAAGAAACAGGACGCCAGGGGCAGCCCTCTTCCAACGGGCCTTCCACGCCGAACGTCCGGACAGCAGCAACAACAAGCCAAGCCAAAGCGCAATGGGAAGAACTCCGAAGAACACGCTACCGGCTAGAGCAGCAGCCAGCGAGACGAGCCATAAGCTTCCGCGGATCAAGTTTCGTCTGCGGTCGGAGGCCCAGAACGGATCCGAGCTGTTCCGGAAGCGCTCGGATACTTCAGCGTAGGCATGGCCAGCCCGTGTGGCGCGCTTCCAGTACTGGCCCCAGCGAGTGATCTGCAAATCGTGTCCGGTCATCGGGCAGTCAATGTGCAGAATCCCGTAGCCCCGCGCTCTGATGCGGCGGCAAAGCTCCGGCTCTTCTCCCGCAATCAGCCTCTCATCAAAGCCGTCCACCTCAAGCAGGACTTTGCGGCGCATGAGTACATCGCCGCCGCAAAACTCCGCAAGTCCCGGGGGATAAATCCAATCAAGATCGAGAACACGGTTGTAGACCGACATCTCGGTATGGATTTCGCGGCGATGTCCCCACGCAGCGGCAATGGAAGGCTTCTGCGACAGTGCGTCGCACGCCGCCCGGGCGAAGTCCGGGTGTAGCACCGTATCTCCGTCCAGAAAAAGAACCAGGTCGGACGTCGCCCTGCGCCAACCTGCGTTACGCCCAATGGCTGCGGTGGGGCGCTCTGGACGAACCACGATCACGGTGGCGCCATGCTGCGACGCCAATTGCGAGCTCCCATCAGTCGAGGCGGAGTCAACATAGATCACTTCATTCACGGCTACGTCTCGAACCTGCCCGATGGACTCAAGGCATTTGGCCAGGCGCGGTCCCTCGTTGCGTCCGATCACAATGATTGAAAGCGTCGGCAAAGCTGAGCCCGCAAGGATGGATGAACTGCTCTCAGGGTTGGCTTGCATGCGCGCCCCACTCTTCCATAGGCTCGGCATTTGCCAGTTCACGGCGCTCCGCTGTCTCCGGCGTGCTTCGCTGAATCACCCGGGCGGGGACCCCGACCGCAATGGAGTTGGAAGGAACGTCCGTAAGCACCACGGCATTGGCTCCGATCTGCACATCGTCCCCGATCCGAATCGCACCCAGGATCTTCGCGCCTGCGCCGATATCCACGCGGTTCCCAAGCACCGGCGAACCGCGCTGACCGGCATGTTTCAATCCCACTGTGACCCCGTTGCGAATCACGCAATCATCACCAAAGACGGCATCTCCGCTGATGACAATTCCTCCAAAATGATCGATCCTGCATCGCCGTCCCAGCGTCGCCTCGCAGGGAAGTTCGATGCCGGTCAACACCTCCGAGACAACTTTCAGTGCCTTATATAGAAAGGAAAAGGGAAGCCGCAGCCAGCGCCAATGAATGGTGTAGCGCCAGCGCCCAAAGCGGTACACAGCCATAGCCCACAACCCCTGACGGGACAGTTGACGGTCATACGTGCGCCAGTCCTCGCGGATATTCTCAAACAAACTCAACCGAATCACCCCTTCACAGAAAGTACCGCGTTTCTTCTGCGTCTATTCCGTCAGCGTGTTTTCTTTGCTCCGACCGCACACGCGGGCACTCCCACGACCGTTACTCCCGCCGGCACATCGTGCGTAACGACGGCATTGGCGCCGACAGTTGCTCCGTCGCCGATGGTCACGCCGCCCAGCACGGTCACGCCGCGGCCAATCCACACCTCATTGCCAATAGCGATGGGCAGTGCAACGTAGCCGGAATCGCGAATCGCCAAACCCGGCACACGAACGTGATTTGCGTCGCGTATGCTGGAGTACTCACCGATCATTGTGCCAGCGCCGATCCGGATTCCGGCTCGCGCTGCAATGTGAACCCCGCGCGACAACACGGCTCCGTCGCCGATCTCGATTGATCCGCTCTCCTCGGTTTCCAGATAGAGCGCAGGATACAAAAGCGCATCCCGTCCGAAGCGGATTCTGCCTGTGCCATGCACTTCCAGCGGCCCCAGCACGACCACGGACGCATCCAGCGGCCCCGCAAGGCTGGATGAGAGCGCGGCGTGACTCTTGATCCGCTGCAAGTCACGGCGAAGACCGGACGTTGCCCGGTAGAGCGAAGACAAGAGCGATACAAACGACAATTTGAGGATTCGGCGCATAGAGTTTACTTGCAAATCAACGCTCGCCTTCCCGGCGAAGCCCATTACCATGGCTGCTCTGGAGAAGAGCGCCCGCCTCTCGTGTCCCGCCATGCCTGGCTCATGATCGAGATCATGGACCGATCAGTGTCAGCGCTTGCGCGCCGCTCCGGAGACTTGCTCCACCGCCTGCGCTGCGACCGCAGCCAATACCACACAGCCTCTGCCACCATGGCGCACCACGCGGACAAACCATGGTGCTTGCGATAGTAGAGCAGCATGCTTCGCATGCGCCAGAGAGTTAGCTGTGCCCCGGTTCGTGAGAGCTGAAGCGATCGAACCTGGCGCGAGGACTCGCCTCCGATATGCACAATGACGATATCCGGCCAATACCAGATCGAGTATCCTTTCTGCTTGATACGCAGGCAGAGGTCGACCTCTTCGTAGTAAAGAAAGAAGCGCGGGTCGAAAGGGCCGGCGGTCGTCAGTGCCTCGGCACGAACAATCGAGAATGCGCCGGGGACCCAGTCGACGTCCGCCGCCTCCATTGGGTTGGCCCAGGTTCGGTCGAACCGTCCAAAAAGGCGCGATTGCGGAAAGCGTGCCGCGAGCCCGGAAAGCACAACCAAGTCGCTGAGAACCGTGGGGAACATGCGTGCCGAAGGCTGCCACGATCCGTCGCGCCCAATCAACCGCCCGCCGCCGAGCCCTGCTCTGGGAGTCGCATCCATGTAGGCCACGGAGCGCGCCAAAGATCCTTCCGTCAAAAATGCATCGGAATTGAGCAGCACAATATAATGTCCGCTGGCCAAACGGAAGCCCAGATTGTTTGCCCTGCCAAAGCCCAGGTTCACTTCACTCCGCATCAACAGAGCATCGGGAAACTCCTGCTCGATCATCGCGGCAGATCCATCCACCGAAGCGTTATCGACCACGATGACCTGGACGCGCAGCGAGCCCACCTCGCGATAAGCCGAGCGTAGGCAATCCCGCAATACGTCGCGCGTATTGAAGGACACAATCACAATGGAGACGTCGAACTGGAACGAAGCGGAATTCTGAATATCCATGGTCCTCGGAGTACTTTTACTGCGATGGGAATGTGGGTGCCCCGCTCTTCACAGAGGCTGCGAAGAGCGGGAGGTGAGGATTTGTGGATCGAACGGCATTCACATTCTCTAAAAAGTCTTACAAACTGTTGGACGCCTCCTCGCGAAACACGCGTGCCAGCGAGCCTACATTTTGTGGCAAGTTGTAGAGTCCGAGTACGCGCTTGCAACCTGCAACACCAAGGCTGCGCCGCAGTAGCGGATCTTCGCTAAGCCGCTGCAGCGCCGAGGCCAGCGCTTCGGCTGAAGACGCAGGGACAAGCAGTCCATCGAGGCCATCGCGAATCAGCTCAGGAATTCCGGCAACGCGGGTGCTCACGCAGGGAATCTCCATTGCCATTGCCTCCATCAATGCGACGGGCACGCCCTCGGCAAAACTGGCCAAGGCGAAGATGTCCGCACGCCCAAGCAATTGCCGCGTCTCGTCGTGGCTCTTTGCTCCCTCGAAGATTACCGAGATTCCCTTCTGCCTTGCGAACGCCTCCAAATTTTCGCGGTCCGGCCCCGCTCCCACTAAACGCACTTTCAAGGAATAGCCCTGGGAGTGCAGGAGGTCGCAGGCACGCAGCAGAATGAGCTGGCCCTTCGACGGAACCAGCCGGCCTACGCACAGTATTTCCAGCGTGTGTTTTGGTTCAGGCGGTTTCTGCATCGGAAAGAAGATCGTTGGATCAATTCCCAGCCGTACTACATGCATCTTGTCCCAGTGCTCCGGGGCGGCGATACGCATGAGCTGGCTGCGGCAAAAATCGCTGATACACAGGATGAACCTTGCCCGCTCCACTTTTTGTCGAACGTAGAATTTCTCCACATCGTAGAATTCGTCCGGACCATGCACGGTCAAAGAGTATGAAAATCCCCACGCCGCCGACACCAACATGCCTACCGTTGCCACTGGCCCGCAGAAGTGGATGTGCAAATGACGATGACCGTGCAAACGCATCCAGTCGCCCAAAATAAGAGCTTCGGCGAAGTAGAGGAGCGCGTACACAGTGGCGGCCGGATCCCATCGCCCCAGGCGCAGAGCTGTCATCAACCCACGGCCGAAGACTGCCGGTCTCAGTAAAAGCGTTTTTGCCGCAATCGCGGCTGCCCCTGCGGCTCCGGCGGACTTGATGTAGAACGTCTTCTCCGCCTCCTCCACTTCGGTCGCAGGCATCGACGAGAGCGGACGGTCAGGGGGGTTAATTGAAGCGGCCTCGACAGTGAATCCCTGTTTTCTCAGCTCCCGTATCTCGCTCAGAAAAAACGTGTGCGATACAGCCGGATAGCAGCTCAGAAGATAAACCAGTCGCCATGGCGCCGCCGTCTTCGAGGGCTCTTGGGCTTGCACGGAATCTGGGCGAAGTTCTGCTTCCGAGTCCATAACAGGACTCTGACTCTCTGCTCGTGACTTCAAATTATGCAATCTCTCATCCATAAGTGACTGTGGCTGCTTTCAGTTGTTCTGGGAAACAGCGGTGGAAGAAACCAGGTCGTCTTTGAATTCCAGAGAAACATTCCGCTTCTCCGCAAGCGCCCGGTAGATGCCGAGAATCCTGTCGATCTTTCGCTGCCAGTCAAAATTGCGAACCGCTCGCTCGCGCCCGGCAGCGCCCATCGATTTGGCCAGCCTGGGTGAGTCGATCATCTTCTGCATCGCTTCGGCAAATCCGGCCACAAGACCGGGGTAGCTCTCCGGCTCCACGAGAATTCCGCACGATGCATCGAGATAATCTGCCGGACCACCCCAGTGGGTGGCAATCACCGGCTTGCCCATGGCCATCGCTTCTAGCACTACGGCGCCTCCGCATTCGTACAGACTCGGCAGAACCAGCGCCACAGAATCGCGCAGACGAGTGACGCACTCCTGTTGCGGCAGCCAACCAACAAAATGAACACGATCCTGAATTCCCAGTTCGCCTGCCAATGATTGCCAGGCTTCCAACATGGGGCCATCGCCAATGACTTCGAGTTCTGCAGTGGGAACTGTCTTCAGCGCCCGGATCGCGATATCCACCGCCTTCCAATCCACCAAGCGCCCAAGAAAAACAAAACGGGGCACCTTGCAGACAGTGCTGTCGGACGGGGCTTGCCAAAGGCCAATGTCGATTCCGTTCTCCACCAACTCAATCACCTTGCCGCGAATTCCCGAAGGCAAAGCCCGTCGCGTGCGTTCGTTGGCCACTAGCACCACGCTCGCATGCTTTTTCCCCGGCAGCAGCGTGTTGCCTGCATCCGCAAACAGCCGGGCAAAGGAGATCGCGGTGTGGCTCATCCACGACTCTGTGCGGCGAAAGGCAGGCGGATACTCCATCCCGCCATTCAGCGGCCCGATCACGACCGGAACACCCAAGCCAAACATCGCAGAAGGAAAACGCGGGGCGACCGGAATCGGCTGGTGAATTACATCGATCCGCTGCTCGCGGATTAGCTGGCGCACGATCGCGCGCTGACAGAATTGCGTCATGAGCTGGTTGCAAAGTCCCAACGTCGCTTCAGACAACCGCCGGGGTAGATAACCGCTGAGAGAGAAGAGTAGCTTTTGAATCCACAGGTCCGGGACAAACAGAATCCGTTCAATGTCCTGCGGAAACAGTTCCACCACTTCGCTCTGCGTACGCGAGTGCACAACCAGCCAGCTCTCGATCCCGCGGGACCGCAGCAGACGAAAGTAGTGTACGGGAAGAATGGCCTCGCCGCCGAAGCGTGTCGAGGCGTGCTCGGCAACAACGCATATTCGCATTTCAGGGCCTTTTAGCTTTGCCTTGCTCACGCGGTACGAAAGATTTGGTAATAGCCCAGAGCCTGCAACACTCGCTTCAGCGCCAATTCCCGCGCATACTGGGCCGGTTCTAGTTCCACAAATGGAAGGATGCAGCCCGGCTGGTTGAGCGTAGCCCCACCGTCCAGCAGCCCCGTTTCCCGCGCGGCGTGCAACCACCACTTTGCTTCGCCACCTGCGTGAAAGCATTTCAGTCTGGCCCAGGGTTCCGATCTCAGAATGCTCAGGCCGCTCGCGCCCAGTTTCGTCTTCACGCGCTTGGCCGGTGAACGGCGCCAGCATTTCCAGTACGAGGGATCGAGGTGGCCTCCGCCAACGCGCATGGCCAGGGCCGCCCACACAATCGCTTCCACGTGCATGATGCGCGGAAGATCCTTGCCGCCTAGTCTTCCCACCAGCCAGTCCAGCCAATCCAGATCCGCGCCAGCGCGCCAGTGCGCGACCCCGATGTCCACATGGTGCGCGAGTTGGATTCCGCCGCTGATGGCCATCCTCACAACGTCCGGGGGAAAAAGGCAGTTAGGCCGCTGCCACATCAACAGCAATCCGTCCTGGGGTGTCTGCTCAAACTGAAAGCGGTTTGGAAAGTAAAGGTCAGGATCAAGCAGCACCAACTCTTCGCCGGGATCGCTCAGCAGCAGCGGATCGGTAATCTTGCGCCAACACGGATGACCACGGCGGAAAGCGCGCAGGTTGTCGTACCTCGCAAAAAGTGCTTCCTCCCTCGCAGCAAGATCTTCCTCCGAATAGACCATCCATTGATGAGCCTTGACATCGAGCGTCGAGACGATCTCAGACAGTTCCTCCTTGTCCCGCTTGGAGTCGGTGATCAGGCGCAGGTGAAGCACGTCGATGGAATTCGAGAACAAGCTCTCCAGCGCATCTCTGGCATAGCTCAAAGAGCGCGGCGAGAGCACCATATACACTTGGCGATTGATGGTCATGGGGCGGCTTCCTCTTTACTTTGTGTGAAGGCCGCAGGTTCGCACTGACGAGCCTCGGCTGCATCGGATCGCTCCAGACGGGCCCGCAATTGCGACGCCAAAACCTGGATGTTTGGTTCCCGGAATACCAGGTCGTGATCGCCCGGCAGCTCATACAGCTCCACGCCGCCCTCCGCCAGGGGTGTCCAGCCCAGATCCTGCGGCAGCCGAGGATCCGGCTGGACCGATGCGCGGAAGAGTGTGATCGGTCCTGCCCAAGGGCGGGGCCGGTAGTTGATGGCCGCCACCCAGGAGATATCATCAGCGCTCTTCATGAACGAAGGCACGGAGCGAAAACCAAGAGCGGCCGCCACCGTGTAGATTCTTCGCAGGGTTCGCGTAAAGAGCTTTTGCCGAAGATAATCGACTTTCTCGCCCAGCGAGAGAGAGACAAAATTGCCAACGAAGCGCGCGATGCGGCGGTCCAACTGCTCCAGTACAGAATCCTTCTTTTGCACCATCACCATGCAATCGCGCTGCCTGCTATCCAGCATGCCCAGCAGTTCCACTTGCTCACCTGATGCGTGCAGTTGTTGCGCGATCTCGAATGCCACCGTGCCGCCATACGAATACCCGAGAAAGTAGTACGGCCCTTTGGGCTGGATTTCCCGAATCTCGGCAAGGTAAAACGCCGCTTGATCTTCCAGGCGAAGCAGCGCTGGTTGGCCTGCCAGGAGCGACTGTGCTTGTATGCCATAGATCGGATGGCCGGTCCCTGCCAGTGCAGCAAGATGATAGAAACGGATAATGTTTCCGCCGGCGCCGTGAATGATGAAAAGAGGGGCCGCGGTTCCGGTTGGCTGCATGGGCACGATCGAGGAGCTGCTGTTGGCTGCAAGACGCTTCCGGACCAGTTCCGCCATCCGCTCGACCGTGTAGCCAGAGAACAGAGCGGCCAGGCCAAAATCCAGCGAATAGGTCTTGTTGATCCGCGAAACAATGCGCATTGCGGCCAGAGACTGCCCGCCCAGTTCAAAGAAGCTGTCGCGAACGCTCATGCCTCGAAGCCCCATCGCCGTTTCCCAGATTCCGGCAATCTGCAACTCCAGCGGGTCGCTGGGCGCCACACGATCTGCGCTGGGATGGTCGTCTTTGGGTGCGCCTTGGCTCAGATCTTCGCTTGAGTGCGCATTCGGATTGTGTGCCTGCTCGATGGTTTCTCGTTGTGCCTCGCCGCTTGAGGCCGCCATCGGCTGCTGCCTGCTTTTGCCCTCCGCCAGCGCTTCCGCCACCGGGGCTTCCGTATCTGCCAGCATGGCTTCAAGTGTGCGCACATAAAGCTGCAGGATGCCCTGGATGGTCGATACACGAAAAAAGCCGGGGTTGTACTCCAACTGCAAGCGTGGGCCTTCGGTACGCTCCACAATGCTCAGCAACAGTTCAAACGTCGTTCCCGGACTGACGGATCGCAGGGGCAGGATATCCAGCGTGGATGTATGCTGGGCCTGCATAAAGGCTTTTTGATAAATGAAATACACCTGGAGAGAAATCTGGTTCTGCGCGCGGGTGAAGAACTCGTCTTCGTTCAGATCCTCGAACGGCAGGTTCTGATGAGCCACCGAGCCGAGTGCCCACGTACGGACCTGCTCGAGAACCGTGCCAAGGCTGTGCCGCTTCTCCATTCTCATCCGGATGACCTGAGGGTTGGAGAAGGGACCGATCAGTTCCTCTGTCTCCTGGCGCCGGTTGGCGCAGGGAGTGCCGATCAGAAGATCCCCCTGGCCTGCCAGCCGGTACAGCGTTGCGGCGTAGACCGACAGCAACAGCATGTACAGCGTCACTCCCCGGGCTGCGCAGAAATCCCGCGCCTGCTGTACCAGCTCCGGAGTCAGCAGAAGAGTTTCAATATCGCCCTGTTCTTCGGCTTCAACACCGGGAAAGTCCCTCTGGAGGCGAAGCGGTGTGAAACCCCCGCCCAGGGTTTCACGCCAGTACTTCAGGGACTCTGCCGGTTCCGTTCCTTTTCTCCACTGGTCCAGCCAGACCGCGAAATCGCCGAACTGGATCGGCAGTGCCGGCAGACTGGGGGGAACGTCGCGCACAAGACTGTCGTAGATCGCGGCAAAATCTCTCAGCACCACGCCGTTCGACCATCCATCGCAGATGCTGTGATGGATGGTGACGAGGAGAATATGCTCGTCAACTCCCATCCGGATCAGGCGGACAAAGAAGAGCGGTCCTCGTTCCAAATCCATCTTGACCCGGGCTTCACGCCGGATGATCTCGTCCGCTCGCTGTTGGCGCGCATCCTTCGCCAGATGTTGCAAGTCCTCGACCGGAAGGCCCACTTCGAAGGGCGGATGTATCACCTGTGACAGTTGGCCGCCCACCTCTTCAAAGGTCGTGCGCAGCGACTCATGGCGACGCACTAGTTCCGCCAGCGCGGCTGCTGTCAGATCGCGGTCGAGCTTTCCCTGGCAACTCCATGCGATCGGCATATTGAGAGCGTGATTGCCGGAGCGCATCTGGTGCAGTAACCAGAAGCGCTCCTGGCCCGGGGTCGCCGGCATCACGAAGAGATCCGGTTGCGCTTCTGCCGTGTTGTGCACATCCGCTGGATGGGAAATGATCTTTTCCTTTGTGCTTGGCATCAGGCTTTCGTTCTCCGAAATCCCTCACGGGAGACAGCGGGAATGGTGCGTCCGGCGGGGATGAGTCTTGGATCCGCAGTTTGGGCTTCTCCAAGAGCATGGGACAGATTGGCGATAGTGCGGTGCTGGAAAATCTGCGCCGGTTGGATCGGCAGGCCCTCCCGGTTGGCGCGCGCGGAGATCCGGAAAATCAGGAGCGAATCGGCTCCCAGCTCGAAGATGCTGTCGGTGATGCTGATGCGCTCGAGTTTCAGCACATCGGCCCAGATTTCCGTCAACTTCTTCTGCTGTGGTGTGATCGCGGGAGTGAATGTTCGCACCAGCGTCTTGCCGGCGAACCCAGGGACCGGCAGAGATTTGCGGTCGATCTTGCCATTGGCGGTGCGTGGCAGTGCGGGCAGCACCGTAATGACGGTCGGGCGCATGTACTCGGGCAGTTTTTCAGAAAGCAGGGAGTGCAGCTGTGCGTCCAGATCCCCAGGCGGCGGACCAAGCACCAAGTCAACCCAAGCGACCAGTCGCTTGTCTCCTGGCGCGACTTCGACGGCCGCTACCACAGCATCGCGCACTACGGAATGGCTGGCCAGGACAGTCTCGATTTCGCCCAGCTCAATCCGGAAGCCCCGCACCTTGACCTGGAAATCGGTCCGCCCCAACAGCTCGATATGTCCCTCCCGCAGCCAGCGCGCCTCATCGCCGGTGCGATAAATCCGCCCCGTGCCGAAAGGATTGGGCAAGAACCTCTCTGCGGTCAATTCCGGCCTGTGCCAGTAGCTTCGGGCCAGTCCCGCGCCGCCGATATACAGTTCGCCGATCACTCCCACCGGGACCGCTTGCAGGCGCTCATCGAGCACGTAGAACTGGGTATTGGCGATCGGAGGCCCTATCGTCACCGGACCTGCCTGCTTTTCGAGCCGGGTGGCCGAAGACCAGATGGTCGTCTCCGTCGGCCCATAGACGTTCCATACCTCGTCGCTCGAGGCCAGCAGCGAATCGGCCAGATCGCGGGGTAAAGCTTCGCCGCCGCATAGCACCTTCAGGTGTGGCTGTCCGTTCCACCCCGCTTCCAGCAGGATCCGCCAACCAGCCGGGGTCGCCTGCATCACGGTCGCCTGAGATTGCTTCAGCAGGTTCAGAAGAAGGTAACCGTCGACTACCTGATCCGTGGTGGCAATCACCAGCCGGGCGCCGGCCATCAGCGGCAGAAAAAGCTCCAGTGCCGCAATATCAAACGAGAGCGTCGTGACCGAGACCAGCGTGTCCGTGGCGATCAGGCCTGGCTCCCGCTCCATGCTGCGCAGCAGGTTGTTGAGTGCGCCGTGCTCGATGGCCACTCCCTTGGGCTTTCCCGTGGATCCTGACGTATAGATCACGTACGCCAGGGAATCCGGTGTACTTTTCGTATCCAGATTCGCGCCGCTCTCCCGCGCCCACAGCGTCTGCTCGCTGTCTAGGCAAACCACCCGCGCGCTGGTGTGCAGTCGCGCGGCAAGAGGTTCCTGAGTTAGCAGCAGCGATGCCTGCGCGTCCGTCAGCACCAATTCGAGACGGCTTATGGGATGGCTGGGATCGAGGGGCAAATACGCCGCGCCGGCTTTGAGCACGCCCAGCACCGCGCCCAGCATCTGGTGCGAGCGCTCCAGGCAAACTCCCACCAGAGAGCCCTCCCGGACTCCCTGGCGACGCAGGTGCCGCGCCATCCGATTGCTGTACTCGTTGAGTTGCTGATAGGTCCACTCCTCTCCGCCGCAAATCACTGCGACTCGATTGGGTGCCTGCGCAGCTTGGCGCTCAATGGCCCGGTAGACAGCTTCGAACGGGCCGAAGTCCACTGCTGTGCGGTTCCACTCGTCCAGCACCAGCCTTCGCTCACCCTCGTCCAGAACCTCCAGGTCCTCTACTTTTCGGTTGGCATCCGTGGCGATTCCGCGCAGGATGGTCGCATAGGAAGCCAGCCACCGTTCCAGTGTGCTCTGGTCGATCAGGTCCGTGTTGTAGTCGCAATACAGAAGAAGGTCGCCCTCGGTTTCGACGACGTTCAGAAAGAGGTCTGTATTCACAAACCCTTTTGGATTGGAACGCATCTCCGTCCGCAGTCCCTCAAAGTGAAGATTGTTCCCCAACTTTTCCAGATTGAATTGGACTTCGATCAAGGGCAAGCGGCTCGAATCGCGCGGAATCGATAGCTTTTGCAGCAGCGTGCCATACGTGAATTCCTGATGATCGTAGGCGTCGAGGAGCTGTCCACGCGTAGCGGCCAAGTGCTCCTTGACCAGGCAGGCTTTCGGCAGCATGCTCAGCATCGGCAGAAAGTGTACGCAATGTCCAACAAGGCTCGCGTCATCCAGCAGGGTCTGCCCCGCGGCGGAAATACCAACCACCACCTCGGACTGCCGTGTGAGCCGGTGAAGCAGGATTTGAAACGCCGAAAGCAGCGTAACATACAGCGTGCAACCCAACTGGGAGCTTGCTTTCTTGAGTTCCGCGGACAGCACTGCGCCCAGTGACATGCGCAATGTGGCACCTTTGTAGGACTTCATGATTGGGCGCGGCCGATCCGTCGGCAAATCCAGCACCGGCGCCCGCCCCGCGAAGACCTCTACCCAGTAGCGCTCGTTCTCAGCATAAGCGCCTGCCTTCGCTTCCTCCCGCTCCTTCAGCGCATAACTGCTGAAGGGCATCAGCGGCGCTAGAGCCGGCTTCAACCCAGCCTTTGCCGCGCTGTAGATTCTGCCCATATCTTCCAGAAGTTGATTCGCCGACCACCCATCCAGCACGATATGGTGGCCGGTCAGCAGCAGGACCAGTTCGTTGGGCGCGGTGCGGAGCAAGGTTGCGCGGACCAGAGGGCCATTGAACAGATCGAAGGGCGTGCGTCCTTCTTCCGCGATTCTCGTATCGATGAGTTCTTCCCGCTCTTCGGCGGAGAGCGCGCTCAGATCGACGAACGGAATCTGGCTCGTGTAGGCGGGCGCGATCCGCATGCATTCATCGTTCGGATCAACCGTTGAACGAAGAGCGTCATGCCGGTTGATCGCCGCTTCGAGCGCACTTCGTACCTCATCCCCGCTCGATTCCCCGTGCAGGTGAAGCGTCAGCGATTCGTTGAAAGCGCAGTTTGCGTCGCTTCCACGCCCGGCAGCAAGCCATATCTCTCGCTGCGCCTCTGTCAACGGTGCCTTGGCCGGAGTCTCGCGGCGAGCCGCAGGATGGAGTTCCAGCGATGCGAACTCGACCGGCGCCAAAACCTCCGGCGCGACCGCATCCGGAAGCATGCCACCCCGGCGCATCTCCTGGATCGATTGGCGAAAAGCCTCTACCACGCGGGCAAAATCCTCGTCGGAGTGCGCGGTAGTAAAGAAGCATGGGTAATTCTCGAGGATATGAACGCCCTTCTCGCGCATGTGGTAATAGAGTAGGCTGCCGAAGCGGGCCTCTACGGGCAGGTTGAACGTGAACCACGCACCGCACGGATGCACGCCCGTATCGAGTCCAGCATCGCGAAAAATCTGTTCCACGGCTCGTGCGGCACTGGCCACCTTCCGGGTCAGCGCTTCCTGGAGCCCCGGCCCGGCTTGCTTCAGATGGTGCAGTACGGCCTTGGCTGCCGCCATGGCAAGAGGATGGCGCATGAACGTTCCAGCAAAGAACGTCATCCCAACCTCGGGAGCCGAATCGTCTCCGTATTGCCACGCCCCTCCATCGAGCGTGTCCAGATACTCTGCTTTTCCTGCCAGCACACCGATCGGATAGCCGCCGCCGATCACCTTGCCATACGTGGCCAGATCGGCGCGAATTCCGTAGTACTCCTGCGCCCCGCCCAGAGCCACGCGGAAGCCTGTTACCACTTCGTCAAAGATCAGAGCCGTTCCAGCCTGCGCCGTGATCTTGCGAAGTTCTTGCAGATAGGCCCGGGGTTGCACCTCCGGGTGGCGGCTCTGGATGGGCTCCACCATAACCGCGGCAATTTCATCGCTGTGGGCGCGGATGAACTCCAGTGACGTCTCCGTGCCGTAGTCCAGCACTACCGCGCTGCTCGCGCTTCCCACCGGAATGCCGGGAGCAATCGGCGCAGCGCCGCGTGGGGTGGCGCGTAACAGAACCTCGTCGAATGTGCCGTGGTAGTCGCCCGTAAAGTACACGATCTTGTCGCGCCCAGTCACCGTTCGGGCAACCCGCAGCGCCGCCATCACCGCCTCGGAGCCGGTGTTGCAGAAAGCGGCGCGCTCCATGCCCGTGAGTTCGCAGATCAACGCCGCGACTTCTCCTGCCGTTGAACTCTGCGGACCGATCTCCACCCCCAGGTCGATTTGTTTGCGCACTGCATCGGTGACAAATTCCGGTCCGTGCCCGAACATAATGGCGCCGAACCCATTGACCACGTCGATGTATTCGTTGCCGTCCAGGTCCCAGATGCGGGAGCCTTTGGAGCGGTTCGACACTAATGGATAAACCATCTCTTTCCACAGTGCGCGAAACCCGGCCACGGTGCGGGGGTCCGCAAGATGCGGACGGTTTGCCTGCGTATACTCCTTCGACTTTGCGGTTTGGCGCGTGTACCGGGTGATGAGCGATTGAATGTACGCCCGCTGGGGCTCCGTCAGTCCATCTCGTGTGCCAGGCTGCACCGGCTTGAATGGCCCGTGCGTCTTGATCCCGCCGGCTGGAGGGGCTGGGGCAAGTTCGCTCGGGGTCGCTATCTTCGCCGTAACCGGAGCCGGGGCCGGCAATTGGGCAGAAGCTGGCTGCAGCCCCGCGGCAGGCGCCGCACTGCGTACTGCCGAAAGTTGCTGCTCAAATAGCTGAGACATGGCCTGCATCTGCGCCTTGAGCAGTTCTTCCAGCGGCGAACCAGCTGCGACGGACGGCGCGGGAACAGCGGGCGCAATCGCTGCTGCGACGGTGGGCACTTGTGCTTGAAGCTGCTCTGCCGGAAAGGCATCCGCGGGAAGGATCGAATCCAGACGGTCGGCGAGCGAACGAATGCTCGCATACTGTTCAACCATCTGCCGGAAGGTCACCTTCACGCCAAAGCGGCGCTGTACAGCTTGCGTTGCCTGGGTCAGGAAAAGGGAGTCAAACCCCAGTTCCAAAAAGGAAGTATCGAGGGATTCAGGACCCGTCGCGATCCCGCTGAGCTCTTCAAAGAGGCTTGCCACCATAGGCTGGAGCCTAAGTCGGCGTTCGGGAGCAATCCTGTTTGCTTCAATGGCCATGTCAATTCCTTTCTCCGCTTGAGTCTCAGCCTCGTTAAGTGCAGCCTTGGCTTGCCTTGGGGCATCGGCCGGGAGTATGTGTGCCGGCGGATCTATCCAGTGCTTCTTGCGTTCGAATGGGTAGGTGGGCAGCGAAACCCGCTTCCTATGCTCATGGCTCCAGACGCGATCCCACTGCGGCTGAATGCCGGCAGACCACAGCCGGCCCAGAGCCTCCAGCATGGTTCCAGAGGCAGCAGCCTCGGCGTCGCGCTCGGGCATGGACGCCACGATCGGCGTGGCGCGATTGCTTCGCTGCTGATGCGCGAGGGTGGTCAGCGATTGCCCCGGCCCCACTTCCAGCAGCACCGCTCCGGGCATATCCAGCAACAGCGCCGCAGCATCCGCGAAACGAACGGGCTTCCGGCAATGGTCCCTCCAATAGCTGGGCGTTATTGCGTCTTCGGCCTTCATCCACGTGCCGGTCACGCCCGACACATAGGGAATCGACGGCGCATGAAACGTTACGCGGCTCACCTCATCTTCGAAGGCGTCCAGCATCGGATCCATCATGGCGGAATGGAAGGCGTGGGAAGTCCGCAGGCGCTTGCAGCCGACCGACTCCCGCTCCAGCCGCTTCTCCAGTTCCTCAATGGCGTCCATCGGCCCAGAGACTACGCACAGAGACGGGCTGTTCGATCCGGCAATCGAAAGCCGCTCGTCGAGCAGCGCCGAGATCCGCTCTTCGCCAAGCCGCACAGACAGCATCGCTCCCCGTTCCATCTGCTGCATCAGGCGGCCGCGCGCCGCCACCAGCCTGAGCCCATCTTCCCGGTTCATCACATCGGCCACAACGGCCGCAACAAATTCTCCGAGGCTATGACCTGCCATGGCCTTCGGCACGACACCCCACTCCATCCACAGTCTGGCCATGGCCAGTTCGGTGATGAACAGCGCCGGTTGCGCCAGTCGCGTTTCCATGAGAGCTGCAGCGCCGGCTGCGGCATTCGCCGGAAAGAGAACTGTGCGTAGATCCAGACCCAGCAGGGGCTGCAGGATCTCCGCGCATTCATCGATCTGTCTTCGATATTCGGGCTCAGCCTGGTATAGTGCGTGCCCCATGCCGGGAAACTGCGCGCCCTGTCCAGTGAAAAGGAAGACCGGCTGGGGATGCGTGACGATGCCCGAAGACCTGTGAATCTGCCGATTGCCGGGCTCAGCGAACATCCGCGCGGCCTCGTCCACACTCGTACAAACAACCGAGGCCCGATGATCGAAGCCGCGCCGTCCACTTTGGAGCGTATAGGAGACGTCGGCTAAATTCAGATCCGGCCGTTCTGCCAGATGACGGCCGAGGTTGCGCAGCGCCGCATCCAGCGCCGCTTCGGAACGCGCTGAAACCGAGAGCAGCTGGGCTGGGCGCTGTGATGGTTCCGAACTGTTTTCCAGCGCCTCTTCGAGTACGACATGCGCGTTCACGCCTCCCACTCCAAACGCGCTCACGCCTGCGATACGTGGGCCATCGGACTGCCAAGGCAAGGCTTCGCTGCTGACATAGAAAGGCGTGCTCGCAAAATCGATGCGCGGATTCGGCAGGCGAAAGTTGCCCACCGGCGGAATGGTCTTGTGCCGCATGGCAAGCACTGTCTTGATCAGCCCGCTGACCCCAGCCGCTGCGTCCAGATGGCCGATGTTCGCCTTGACGCTTCCCAGGGCGCAGAAGCCGCTTCGCTGCGTACTTTGGCGGAAGGCGCGGGTTAGCGCGGCAACCTCGATCGGATCGCCGAGCGGCGTTGCGGTACCGTGCGCTTCGACATACGTAATCGCGTCCGCGCGGATGCCCGCCATGGCCTGTGCCGCCGTAATTGCCCCTGCCTGGCCCTCCACGCCGGGCGCCATGTAACCGGCCTTTGCGGCGCCATCATTGTTGGTCGCAAAGCCGCGAATCACGGCGTCAATCCGGTCGCCGTCGGCCAGCGCGTCTTCCAGCCGCTTCAGTAGCACCACTCCCACTCCATGTCCGAAGACGGTGCCCGTCGCATCGGCATCGAATGGGCGGCAGCGCCCATCGCGCGACCCCATGCTGCCTTCCTGATAGACGTAACCGCGATGCTGCGGAAAGGTGACCGAGACGCCGCCGGCCAGGGCCATGTCGCACTGATATGTCAGTAGGCTCTGGCTTGCCTGGCAGATGGCCACCAGCGACGTTGCGCACGCGGCCTGCACCGTGACGCACGGTCCGCGCAGGTTCAGCTTGTATGCCACCCGTGAGCAAAGAAAATCCTTGTCGTTGCCCAGCGCGACCTGAAACTCGCCGACCTGATAGTTGCCTGTGAGTTCGTCGATAAACTCCCGGTTTGCGCTCAAGTTTGCCAGCAAATACGTGTTCAGGCTGCATCCGCCAAATACGCCAATCTGCCCGGGAAACTGTGCCGCATCATATCCGCCGTCCTCGAGCGCATTCCAGCACGTTTCCAAAAACAGTCGGTGTTGCGGGTCAAGAAAATCGGCTTCACGGGGCGGAATACTGAAAAAGCCCGCATCGAACAACTCGGCTCCATCGAGAACGCCGTGGGCAGCCACGTACTCTGGGCCGAACTCAAGAGCCGCACGGTCTTTCGCTTCCAGTTCTGCGCGAGAGAAGTGCGTGATGGTGTCTTTGCCCGCGGCGATGTTTGCCCAGAATGTCTCAAGGTCCGGTGCCCCCGGAAACCTTCCCGACATGCCGATGATCGCAACGCCTTCCAGTTGGTTCTCGTTCTCCGGAATGCTCATAGGGCCACCTTCTTCGCTGCGCGCGCGCGTGCAAATGCCGTCCGCTGCTTATGTGCCTGGTTTTGCGCCGAATGCCACGATCTGGAGTCGGGAGCTGAACCACCCAGACTCTCTGAGAGCGTGCGGACCGTGGTGTACGCAAAAAGATTCGCAACAGGAATTCTCTTGTCGAATAGCGTTTGCAACCTCGTCTGCACCGACACCAGCAGCAGCGACGTGCCGCCGATGTCGAAAAAATTGTCATCCAGACCGACGTGATCCGTATCCAGCACCTTCCGCCACACGCCCGCGACGATCTGTTCCAGATCCGTTCCCCTGGTCTCTCTGCCGCTCCTGGCCGAACCCGGCATTGGCGCTGGCAACGCCGCGTAATCCACTTTGCCGTGGGGAGTAAGAGGAAAAACCTGGATCGGCAAATACACTGAGGGCATCATCCAGGCCGGCAGCTTGGCGCTTAGATACTCGCTCAACTCGCGGGGAAAGAGTGGCGCGCCCTCTTGCGCCACGTAATATGCCACCAGCCGCTTTGTCCCTGCTGCATCCGTATGGGCAACGACGCGTGCTTCTCGTATCCGCTCGTGCTCCGCGATGGCGGCTTCGATCTCACCGAGTTCGATGCGAAAGCCTTGAATCTTCACCTGCGCATCGCCGCGGCCGACATACTCCACTTCGCCGTTCGGCAGAAGACGAGCCAGGTCGCCGGATTTGTACAGCCGCGCACCCGGAATCGTGGAAAAGGCATCGGGGATAAAGCGCTCTGCGTTCAACTCGGGCCGGTTCAGATATCCGCGCGCCACGCCTGCTCCGCCCACATGGATCTCACCCACTTCTCCGGCGGACACTGGTTGCCTGTCGTCGCCTAGCAGGTAGAGTTGCAAATCCGAAATCGGGACGCCAATCAGACTCTGCGCGCCATTCGCGGCATCGGCCGCGGTTACCTCTCGATATGTGACATGCACGGTGGTTTCCGTAATGCCATACATATTGATCATGCGGGGCTGCCTGTCGCCATGGGTTGCGAACCATGGCTGCAGCGTCTTGAAGTTCAACGCTTCGCCCCCGAAGATAACCAGCCGCAGAGCCAGGTTCGACAGCGGTCGCGCCTGGTCGACGGTCATCAGCTGATAGAACGCGGACGGTGTCTGGTTCAAAACCGTAACCTGTTCCCTCACCAACAAATCATGGAAATCCTCCGGCGAGCGCGAGACCTCAAAGGGAACGATCACCAGCCTTCCGCCGTGCAGCAAGCAGCCCCATATCTCCCAGACCGAGAAGTCAAAGGCTAAAGAATGGAAGAGCGTCCAGACGTCGTTTTCGTTGAAGTGAAACCACTCCGCCGTCGCGCTCAGCAGGCGCGCAACATTAGCCTGCGTCACCATCACGCCTTTGGGCTTTCCTGTGGATCCCGAAGTGTAGATCACATACGCCAGATTCTCTGGACCTGCTCCTGACTCGATCCCTGCGTCCTCCGGACCAGAACCGGCGGCGATCTCGCGATCGAGCAGAATCTCTTGTGCGCCGTGCGCGGGCAGTCTGTTGAGAAGACGCTCCTCGGTCAACAACACCGTTGGCCGGGCATCCTCGAGAATGGTGGCGATGCGCTCGCTCGGATAGCCTGGATCAATCGGCAAATACGCTCCCCCGGCTTTGAGAACGGCTAGCAAGGCAACGATCGCTTGCGCCGAGCGTTCCACGAATACGCCGACCAGGGACTCCGGGCCTACGCCCACGCTGCGCAGATGACGCGCGAGTTGGCTGGCCTGGGCATGAAGCGCGCGGTAGGAAAGATGCTGGTCGCCGAACGTTACCGCTATGCGATCTGCGTGGTGCGCCGCGACCTCACTGAACATTTCCCACAAAGGCTTCAACGGAGAAGAAACCCGGCATTCGACGGGCTGCTCCATTGCCGCGGGCGTATGTTCCGATGCTCTCTGCATTGCGTCCGAAGTGGTCATAGTTGGCTGCCTGAATTCAGAAGTGGCTGAGGCTCACTGTGGAGGATGCGATGAAGTGCGCAAAAACTGTGCTACCTGCCGATGGATATCCGCAGAGCCAGTCCCAGCCCAAGAAGAGCCAGAAAAACTCCGGTAGCCTGCAGGTCCTGTCTCCAGGTTGAGATGCCCTCGCGGCTGGCTCCCGTGACCGTCACGAAATACAGCGGCAGGTCCCCCGCGGCCACGCCAATCACCGCGCCTAACATCCCGAAGAAATGGAACGCCAAGGGAATGGCCGTGACGACCGCGACGCAGTACGATGCGTTGCCGATCGCCGCATAATGCGATTTGCCAATAGAAAACAGCGCCGGCATGGTTGTCGCATACATCAGCGTGTGCCACAGCCCAAGTGCCAGAATCGGCACCATCCACGCCGCCGCATGATAGCGTGCATCGTACATTTTTGTTACCAGAAAGCCGCCCAGGTGCACCATCAGGCACAGCATGAACGCCCCGGCCAAAAGTGCATAAAGACGATACCGCAAGAACACTTTCCTAAACTCGGCAACCGGCAAATGGGCCATCTTGGCGATGAATGGATAGCCGACCTTTTGCGCGAAAGCATTGATCACCGACCGCGGAATCTCGGAGACAGAAAACGCGACGCCATACACGCCCAGCAAGCTGAAACTGATCAGCTTTCCAAGAATCAGACGGTCTGCCTGCGATGCGAAAAAGTAGAAAGCCGTAGCCAGCAGAATCCACTTGCCGAAGTGAACCAAGGTATGCACGCTGCTGCGGTCCCAGCAGAAGGAATTGCGGATGCCGGGAATCAGCCGTTTATAGAAACTCAGCGAGAGCCGGTACGCCGTACTCAAAATCGCTCCCAGGATCAGCGCCCACACCGACCGGTACACCAAGGCGCAACCGACAGTAATCAGGAGCGAGACGATCTGGGTGGTGAAGTCGAGCAGGAACAGTCGGCGTACGCCCATGTGCCGCGACAACGAAAGCAGGTTGGTGCTGTTGAAGGAACCGACGACGGCATTGACGCCCAATGCCGGCAGCAGCGCCATCAGTCGCGGCTCATGGTAGATCAGCGACATCGGCCATGCCAATAACAGCGATACAAGAAAGATTCCCAGACCGCGAAGCACTTGCAAGGTCCAGGCGGTGTTCAGAAGAGCAGGTTCGTCTCCACGAGGGCTTTGAATCACGCTGGGACCCAGGCCGATATCGGAGATCAGGCTGATTCCCACAATGAGCGTAGTAACCAGCGTCATCAGACCGAACGCCTCCGGCATCAGCAGCCGGGTCAGTACGAGGCTGTTGACGATACGCAGCGCCATCGAGCACCCGTAGTCCGTCACAGTCCAGAATGTGGCCCGCATGGCTGTCGATTCCAGCGCTTTGCGAGCGCGCCTCTCCACTCGGGCTTGCTCTTCCGTCGCCCATTCCGGTTCGGTGAGCGTAAGTGTTGATGATGTCGTGTCAGAGGACAAATGATTCTCGCTTTATTGGTATTTTTTGCGGTTTGAATCGAGGCCGCAGGGTTGCAGCCCAAGCCGGTGCGTGAATTTTCAGTCCAGTCCCGATGTGGGGAGATGATGCAGATGCTCGGATGCTCGTGCCGCGTCGTCTTCTGAAGATTTCTCCGCGTGCAAGGAACCCGTCTCGCTCGTGCCGCCCGCCCTTGACTCGTTGCCCCGTCCGTAGAAATGCTCCACCCGGCGCTGCACCAATTCCTTCTCCATCTCCATGTCCATGTCCAGGCCGCGCTTGCGGATCAGGTCACTCCAAGGCATGGAATCCGTCTTTGCCTGCAGCCTGGCAACAAGTTCATCCACTCTTCCAATGGGCTTCGCCGGAACGCCTCCCACAATGTCTCCGGGCGCCACATCGCGGCTGACCACTGCGCCTGCGGCCACGATCACGTTGGGCCCGATCGTCACACCGGGCAGCACAATCGCTCCGTAACCAATAAATACGTTGTCGCGGATATCGATTTTTCCCACCGAATCCAGCCTTGCGTCATAGGCGCGATTCAGCATCGCCACCGCACCGTCATGACCGACCAGGGTACAGTTTGAGAAGTGCACGTTATTCCCCAGCCTCACATAGGCAGGATCGGTAATGTTTGTACTGGGAAGAATGCTGCAATGCTCACCAATCGCGTGGAACCCGCCATGCAACTTCAGAAATCGCGTGTATTCCTCTGCGCCCGGATGGCAAAGGCGCAGATAGAGATCCTTGCACCGTCCCCATCGGAAAGCGATGCTCCGTACGATTGTGCCGATCAGGTTTCGCAAGTTACCGCCCCCGGATGCCGTTGAAGAGTCGGCCCTTCAGTAGGATTGACACTCGTTTGGGAGTGAGGCTGAACGCCGGCGAAAGCCCAAAACGCGACCCGGAAAGCACGTCGCGCCGCAAGTGCTCCTTCGTACAGCATTCCGAAGCTCAGGCTTTTCCAGCGATCGCCTATAGCGGCTCTCCAATTGGAGTACACCGAAGGCACTGCTCCAAAGTGGCTGTTTCCCTGACAAAGAGCTATTTGCACGGATCTGATCAGCGTCCGTGGATTGGAGAGCCGCTCCACATTGCAAGAGAGGATAGAACGACGGTGATTGAACCTGTATGGTGATTAGGCGAGGGAGAAGCGCTTGTAGTCAAAATCGGCGATGATCTCGGTGGTGGGGTTCCTGTTAGGCGGGCTTCGCCCATGTTACTCACATCGGGAGTATGGGAATAACAGCCGGACTAATTGATTGGATGTGGCCCACAGACAATCGTTGCAAAAAAATGTCACTCTCCGTTTTGAATGGACTTCGCTCCTCTCTTTGGTTGTTTCTGTGTCGCCTGCATCGGAGCTCGCACCTCGCCCTGGGCTCGGATGTGACCAAAATCGCAAAGCGCCCAAATCGCGGAACCACTACAGACTACAGCGTTTCCGCTTCAAGTCGTTACAGAAGTCGGCCAGCGGAGTGGCCCTCTCCTCGAGAAGAGGCCACTTTGCATGAGGAAGCAAGAATCACCATGGACGATGCGGGAAACGCACATGGACTGGAGAATCGCTCTATGAGCCGGTTCCGGCAAAGACCACACCGACTGTGCGCAGTATGATCTTGAAATCCAGCCAAAGGCTCCAGTTCTCGATGTAGGCCATATCCAGCGAAACATAACTGTCGAACGAGGGGTCCTGGCGAGCCTGTACCTGCCACAAGCCAGTAATCCCAGGAAGGACGTCGAGACGGCGCAGATGGCTGAGTTTGTACTCCCTGACCTCGCTGGCGATGGGCGGACGCGGGCCTACAAGGCTCATGTCGCCGTGAAACACGTTGAAGAATTGGGGCAGTTCGTCGAGCGAATACTTGCGCAAGAAACGCCCCACCTTCGTGACACGGGGATCGTTAGATATCTTGAATAGCACCCCGTCGCGCTCGTTCATGTGCAGCACGTCTGCCCGGCGCTTTTCCGCGTCACGGACCATGGTGCGGAACTTGATGCAGCGGAAGACTCGTCCCTTCCTGCCGATGCGCTCGGAAGTGTAGAAGACAGGTCCGCGCGAATCCAGCTTGATGGTCACGGCAATGATCAGCAGCACGGGCAACAGGGCAATCAACACCAGGCTGGAGAAGACGATGTCCAGCAGGCGCTTGAGCAGAAGACCCATCTCCGGCACGTGCCCCCGGTGCAGCGGAATCGTCGGAAACTGGCCGATGTATTCGATGGGACTGTTCCAGGCCAGACCACCATACAGGTCAGGAACCACTCGCAGGTCCACACCGTGCTTGCGCGCTTGCTCAAGCACATCGCGAACGAGATCGGGCTCAATTGGGCTGGTGAAGAATATCTCGTCCACAAATGCCTTCCGGGCATCTTGAAAGATCACATCGAGCGAATTAATGACATTGCAGGGGGTGGCGCCATACCGGGAGTTGCAACCGGGGCACTCGATGAAGCCCTTGAAGGTGTAACCCAGATGCCGAATGCTCTCCAGATGCTGACGAAGGGCGTGTGCCTCCTGCCCGGAACCCACGATGAGAACGCTGCGGGTACCCATGCCGCGTTCGAAGCGGCGATACATCAGCAGGCGATATACCAGCCTGCGCAGGCTGAGCGTGACCGTGACAATCCCCACAGTGATGAGAACGATGCTGCGCGGAATGTCCCCTGCCTTGACCAGATAAAGCGCGCCCGTCAGCAGCAAGCCGGAGGTTAAGCATGCCTGGACGCTCAGCCGCTGCTCATGCAGAAGATTGCCGAGCCGCGTGGGCGAGTACAGGTTCAGTCTTCGGCTGGTCACCATGAGCGCGGTGATGAACCCGAACAATAGGGCCAGCAATATGCTCATGGAATAGCCATGGACCAGCGTGCCGTGCCACAGCACTCTTGCACCATCCACCGGTCCCACACGTAACTCGTAGAGCGAGGCAACCACGGCTGCCCCAAGAATGATCATTCCATCCAGAATCATCCAGAACTTGGCCGTGCCTGGTGACCTTCGTGGAGCGCCCGAGACCGAGCGTCCCGCTCCGTCGGACGGGAACGGCAGCGATTCGGATAGCCTTGGTGAGAACTCCAATGTCGACATATTCATTTTCAGACCTCACGCGTTCAAAACATCGGGGAGATGTAGCGTCTAACTCCCGGAATTGGTGGCCGGAAACGAGACAGTCGAACGGCCTGCAAGGGGGAACCAGACCGTCTTCCATTTCGAAGGAACAAAGAAAATGTGATTGAGAATGGAACCCTGGATCGGATAGCCGACGCACTTGTCAGTACGAATTGAGAGATGGTTACGACACGATATCTCGGCATTCCAGCAGCAACTCGAATGCTGTGCGTGGATCGGTTAGAATCGAACCCGGAGAAACGCTGTCTTGAATCGAAGTGCACTCTGGCTTAAGTGCCATCCAACGAATGGGCATCCGCAAGTGCGCCTGTTCTGCCTGCCCCATGCGGGAGGCGGTGCCACCGCATTTCGTTCTTGGAACGGCTCACTGCCTGCCTCTGTCGAGATATGTTCGGTTCAGTTGCCTGGCCGGGAGGTGCGCCACTCGGAGCCTCTCTTCACCCAGATGGAACCGATGGTGGACGCCATGGCTCGGGAACTGCGGCCCTGGCTAGACACTCCCTACGTTGTCTTCGGCCATAGTATGGGTGCATTACTGGCCTTTGAGTGGGTTCGCAAGCTGCAGCGTTCCGGCCATCCCATGCCCGCCTGGCTGTTTCTCTCCGGCCATCGTGCCCCGGACATGCCAGGCGATACGCGTCTTTTGCACTCGCTCTCCGACCGCGAATTCGTTGCGGAGTTGACTCGCCTCTACAGAGGCATCCCCGATGGCCTTTTGCTGGAAGCGGAGTTCATGGAGGTCTTCCTGCCGATCCTTCGCGCCGACATCGCGGTGGTGGAGAGTTATCGCTTCCAGGAGGACGAACCGCTGGACTGTCCGATTACGGTATTCGCCGGAAGTCAGGACACCAACGTTAGCTGGGACCAGTTGCTCGCCTGGAAACGCCAGACACGCCGCCGATTTGCAGCGCAAATCTTTCCCGGAGGGCACTTTTATCCCCACCCCCCTCTGTTACAAGCGATCTCTGCAACCCTTGCCGAATTGCACCTCTGAGTCTCTCGCGCAACTCCAATCCTGCTTCACAGACGGCCCGCCAATTCGGCGATTCTCCTGTTCTGTTCACGCGCCTCGGCCGGAATCGCAACACGTCCTTTAATCGCCTGCTTTACTCTTTGCGCGGCCGTAAATGCCGCGCTCTTGAGGCGGTCCGATACGGGATGAACGCCAGGTGCATGCGGCGTGATGCCCGCGCGGCGAAGATAGTAGTTCGCCTTATACAGATTCGCCCAGTGCTGGTCGTGAAACTGAAAATTGACATTCAGGGTGACAGAGATGTTGTTCTTGTTCCGCAGCCAGTGCGGGGAATTGATGGGAATATGCACGCCGCTTCCCGGCTTCATTTGATAGACCATGGCCCTGGATTCGCATTCTGGCTTGTAGCGCGCTGCCCGATTGTCGGCAGCCCAGTAAACTTCGAGTTCCTCGTCGGGGACAATATCCTTGTCCGCGCGGTCGAACAGATGAATCTCCTTGTCGCCCTTGAGTTGGAGAATCCAGGAAACCTCGCGGTCCAGGTGATATTCCGTCACGCGATTCGGCGACGTGATGAAGAGAATCGCCTCGAACCATTTGATCTTGTGCAGAAGCTCGCGTCCGGAGAGTTCAAGGATGTCGCGGATGCAGTTCTCCAACACCTCGCGATAACCTGGTTCCCGTTCAACGTGCTTCAGGATGATCCAGGCCTGGGCTGTCTCGATCTGGCGAATCAGGTCAACGGCGGCTGTACGCGGCAAGCCAGGGCTCTGCGGCTTCTCCCCAGCCTCAATGCGCCCATCGTTGAAATAAACGTCTCCGCCGGCCAGGTGAGGGGTGGGCCGTGTGGCCACCTTCTCCGCCAGGTCCACAAGCCGGGAAAGCTCGAAGAGCGGGCTTCCGGCAAGACTGTGCGCAAATTCGTAAGGCAGCCGGTTGAGGTTTTGCGCAAAGACATCGGGTGCGCATTGGATGGTTCGTTCTAAGGATGCGGGCATAAGGTCCTCTCCTGCTCAAGAGGGTTTGAGAATCGATTAGGAGTTTGAGCGGGTTATCTTGCCGGCCACTCTTCGAGCCATGCCTCTGCGTAGGGCGAGGAGTGCGCATGAAGAACAATGGGATCTTGACCACGAAGTGTTTTGTCAAAGAAAGCGAGCGCATAGGTCCGCACAATGTCCTGAATCCGTCGGGCAGGAAGTGCCCCGCGGTGCGACAGCATGCGTAGTGGTGAGACCAGTGGCTGATCCGTGAAGTCCTCGTGAGCGGCTCCCTTGATTGACAACCGGTGTCCGCCGAATCTACGCAGTGAAGCCTCCATATCGGCGGAGTCTGTCGCGTCAAGAGCTGTTTCCACCGTTCCGCCAGGATTGTGGCTTGCGCCTTCTTGGACGGTGTAGGATTCCATGAAAAGCAACGGTTGGTTCGCACCGCGAGCGCGGATGGCGTCGAAGAACCATCCATCCATATTCACAGCGGCGCGAACCCTCCGGTCTTCGGCGCACACCGCCGTAGCCGCTGCTCCGCCAAACGAATGCCCGATCGCCCCTGCCATGTCGGTATTCAGCCGCCCAAACCACGGTGTGCCGGCGGCACGATTCATGGCTTCCAATCGGTCCAGAACAAATCGCTGGTCTGCGACCCACTTCCGCAACTCCTGGTCCCAGATGGATCTCACGCGTTCCGGAGTGCTGGTCTCCGGAGCGTCGATGTCGTGTGGGGCAATTCCATGCACAACCCGTCCGTCCGGGAATGCGACCAGGCTTGCGTTGTAGGTGTGATCGATGCTGGCAACGACATATCCGCGGCTTGCCAGTTCCTCGGTCAGAAAAGTGTCATGGATCCGCATGCCGTGCCAGGCGTGGTTAAACAGGATAACAGGAAACGGAGCGCCCACATCCGCCACCTGGGCATCCAGACGCGAATGCGTGGGAAGCAGGCTCTGATAGGAACTCAGCACGTTGGTCTCTCGCGGTTCGCGGTAACGAGCCAAGTGGCGATGCGATCGCAAGGCCGGATACCAAAGCTGGACCATCAGTTCCCGATGGGAACCGCTGCCGGGCGCAGCATCCTCGCTGCGCGTGGAGTCTTTGAAGTACAGAATCGTCGTCCCGACCGGATACGGCCCTGTTGGGCGAGGCAAGCGAAACATTGGCAGCAGAAACGACAACAGGACGCTTACCGCAGCAAGCAGCAGAACCGATGAGGCGATGAAGATGCGAGGTCGCAGTGGACGTCCGTCCTGCTTCCAGGCAGCGAGGCAAAGAATTCCGGTGGCTGCGTAGGCGGGAATCATCTGCCAGTGCGCACCTTCAAGAATCCCGTGCGCCACTGCGTTCACCAGGGCGCCAGCCAGGAACAGAAAACTGATTCGCGGCCAGCGGCCAATCAGCAGGCAGCCGGCGGCGCTGGCGGTGAGGGCCACGAGGATAGCTTCCAATGGGCGCATAGGCTTACCGCGTACTCATTGCTGCAGTCATTGCTCCTCCGAAGTGACTTGCGTGGAGCGTTCTCCTTCGCTCCTCTGCCCTTAGGCGCTGGCCTTCTCCCGCGGCGAGGAGTCTTTCGTGGAGGTGGAGCGACGCTGCTGGAACGATCGTTCGTAGCTCAGAAGTTCATTCTTCAGGGCGCGATCCGTCCGCCCCAGGCTGATCTTGTTCAGCACCACTGCTACGCCGGCTACCTCGAGACGCTCAAGGAGTCGCGCGGCGCGATCCAGTTCTTGTTTCGTGGTCGCGCTCGCCTTCACCACCAGCACCGTTGCGTCGGACACCCGCGCCAGATACTCGGTGTGCGCCGAAATCGGCAGCGGACTGGCATCGATCAGAACCACATCGTACTGCTCGCCCGCATGATGCAGCGCCCGAGCCATGGGGTTCGGGGCGGGGCCTTCTTGTCCCATGCGGTTGGCTGTGTGCTCGTGAATGGTGGTGATTGGAGCAAGTGCGGACGGCCGTATCTCGTCGCTCGTGTTCCGTCTTTTCAGAAGAAGTTCGGGCCGCCAGGAAACGTCACCGGGAGCATTTTCCTGCCCATCGAATGCCGATGCCATGATCGTCCGTGTGCGCAAATCGAAGCTCCGCAGTTTATTGCTCAGCTCTTCCACAACAGTGCTCGTTCCGCAGCCATGCGTCGGAGAAGTGAACAAGAAAGTTCGCGTTCCAGAGTTCCGGACGGCATTATCGATGCCTGCGGCCAAGCGGAGATAGTACTCATCTGCAATTTCCCGGCGGAACTCATAATCGTCAAGCGCAACGCCAAGTGGGTGGAAACCAACGACCCGCTCCACATCCTCGGGCGTGTAAATTCTCCCGTCCAGAAGATCGATCCCTAACGGCACAGCAGTGGCGCCTGCCAGGCTTAGCAGAAGCAGAGCAAGGAGATAAATTCGCAGTTTGCTCTGCTCGGGTCCAAGTGGGGCTAGCGCCTTCGAGGACACATGGATCGACCCAGGCGAGCTGCTTTCCAGATCGAGATCGCGGATGCGGCCATTGATTGCGCCATACGCCTTTTGCAGGTTGTCGATCTCTGGCCCGAGTTCCATCGCCCTTTGAAACTTGGGCGCCGCCGATGTGGCTGTATTCGTCTTCTCCCCCAACTCGTGCGCAAGTTGAAGCTCAATCATGCGCGTGCGCTCCACGTCCTGGCGCAGCCTGACCTGCAGATGTTCACCCGCCTTGTGCCTCAGGTCGTTCATCTGCCCGTCGATTGAATCCAATTCCACCTTGTCTTTCTGGTAGATCGGATGATCTGGCCGCAGACCGTTCATTTCTTGCATCAGCACGGCCCGTCTGCTGTTGAGCGTGCTCCTCATTCCCGATAACCCGGAGTCGGCGGCAATCGCTTCCTCCGCATTGGCGTCGGTTACGGCCGACCCTCCGGAACCGCTCTCTTTCAATACCGCAGCCAGTTGAGCTTCGGCTGCTTCACGCTGTATCCGCGCGGTCGCCAACTGCTCACGTAGCCTCTGCGACGTGGAGTCATAGGGGTTCGACGCACCTTCGACAGAAGAGATCGTGGCAACTCCAAGTTGCTTCATGAGCTGCGCCTGTTCTGCCAGACGCTCGTCCATTTCTTGCTGTAGACGGTCCTTTTCTTGATGGAGAGTGTTCAACCGCTCGTCGAGCCCATAGAACTCCTCACCCTTGGTCCTTTCCACATAGGTGTCGGTGACCGTATTCACCACGTCGGCCAGGCCATCAGGCGACGGACCACTCAACGCGATGGACATCTCATAGGTCGAGCCGACCCTCTTCACATCGAGCGCCTGCTGCAACACTTGAATCTCATAGGGCAACGCTGGCCCGCTCCGGTGTCGTACCGAATACGGTAGCTTCGAGATCGCATCCGCGATGATGTCGTGCCGCGCCACCGTCTGGATCTGGTCCTGCACGTAAGAGTCATAGGGAAGTTCCACCTCGCTGTCGCTGGCGAGCATCTTGGGGAACTTTGGCGATACGTAGACCACGCTGTGGGACTCGTAAACTGGCTTGACCTTCTTCCAGAGCAGGAACGCACCAGAACCAAGCAAGACAAGAAGCACAAGCACGGCGACGACCCAATGGCGGCATAGGCTGCCGACCACGTTGATCGTCCGATGCGGTGCCTCGGCGGAGCTTCCAGCCTGGCGTGGCGAAAATGGCGACCCGCTGGGGGAATTACCGGAGGGCAGAGTATTCGACGTTGAATTGAGCATGATCGGCCTTTCTGGTTCAATGCGCTGCGAGTGCTGCGAAGCTGCCCATCGTCAGGAACGGCGCCAGTTGCTGCATCACGAATCCAACTTTCGCGATTCCACTCTTTGGCGCGTAGATGATATCGCCGGGGGAAAGGGAGATTTCCATCCCCCCATTGGGCTTGAGCAGATCGTTGAAACGGACATACTGCGTCCTGTCTCCCTTGGAATGATGTACGATCTCGAGCTCTGGATTGCTGCCGGCCGCGTCGTTCAAGCCGCCTGATTCGCCCAGTACCGATGCGAGAGTCGAGTCATGCCTCAGCACAACCTGGCCCGGATGCTGCACTTGCCCCATCACTGTGACGGTCCTTGTCGACAACGCGGGCACAAAGACCACGTCGTTGCGGCGCAGGCGAAGATTCGCCAGCGGACTGCCCGTCACCAGCAACTCCTGCAAATCAACCCAATACACCAGGTCTCCCCGGTAGATCACGCACTGCTCGGGAACGTTGCCGTCAGGACGGGTTTCAGTCCCACCTTTCGAAAGTACTTCCAGCAGCGTCGGTGTCTGGTCAAAATTCACCATGCCGGGATTCTTCACATTCCCCAGCAGAATGACATGATTTGAGCCGTATTTCTCCACCTTCACCGTCGCGGTCAGGCTCGTATAGTATGGCGACATTGCCTCGGCAATCTTCTTACCGGCCGCTTCGCGGGTCAGGCCGGCAACCTCGATCGGCCCTGCCAACGGCAGCGTCGTGCGGCCGTCTGGACCAATCACATCCCGGCTCGCCAAATCTGGCCGGCTGGGATATTGGATCGAGATCTCATCCCCCGCTCCCAGCGTGTATTCCTCTCCCACGGGTGGCTCGAAATTGCGCAAAGCTTCCAGCGGGCTCAGTTTCAATTGCGGAGTAGGCAGGTTCTCCTCAACGGAATTGCCGCTCTGCTGCCGGGTCCGTGCCGCATCGTTGGTCACTGGCGGCTTCTCTGGCGGACTTGCTTCGGCGGGCCGCTCAGAGACCATGCCAATCGCGAGAACAACGGAACTGCAGAGCGTAAGTGCAGCGCGTGGATTCAGTGGGTTCATGGATAACTCCTTCAATACTCCCGCAGCCCGGTGGTTTCAGATCAGGGCTACGTGTTTGGCTGCGAGAAAATTCAACGAACGCGCAACGACTGGTTGGTGTTCCAGATCCTTCGACGGATTACTGGCCATCCACCGTAGAATCGCGCTCTGTACGCACCCACGCAGAATCTGTTCGTGCAGTGCGCCAAGTCTCGGGTAGAAGCCATAGTTTCCAGAAGATGTAAGCCGGGGCTGTGGTCAGAACTCGCACCGCTCCCCAGAAGCCCGAACCGCAGGTGGCGGCAATGGCTACGTGAACGAGCAGGACCAGCAATCCTCCGAGCGCATACAGCCTGAGCCATGCGACGGGCAGGCAGAGCGCTACCAGCAGAAGAAACACCTCCGTGGCGATAGGCGCTGCCAGCAGATCGAGGAGTGGCTCGATCTGCCGCACTTGTCCGCGGAGCAGATCGGCCGCTAATGTGGGAGCCCACCGTCTCATCATGCGCAGGCGGCCGCCTTCCCAACGTGCGCGCTGGGTACGCGCCCCACGATCCGAAAGCGGCATCTCACCGCGAACCGTCGCTGTGTCGACGAACTCGACACGAATGCCGGCTCGAACCAGGGTCAGATGATATTCCAGATCCTCAACAACGGAATCGGCGCCGTATGGAATCCGCGCCAACACTTCTCGACGAAGGGCGAACCCATTGCCAAGAATGCCCGCGGAGAGACCCAGTCGCTGGCGCCCGCGCGGACGAATCACGTTGAACGCTTGAAAGGCAAGCGTCATCAGCCTGGTGCGCTGATGCTCTTCGGGATTGTTCACCTCATAACGGCATTGCAGCGCCTGCGCGCCCGTCAGAAACCTCCGCCGTACCGCCGCGATCAGGCCGGGGCGAACAACAGAATCTGCATCGATCACCAGTACTGCGTGCGAAGGTCCGGCCAATGCCGCGGCAAAGCCGCATCGCAACGCGCAACCTTTGCCTGTTTGACCAGAATCGTTGAGAACCAACACCCGGGCGCCCGCGGCCTTGGCTTCCGCCGCCGTCGCATCCGTGCAGTTGTGTGCAACCACCAGCAGCTCTGTGCCAGAATCAGCCTCGGCCAGCACGCTTCGAAGGCAACGCCCAATCAGAGCTTCTTCATTGTGGGCTGGAACCAGAACAGTGAGCTGAAACGTCTCTGATCCTGCTGCCGGCGCTCTCTCTCGCGCTGCCGGCAACAGGGCCGCCAGCGTCAGAACGAGTAGTTCTGCAAGCAAGGGCAGCGTCGCCAACACGAGTACGATCCCCAGTAGGGGAAACACTTGCGATAGAAGCATGAAATGTATCTCCGGATTGCGGACGGTGTCTGATTGCCGTTGTGCGGATGCAAGCGCCTGGACTCTGTCCCATTGGCGCTGATAAGGCTCTCGGATATCCAGTCAATGTGCCGCTGTATGCCCAATCCGCCGTTTATCCAGCGTCTTCGGGGACCAGTTGCTGGCTCAGCGCATCAAGCTCCATACTGTAACGCTGCGAAACCGGAATCGGATTCCTCGTGAATCCCCTGTCAAGCAGATGGTGCATTTGCCGGTAGACGTCGGGAATTTCGTCCACATGAATTGGAATCAACTGCCCGCCAATGCGGCAGAACGCCAGGTCTTTTCCGATTTGCGGAATAGGTATCAGCTCCGGCTGGATACGCCGCAAGGCCTCCGCCACTCTTGGGGCCATGCGAAAGAAGAGTCTCAACCGCGAAGCTCCCACCACCTGGACGAGAAGCCGGTCCAACCCAGTGAGCCACAGTTCCCGCTTCCAACTGCGGGCAACATTCATCACGTAGATCAGCGAGGCGAGCGCATCCGCTCCAATGTAAGCCGTGTTGCTCATGTCCAGCACGACATGAGAACCCGAAAGGACTGCGCTGCGAACGTCGGATTCAAATCGCGGCAACAGCGCGCCTGTGAAATCACCGTCAATGCGCACAACAATTGCGGTGCCCACCATCTCGTTCGTAATTTGCGCCTGCTGGCGTCGCTTTCCCTGCATGGCCATTGCCGCAATCTGTATCGGCAAATAGCGCAACAGGCCCACAAGGTTGCCGCCATAGCGCTTTGCCAGTCGGGATGGTTCCTGGATCGTCCGGTAGATCCACTCCATGCTGCTCTTCTGCATCCAAACCGGCGCACGGGATAGCCTGCCGCTCAGAAAGTCAAACGATCCGCCCACTCCAATGCAGACAGGCACCTCCAACCGATGCCGATGCATGGTAAGCCATTTCTCCTGCTTTGGATTTCCAAATGCCACCAGAAGGATGTCCGGCTTGGCCATCTCGATCCTTGACAGGATCTCCTCGTGATCCATCTCCTCCAAGGGAAGATGCGCGGGGCAGTAGCGTCCAGCAATGCAGACGCCGGGGAACGTCTTCTCCATCCAGGCCGCTGTGCCGGCGGAGCTTTCTTCTTCCGCGCCCAGCAGGAAGATTCGATATCCGCGCTGTGCAGACAATCTTGCCAGTTGCGGCACGAGATCGGCTCCGGCCACACGCTCCTTCAGCCCCGTCCCCAACAGGCGCGATGCCCACACCAGGGGCATCCCATCCGCCAGGACCAAATCGCAGCGCGCAAGGGTCTCGTATAACTCCTCGTCATGGATTGACTTGATGAGAAAGTCCACATTGGCCGTTGCAATTTGATGGAATCCGCCCTCTCGAATCTTGGCTTCCACGGCGGTCAGAACTTCATCCATCGTTAGGTTGTCAACAGCCACACCCAGGATGGCAACACGAAAGTCTTTTGATTTCAACATGGTCATCGCTCCAAACGCATTCGCGAGAGACAGGTCGTCCAGCTCTTTCGGACAACGGTGAAAGTTGGTTAGACCCGGCAATGGGGAAGGGAAGAGGCGAGCGCATTCTCATCATCGACGTGGGCCGAAGACAGGCCTGCCAGCCGGTGCTTTCCTCAAGAAAGAACCACACGCGACGATGGAAACAAGTTGGGGGGGAACTGCCAAAGCGCCAGGCTTCCGGCAGCAGCAGACGAGGCATCCGTCCGGGATTGAGAAGAAGCACACTCCCAGGGAACTGCCCCGCCTCGCTGAGTCTTTCGCTCTTGCCGCCAAGGTGGATTATTTGCCGTTGTGCCTTTGGGGCCGTATCGCTATTCCTGGTAGGAATAGCTCGGTTTGAAATGCTCCTCGACGGGCTCCACGTCATCCAGGCCAAGTTCGGCCGAAATGGCTTGGGAGAAAACTGAGATCGTAATCATCAGGCGAAGGCTGTTCTTGATCCGCGCCAAACGCCCCTGCACGCCAGCAAGTGGTCCCCGCTTGACCTTTACCAATGTCCCCGGAGTCAATGCATCGCAACGGTCGCACGGCACGCCGCTGCCGAGTGTACGGCGGACATCCTCGATCTCGAGGTCGGGGATCCGGCTTGGAGCATGATTCCCTCCCAGCAAGCGAACAATACCGCTCGTCTCCAACACCTTGACCCGGTTTCGCAAACTCGGTTCGTAGTGCACAAACAGATAGCCACCGAACGCCGGCACGTCAATGACCTTCCGGCGATCCTTCCATCGGTGAACTTCGCGTAGCAGCGGAAGATAGGTTCTGAATCCCTTCGCGGCTAACCCCGAGGCCACTCGCTGCTCGCAGCGATAGGAGGTTTGCACCGCGTACCAAGCTAGATCGGAGTTTTTGGAAAACGGCATCTCTCCGATCCGAGTTTCGTCACTTAAGCAGGCTTCGCCCATGTCACTCCCATCTGAGTGCTGACAGTATGAAATGATTTGTTTGGATTGTTGATGGAAGGCGCAAGAGCGATTCGCTCATGGCGCCAAGGCAACGGGAATCTTGCAGTCGTTCAGTCTTCCAAGAAAAGCGGCTTACCTGTCTCTGTGTTCGCTGCTGACGTGCTCTTCGTACTTCCTGCAGCGGTTCTTTCGAATAGCCACTCTGCGTCGCACCCCAAGGCCTGTGCGATTTCCAGTTGCATCTGCTTTCTTGGCACGCGAACACCATTGATGATTCGACTTAGGTAGGCTGCATCGATGCCCACCATCTTGGCCAGCCGATTCTGTCGTATGCCGGCCGTATACATATGCAACTTCAGATTGGGGTAGATACATCTCTCCTTCTTCGCATCATTGTTCCTCGCGGATCGCATCGTTGTTCCCTTCCGCATATATCCGTGACGGCTGTCACAGATGGGCAGTGATATCGACCGCTACACTCAAGGTGTAAGAGGAGCTTATGTCAAATAATTGGAATTTGACAATATCTTTCGTAACTTAAGTTTGTTACCAAAAGAGGCGCGCGGCGTGGATGCTCCTGTGGAAAGTGATATATATAGCACATTTTAAATAGATTATGGTAGTAACCTGCTTCACGGAACAGACTCCAAAATTATAATTTTTTACATTTTTTACGCGGATTTATTTTGTCCATGAACGCCGGTCGGCAATTTATTGACACATAACTCCGTCATTTCTCTTATGCCTTGCTTGCCGATGGCTCACGTCCCTTGTCAATTTATTGACGAGTTTGATCCGCTTCCTTCGCGCCGCGGCCGCCCGTGCGGATGCACTCGATGACTCCAAAAGACGCGCCAAAACTGCTTGGCACGGCTTCTCTCCCTCGAAAATTCTTAACCGATGGCTCGCTCCAGAGCGACTTTTGGAATCCTGCGCCTTGACAGGCCAGACATCACAGCAATCCAGGATATTTCGTAATGAGACTCGTGATTGCGTCCTCGTAACTCATCGGCCGTTGCTGGATCGACCAGTCTCCTGATGGTGCTGCAACGGCTCCGACGAAGCCATCGATCTGTTCCAGATCCTGCACCCGCCAGAAGAATCTGGTCACTTCGTCTGGTGCGTCGCTCAACCGTTCCAGATGCACACGCGGCTGCAGCACGTCCACCGTATCCAACCCGCGCGCGATGCCACAACCCGCCGCTTTCAACACGGCTTCCTTCCTTGCCCAGAGACGTAGAAAAAGAGCGATCTGCTCCTGCGGCGTGCGCGCCGCCGCAATCACGGCTGCTTCGTTCCGGGTGAAACTTGCAGAGGCGATATCGAGAGCCTCAACAGCGCGCTGCATCGCCTCCACGTCGATGCCGACCTCTCCCATAGCAGTAAATGCGATCAATCCAAGCCCGCCAGAATGGGTCACGTTGAAATGCGGCGCAGAATGATTGGCAAGGCGTGGTTTGCCGTAACCATTGGTTGTCAGTGCAATCTTCCGCGGACTCTCACCCAGATACGACGCCAATCCGAATCGCAGCATTGCCCGGCAATGCCTGAACCGGAATGCATCTCTCGGATAGAGGTAGCGTTCTGCGCGGGTGCGCTCTTCAACTGACAAGATACGGTCAAGATCGGCTCTGGGATGCAATGGACTGTCGAGATCGATCGTCCATATCTCGATGGTCGCTTCGGGTGGCAGCTTGTGAGGTGGAGTGCCTTCATTCATGGAAGTCCCTTTGCCGGTGGCCAAGTCTGCCGGTGGCGACTGCTATCATGGCTGCGAACTTTGTTGATCTTGGCCTGCCCCTTCAGTTCCTGAACTCGCCCACAGATTCTACCAAGGAGGAAGTTCCAGGAAGATATGCCCCTGTCCCCATTAATCGTCCTCATCGGTTGGATCGCTGTCGGCGTGTATCTCTTCCGCCGATATCCGGTTCGTATTGCGATTCTCGCAAATTTTTTCGGTGGATGGGCGATTCTGCCGGGCGCGCGTTACCTACCTTCAACAGAGGGCTTTCCGTATTGGATTCTCGGGGTCTGCCTTCCGACCAACTATTTTCTTACCAAGGCCGTGGTTACGGGGCTTTCCGGTCTTGCGGGTATCTTGCTTTTCCATTCCGCAGACTTGAAGAAAATTAGGCCTGACCTGTGCGACATTCCCATGGCCGTATGGTGCTGTGTCCCGTTGCTGTCGGCGTTCACTCATTGGAGCACGCTGCGCGAGGGTGTCTTGGGAACTGCCTATCAGACGATCTCCTGGGGCGTGCCGTGGCTGCTGGGCCGCCTCTACTTTTCCGATCGTGACTCGCTGCTCCTGGCCGCCAAGGCGTGCGTCGTTGCCGGAGTCTGCTATGTGCCGATCTGCCTCGTGGAAATCGTTGCAGGGCCTCACCTGTATGCCTTCCTCTATGGGTATCAGCCCTACCGCTGGGTGGGAGCTGAGCGCTACGTCGGCTTTCGTCCCATCGGCTTGCTTGAAGATGGAAATCAACTAGGCATCTGGATGGCCGTCGCAACCCTTGTTGCTGTGTGCCTCTCCGTGCGCCAGTTAGCGGCGCGCATTCTTGGATTGCCCATGGGATGGGTTGCAGCCGGGTTGGCCGGTATTACTCTGCTCTGCCAATCGGTGGGTAGCGTTGTCCTGCTTCTGTTCCTGCTTCCGATGGTTCTGTTGAAGCGGCGCACCGCCCTGCGCGCGTTGGTGGTTCTCCTGGTCTTTGGCATTGCCGCCTGCGCGATCTTCCGCATGACGGGTCTTGTTTCTCTGCGCTCGCTGGCGCAACAGAATCGAGCAGCCCACTCCATCTCCTCCACACTGACAAGAATGGGGCGTCAATCGCTTGGGTGGCGGCTCGCTCGCGAGGAAAACGACATGACCCTCGCGCTCCAAAAGCCGCTCCTCGGATATGGGCAATGGAATTGGTGGCAGAACGGCGATCTCCGGCCATGGAGCCTGTGGCTGCTTGTGCTGGGAATGTACGGATCGGTTGGCTTGGTTGTGCTCGGATTGATCGTGTTCCTGCCTGTCCTGCGCGCGGCCTGGTCCTCCGCGGGCGGGAGCGATCCAGACGAGTCCAATCTTCGCCAAGCGCTGGTCGGGGTCATCTTGATGGTTGCGTTCGACAACCTTCTCAATGGCGCGATGATCCTCCCCTATCTCCTGGTGATGGGAGGCCTCACATCACGCCGTTCAGGCCGTTCTAGAAGCCGCGTGAGAGTCTGAGCGCCCGCAGTGCCGGCCGCAGAATGTTCAGCCCGATCAGAATCAGCACCGCGCCGCCAAATAGCTCCGCGCGCCGTCCCCACATCGCGCCGATCCTCTGGCCGATCCCCATGCCCAGCAGCGTCATGCCATAAGAAACCAGGCCAACCACCAGCGCCGAGCGGAAGATGAGCGTGTTAACCATGGCCAGCGAGATGCCCACTGCCAGCGCGTCCAGGCTGGTGCCCACGGACAGAAAAACCAGCTCCCAGCCGCGCGTCGGATCGACCTTGCCGCACTCTTCCTTTGCGCAGCTGAGGGCGTTGCGAATGATATTGCCGCCCACCAGGGCCAGCAGGGCAAAGGCCACCCAGGCATCCAGCCCGTCCAGCAAGCGCGCCACCGTGTTGCCCAGAAACCACCCTGCGGCCAGCATCAATGCTTGAAAGACGCCAAAGTGGAAACTCAGCCGGAAGCGTTGCCGCCGCGAGGGCTCGCCCAGGGTGATCCCGGCAACCGTGGCCACGGCAAAGGCGTCCAGCGAAAGGGAGAAGGCTACCGCGAAAAGTTCGATCCAGCCCAAAACAAATCCTCTTCGTCCACAGACGGAGGAGTGGACTGGGGCCCAAAAAGCCTCTATCAGGGTACCAGAGGAGCAATCGCCTGGTACGACAGAGGTAAATCCAGATTGCGGAGGGAGCGCAGGCTTCAGCTTCAGCCCCTGCATGAGTGCGGATTTTCTGGGTCTTCAGGCCTGGCCTCTGAAGGCTCTCCCGAAAATGAAGAGAATGCAACCGGCCTCAGAGCTTGTCTTGTCAGTGCCGGCGGCCCTTACATGTTCGCTTCCTCTTCGCCTATACTGGTTCCATGTTTGGCCATCCTCCTGGCAGCAAGTGTTTCGTCGTGACCTGCAAGCGCTGTCGCCGCGCGGTGCCGTCGGCTGCAAGGGACTTCCCGTTCCAATCCATCGTGGTCGCGTGCCCACTCTGTGGCGAATTGCGCCGCTACCTGCCCTCGGAGGTGTTCCTGGGCAAGCCGCACGCCTTGGTGGGCAAGCAGGCGCACCACACGCCGCAAATGTGATGCAGCCGGGCGGCAATCATGGCTCGGCTTCTGCAGTGCCTTCCTTTGCGGCCTATTCCCGATTCGACAACAAGTAATTCCCGCTGCACTCGCCCACCACATGCAGAGTCCCGGGGCCGACCAGCGTGCGCAGATGCGCCATGTCGTCGCCGTAGGCCAGCAGGTAATAGCGGTCGCTGCTGCGCCACCGCGCGGTGAATCCTTGGTCGTCGATAAACACCTGCGGCGCACCGGGCGCGTAGGAGCCGTACTCCAGGTTGTTACTCCGGCCGTTCCAGAGCAGCGCCTGCCGGTTGGTGTAGAAGAACACCGACGAGAAGGCATAGTAGGCGTCGGCCTCAATCAACTGTCCCGGCGGGCTTTGCACCAGCTTTTGCGCCAGCGGATAAGAGCCCAGGTAGTTGTCGAAGCGAATCAGCGCGATCCGCGCGGCCTGGAAGAAGACAATCATGGCGATGGTCAGGGTGGCCACGGTACGCGCCGTGCTGCGCCGCGAGAGCCACAGTCCCACCGCGCAAAAACCGAACGCCCCCGCCGCCAGTGCCAGGGGCAGCTTGAGATAGGCAAAGGCCGTCAGCGTCAGGTCGCTCATGTGGCCCAGCGAGAGGGTGTACATCTCCGGATTCTGCGACAGCGCCTGGGCAATTTCACCCGGTGCCGGGGTGTGCGCCACCAGGGCAAGCAGCGTACCCAGAACCACAAACAGCACTGCGGAGACTCCCAGCAGCACGCGCGAACTGGCGCGGAAAAAGTGCCCCTCCGCCAGTGCGGAGCCAATCAGAATGGCCAGCGCGGGGTAGATCGGCATGGAGTAGTACTCTTGCGTGGTTGAGAAGGTGAAAAACAGCATCACCACCCCGATCCAGCACAGGGCCATCAGCCGCACCCTGCCTGCCTTTGAAGTGGCCGAGTAACCCAGCTTGGGCGCTCCCACCAGGTAGGCCGACCAGGGAAACAGCCACACCAGGTTCAGCACCCAGAACAGCGCCCGGGGTACGGTGTTGTAGTCGCGCGGGTAGCGCAGGTTCAGGAAGCGGAGCAGGTGCTCGTTGAAGAAGTAGAACCAGAAAAAGCCGCGATACTCTCCCGGGCCGCTGTGCATGGAAAAGGCGACAAACGGCGGATTGCGCACCATGGCCAGCAGGTGCCAGGGCGCGGCAATGGCCAACGCGGAGAGAATGACGATGCCCAACTGGAGCCGCCGCCATGCAGCCCAGGGGAACAGTTGCCGGGTCAGCCCCATGAAGACCAGCGCAGCCAGCACCGGAAAGACCGTGGCGATCAGCCCCTTCAGCAGCAGTCCGCAGCCCAGCGACACGCCCAGCACCAAGGCCCACCGTTTGGGGTGGGCTTCCTCCGGCTCCAGCAGCCGCATCCAGGCCCAGATGGCCGCGGTAATGGTCAGCGTGAGGGTGGCGTCCGGAATCAGAATCCGCGTAAAGAGGAAGAGCCCGGCCGATGTGGCCAGGCACACGCCCGCATACACGCCTGCCCGCTCGCCGAAGGCCCACCGGGCAAAGCGGTAGGTCACCCAGCACAGCAGCACAATAGACAGCGCCAGCGGCAGCCGCGCCGCCCAGTCGTGCACGCCGAACACCCGGTAAGAGGCCGCCATCATCCAATAAATAAGAGGCGACTTCTCCAGGTAGGCCACGCCGTCGAGCCGGGCCGTCACCCAATCGCCGCTCTCCAGCATGTTCCGGGCAATCTGGGCCTGGACCGCGTCCACGTCGTCCATCAGGTGCGGAGGGCTGGCGATGTTCGCGCAGAAGACGAGGCAAGCAACCGTGGCCACCAGGAGGCCTCCGCGCAGACCGCGCTTTGCGGGCCGAAAGCTGTCGGCTCCGGCGCCTCCGCGCTCCGTCGTTTCACCCACAGCCTTGGCGTCCACAAGCCCCATCCGTCGTACCCCCAGTTTGCTTTCCGTCCTGATTTTTTGGCGCGCCCGTCGATGGAATTTCAGTCGAACAGGCCGCTCGCTGAAACGGCGCTTCGCTAAGGGTATCAAGAACGAACGAGTCCGCAGCTTGCCCTTGCCATCCTTCTCCAGGAACGCCCCGTACGCCACATCTCCAGAGGCGTTTGTGTTCCAAATCACACTTTTGAGCAGGGTGCCAAGGTGTACACTTCGATTCGTCGTTTCAAATCAGAACTATGCCTGTAGAAGAACAAGTGCGATCCCTAAGCTACTCCCGAGGCCCCAGCCGCCCTCTGCTGGATTTGACTATTGGCGCTCTTTTGCACCGCACCGCCGACCGTTTCGGCGACCGGCTGGCGGTGGCTTCGTGCCACCAGTCCAAGCGCCTCTCCTGGGGGGAGCTGAGCGACATGGCCGACCGCGTGGCCCGTGGCCTCTGGTCTCTGGGTATCCGCCGAGGCGATCGCGTGGGCTTGTGGTCCACCAACTGCATCGAGTGGACGATGCTGCATATGGGGTGTGCCCGGGCGGGCGCTTCGCTGGTGAATGTCAACCCGGCCTATCGCTCCCACGAACTGCAATACACCCTTACCCGGTCGCGGATGAAGGTCCTGTTCCTCTGGCACAAAGACAAGCACGCCGATTACGAGGAAATCCTGGGCCGCGCCCGCCACGAAGTCCAGTGCGATCTCAAGGACGTTATCTATTTCGACTCGCCCGCCTGGCCTGCGCTGCTGGACACCCCCGGCGAGCTGCCCGCCTATGTCGATCCGCAGGATGTCGCTAATATTCAGTACACCAGCGGCACCACCGGACTGCCCAAGGGCGTCATGCTCTCGCACTACAACATTGTGAACGATGGGCAGTTCCTGGCCCAGGGCTTCCATTACACCGAGCTGGACAAGATCGTCATGCCAATGCCGTTTTTTCATTGCTACGGCTGCGTCATCGGCACCATGTCTTCGCTCAACTCCGGCGCGGCCCTCGTTCTGCCCAACTGGACCTTCGAGGCGCGAACCACGCTCAAGGCCGTCCAGGAAGAGCAGGGAACCTCGCTCTACGGCGTTCCCACCATGTATGTGGCGGAGATGGCGCTGCCCGATTTCACGAGCTTCAACCTGACCAGTCTGCGCACCGGCATGATGTCCGGCGCGCCCTGTCCCATCGAGTTGATGAATCGCGTCCTCAACGATATGCACTGCAAGGAACTGATCATTGCCTACGGGCAGACGGAGACTTCGCCGGTGTGCACCTTGAGTGATGCCGGCGATTCGATCGAGGTGCGCGTCAATACCGTGGGCCGGGCCATGGCCCAGACTGAGATCAAGATCGCTTCCACTGAGACAGGCGAAACTCTGCCCGTCGGCCAGCAGGGCGAAGTCTGCGCTCGCGGCTTTGTGGTCATGAAGGGCTATGACGGCGATCCGGAAGGCACGGCGAAGGTCATCCATCCCGACGGCTGGCTGCACACCGGCGACTTGGGCGTCATGCGGGAAGACGGGTGTATCCACCTCACCGGCCGGTCGAGAGACGTCATTATCCGCGGCGGAGAAAACATCTACCCCCGCGAGGTCGAAGAGTTCCTCTATACCCACCCAAAGGTGGGCGAGGTGCAGGTGGTGGGCATTCCCGATGCGCGTCTGGGCGAAATTGTGGCAGCCTGGGTACGGCTCGAGCCGGGCGCGGAAGCCACCGAAGAGGAGATTCGCGAGTGGTGCAAGGCCCAGATCGCCTACTACAAGATTCCCTCGCACATTCGCTTCGTGGACAGTTTTCCGACCACGCTGTCGGGCAAGATCCAGAAGTATAAAATCCGCGACTTCGAAATTGAAGCCCGCGGCCTCCAGAATGTAGCCAGCGCTGCCACGGCATAAGAGCCGCGCAGCAAAGCAAGTGCATGGTGCCCCAGATCTCCGGATCTGGGGCACCATGCATGGAGTCAACGCACTCTCCCCAGGAGACATCTGAATCCGCTCTGGAGGCCTACCTGCACTCTTCCCGGAGGGAAGACGTGAAAATAGCCCCGGGTGGAGCGCAGCGCAACCCGGGGACAGCATCCCGATGGTGTTTTCCGCGCCCTGCAAATGGGCCGATGCACAAAACCGCACTAGCTCCCGGAGGGAGACGACGAGAATAGCCCAGGATGGAGCGTAACGCAATCCTGGGCAGGCATGGCAAACACGAGAAGCGCCCCGGAGGGTCGCTGCGGAGGTTTCTATGACACTGAAATCAAGAAGCCCCTACCGCCGTTTCCGCCGGCTCAGCACCAGCACCAGCAGTAGCCCAAAAGCAATTGCAGCAGCGATGCGAAGCAATTCGGCGTGCGCCATGGGGATCTCCGCCGCTACCTGGGCCGGTGAATCGGCTCCACCTGCTTGCCGTATCTGCCCAGTAGCGCGTTCCAGCGGATCACGGCGATCTCTTCCAGCATCTTCATGCCGTCTCGCAGGTAGCTCATCCGGCTGCGCTCGTCGTGCGCCCAGCTCACCGGCACTTCCACCACGTGGTAGCCGCGCTTGAGCGCGATGAAGAGAATCTCCGGATCGAAGCCCCAGCGCTCGATAGTCTGGAGCTGGAAGATGGTCTGGGCCGCCGGGCGTGTGAAGGCCTTGAAGCCGCACTGCGTATCGGCAAAGCGCAGCCCCATCACGCCACGGGTCACGGCGTTGAAGCAGCGGCCGAAGAACTGGCGGTAAAGCGGCTGGCGATGGGTTTGGCGGCCACTCTCAAGCCAGCGCGAGCCGATGGCGATGTCCGCGCCCTGCTCGATGGCGGCAAACAACCGCTCCGCCTCTTCGATGGGAGCCGACAGGTCGGAGTCGGTGAACATGACCACTTCGCCCAGGGCCTGCAAAATGCCAGAGCGCACGCTGTAGCCCTTGCCGCGATTGCCGGAGTTCTCAATCAGCCGGACCTCGGGCGCAGTCCTTGCGAAATCGCGCACCACCTCGGCCGTCGCGTCCTGCGAGCCGTCGTTGACCACAATGATCTCGGCCGCCCAACCCTTGGCGCGGACGCAGGAGAGGACCGACTCAAGGGTCGCGGGAATGCGGGCGCCCTCATTGAAGGCCGGAATTACGATACTGTACTTCGGAAACTGCGTCACGCTGCCTACCAACGCCCGAGCAAGGCTCCGGTTCTTCTGTGCCTTGATTTCAGGGAAAGACTCTGGACATGATACCGCACTGGGCGCCCTGAATCTGTACCATAGTCGGAATGCGGTTTTTTCCGGCAACCCGGCGGTGCGTAAAGAGTTAATTCCCACAAGCGGTGTCACTTTTTTCGCGCTTTCCTATGCGGAATCCATTTATGCTGTGAGCGGAGGCGATAAGAACATGACGAAGGCAGACTTGGTGGAAAAGGTGACCCGGTTGGGCGATCTGACGCGCCGCGACGGCGAGGTCATCGTCGAGACCATCTTTGGTTCCGTGATTGGCGCCCTGCAGAGTGGCGACAAGATTGAGATTCGCGGTTTCGGCTCCTTTCGCATCCGGCAACGGAATCCGCGCATCGGGCGCAACCCCAAAACCGGCGAACGGGTGGACGTCCCAGCCAAGCGGGTGCCCTACTTCAAGCCCTCCAAGGAGCTGCGCGATCTGGTCAACCCGGGCGAGGCTGCCAAAGCCTCCTGAGCTGATTGTATTTACACGCACAGCGCTTGGGTGCCCCACCCTCGCCGCGTCCTTGTTTGTGCGGCTAGGGTGGGAGAGCACGAACGTCGTAAGAATTCTTGAGACAGGAACGGGCGCGGCCTTGAGCCACGCCCGTTCCTGTTCGTTTTGCTCTTGCTGTCCGTCCTGAGCTCGCTCAGAACTTGGCTTCGGGCAGACTCACCAGTCTCGCTTCCAGCAGCGCCTCGATCGTGCCCAGAGCCTCCAGCACCGTATTTGAAACCCCATCGTCCACCTGCACCACCGCCAGCGCCTTCACCGGCTTCGTGCCAGAGCGCTCCCGGCCCAGGGCAAAGTTGGCGATGTTCACCCCATGCTCGCCCAAAATCGAGCCGATCTTGCCGATTACTCCCGGCACGTCCAGGTTCCGGCAGATCAGCAGGTTGCCTTCGAGCGGCGTCTCGATGTCGATGCCGTCAAACTCCAGCAGCCGCGGCTGTTCGCCGTGCAGCACCGTTGAGTTCACGTGACTGGTGCCCCAGGCACCGTGCAGCGTAATGGCCAGCGTGCTGGTGGCGCCGCCGCGAGGATCTTCTTGCTTTTCCTCGTGAATACGAATCCCGCGCTCCCCGGCTACGGTGGCTGCGTTGATGCGGTTCACATGCTCTGAGCCCTGCAGCAGTCCCTCGATCGCCGCATTGCGCACCAGCTCCGTCTTGGCCTCGGCCAGCGCCCCGCCGTAGGTCAGGTGGATGGACTCGATGGCGCTCTTGCCGGTCTGCGCCAGGAACGAGCCCAGCCGCCCCGCCAGGTCGATGTAGGGCGCCAGTTGCATGTACTCCTCGTGGGTCAGCGAAGGCAGGTTGACGGCGTTCTGCACCACCCCCAGCTTCAGGTACTCGCGCACCTGCCTGGCAATCTGGATGCCCACCGCCTCTTGCGCCTCGGCCGTCGAACCGGCAATGTGCGGCGTCAGAATCACGTTGTCCAACTCCGCATAAGGCGAGTCCTTCAGTGGCTCCACAGCGAACACGTCCAGCGCCGCCCCGGCCACCTGGCCGCTCTTCAGCGCGTCTACAAGCGCCGCTTCCTCCACCAGTTCGCCGCGCGCGCAGTTGATGATCCGCACGCCCTTCTTCATCTTCGCCAATGTCTTGGCATTGATCACGCCGGTGGTCTGCGGCGTCAGGCCCACGTGCAGCGTCAGGTAGTCCGCCCCGGCCATCAGTTCGTCCAGCGTCACCAGCTTGATGCCGTTTTCCCGCGCCACGGCGGCCGACACAAACGGATCGCTGCCCAGAATCTCCAGCCCGAAGCCCTTGGCCCGCTTGGCCACTTCCAAACCAATCCGTCCCAGTCCCAGGATGCCCAGCGTCTTGCCGCGCAGCTCCGACCCTTGCAGACTCTTCTTCTCCCACCGCCCGGCATGCATGCCTGCATCGGCCGTGGGAATCCTGCGCGCCATGGCCAGCATCAGCCCCAGGGTCAGCTCGGCCACGGCCACGGCGTTCGCGCCCGGCGTGTTCATCACCACCACGCCCCGCCGCGTCGCCGCATCGGTGTCGATGTTGTCCACGCCTACGCCGGCCCGGCCCACCACCCGCAGCTTGGGAGCCAGCGCCAACAGCGCGTCGTCCACCTGCACCGCGCTGCGCACCACCAGCGCGTCGGCATCGGCCAGAGCTGCCGCCAGCCCCTCCGGCAGTTGATCGTGCGTCAGAACTTCCCAGCCCGGCTCGGCCGCAAAGACGGCCAGTGTTGCCGGAGAAACCTTCTCTGCCAGAATGATCTTCATCGCGTCTCCCTTGACCTGTTGCTCGCCTGTGTAAGCGTCAAAACGAATCTTGTGTTGTTCGCACAAAAGATCGAACATCCGTACCACGGCGGCGTGCGGCTTGCCCTCGCCCCGCTCGTACTTGGTGATCGAGTTGGGATGCACGCCCAGCCGCTCGGCCATCTCGTATTGATAGAGATCCAGTTGCTTGCGCGCGATCAACAGCTTTTCGCCAAAACTTAGCTCGGCCATACAAAATAGCTCCTGCTTGCATGCTTTCAGCGATCCGCTAAAAGCCAAGTGCCCCCACCCTCTCTGCGGCGTTTCGAGGAAGAACGCAAAGAGGATTGGACCCATGTATTTGTTTCGGTTCGTCTCTTTTTTAATAGCTAAAAAGTTGGGTGCCCCCGGTCTCGATTTTGAGACCGGGGAAAGCACAGGCTCAACCTACTGCTTGACCGCTTCCGCAAACACCTGCTGCGCCGCCGCCACGGCCTGCCCATAAACCACCGGCAACCCCAGCGTGTCCTTGGCGATGTGCTCCATCGCTCCCAGCAACGCAATCGTGTCCAGGAAGTCGAAGAAGCCCAGATGCGCCACGCGGAAGATCTGGCCCTTCATCGAGCCCTGTCCGTTGGCAATCACCAGGCTGAACCGCACCTTCAGCGCCTTCACCACGTCGCTCGAATCCATCCCCGCCGGAACCGCAACCGCCGTGGCCGCCGCCGAGGGAGAGGTGGGCGCAAACAGCGTGAAGCCCAGCGTCACCAGTCCCGCCCGTGTCGCCCGCGCGTTCACCTGCGCATTGTCGATCAGCGCGATGCGACCCTTTTCCAGGTCCCCGCCTGCCTGCCCGGCAATGTAGTCCAGCGCCGCGCCCAGCCCGGCCACCAGCGCCACCGCCGGCGTATAGGCCGTTTCGCCCTTCCCCTGGTTCTTGCGTTCCTTGCGCAGGTCGAAGTAGTAGCGCGGATTCTTCGACGTATCCATCGCCTTCCACGCCTTCTCGCTCACGCTCAGGTAGGCCAGCCCCGGCGGAATCATCACCGCCTTCTGCGAGCCGCCGATAAGAATGTCGATGCCCCAGCCGTCCACGTCGAACGTCTGCGTCCCCAGCCCGGTAATGCCGTCCACAATCAGCAGCGTCTCGGTGCCCTTCACCAGCCTGGCCACACCTTCCACGTCGTGGCTCACCGCCGTCGAGGTCTCCGACGCCTGCATGAAGATTGCCTTGTGTTCCGGCTTCAGCGCCGCCTTCACTTCGGTCAGATCGAAGGTCTGCCCATAGGGCTTCTCCACCACGTCCACCTGGCAGCCGAAGGCCTTGGCCAGGTCCACCCAGCGCTCGCCGAACTTGCCGGCCGTCAGCACCAGCACCCGGTCGCCGGGAGAGGTCAGATTCGAGACAGAGGCTTCCATGGCGCCGGTACCCGAAGACGAAAGCAGGAGCACGTCGTTTTGCGTGCCCACAAAAATCTTGAGCTGCGCCAGCACCTTCTGGAACAGGGCGCGGAACTCCGGTGTGCGATGGTGAATGTCCGCGGCGGCCATGGCAAACTGGGCGGCGGGCAGCAGTGGGGTCGGACCGGGGGTAAACAAGCGCGTCTTGCGAATCATATTTCTCCTCGTTTCGGACCGGGGGCCTGAACCTGAGTTGGAAATAAGTGCGAAACGGTTCGCCAGCCCTGCGGCTAATCAACAATCACAGAATACATATAAAAGTGGTTTATGTGAACGAAAAACCAGCACAAATCTTCGCCTCCATTCGCCTTTGCTCCAAACTGGGTACAATTCTCTTAGTAGAAGGGAACTCTCATGATTGATGCAGGTGCACTCGAAGCCACCGTTACCCAACAGGTTATCCTCGCCATGAAGGCCCACGACGCCGTGCGCACCGGCACGCTCCGCCTCATCAAGAACGCCCTCAAGAACAAGGCCATTGAGCAGCGCGCCCCGCTCACGCCCGCTCAGTCCGAGCAGGCTCTGGCCACCATGATCAAGCAGCGCCGCGACTCCATCGAGCAGTACACCAAGGGCAACCGTCCCGAGCTGGCCGCTATCGAAGCCGCCGAAATCGTCGTCATCGAGGAGTTCCTGCCCAAGGCCCTCGACGAAGCCGGCCTCCAAGCCCTCGTGGCCGAAGCCGTCGCCGAAGTAGCGCAGACCAAGGGAAGCAAGCCGACCCCCAAGGAGATGGGCCAGGTCATCAAAGCCGTGCAGGCCAAACTGCAAGCCGCCAGCCTCCGCGCCGAAGGCCGTGCCGTCAGCGAACTGGTCAAAAAACAGCTCGCCAGCTAAAATCTGTTTTTCAAGCTACTGAAAATAAATGGGATTCACACCCCGGCGAACGCAGCAGCATGTTTTTGGCACTGTCAGTCGTTCTTCTTGTACAGTGTGGGGGTGGGCACCATGCGAGTCCATTCCGAGCGCGTGCGTTCGCTGGCTCTCTTTGCCTGTGCATTGATTGCTGCGGGAGTGCAGACGCCGCTCCAGGGGCAAGCTTCACCAGAGCTGACCACGGTCCGCCAGATTCGCACCCTTACTCCCGATCAAGCTGCCAAGGCCCGCCCAGTGCGGCTGCGCGGCGTGGTCACCGCTCTTTCCGGCTTCAGGAATTGGTTCTTCTTCCAGGACGCAACCGCCGGCATCTCCATCGAACGTACCATCGATCTGCCTCTGGTCCAGGCGGGCCAACAGGTGGAGTTGCGCGGAATCACCGGCCCTGGCCAGTTCGCGCCCATTGTCACTGCGGATAAAGTCACCGTACTCGGCAAGGGCACTTTGCCACCCGCCCGCGTCACGGGCCTGAACCAGTTGCTCGGGGGCAAGCAGGATGCGCAGTGGCTTGCCGTCCGGGGCATCGTGCGCTCCGCCGTCCTGAAGCAGATTTGGGATCGTCCAGTTCTGGTGCTGAGCATGGATTTGGGCCAGGGCTATCTGGTCTCCGTGCGGGTTGCCAACTTCTCCGCAGCGGATTGGAAACGCCTGCCAGCCTCCACGGTCACCGTGCGCGGCGTCTGCGGAACCGTCTTCAACGGCAGAAGGCAGTTCGTCGGCCTCAGGATCTTCGTTCCCAGTCTGAGTGACGTCAAAGTGGAGCGCCCAGCGCCTGCCGACCCATTTGATCTTCCTTTGCAGTCTCTCGCCGCTCTGTTGCAGTTCGGGGATCAAGGGGGAGCCACGCAGCGCATCAAAGTGCGGGGTATCGTCACCTACGCCCCGCCCGGTAAGGGCTTTTACCTCCAGGACGGGCGTCAGGGAGTTTTTGTCGACAGCGACCAGGCCTCTCCCCTTGCTGTCGGTTCGCAAGTGGAGGTGGTTGGCTATCCTGCCGCCGGCCATTACGCTCCTACACTGGACGATGCAGCGTTTCGCGTGGTCGGCCCCGCTCATCCCCTCGCGGGACTTCCTCAAACCGCCGCGAGCATGGTGCTGGTCGATGACAGTGGGTTTCTGCAAGCGCCCTACGACGCGCTTCTGGTTCAACTCAAAGGCCGTCTGGTTGAACAGGTGCCGGGAACCAACGAAGATCTGTTGCTCCTTGAGGACGGCGAGACCATCTTTACCGCCCGGATGCCCCTGTCCGGGAAAAAGCGCCTCGAACTGAACGCCGGAAGCCTGTTAAGTGTGACCGGCGTTTGCGTAGCCAAGGCAGACAAGGCCCACGAAGCGCGCTCCTTCGAACTGCTGCTGCGCTCTCCCGCGGACTTGGTTGTGCTCGAAGGTGCTCCGTGGTGGACCACGGCGCACGCCAAGTGGGTCGTGGTCTTTCTCATTCTTGTGATTCTCGGCATGTTCGGTTGGCTGGCCGTCGTCCGGCGTCAGGACCGCTTGCGCTCCCTCGCAATCACCGACCATCTCACCGGCCTCTACAACCGCCGTGGCTTTTTCCTGCTCGCCGAGCATCGCTGGCATTTGGCGCTGCGCAATAATGCGTCGCTTCTGCTGGTCTATATCGACGTTGACCGGTTCAAGCAGATCAACGATTCTCTGGGCCACAAGGAGGGTGATCGGGCGCTCCGCGATCTTACCGCCGTGCTGCGCAAGTGTTTTCGCAGTACCGACGTGATCGGCAGGCTGGGAGGCGATGAATTCGCAATCGCCGCCGATGACGCTCTGCCGGAATCTCGCGCGGCCGTCGAGCAGCGCCTCTTGACGATTCTGGAGCAGAGAAACAATGCCGCGGGCCGCCCCTATAAACTCGTGCTCAGCATTGGCATCCTCAGGTGCGACAGCTCACTCCTGAACCTGTCCATTGAGGATTTGCTGGCCAAGGCAGACACCCTCATGTACCTGCAGAAACAGGAGCACCACCATCGCCAGACAAAGTCCTGATGAGCTGTTTCAGACGAGTTTGCTGGGTCCGATGAACAAACAAGATCGCACGGCTCACCGAGTCCTGCGCCAGCAGTCGTTCTCAACTCTGGTGCGAAGGCCGTCGTCGTCAATTAATCTTTTTGAGCCAGAGATTCCGGAACGATACCTTGCAGGGAACTCCCTCGATCTGCAATCCGATCAGTCCTGAAACGTTGTTCGACGAAGCAGGATCGTCGTCCACCAGCACGGCCATCAACTGCCCATTCAGGATGTGCAGGATCACGCCGCCCCGCGCGATGATCGTGTACTGGTTCCACGCGCCGTCCTTTACATAAGTGCCCAGCTTCTGACGGTCGCCGATGGTTCCTGCCAACCGGGGCATGGTTCCCGGCAGCGCCTGCACCACTTGGCCCCGCCACGCGAGGATGCCGCGCGAAGTGTTTTGCGAGTAGAGTTGCCCGCTGTACTCCAGGGCGTGCGCATTCACGGGGAACCAAAAATCAGCCTGCGGGCCGATCATCACCCAACGCGGATCGAGCGGCAGCTCGCCCTTGCCTGCCACCCGCCCCTGCGGAATGCCCGTGGTGCTGCGGTATTGCACGCCGCTTCCTCCGCCCCACTCCGCCTTGATCTCCAGCTTCAGATCGAAGTCCTTGGCCTCAATCCCGTGATAGACCAGAAAGGAGTTGCCGGCGTTCTTTTCGGGGGTCGATTGGCCCACGATCACCCCCTCCTCAACGCTCCATACTCCCGGCCGTCCATCCCATCCCGTCAGGGTCTTTCCGTCGAACAGAGAGGTGTAACCGGTGTGGTCCGCGAAGTCCATTGGATCGGGTTCAAGAAAGATCCCGTTCCTCTGGCCGGAGACATTGGGCTGCACTTTGAGCAAGGCGGCGCGGTCCTGGGGTTGCGTGCTGGCTGATTGCGCCTGTGCAGGCGATTCCGGTAGCACGCTCAAAAGTGCTGCCCACACAGAGATTCCTGCCATCCCCATGAGTCGCTTGCCACTCCGCTGCTTGTGCATCGTACCCCTCTCGTATCCCTTATCAATGTTATTTGCCGGATGCTCCGGAGCCTGGTCTGGGGCTTGCCGAAAGCACTCTGTGCGCAGCCGAAAAGGGCCCGCTTCTTGGGCCTGGGATATCAGCCAGAGGCAGTCTGAATTCCCGCAGTTCCACTGCTTTTCAGGCAGAAAAGGACTTTTACTCCCGGCAGTCAGACATTGTCGCCAAAACAGCAAAGGCTTCCGCTGATCATTCACCCTGATCGCTGTTAGAACAGACCCAGATCGCCCTCGGGTAGCGGCGCGTGTTTCAGCAAGCCAAGTTCGCCCACCAGCCGTTCCAGCCGGGCGCGCGTGGCCGCCGTAGGCGGAACCAGCGGCAAACGCAGCGTATCCGTGGTCCGGCCCATTAAGTTCAGTACCGTCTTCACCGGCCCCGGGTTCGACTCCCAGAAGTTGGCCTCGAACAGACGGGAGTACTTGCGCTCAATCTCCCGAGCTTCGGTCCAGTTGTTGTTGAGTGCGGCGTGGATCATGCGGCTGACTTCGTTGGGGGCTTCGTTGGAGGCGACGCTGATGAGGCCGTTTGCGCCGATTCCGATGGCCGCCAGGGCCAGATTATCGTCGCCGGAGAAGACCTTGAAGTCACGGGGCAGCGAATGCACCAGTTCGGCAATCTGGGGCAGTTTGCCACTCGCTTCCTTGATGGCCTGGATGTTGGGCGCGGCCTCGGCCAGCCGGACCACGGTCGCGGGCTCAAGGTTGGCGGCGGTGCGGCCGGGCACGTTGTAGAGCACCACCGGCAGCGGATCCATCGCTTTGGCGAGCGCCAAAAAGTGCTGGAACTGGCCTTCCTGGGTGGGCTTGTTGTAGTAGGGATTGGCGGAAAGCACGGCGTTGATGCCGTGGATCTGGCGCAGCAAATTGGCCTGGCGCAGCAGGGTTCGCGTGGAATTATGGGTGCATCCGCCCCAAACCGGCACCCGGCCGGCCGCCGCGTTCACCACGATCTGAACGGCCTTCAGCCACTCTTCTTCATCGAGCGTGGCCGCTTCGCCGGTGGACCCGCAGGCCACCAAAAAGTCGACGCCTGAGTCGATCTGCCAGTTCACCAACGCCCAAAGCGCCTGTTCGTCGATCGATCCATCCGCCCGAAAGGGCGTAACGATAGCGGTGCCGCAACCCGTGGTTTCCATCACAGATGGAATTATACCGGCGGGGAGGCTCGCCGGGATGTGGCCGTCCAAGCCTGCATTTCCCTGTTGCGACCGCATCCTGGCGAAAGCAGCGGCCTGCAGGCCGGCATTTATGTGCCAAAACGAGGTCTATAGACCGGGGAAAACGGGCAAAAGTACGCATAAATGCGAACCAAAAGTGGGCAAAATGCACACAAAATGCATGCCAGGAGACGCAAAAACGAGTGCATCCGATGCTATTCTTGCTTCGCGCTGCCGGAGCGAACCGCTGCCTTGGCGATCGACGATACGTCGCATGGGAACCGGCCAAGGAGCGAAGCATGAAGAAGTTGGGGCGAGGTTCCCTGCAGCGAATCGGTCTGCTGGCTTTGACCGGCATGGGGATGGCGGTGGGAATGGCACAGGTTGCTCCAGCAAAGGGCCCGGCGGCGGGCAGCGCGGCGCGGCACGAAAAAGTGTGGAAGTTCGACAATACCGCGAATATCGGTGGGCACCCGACCGAAGTTCTGGGCCATCCGAAGGTGATCGAGTCGCCCTACGGCAAGGCGGTGGAGTTCAACGGAGTGGACGATGCGCTCTATGTAGACGTCCATCCTCTGGCCGGGGTTTCGGCCTATACGTGGGACGTGATCTTCCGGCCCGACGCGGACGGCGCGCAGGCTCAGCGCTTCTTCCACTTGCAGGAGCAGGATCCTGCGGCCGGGAAGGACACAGACAACCGGATGCTGTTCGAGATTCGCATCGTGGACGGCCAGTGGTGCCTGGACAGCTTTGCCACCACCGCCGGGCAGCACCTAACCCTGCTGAACTGCAAGCGCCTGCATCCGCTGGGCAAGTGGTATCGCGTGACGGCGGTTTACGACGGCAAGGAACTGCGGAACTACGTCAATGACGAACTGGAGGGCGCCGGTCCGCTGACTCTGGGGCCGCAGGGGCCAGGCCGCACCTCCGTGGGCATGCGGGTCAACAAGACGTTCTATTTCAAAGGAGCGATTCTGATGGCGCGCATGGCGCCATTTGCGCTTCCGCCCGATCAATTCCTGAAGATGCCCCCGCTGGTTGCAGGGCCGCCGGGACGGTGAAGCTACGGTTTGGCACTGATTGAGGGGGGGGTGCCCTCCAGGTCTCAAAAGCGAGACCTGGAGGGCACCCATTTTGTGCGGGACACCCGCTGTACTTCTACAACTGGCCGAAGATCTCACGGAAGTCCCAGGCGCCTTGCTTGCCGGAGAGCCACTCTGCGCCGCGGACCGCGCCCAGGGCAAAGCCGCGGCGGCTGTGGGCGTCGTGTTTCAGTTCCAGGGTATCGTATTCGCCGGTCGCCGTGACCACGTGCTCGCCCTTGGCGTCGCCGACGCGGTAGGAGGAAATCTCTACCTGCGCGCCGGGCTGCGCGGCCTCGACGATCTCCTTGAGGGTGATGGCGGTACCGGAGGGGGCGTCGAGCTTGGAGACGTGGTGGGTCTCGGCGATGTGGAAGCTGTAGCCGTCCAACTGGGCCAGTTCGGCGGTCAGGCGGAAGAGCTTTTGCACGCCGATGGAGAAGTTGGTGCCGTAGAGAAGGCCGCCGCCATACGCCGCGGCCAGGACCTTCATCTCATCCAGGTGGGCGTACCAGCCGGTGGTGCCGACGACGATGCGCGAGCCGCAGTTGAGGACGGCGGTCATGTTTTCAACGGCGGCTCCGGGAGCGGTGAAGTCGATGACCGCGTCCACGCCCGCCAGGTTGGCGGCCGTGAGGGCCGAGGCGTGCTGATTTTCCGTCACATCGAGGGAGCGGACGCTGTGGCCGCGCTCCTGCGCGATTTCAGCAACCAGGCTGCCGGTTTTTCCTTTACCTAAAACTAGAAATTGCATGGGAACCTCGGGTTCAGTCGTCAGTCGTCAGTTGTCAGTGATCAGTTGTCAGTTCGAGAGGATCCGGGATGAACTTCTCTGGTTCCCCAGTTACATCCCCTGTGGGTCGGCAAAGCCGGTGGGCAACTGAGAACTGATCACTGTTCTTACTTCTTCCGGGCTTCGACGTCGAAGATGGCCGGGTCGGGGTTCTGGAAGAAGGCGGCGTGCAGCGCGCGTACGGCTTCTTCGGCGTCGTCCTCTTCGATCATGAAGCTCATGTTGATTTCACTGGCGCCCTGCGAAATCATGCGGACGTTGATGTGGCGGATGGCGTTGAAGACCTGCGCGGCGATGCCTTGCTGGCCGCGGATATCTTCGCCCACCATGCAGATCAGCGCCTTTTTGCCTTCGTATTTCACGTCCGCCAGCTTGCCCAGTTCGGCGGCGAGGGCCGGCAGCTTGTCGTTGGAGTCCACGGTCAACGAGATGCTGACCTCGCTGGTCGAAACCATGTCGACCGGACACTGGAACTTGTCGAAGATGGCGAAGACTTCGCTCAGATAGCCGTGAGTCATGAGCATGCGGCTGGCCACCACATCGATGATGCTGAGCTTCTTTTTGACGGCGATGGATTTAAAGGGGCTTTTGCAGTGGGGGGCCAGGGAGATGATGCGGGTGCCGTCATTGGCGGCGTTGCGGCTGTTGAGCACCAGCACCGGAATGTTCTTCCGGACCGCGGGCAGGATGGTGGCCGGATGAAGGACCTTGGCGCCGAAGTAGGCCAGCTCGGCTGCTTCCTCAAAGCTGATGGTCTTGACGCGCAGGGCATCGGGACAGATGCGCGGATCGGTGGTCATGATGCCATCGACGTCGGTCCAGATCTCGATGGACTCGGCCGGAAGCGCGCCGCCGATCAGGGCGCCGGAGAAGTCGGAGCCGCCGCGGCCCAAGGTGGTGGTGATGCCCGCCTGATTGGAGCCGATGAAGCCGCCCATGACGGGGACCTTGCCTTGACTGGTGAGCGGGCGCAGCTTTTCGGCCGTGCGCTTCTCGATGAGATCGACCTGCGGAATGGCCTTTTGGAACGAGGAATCGGTGATGATGATTTCGCGCGCGTCGACGTGGGCCGCGTCGATGCCGCGCTCACGAAAGGCCGAGGCGACGATGCGGCTGGAGACCCGCTCGCCGTAGCTGACAATGAGGTCGGAGATGCGCGGAGTGAGCTCCAGAATGGCCGCCAGGCCGCGCAACACTTCGTCGAGCGAGTCGAATTTCTGGTCGATGAAATTGAGCAGATCGGCGCAGTCGGCCTGGTTTTTGACCAGCTCGATGGCGGTGTCGCGATGGCGCGCGCGCAGCCGCGAACTGATGGCCAGGGCTCCGGTGCGATCCCCCAGGGAGGCCGCGGCGCCGGCCCGCAGCAACTGGTCCGTCACCTTGGCCATGGCGCTCACGACGACCACGGGGGTTTTGCCCATGGCCACGCGTCCGGCTACGATTGCCGCGGTACGACCAATGGCAGCGGGGTCCTCGACCGACGTGCCGCCAAACTTCATCACCACCAGGCTCATGCGTGTCTTCCTATCGTTCCGCGCGAGGTTATTCGATAAGGTAACGGCTCCAGGCGCTCGTTGAAAGAATTATAGAGGTTCCAGACTTTGAATCTCAGGGGCTAAAAAGGCTGCGAAAAAACGCGTAGTTTGGGTGAGACAGAGGAAAAATCTCCCTCCGGGCCTAAAGGTCGCGCTGATTCTGCTGGCTTTTTGCGAGGGTTAAAACCCCCGCCTCCCTCCGGATTGAGTTTTTCCGCAACCCGCAAAGCCCAAATCCCTATTGAGCTGCCGCGTGGCGCGGCTGAAGCCGTGCCCTTTCAAAACCGAGGCTTCCCGTCAAATGTCCGCGGCCCTAAACCACCGGTTCCAGTTTGCCCAGGCTTGCCAGCAGTTCGGCGTTGAGGATGGTTGCGCCAGCAGCGCCGCGCACGGTGTTGTGCGAGAGGGCCGTGAACTTCCAGTCGAGCAGACCGCAGGGGCGCAAGCGTCCCACGGTCACCGTCATGCCGTTGCCACGATTGCGGTCGAGGCGAGGCTGCGGACGATCGGGCTGCGGAACCCAGACCACCGGCGGCTCGGGAGCGGTGGGCAACCCTTGTCCGGTTAGGGGATTGAACTCTGCCCAGGCGGCCAGGATTTCTTCGCGCGTGGCGGGCTTCTTGAGCTTGATGGAGACGCTTTCGGTGTGCCCATCGACCACGGCCACGCGGTTGCAACTGGCGCTGATGCGCGCCGCCAGCGGCGTGACGGAATGGCCATTGAGAGTACCCAGCAGCTTGAGGGTCTCCTCTTCCATCTTTTCTTCTTCGTTGCCGATGTAGGGCACCACGTTGTCGAGGATGTCCATGGACGCGACGCCGGGGTAGCCTGCGCCGGAGATGGCCTGCATGGTGGTGACGAAGATCTGCTCGATGCCGAAGCGTTCCTGGAGGGGCTTGAGCGCCATGACCAGGCCGATGGTGGAGCAGTTGGGATTGGTGACCATGTAGCCGCCCGACTGCTTGCGCGAAGGCTGCTCCTCAATGAGGTGCAGATGCTCGGCGTTGACCTCGGGGATGACCAGGGGCACGTTGGGAGCCATGCGGAAGGCGCTGGAATTCGAGAGCACGGCGCAACCGGCTGCGGCAAACTTGGGCTCCATTTCGCGGGCAATGGAGGCGTCGATTGAAGCAAAGATGGTTTTGGGCGCGCCCTCGGGCTCGGCGGCGGCCACGGTCATGTTGGCGATGCGCTCGGGGAGGGGCGTGTCGAGGCGCCACTTCGCGGCTTCGCCGTACGGCTTGCCACTGGAGCGGTCGCTGGCCGCCAGCCAGGCGACCTCGAACCAAGGATGGTTCTCGAGGAGCTGAATATAGCGTTGGCCGACCATGCCGGTCGCACCCAGAATGCCGATTGGATATTTGGTTTTCATGGCTGTTAACCATCCAGTGTACAGGAGGAGCGGCGCCGGTCGGCAAAATACCCGCGTGGAACTGTTGGCTTGGAGGGCGCGCAACCCCATGCGCTGGGTCAATAAGGAGGTTTCGGGTTGTGGCGTTGACTGGGTATAGTGTTCGCAGCGTGCTTCCCCGCACCAGAGGTCAGCCATGGCACAGCGTTTCCGCGCCTCTCTCCTTTTTCTGGTCCTCTGCAGCTTCGGCACTTCTACGCCGGCTCAGCCGATTGCATCGCCGCAGTTTCTGCCAGGCCAGCCGGGCGGTACGAACCAACTCAGCCTTGGCCAATCGGTGGTTCCGCTGAACGGGCCCTGGAAGTTTCAGATCGGCGACTCGCCGGTGGATCCGGCAACGCATGCGCCGCAGTGGGCGGAGGCTGGCTACGACGATTCCGGCTGGGAGACGGTCAGCCTGACTCCCCGGCCCGGCAGCTTCGATCCGTTTGACGGCGACCCGCGGTACGTGCCGGGATGGACGGCCAAGAGCCATCCGGGCTACACCGGCTGGGCATGGTATCGGCTGCGGGTGCCGGTGTCGTCCGCGCCGGGAGAGAGGCTGGCGCTGGCCGGCCCGGTGCAGGTGGATGACGGCTACCAGGTCTTTGTGAATGGAAAACTGCTGGGCAGTTATGGCGTCTTCCGCGGCCCGGGAGAAGACCCCGTCGTTTACTGGACCCAGCCGGCGATGTTTACGCTACCGGACCTGGCGCTGAGTAACAGCGCTCACGCCGCGACCGCGACGGAGCTGCTGGCCTTCCGGGTGTGGATGGGGTCGATGGGGCTGCTGCACTCGCCGGATGCGGGAGGGCTGCGCTATGCGCCGCTGCTGGGAGAGTCGGGGGCTATTGCGGCGCAAATCCAGTTGGAGTGGCTGGAACTGGCCTGCCAGAGCGCCTACCACCCGTTCGAGGCGGGTCTGTTTCTGCTGTTGGCCATTGTGGCGGCGAGTCTGCTGCTGTTTGACCGCTCCGATCCGGTCTATCTGTGGTTGGCCGGGGTCCTGGTGCTGACGACGGTGCAGGACGTTTTGCTGACCTTGTCGAACCTGACCAACCTGCTGAGCAGCAATACGTATTTCCTCTTTGACCTGGCGATTCTCGGGCCGCTTTTGTTGGGCGGATGGGGCGCGGTGTGGTGGGTGTGGTTCCAATTACGGCGCCCGGCCTGGGTGCCCGGGGCCATTGCCGTCCTGACGCTCAGCTATATGTGCTTTGAAGCGCTGGGGGGCGAGTTCTTCAACGGGGCGATTCCGCATCCGTTGGGCGTGGCTGCCCATGCGGCTTCGGTGGTGGTGCGGCTGCTGTTTTTGGTGCTGCTGTTGGGGATTGTGGTCTGGAGCATCCGCCAGCATGGGCTGGAGGCGTGGCTTGCTCTTCCCGCCGCGGCGCTGGCTGCCTTTTCTCAGTTTGCCAGCGAACTGCTGGTGCTGCATGTGCCGGTTCTGTGGGCTCCTTTTGGCATTTCCATCTTCATCGGAGAAGTGGCCCACATGCTGCTGGCCGCGGCGATCGCGCTGCTGCTGCTGCGGAGGCTGCTGCTCTCGGTGCGCCGCCAACGGCTGATGGCGCTCGACATCAAGCAGGCGCAAGAGGTGCAGCAACTGATTTTGCCCGAGGCGCGGACCGCGTTGCCCGGGCTGGTGGTGGAGTGCGAATATCTTCCGGCGCTGGAAGTGGGAGGAGACTTCTTCCAGATCATTCCGCACCCAACGGACGGCAGCCTGCTGATCGTGGTGGGGGATGTAGCGGGCAAAGGTCTGAGGGCCGGCATGCTGGTGGCGCTGCTGGTGGGAGCCATCCGCACCGCGGCGCAATACGATCCCGATCCCCTGGCAGTGTTGAAGACCCTGAACCGGCGGCTCTGCGGACGGGGCAACGCCCACGCCACCTGCCTGGCTCTGCGCATTGCGCGGGACGGCCAGGCGATGCTGGCCAGCGCCGGGCATCCGCCGCCCTTTCTGAACGGAGAGCCGATGGAGATGGAGGGCGCTCTGCCGCTAGGGATGATTCTGGGCGCGGATTTTTCCGTGCTGCGCTTCCGGCTGGAGCAGGACGACAAGCTGGTGTTGATGTCGGACGGGATTGCGGAAGCCACCGACGCGGAGGGGCGCCTGTTCGGCTTTGAGCAGGTGCACCAATTACTAAGCACGGGAAGCACGGCGGCGGAGGTGGCGAGCGCCGCGCAGCAGTTTGGGCAGGAAGACGATATCAGCGTGATCTCTGTAACGCGGACGGCGGTGCAGCTTTCAATTGCCCGCTAGACGGCTACCACGATCTCATCACTTTCTGTCTTTGTTGGCGGCGTGGCTGTTCAACAACTCTTCGAGTTCTTCCTTGAACTCGTTTACGTCCTTGAAGTCCCGGTAGACGGAGGCAAAGCGGATGTAGGCCACGGTGTCGAGGCCCTTCAGGTGCTCCATGATCAGCTCGCCGATTTCGCGGGTGCTACGCTCGCGCTCGGGGGCGTCCACCAGAAAGCTCTCGGTGGCGTCGACGATGGCCTCCAACTGGAGGGATGGCACGGGCCGCTTTTCGCAGGCGCGGAGCAGGCCGCTCAAGATCTTCTGGCGGTCGAAGCGCTCGCGCCGGCCGTCTTTTTTGACCACCATGTAGGGAATTTCGTCGAGGCGCTCGTAGGTGGTAAAGCGGCGATTGCAGCTTTCGCACTCGCGCCGCCGCCGAATCGAGTCGGCCTCCTTGCTCTCCCTGGAGTCAACCACCCGGTCTTGCCCGAAACCGCAATAAGGACACTTCATCTTAGGGCGATTCTACGGCATGGATGGGAAGAATAGGGAATAGAGCATCTGCGGTGCGGCCAGCCTCTCAGAAGCAGAGGAGTGCTCCCCTGTTCCTGAGAGGCTGGAAAACTAAGGAACTTAGCTGAGGAACTCCGTAATGGCGGCGACCACGGTCTGCTGCTCATCTTCGCGCAACTCGGGGAAGATGGGCAGGGCCAGCACTTCGTGCGCGGCGCGCTCGGCCTCGGGGAAGTCGCCCTGGGTATAGCCAAGGCACTTGAGGGCTTCCTGCAGGTGGAGCGGGACGGGATAGTAGATCTCCGAGCCGATCTTGCGCGCGGCGAGGAACTCGCGCAACTGGTCGCGGCGCGGGGTGCGGATGACGTACTGATGCCAGACGTGGCGGCTGCCGGGTACCTCGTGGGGCAACACAACGCCATGGGTGGGATAGGGGCCGGCCTCGGTTAGACCGGCGGCGGCAAACAGCGCGTCGTAACGTTGGGCCACGGCGCGGCGGGCGTCGTTCCAGCCGACGATGTACTTGAGCTTGACGTTGAGAATGGCGCCCTGGAAGCCGTCGAGGCGGGTGTTCCAGCCAATTTCGTCATGGTAGTAGCGGCGGCGCATGCCGTGCTGGCGCAGCATCCGGGCGCGTTCGGCAATCTCGTCTGAGTTGGTGGTGACCATGCCGCCGTCGCCCGAGGCGCTGAGGTTCTTGGTGGGATAGAAGCTAAAGGCGGCCGCGTCGCCGAGGGCTCCGGCCTTGACGCCCTGCCATTCGGCGCCCCAGGCCTGGGCGGCGTCCTCGATCAGTTTGAGGTTGCGCTCCTTGGCGAGGCTGGAAAAGTACGTGAAATCGGCGGTTTGACCGTAAAGATGGACCGGCAGGATGGCGCAAACGCCCTGACCGCGCGGGCTGTCGAGGACCTTTTCCACTGCCGCAGGGCAGAGATTGAAGGTGGCGGGGTCAATGTCGGCCAGAACAGCGGTGCCGCTGGCGCGGAGGATGGAGCTGACCGAAGCGAAAAAGCTGAACGGGGTGGTAACGACGGTTTTGCCAGGGCCGATGCCGGCGGCGGCCTGCGCCAGCCAGAGAGCATCGGTGCCCGAGGAGCAGCCGATGGCGTGAGCGACGGCCAGGCTCGACTCGGCGGCGCGCTCAAAAGCGGCCACGGGCTCACCAAGGATGAACTGCTGCGTCTCCAACACATGCCCAATGGCTTCAAGCAGTTCCGCGTGGAGCGGACGGTACTGGCGTTTCAGGTCCAGCATGGGTACCGGCTGGGCGGTGGGGGCGGGAC
>Ga0224530_1000062_pt1 | contig 67315 bp, 50 predicted proteins | sample CBST75metaG_FD_179873 | JGI IMG/M metagenome (GOLD analysis project Ga0224530, IMG submission 179873) | Peat soil microbial communities from Stordalen Mire, Sweden - C.B.S.T75 | ecosystem: Environmental > Terrestrial > Soil > Wetlands > Peat | place: Sweden: Norrbotten County, Stordalen Mire...
AGTGAACGCCATCCGCGCGGCCGCCAAGGCGCTGGGAACCTTCACGCTGGCTGGCTGCCAGCTTTACACCAGTTGCGAGCCCTGTCCCATGTGTCTCGCAGCGGCCTACTGGGCGCGGATTGACGCCATCTACTACGGCGCCAGCGCCGCCGACGCCGCCTGCGCAGGCTTCGACGATGCGTTTATTTACGATGAGCTTCGCATGCCCAAGGCCGCCCGCTCCCTTTCAGCAACGCAACTGCTCGCCGATGAAGCCCGGGCCACCTTCGCCGCCTGGATCGCCTCAACCAGCAAGATCGAATACTAAAGCTGTCTGGCGCTGACGCGTGGCGCGCGTTTATACTGCGTGCCATGCGAGTAACGCATCTGATTCTGCCTCTGACGATTTCAATTTCAATCTTTACTGCCGCTCAATCCCCTGCCCCGGCTCACACGCCCTGGCAGATGCAGGAGTCAGGCACAACCGCCAGCTTGCGTGGCATTGACTCGGTGGATGGCACAGTCGCCTGGTCCAGCGGCACGAACGGCACGGTGCTGAAGACCCTCGACGGCGGCGCGCATTGGACGAAGTGCGCCATTCCCGACGCGACCACGGATGGCGTAACTCTCGACTTTCGTGGCGTGCAAGCGTGGGACGCAAAGACGGCCATTGTGATGGCCTCAGGGCCAGGGGAAAAGAGCCGGCTGTATAAGACCACCGACGGCTGCAAGACATGGATGCTGCTCTTCACCAATCCGGACAAAGATGGATTCTGGGATGCCTTCACGGTCGAGGAAAGAAGGCAGCCTACCGATGAAATGGGATTGATGATCCTTGGCGATCCTGTTACAGGGCAATTTGTTATCTGGTGGTCAGATAACGGAATCAATAATTGGAAGAAATGGCCTACAAGACCAAACGCAATGGGCGAAAGCGCATTCGCAGCGAGCAACTCAGTGCTCCTCGACGAAGCATGGGACGGGGTACGGTTTTTTGGCACCGGCGGACCTCGGGGTGCGCGCCTTTTTATGGAATGCGATCCTTGTGTATCGAAACCGTTTGAGGAAGATGGATTTGTCGTACAGTCAATGAGGATGTTTAGGAAAGGACCATCCGCAGGAATCTTCTCAATTTCCGCCGACAATCCACAATATGGGCTTCATCTTGTAGCGGTAGGGGGCGATTATCAGAAGCCGAACGACACGGGCGATGCCGCGTATACCCTTGACAGGGATCACTGGCACGCCTCGACCACCCCGCCCCATGGCTTCCGCTCCGCCGTCCAATGGAGCGAAGCCTTCAAGCTCTGGATCACCGTCGGCCCGAACGGCTCGGACATCAGCCGCGACGACGGCAAGACCTGGCAGCCCCTCGACAACGGCAACTGGAATGCTCTCTCGCTGCCTTTCGTCGTAGGCCCCAACGGACGCATTGCCCGGCTGAATCCGGCGGTGCTTCCAGAGGCAAAGTGAGGGCGGCCAACGGCCCGAGCCTGAAGGCCCGCTGATCGAGGCGCTCGATGCGGGGGGTTGAAGCCCACTGCTCCCTCTGGATCGCGTCTTCGCACCTTCCGCCGAGCCCAAACCAGTCCAACTGGCACGGCCTCCGCCCCCAGCACGATAAAATAAGGGGAACGGGATGACCCAATTCTCTCCAGCGGTTGCCGACCAGGACGCCCGCACAGCGCGGGAGCCGGAGTTGCGGGCGCAAACCAGCCAGCCTTCATCCATTTCCCCCATCATTCAGGTCCAGAATCTCGAAAAGACTTACACGACAGCGCGTGGCGCGCTTACCCTCTTTCGTGGGCTCAACTTTGAGGTCCAGACCGGCGAAATGGTGGCCATTGTGGGCCAGTCCGGCGCGGGAAAAAGCACGCTTTTGCATATTCTCGGCGCGCTGGATGCGCCCACCGCGGGAACGGTAACCTGCGCCTCGGTCAACGTGGCTCAGCTCTCCGAGCGTGAAGCGGCAGCCTTTCGCAATCGCGAGATCGGCTATGTCTGGCAGTTTCATTACCTGCTACCGGAGTTCACGGCCCTGGAAAACGTGGCCATGCCGCTCATGGCGCGCGGCGTGCGCAAACCAGCCGCGCTGGTTGCGGCGGCAAAGTGGCTGCGCGAAGTTGATCTCGAAGATCGCGGCGAACATCGGCCCGGCGAGCTGAGCGGCGGCGAACAGCAGCGCGTGGCGCTGGCGCGCGCGCTGGTCAACAATCCCCGTCTGCTGTTGGCCGATGAGCCCACCGGCGATCTGGACGAAACCACGGCCAGCCGCGTTTTTGACATGGTTGAACGGCTGCACTCGACCCACGGCCTGACTTCGATCCTGGTGACGCATAATCTTGATCTGGCCGCGCGCTGTACGCGGACCTTGCGCCTGGAGAGCGGCCGTTTGGTCCCACCAGCGCGTATTCCCCAAGCGGAACCCCTCGCCGGAATGATTTAACCGAAAATTGCGCCGTTCCGGGCAGTTGTTGAGTCTAATCGAGAAAGCAGCAAGTTTGACTAAGTTTGCACAAGGGAGGCCATCATGTTCGAACGCTATACGGAGAAGGCTCGGCGCGTGATTTTCTTTGCGCGGTATGAGGCCAGCCAGTTCGGCTCGCCTTATATCGAGACCGAGCACCTGCTGTTGGGCCTCTTGCGCGAGGATAAGGCGTTGACCAACCGCTTCCTGCGCTCGCACGCCTCGGTGGAGTCAATTCGCAAGCAGATTGAGGCGCACACCACCGTCCGGGAAAAGGTTTCGACCAGCGTGGACCTGCCGCTTTCGAACGAGTGCAAGCGGGTGCTAGCCTATGCGTCCGAGGAAGCCGAGAGGCTCGGCCACAAGCACATCGGCACTGAACATCTGCTTTTGGGCCTGCTGCGCGAGGAAAAGTGCTATGCCGCTGAGATCCTGCAAGAGCGCGGCCTCAGGCTGACACAGATTCGCGAAGAGCTGGGCCGCGTCACTCAGGAGAAAGCCCCGCCGCAGCAGCGCCAGCGCGAGTCCAGTCTGCTGGCCGAGTTCAGCCGCGACCTGACCCAGGCGGCTGCGGACGGGCAGCTCGATCCCCTCGTGGGCCGCGACGCCGAACTTGAGCGCGTTGTGCAGATTCTTTGCCGCCGCACCAAAAATAATCCCGTTCTCATTGGCGAGCCCGGTGTCGGCAAGACGGCTATTGTCGAGGGCCTTGCCCAGCGCATCGCCGACGGCGAGGTGCCTTCGTTCCTGGCCGAGAAGCGCATCCTGGGCCTGGATCTTTCGCTCATCGTGGCCGGCACCAAGTATCGCGGCCAATTCGAGGAGCGCCTCAAAACCATCATGAAGGAGCTGATCGAAAATCAGAACTCCATCATTTTCATCGATGAGCTGCACACCCTGGTCGGCGCTGGCTCCGCCGAGGGCTCGCTGGACGCGGCCAACATCCTCAAACCTGCGCTCTCCCGCGGCGAAATCCAGTGCATTGGCGCCACTACCCCGGCCGAATTCCGCAAGTCCATCGAGAAGGATCGCTCCCTCGAGCGCCGCTTCCAGGCCGTCAAGGTGCCGCCCCCCAACGAGGCCGACGCCATCAAGATCATCCACGGCATCAAGGACCGCTACGAGAAGTTTCACGCGGTCAGCTACACCGATGCCGCCGTCGAGTTTGCGGTCTCTCATTCGAATCGCTACATCCCCGACCGCTTCCTGCCCGACAAGGCCATCGACCTCATTGACGAGGCCGGCGCCCGCGTCAAACTGCGCCAAACCTCGCTGCCCGAGGAGATCACCGAAGTCCAGAAGCGCATCAAGTTCATCGTGCATCGGATGGATTCGGCCATCGCGAATCATGAGTTCGAGAAGGCTCGCTTCTACTCCGACGAGGAGCGCAAGGAGCGCGAAACCCTGCGCGGCCTGCGCGACAAGTACCACCTCGACGACTCGGCCAGCGGCATCGTCGGCCGCGAAGACATCGAGGACGTGGTCAGCCGCTGGACCGGCGTTCCCGTCACCAGCATCAAGGAAGAAGAAACGCAAAAGCTGCTGCGCGTCGAGGAAGAACTGCACAAGCGCGTCATCTCTCAGGACAAGGCCATCAGCGCCCTTGCGCGCGCCATTCGCCGCTCACGAGCGGGTTTGAAGTCGCCCAATCGTCCCATCGGCAGCTTCCTCTTCCTGGGCCCCACGGGCGTGGGCAAAACCGAAATGGCCCGCACGCTTGCCCAATTTTTATTCGGCTCTGACAAGGCTCTCATCCGCTTCGATATGTCGGAATTCATGGAGAAGCACTCCGTCTCCAAGCTCATCGGTTCGCCTCCGGGCTACGTGGGCTACGAGGAGGGCGGCCAACTCACCGAGCGCGTCAAGCGTTCGCCCTATTCGGTTGTTCTGCTCGACGAAATCGAGAAGGCTCACCCCGATGTCTTCAACATCCTGCTTCAGGTCTTTGAGGACGGCCAGTTGACCGACGGTCTCGGCAATACGGTCGATTTCAAGAACGTGATCCTCATCATGACCTCGAACATCGGCGCGCGGCATCTGCAAAAGAAGCAGGGACTCGGCTTCCAGAGCGACCGCGAAGAGATGGTCAGCGAGAAGGTCGAGGAACTGGTCAAGCAAGAGGTGAAAAAGACCTTCAACCCCGAGTTCCTCAACCGCCTCGACGAGGTCATCATCTTCCAGGCGCTCTCCGACGCGGACCTGATCCAGATCGTCGAACTGATGGTTCAGCAGCTCAACACCAACCTGGCTCAGAAGTCCATCACCATCTCCGTCACCGAGGAAGCCAAGAAGTGGATTCTCGACAAGACCCTGGTGGACCGCACCTACGGCGCGCGCCCTCTGCGCCGTGCTCTGCAACGCTACGTCGAGGACCCCTTGAGCGAAGCCCTGATCGCCGGCACAATCACCGCGCGCCCAGCCTTCCTCGAGGTCTATCTCGACGCGAACCAGCTCTTCTACCGCCCCGTCAGCTGCGACGAGAGCGAAACCGAAAACGAGGAGAAGGCCGCCGGCGTTCTCCTCTTCAGCAACTGAACTGGCCTTCATAGGCGCGGAAAAACTCGTGGAGCGAGTTTCGGAAGGATGTTTTGTGTCATGGCACGGCTCCAGTCGTGCCGCAAGTGCCGCAAAATCAACGGGGCTTCAGGCCCTGAGGAATGCTTTTCAGTATAGCGGTTCTCCAATTGGTATAGAGGGGAAACCCAATCGCCGAGTGGCTTTTTCCTCGAGAAAAAGCCACCTTGCACGATCTCGAAAATGCCACAGGAATTGGAGAACCGCTCTAGTTTGGAGGAGGAGCTATGAACCAGATTCTGATTGTCGAATCGAGTCCTCGTGGAGCTGAGTCGGCAAGCCGCGAATTGACTCGTAAGCTGAGAGAACGGCTTGCAGTTCAATACCCAGAGGCCAAGGTCGTCGTCCGCGACCTGGCAAAGGACAAACTTCCCCATCTGGATCTATCTACACTGAAAGCAACTTCTACGAAAGACCCGGCGGAGGCAGAATCGCTGAAGGACGCACTGCATCTGTCGGACCAACTCACGGAAGAACTCTTGGCATCGGATCTATTAGTGATTGCCAGCCCCATGTGGAATTTCGGCCTCCCCTCTTCTCTGAAAGCGTGGATTGACCATGTGGTGCGCGCTGGCAAGACCTTCAACTACGCAGGCACCGGTGCTGTGGGGCTTGCGAAAGGCAAGAAGGCGATCCTCGTGCTCGCATCCGGTGGAATCTATAGTGAGGGGCCTTGGAAGCCATGGGATACTGTCGAGCCTTATCTCCGTCAGATTCTAGGCTTCATTGGAATCGACGATGTACAAACTGTAAGGGCAGAGGGCACGAATATACCGTCGCTTGCGATCTATGCTGTACCCAATGGCGAAAAGGCCATTGAAGCGCTTGTGATCTGAAGGAGAAAACAATGCTGGGTTTCATGATTCTGACTGTCAGCAATATCGAACGTTCCCTGGCGTTCTATGAAGCAGCCTTGAAGCCTCTGAACATCAGATTCTTCCTGCCTTACAAGGGTGAAGGAGGTCATCCCGACCTCTGGGGATTTGGCGATGGGAAGCAAGCATTCTTTTGGCTCCAGCAAGGGAAACCGGATCCGGCCTCGATTCACTGGGGCTTCATGGCCGAAAACAACGAAAAAGTCGATGAGTTCTACGTAGCTGCGATAGCAGCTGGTGCCAAAGACAATATCTCACCACGTGCGCGAATCGAATACTATCCGGGATACTACGCCGCCGATGTATTTGATCCGGACGGATACTCGTTCGAGGTCGTCCATAAGAGCTAAAGGCGGAGCCTGAAAATCGTAGCAGGCGAGCCCAGGTACCAACGCGTCAGAACGCCACTCAAGGACGGATGCTCCAGGTCCGGGGTTCCACGGACAGGTCTTCGTCCATGGGGTGGATATCCAGATGTTCGGACCTGGGAGAGCATCGAACCTGCCCCTTCGACTTCATAACAAACTTTACTATTCAGTCGGTATTAAGCGCCCTTCCCGCTTAGAGCGCAACTCCTGCTCCGCCCATGACTTATCTGCTCGCCGACCCGCTGACTTGCTGACTCGCTCATCGCCCGCCCCATCATCCCTGCCACACCCGCCAGCTCCTTCGCCTCTCGGAACGCCGCCTGCTCTTTCTCGACGCCCCGCTCCGTCTTCCGCGGCCGCACACGGAACCCCTCCCGCCGCAGCAACGTGCGCATCGAGCCCAGAAACTTTTCCCGCCAGCCAATCTCTTCCAGCCACGGCTTCTTTTGCGCCTCCCGCTTCTCGCGCTTCGTCGCCAGTGCCTTCTCGTGCGTTGCCCGCTGCTCGGCCGCCAGATGATCTTTCAGCGTCCCCTCCTTCGGCACCAGCGCATACACCAGCTCGCATCCCAAGCCCTTCGCCGCGCGGCGTAGCGACGCCAGCATAATCCGGGAGTCCTTCTCCGCCTTCTCCAGCCGGTGAACCTCCCACCGACGCACTCCGAGTGGAATCCCTAATCCCTAACTCAAGAACTCGGCGATGGCGGCGACGACGGTCTGCTGTTCATCTTCGCGCAGTTCGGGGAAGATAGGCAGGGCCAATACTTCATGGGCGGCGCGCTCGGCCTCGGGGAAGCTTCCCTCGCCGTAGCCGAGCGACTTCAGCGCATCCTGCAAGTGGAGCGGGACGGGATAGTAGATTTCCGAGCCGATCTTGCGCTCAGTGAGGAACTGGCGCAGACCATCGCGGCGGCTGGTGCGGATGACGTACTGATGCCAGCCGTGGCGGGTGCTCCGCACTTCTTGCGGCAGTACAACGCCGTGGCTGGGGTAGGGGCCGGCTTCGACCAGGCCTGCCGCATGGAAGAGCGCGTGGTAGCGCTTGGCCACCGTGCGCCGAAGCTGAAGCCAACTGTCGATGTACTTCAATTTGACTTGGAGGATGGCGCCCTGGAAGCCGTCCATGCGCGTATTCCAGCCAATTTCGTCGTGGTGGTAGCGGCGGCGCATCCCGTGCTGGCGCAGCATACGCGCCCGCTCGGCAATCTCGTCCGAGTTGGTGGTGACCATGCCGGCATCGCCCGCGGCGCTCAGGTTCTTGGTGGGATAGAAGCTGAAGGCGGCTGCATCGCCGAGGGCTCCGGCTTTCACGGCTTTCCCTTCGGGAGTCATCCACTGGGCGCCCCAAGCCTGGGCAGCATCCTCAATGAGCTTGAGTCCGCGCTCTTTGCCGATGCGGGAAAAAGAGGTCCAATCGGCTATCTGGCCGTAAAGATGCACGGGCAGAATGGCTCGAACGTCCGCGCCCTGCGGACCATCGAGAACCGCTTCAACGGCAGCCGGGCTCAAATTGAAGGTGGTGGGCTCAATGTCAGCCAGCAGAGGTGTAGCCCCGGCGCGGAGAATGGCGCTGGTGGAGGCGAAGAAGCTGAAGGGCGTGGTGACGACCTTCATGCCAGGGCCGATGCCGGCGGCTGCCAGCGCAAGCCAGAGAGCGTCGGTACCCGAGGAGCAGCCCACGGCGTGGGCCACGCTCAACTGGCCGGCAGCGGCTTTTTCAAAGGCGGCAACGGACTCGCCCAGGATAAATTGCTGCGTCTCCAGCACCTGGCTGACCGCCCCCATCAGTTCACTGTGAAGCACGCGGTACTGGCGCTTGAGGTCCAGCATGGGCACCGGCTGGGCGATTGGTGCGGAACTCTGAGGCGAATTCGGCTCGGTTTTCACACCATTATGCTAGCAGCTTCCTGGCTTCGCGGCTCTCCAAAATCGAGCCAAAACGTAGGGGGTGGCAGGCGCGCCGCCGCAGGACGTGATGGCGAAAAACGTACCCCTAAACGAAAATTGCTGCATGGGATGGTTGAAAAGGTTGGTGAAGCCCTATATTGTTAAGCCATTGCGGGAGTTGGCGGCTCCGGGTTTCCGGTGGCGTGCCCGCTAATTTGTATATGTAGGTGTTTTTCAGTTGCATTCAACCCCTCTAGGAAAGCAGGAGATCGGCAAATGGAGAACAAGCCGGCACAAAACATTCAGGACACGTACCTGAACACGGTCCGCAAGGACAAAACCCCCATCACGATTTATCTGGTCAGCGGCGTCAAGCTAACCGGAAAGATCCGGTCCTTTGACAAGTATTCTGTGCTGCTGGAAAACAACAGTCAGGAACAGTTGATCTTCAAGCACGCCATCTCGACCGTGGTGAGCAACCGAGGCGTGCTTCATAGCGAACACCGTCCGGCGGGCGCGATCACCGAAGCAGTTTCGGCCCCGGTTGCGGCGGTGTCAACAGCGCCTCCAGCCGTTGGGGAGCCGCGATAGCAGGCGGGAAGCGGTCTCAGTTGGCCGTTGAGATGAACAGAGCAGGCGTTCAAACTTCCACCCCAACACCGAGTCTTAGCGGCTGGGGTGGAGGCCGGGAACGGGCGGTTTTGGTGGGGGTTGACCTTGGGGTCCGCTCACGCGTCAACCCCGCAGCCCAGGCAGGCGCGCGGCAAGCGTTTGTGTGCCCGGAAGCAACTATTCCTGTTTCCGGACTCGATGAGGATGCGCCGGAGAATCTACCTGGCACAGGCGTTTCCCCGGCCAGAGCAGCTCAAGCGCGTTCATCCACGGAACTGGACGCGGAAGAGTCTCTTGCTGAGTTCCGCGAACTGGTGGCGAGCGCCGGCGGGGTGGTGGTTGCCGAGATCATGCAACGCCGCGGTCGTCCCGATCCGGCCACGCTGATCGGTTCCGGCAAAGTAGAGGAGATTGCCGGGGTTGTTGCCTCGCAAGAGGCCGACCTGGTGCTCTTCGACCACGATCTCACACCCACTCAGTTGCGCAACCTGGAGGCTGCACTTCCCTGCCGGGTTCTGGATCGCACCCAGCTCATTCTGGACATCTTTGCCCGCCACGCCCGCACCCGCGAGGGACAGTTGCAGGTGGAATTGGCACAGCTTGAGTACCTGCTGCCGCGGCTAACCGGCAAAGGCAAGGCGATGTCGCAGTTGGGTGGCGGCATCGGGACCCGCGGGCCGGGCGAGACCAAGCTGGAAACGGATCGCCGCCAGATCAAGCGCCGCATCGACCATCTGAAACTCGAGTTGGACTCCGTACGCCGGGTGCGCAAACAGCAGCGCCAGCGCCGTGAGTCGGTTCCGGTGCCCACGGTGGCCCTGGTCGGCTACACAAACGCCGGCAAAAGCACGCTCTTCAACCGGCTGACCGGCGCCCAGGTCTTGCAGTCAAGCCGGATGTTCGCGACTCTTGATCCCAAACTTCGAGCCATCGAATTGCCCAGCCACCGCAAGGTTCTCCTGTCCGATACGGTCGGCTTCATCCGCAACCTTCCACACACGCTGGTCACCAGCTTCCGCGCCACGTTGGAAGAGGTGGCGCAAGCCGAGGTGCTGCTGCATGTGCGCGGCGCAAACTCGACTTATGGCGCGGAGCAGAAGACTCAAGTCGAGAAGGTGCTCGACGAGTTGGAGGTCCTCGGCAAACCACGCATCGAAGTTCTGAACAAGATTGACCTGCTGGGGGAGCACGAGCGCCAGGGGCTGCTGGAGCGGAGTGGCGAAGTACCTGTTTCAGCGCGCACCGGTGAGGGGATGGACACGCTGCTCACGGCCATCGACCAGGCTTTGCACTCTGACCCTATCATCGACGCCGAGCTGCGCGTCCCGCAGCAGGAGGGCGCGGTGCTGGCGGCCATCGAGGCGGGGATGATCATTCATTTGAGGGAATATGAAGGCAACCTCGTGCGGCTCACCGTCAGCGGCCCGGCCTCGCTCGTGGGCCGGCTGCGGCAATACCGGCTGCGGGATGAGTGATGCCTTTTCCTCGATGCGCTTCACAGTGAAACCTGTGATGAGCTGTTATCGATTCGCACAATGTCTTTTGATGGCGTGGCTAGAGCAAAACCAGAGTGAATATGCACTTCTTGAGAGTCTGCGAGGTGGATTTTTCTTGAGAACAAAGTCCCTTGAGGACATTGCCTTTGGGTATATCAATTCTGGTTTTGCTATAAACAGGCTGCGCGCTTTCAAAGCAGCGACAATCAACCGATGAGAGATCCCGAACATTTATCCGCGCTTCTCCATCGGGATGTATGGCGCAGGGTAGGGCGGCCCGATGTATTCGGCACGGGGGCGAATGAGGCGGTTGTCGTCTAACTGCTCGATGATGTGCGCGGTCCAGCCGGCGATGCGGCTGATGGCGAAGATAGGCGTATAAAGGTCGATGTCTATGCCCAAAGTCGCATAAGTCGAGGCCGAGTAGAAGTCCACATTAGCGTTCAGCTTCTTATCGGCGTTGATATAGAGCTCGATGGCGCGGGACATCTCAAACCACTTGGTCTGGCCCGAATCCTTGCCCAACTGCTCGCTCATCTTGCGCAGGTGCGTGGCGCGGGGGTCCTCAGTCTTGTAGACACGGTGGCCGAAGCCGGAGATCTTCTGTTTGGCGGCCAGCATATTCCTGACATATACGACGGGGTCGGCTCCGGCCTTGTCGATTTCGTAGAGCAGGCGCATGACGCCTTCGTTGGCGCCGCCGTGCAGCGGTCCCTTGAGAGCACCGAGGGCGCCGGTGACGGCCGAATGCACATCCGACAGGGTGGCTACGATGACGCGAGCGGCAAAGGTGGAGGCGTTCAGCTCGTGCTCAGCGTGCAGGATCAGGGCTACGTCCATCGTCCGGGTCGCCGTCTCGGAGGGTTTCACGCCGTTCAGCATCCAGAGGAAGTTGGCTGCGTGGTTCAGCGTACGATCGGGGGGAACAATCCCCAGCCCCTTGCGCAGACGGTCGTATATGGCCACGATCATGGCGATCTGCGCGGTGAGGTTATAGCTCTTGCGCACGTTGGCGTCGTGGGAGTTGTCCTTCTCATCGGCATCGTAAAAACTGAGCGCGGAGACCGCCGTGCGCAGCACCTCCATGGGCGTGGCCGAGGCGGGAATGCTGCGCAGCAGGTCGATGATGCGAAAGTCCAACTCCCGGGCCAGCGATAGCTGGGACTGGAATTCACGCAGCTCAAGCTGGTTGGGCAGGGTACCGTTCCACAGCAGATACGTGGTCTCCTCGAAGGTCGAGTGCACAGCCAACTCGTGGATGTCGATTCCCCGATAGGACAGCACGCCTGCTTCTCCGTCAATCCAGCAGATCCCGGAGTTCGCCGCGACAATTCCCTCCAAACCCTTCACAGCGACAGCAGTCGACATAGCCCCAGATCTCCCCCTGGCGATCATTTCATTGCGAGATGCCGCGTTCGAGAGCAAAACTAGAGTGAATATGCCCTTCTTGAGAGTTTGCGAGGTGGCTTTTACTTCCACCCCAACGAGTAAAGTCCGCTCGTTGGGGACCCCGGAGAGAAAACGCCACTTGCGGACACTGCCTCTGAGTACAGTAACTCTGGTTTTGCTAAAGTCCTAGCCCTGAAAAAGAGTCCCGTCTGAATGTGCGGTCAAGATGTTTATATCGCACGATTCCTTGATTGTCACGAAGCGCGAAACGGAACGTGCGCGCAAGCTGCCCCGATGCCTTTTTTTGAGCCCGTTGAGTACAAAAACGGGCAGCTATTCCAGCACAAGCGGGAATATTTCTATATTCTGTAGATTCCGCCCAATGGTGCCCGAAGCCAGACCTTCGCAATTCGGTATTCTGGGTGGAATCCCGGCAAATAGATAGGAATTCCGGGAGAGAATCTTTTACGGCGTCTAACCGGTAAGGAAGACGCCAACCCACGAGACGCGGTTCGCAAGACGGACCGCCCAAGAAAGGCAAAGAGATGAGTGAACTTGAAGAAACCCCCCGAAGCTACTCTGGTGCGTTGTTGGCGGCTGTCGCCGTGGCCCTGCTGGCAGGGGTGGGCGGCCTGATCTGGAGCTACACGCTCAGCAGCCACATGAACGGCCAAGAAGCTGCGCTGACCGAGGCCAAGGATCAAAACAAGAAACTGGCCTCCGACCTGCGCGAAACAGACGCCCGTCTCAAGGTTGCCACTGAGGAGTTGGGCAACTCGCTAGGACTGACGCAGAAGCAGATGGATGCCAAGGCCCAGGAGATCCTCCGCCGGGAGGATGCCCAAGAGGCTAATGCCCAGCGGCTATCCACCGCTCAGAAGCAGACCGCGCAGCAGGTAAGCGCCGTCTCCACCGAGGTCTCGAATGTGAAGACCGACGTGGGCGGAGTGAAAACTGATTTGGGCAAAACGCAGAACGATCTGGCCACCACCATCAGCCAGTTGCAATCCATGAAGGGTGATTTGAACGGCCACAGCAGTTTGATTGCCCGCAATCACGATGAGCTCGAGCTGCTCAAACACAAGGGCGACCGGAACTACTACGAGTTCACCCTGGTCAAGGGCCAAAAGAAGCCCGTGGGCACGGTGAGTCTGCAACTGAAGAAGGCCGACACCAAGAAGAGCCGCTTTACGGTGGTGGTCTTCTCCGACGACAAGCAGTACGAGAAGAAGGATCGGAACCTGAACGAGCCGCTTCAGTTCTACAGCGGCAAGGATCCGATGCTCTTCGAAATCGTGGTGAACTCGGTGGGCGGAAAGAATAACCAGATCAGCGGGTATCTTGCCACGCCCAAGAACGCGCCTACTGCTCAATAACCGCGGAGTGGGGCGCGAGCACCAGGTTGGACTGGTAGTGGAACTTGAAAGTGAAGTTCAGGTCCTTGCGCGCGTCCCACTCCTGTTTGGTTAGCAGGGTAGCCCAAAGAATGTTCCCGTCCAAGCTCTGCCCGGGGGCGATGTCCGCACGGGGCGACAGCGCGTTGCCATGCAGCGGAGCCAACTCGGGATAGACAATAAAGACCTGCTCGTACTGTCCAGCGCTTCCCGCAGAGACGGAAAGAATACTGCCTCTCAGCCTGGCATTAGCTAGCACATCCTCAAGATAAAGCGGTACGTTGCTCTCATTTTTCAGCCTTATATGGGCGAAGACCAGCATCTGGTCGTAGCTCTGCTTGGCCATGGGCGCTCCATTGGCGTCGATTCCCGAGGTTTCGACGTGCCGCGGATGGGCCCACACCTGAACAATCTCTCCCGTGGCCACGGGAGGCTTCTGTCCGGCGATCACGTAGCCGGCGACGGCAACGGTGACCAACACAAAAGCGATGACGCTAGCCCAGACCACGTGGCTGCTCCCTTTGGTGAACTCGTCACCGCGAGCGACACCGTCGACCTCTTCCGGGGATTCCTGATGAAGTAGGCTCATAGCGCCTTATCTTATCTCCACCAGCACAAAATGAGCCATGAATTTCGTGCAGAACTTCCCGGAAGCGTGACGGGATTTGAAGATAAGGCATTACTTTTAGGGCGTAGAGGGTTTCAGCCTGAACGCGGCTTGAAAATCGCCGGATTCCACACTCCAGTGAGAAACGCATAGGGAACAATAGACTTACGGGTCACAATGGGCGTTGTGACGAAAGAAAAACAATAGGCACACAACAGGGGAACCGCCCGAGGGCAGGCTTACGCGTACGCCCGTTCTTCCGCGCCTTCAGGCTTCGCTGGGGGCGACGCCTCGCAGCCGGACCACCGCATCTGCCTGGGCGCCTTTCTGACCCTGGACGATGTCGAACTCTACGTCATCGCCCTCTTTCAGCGTCTTGTATCCGTCCAACTGAATCGATGAGTAGTGGACGAATACATCGGGACCATCCTCACGTCCGATGAATCCGTAGCCTTTGGCGTTGTTAAACCACTTGACCTTCCCTTTGTATTGAGCCACAGGTTCTTCCTTCCTTACATCCTGTGAGGTGCGGTGAGCAACGAACTGGGGAATACCTACCGATATGCATTATGACGCGAAAAGCGTGAAAACGATTCGAAATATCATGCGGCGACCGCACAAAAAGAAGCAGGGCCGGCTGTGACTGCCGGCCCTGGTTGGGAAAAATGAATTTAGACGAAACCAATCTCCCGCCCTATTTGCCGCGCTTGCCCGCCGTCTTGCGCGCGTACAAGAGCACGCCGGTCAGCGTCTTGCCATCCAGAATTGCACCCTTTTCTATCATTTTGAGCACCTCGGAGAGCTTGACCAAGCGAAGCTCAATTCGCTCGTCTTCGTCCGGATGGGCGTCGCCGGCAACCAATCCCTCGGCCAAAAAGATCTTCATCGACTCGCCCAGAAAGCCGGGGCTGGCGTAGTACTCGACCAGCAGCTTCCATTTCTTTGCCCGGTAGCCGGTCTCCTCTTCGAGTTCCCGCTGGGCACCCAGAAGGACGTCTTCGCCCGGCTCCAACTTGCCGGCTGGCAGCTCCCATAGGAACCGGCCGGCGGCATGGCGGTACTGCCGCTCAACCACAATCCAGGGATCTCGCTTGTTGGTCGTGTTGTCGATAGCCAGGATGACCACGCTACCGTTGTGACGGACGATGTCGCGCGCAGCCTCCTTACCGCCCGGCTCGATCAAATGGTCGCGGACCACACGGAAGAGCGGCCCCTCGAAGACCGTCTCGGAACTGAGAAGTTCAGCCGTTTCCTCCACTGCGGGCTTGAGCGCCTTGAGGGCCTTCTTCGTCTTGGGTTTCAGAGCTTTAGGGGCCTTGAGGGCTTTCTTCATCTTGGGCTTCAGGGATTTTGCCGCCTTGATCGCCTTCTTCACCTTGGGCTTTGCGGCTTTCTTCACCTTGGGCTTGACGGCCTTTGCTTTCTTGGGCGCAGCGGACTTCACAGCTTTTTTCTTCTTAGGCATCTCTTGTCTCTCCTCGGAGCGTAATCGGAACGCAACTCGACAACTTGGGCAACCAGATAAAGAATATACGCACAGCCTGGCTCGAATGCCACAACCGAGTCATACTCGTGCATCGATTGGGCCCGGCGTGGCATCCTTAAAAGAAGCTGAATCCCATTTTTTGGCGTGTGCATTGGGTTCGCCCTGAGATTCCCTATGACCAAGAGAATGCTTTGTTGACCGCAGACTGTTATCCCATCACCGTCGTGCCGGGACTACATCGGCTGTTTCTGGACTACTGCTCGGGCGCGGCAGCGGCGCAGCGGTTCCTCGCCTCTGTCCCTTCGGACCAGAGTTGGCAGGAGCGTAAGCATCTTTCCCCGCAGCGGCCCGCGCACTGGCCGGAGTTGCTCCGCCTGCTGGCCGAGCAGAATGCTTCGTCTTCCCCGGCTGCCGCAGCAGCCCTCGACGCTTTGCGAAACGGCGCGGGAGTGGTGGTAACCGGCCAGCAGGTGGGTCTGTTTGGCGGGCCGCAGTTCACACCACTCAAGGCGGCTACCGCGTTGACCCGCGCTCGCCAGGCTACGGCCGCGGGCCGGCCTCACGCCACCATCTTCTGGCTGGCCACAGAAGACCACGACTTTGCCGAAATTAACCACGTTGTCTTTCCCGCGCGCCGCGAGCTGCGCACTCTAAGGTATTCATCAGCGCCCGTGGCGCCGCGGCCGGTGGGCGGCATTGTTCTGGACAACTCGATCACCCCGCTGCTCGACGAGGCCCGGGAGCTGCTCGGCGACTCCGACGCTATGGATGCGCTGACCGCAGCCTACAAACCGGGCCGCACTTTTGCCCAAGCCTTTGCAGAGTTTTATTCCAAGGTTTTTGCCGCGCAGGGACTGCTGATGCTGGACGCAAGCGGCCGCGAATTCCATCGCATGGGCGCACCCGTACTGCGCGCGGCCATCGAGCGCGCCGATGAATTGCACCTGGCGCTGCTCGAACGCAATCGGGAACTGGAAGCCGCCGGCTATCATGCGCAGGTTGCCGTCATGCCGCAGTCCAGCCTGCTCTTCCTCATCGACGAGCAAACCGGCGCGCGCCTGGCATTGAAACGGACAGCTCCCAGCGCCCAGGAACCCAACGGGCTGTGGCACGCTGGCAACCGGAGCCTTTCCACAGCGGAGTTGCTCGGCACTCTCGACGCCGAGCCGGAGCGCATCTCGCCCTCGGCTCTACTCCGGCCCGTCTTTCAGGATTTCCTGCTCTCGACTTCGGCAATCGTCGGCGGACCGGCAGAGATTGCATATTTTGCCCAATCCGCTGTGCTCTATGAGCACATTCTGCACCGGGTCACTCCGGCGCTGCCGCGTTTTTCCGCCACGCTGGTCGAGCCGGCCATTGGAAAACTATTGCGCCAGCATAAGTTAACGCTGGAGCGGGTTTTGGCTGAAACCGGGATGTCGCTAGCGCAGTCTCTGGCTACTCAGGTCATCCCCGATGAGGAAAAGCGGGAGCTTGCGGCGGCGGGTAGGGCGCTTGACGCTGAGTTGACGACGCTCATCGGCTGGATGCGATCGCTGGATGCGGGCCTTGGCCGATCGGCTGAAACCGCGGCCAGCAAGATGCGCTACCAGATGAGCCGATTGCGGCGCCTGGCGACCAACTTTCAGTTGCAGCGTGAGGCCCAGCTCAGCCGCCACGCCGAGGCTATCAGCATGGCGCTCTATCCCGGCGGCGTATTGCAGGACCGGGTGCACGGCGCGGCTTATTATTTTGCCCGCTACGGTTTTGGACTGGCGGAAGAGCTGACCGTGCAAGCCGCAAACTCCTGCCCTGGGCACACGGTTCTGTGGCTGTGAAGGGGAACAGGGATCAGGAGTGAGAAGCAGGGCTATTACCCATGCTGCGGAGAGAGTGGAAAGTTATCCCTGTAAGAATCTGTCCACAAATCGAGCGTCTCAGAGTTTTTTGCGGATTGCAGAGAATTTCCCCGCTTGGATGCACACTAATGAGTGGCGGAGCTATGAGCCACACGAGAGCAAGTGCTTGGGCCGCCCCGTAACTCCTTTTGTTGGAAGATTTTGCGCGTAAGTCATTTGCTGAGAGGATTTTGCAACGTACACCATGGCCTAACTCTAAGCAGCAAAGGATTTTACGCCCAAAATAGGGGTGGGGGTATCCGGCATCCGTACGCCCCTGTTTGCCTCTCGTTCAGCACGGCGGAAGACACACCTTTGCAGAATCGCTAGTTGATGGACAGACTTTAAGAAGTACATCCTGTAAGAAATGGCTGCGGCAACGTAGTGCTAGACTGATCTGATCGTTCTGGAGGTTCTTTGCGCATGAAAGCAGCTTCCCGGTTTAGCGTAGTTCTACTGGTTATCCTGGCCTCGTTCTTCCTCTTTCCTACCGCGCCGGCACAGGAGATTCATAACTCCACACAGCCGCCAGCGACGGGCGCAGAGCAGCATAAAGACAAAGATGCCGACAAGGAAGCAACGCCTCTTCCACCGGAAAAGCCCGTGGCCACTCACCACGAACTGGCGCTGGGCGGCAAGACGCTGAAGTACACGGCAACGGCCGGAACGCTGATCATCCGCGACGAGGACGACAAGCCCTACGGCAGCATCTTCTACGTGGCCTATACGCTGGACGGCGTCGACGCCCAGAAGCGGCCGGTCAGCTTCCTCTATAACGGCGGGCCCGGTTCAGCCTCGCTGTGGCTGCACATGGGATCGTTCTCGCCGGTGCGCATCGTTACCGACAGCCCCAACCCGACCACTGGACCGCCCTTCAAGCTGGTCCCCAACGAGTATTCGCTGCTAGACAAGAGCGACCTGGTCTTCATCGACGCCCCACTCACCGGCTACTCGCGCGCCGTGGGCAAGGCGACAGCCAAGGACTTTACCGGCGTAGATCAGGACCTTCGCGCCTTCGATCGCTTCATCCAGCGATATCTGAACGTGAACCAACGCTGGAATTCGCCGAAATTTCTTATCGGCGAATCCTACGGAACCACGCGCTCGGCTGCCCTGGCCGACATGCTGTCCAACGACGGCGTGCAACTGAACGGGGTGGTGCTGATCTCCTCGATTCTGAATTACGGCGTTCGCGCCGGTGGCTACGACACGGTTTACATTTCGAACCTGCCCAGTTACGCGGCGGCGGCCTGGTACTTCAACAAGATTCCCAACAAACCCGCGGATCTGGCGGCTTGGGTGGAGCAGGCACGCGTCTTTGCCTCCGGACCCTACGCACAGGCGCTATTTGCCGGCCACAACCTGCCCGCAGCGCAACTAGACGCTGTGGCCAAGGAGGTGAGCCGGTTGACGGGCTTGAGCGTGGACTACGTGAAGGAGGCCAACCTGCGCATTTCACCCACGCGCTTCCGCAAGGAAGTGCTGCGTGACGACCGCCGGACCCTGGGCCGCTACGATATGCGCTTCGAGGGCGTGGACGTGGACGCGGCTGGCGAGGCGCCCAGCTACGACGCATCCGACACGGGCATCATGGGCGCTTTTATCGCCGCCCTACACGATTATCTTGAGCGGGAGCTGAAGTACGAGTCGACAGACGCCTACCGGCCCAGCGCCAACTCCATCGGCCAGTGGGACTGGAAGCACAAACCCACGAGCGGCGGACCCGGCATGGGTCCCGGCAGCGAGCAGGCGCAGCCCTGGGTGGCCGCTGACCTGGCCAGCGCCATGCGCAAGAACCCTCACCTGAAAGTCTTCTCGGCCAACGGCTATTTCGACCTGGCCACGCCGTTTTTTGCCACCGAGTACGACTTGGCGCACATGGGCCTGGACCCGGCGCTACGCGGCAATGTGCAGTTTGGCTACTACCCGTCGGGACACATGATCTATCTCAACATCGATGCCCTGCACCAGTTGAAAGACGATCTGGCGGCCTTCATCGCCAAGGCCGAGAACTGAGAAATTCCATGCTCGGAGGGCGGGTTTCCCCGCGGCCTATATAATCGCCGCAAAGAATAGTGAGGTTGCCGATGAGAGCATTTTTTGCGATGTTGGCTGTGACTTTGCTGGTGTGCGGACCGGTGCAGGCGCAAAAAGAACCCTGCGCAATGGCCGGCAACAACAATGATTTTTTGGGCATCCAGACCATTCGCCTGTGGCCGGGCGACGCTCCCGAGGCCAAGGGCAAAGCCTGCGAAGACACGCCAACGCTGACCGTCTTCGAGCCGGCGAAAGGCCAGGAAAACGGCTCCGCTGTGGTGATTCTTCCGGGCGGTGCCTATCTTCATCTGGCGGGCAACCATGAGGGCCGTCAGGTAGCCGACTGGTTTACGACGCGCGGTTTCCGCGCCTTCGTCCTGAGTTATCGGCTCGCCTCGCACGGCTACCTGGTCCCCGTTCCGCTGCTCGACGCGCGGCGCGCGGTGCAACTGGTGAGGGCGCGGGCCAGGGACTACCAGATCGACCCCAACCACATTGTTATCATTGGCTTCTCGGCCGGCGGCCACCTGGCAGCTCTGTCCGCTACCAAGTTCGTTCCTGGCAACCCGGAGGCCGAAGATCCCATCGAGCGCGTCTCCAGCCGCCCAGACTATCTGGTTCTCGGCTACCCGTGGATCGGCGCCCTCTCTGCTTCCGATCCCCGCTATCTGAACGCCTGTAAAAAGGAAAACGCGATGGACCGCTGCGAGGCGTTGCGAACAGGGTACTCTCCAGAGTTGCTGGTCACCAAGGAGACGCCACCCACATTTATCTATCACACCTTCAACGATCAGGCGGTTCCCGTGGAACAGGGGCTGCGTTTTTACGAGGCGCTGGTCAAGGCCGGCGTTCCCTCCGAGATCCACATCTTCCCGAACGGGCCCCACGGCGTTGGCTTGGGCAAGGGTGACGCGACTCTGGATCAGTGGCCCAACCTACTGGAGAACTGGCTGCGCACCCAGGGCCTGCTTTCGCAGGACAAACCGGCTGCGAAACCGTAGCGGAGACAGTCGGTTGTAGAAGAAAAATAGCCTAAATAACATAGAAGCGGGCTACCAGCTCCGGGAGTGGAAGGACTTCCCGAAGCTGGCCGCCCGCTGGACCCTGGACCGGGTCTAGGTGGTAATCTCAGTCTAGGCTTGTTTCAGGTGAAATCAAGTTCTTTTTTTGAACAGTAGTTCCCAATAGTGACCGCTATCACGGGACTCCTGAAATTGGGGTTCTACGCGTTGACTTGACGGTTCCACTCCTGATACAAAAAAGTGTTCACCTACGCGCGATAGACCATTTTGACCGCCTGAACAATCTAGACGAACCGGACAGCATGCAAGAGATCATTCAACAACTCGGGACGCTTCTGCTTGGCGCCGTGCCGACGATTCTGCTCTTCATCGTGCTGGTCCTGGCATACCAGTTTCTGGTGCAGGGACCGCTGACTGCCACGCTGAAAGAGCGCCGCGCCCGCACCGTAGGCGCCCACGAAGACGCACAGAAGGCCATTGCCCAGGCCGAGGCCAGGGCAGCCGAGTACGCTGACAAGCTGCGCCAGGCCCGCGGCGAAGTTTTCAAGATGCGCGAGGCTCGCGTGAAGCAATGGAATTCCGAGCGCGACGCGGTTCTGGATGTAGCCCGCAAGGCTGCCGGGCTCAAAGTGAGCCAGGCCAAGGCGGACTTGGAAGCCGAGGCCACGCACGCCAAGGCTGATCTCCAGGCCTCCGCCGGGGAGTTGGCCAGCCAGGTGGTACGCGCCGTACTGCCCGTAGCCGCCGGGGGGAGCCGTTGAGAGATTTCATGCCGCAAACGCGTTTTACCAATCGAGTTTTTCCTATTTTGTCGCTGGCCGTGTTGATTGCCGGCATCTCTGCCGCGCCCTTCCGGGTTCACGCCCAGGAATCGGCTCCGGCGGTCAATTCCGCAGCGCCGGCGGCGGCTTCTCCTTCTAGCCAGACGGCCAAGCCCGAGGCGGCCGACTCCGATGAAGCGCAGACCAACGCCTTCCGGCTCGAAGGCCCGCTGGTAAAGGCCACTGCCAAGGCATTCAACCTGAGTCCTGAGACCGCGGCTCGCTCCTTCGAAATCATCAACTTCCTCATCGTGGTGCTGGGCCTTGGCATTCCAATCGCAAAGTGGCTGCCCAAGTTCTTCCGCAAGCGCCGCGAGAAGGTGGGCAGCGATATTGAATCGGCCCGCAAGGTGACCGCGGAGGCCAATGCGAGGCTCAACGCCATCGAAGCCAAGCTCTCCGGCCTGGACGGCGAAATTGCCCAGATTCGCGCACAGGTAGAAGAGGAAAGCCGCCAGGACGAGACGCGCATCAAGTCCACAATCGGGGAAGAAAGCGCTCGCATCGTTGCCGCCGCCGAGCAGGAGATTGGCGCCTCCGCAGCCCAGGCCCGCCGCTCGCTCCGCAACTTTGCCGCCGATCTGGCCATCGGCCAGGCCGCCAAGCAACTGGTTTTAACTCCGGAGACGGATCGAGCACTGATTGCCGAATTTCTCGGCGATGTGGCCGGAGACGGCGAGGCTCGGAAGGCCGCGCATCAGGGAGGGCAGAACTAGATGGCAGCCTTTGTTGCGCGTTACGCCCGCGCTTTTGCCGACGTGGTAACAGCCGAAAAGCTGGACACAGCCGCGCTCGACCAGCAGTTCAATGACTTTCTTGCCACCTGGGATGAGAGCACCGAATTGCGGGATTTCTTTGTGAATCCAGCCGTTGCCGCCACGCAGAAAATTGCGATCCTGGACCAGTTGAACATCAAGCTCGGACTTCGGAAGGAATTGCGCAACCTGCTGGCGGTGCTTATTAAAAATGACCGCATCGGCGAGGTACGCGAGGTGGCCGAGGCTTATCGCACGGAGTTGCAGGCACGGCAAGGTATTCGCCCGGTGGAGATTGTGACGGCACGCGAACTCAGCGACGAGGACCGCACCGGGCTGGTGGCAGGGGTCGGCAAACTGGCTGGCGCGAAGATTCAAGCCAGCTTCAAGATCGACCAATCCATCCTCGGCGGGACAGTGGTGCGCATCGGCTCCACGGTGTATGACGGCTCCGTCCGCGGACGCCTGGAACGATTGAAGGAAGCTCTTGTCGCCGGTTAGACGACAGGGATTAGGAATTAGGGGTCAGGGACTAGAGAATCTAGAGAATACTGACCGCAGGTAGTGAACAGTTTTTAGTAGTTATGAAACGGGAATTGGAACCTAGGGTAGGAAATCAGGGTTGGCAAGATCAAACTAACCCCTAAACCCTGATCCCTAACCCCTAAAAGGACAGAGATGGCTCAGATCAAGGCAGACGAGATTACGCAACTTCTTCGCGAGCAGATCGCGAACTACGACTCGAAGGTCCAGGTCGACGAAGTCGGGACGATCACTTCGCTCGGCGACGGCATTGCCCGACTTCATGGGCTGGACAAAGCGATGGCCGGCGAGTTGCTCAGCTTCCCGCACGGCATTGCCGGACTGGCTCTCAGCCTCGAAGAGGATTCGGTGGGCGCGGTGATTCTGGGCGACTATACCGAACTGAGCGAAGGCGACGAGGTAAAGCGCACCGGAACAATTTTGAGCGTGCCTGTGGGTGAGGGCATGATCGGACGCGTGGTCAACGCGCTAGGCCAACCCATCGACGACAAGGGCCCCATTGCCTCCACAAGTTCGCTGCCCATTGAGCGGCTGGCTCCCGGCATCATCGACCGCCAGCCGGTCCGCGAGCCCATGGCCACAGGCTTGAAGGCTATCGACTCGATGATTCCGATTGGCCGCGGCCAGCGCGAGCTGATTATTGGCGACCGCCAGACGGGCAAGACCGCCGTTCTGCTGGACACCATCATCAACAACGCCAAAAATGATCTGGTCTGCATCTACTGCGCCATCGGCCAGAAGCGTTCGTCGATCGCACAAGTCGTCCAGACGCTCACGGAAGCTGGAGCGATGGGCCACACCATCATCGTGGCGGCCTCGGCCAGTGAGCCTGCGCCACTACTTTACATTGCTCCCTACGCGGCCACCTCCATGGGCGAGTATTTCCGCGACTCGGGCCGGCATGCGTTGGTGATGTACGACGATCTGTCGAAGCACGCCATGGCTTACCGCGAGATTTCGCTGCTGCTGCGCCGTCCACCGGGCCGCGAAGCTTATCCTGGCGATGTCTTCTATCTCCATTCGCGCCTCCTCGAACGCTCGTCGAAGATGAGCAAGGAGAAGGGCGGAGGTTCGCTCACCGCGCTGCCGGTCATCGAGACGCAAGCCGGCGACATCTCGGCCTACATTCCTACCAACGTCATTTCGATCACCGACGGACAGATCTTTTTGGAAACGGACTTGTTCAACTCCGGCATCCGTCCGGCGGTCAACGTGGGCGCGTCGGTATCGCGCGTGGGCTTCTCGGCGGCCATCAAGGCGGTCAAGCAAGTGGGCGCCACGCTCAAACTTGATCTGGCGCAGTACCGCGAACTGGCGGCATTCTCGCAGTTCGGCTCGGATCTTGACCCGCTCACGCAAAAGCAACTCAACCGCGGCCAGCGCCTCACGGAATTGTTGAAGCAGCCGCAGTTCGAGCCGCTTACCTGGCAGCAGCAGACATTCATTCTGTTTGCCGGCACGCAAGGTTACCTGGACGACATACAGTTGACCGATATTCGCGCCTTCGAGGTTGGCCTCTACAAGTACATTGAGAGCGCGCAGACGGCGCTCATCGAGGATCTGACGAAGAAGAAGGCGCTCGACGACGACCTGCGCAGCCGAATGCACGCGGCACTGAAGGAGTACCACGACAATTTCGTGGCGGATTTGGCCGCGGCAAAGGCGTAAGGCAAGCTGGCAGCTAACAGTTGACAGTAAGAACTGCGTGCTAGGAGTTATTAGCTGTCAACTGTGAACCGTTAGTTTTTTACTGTTAGCTGGGAACTGAGAACTGACTATGGCAAATGTACTCGATCTACGGCGGCGCATCCGCAGCGTAAAAAACACGCGGCAGATCACCAAGGCCATGAAGATGGTCTCGGCGGCCAAACTGCGGCGCGCGCAGGAGCGGGCCTTGGCGGCCCGGCCTTACGCCAAAATGATCACCAGCGTCCTCGAATCGCTCACCCGCCGCGTCGATATCTTCGATGAGGCTACCGGCAACCTGCGCCATCCGCTCTTCATCACGCGCCCCGAGAAGCGGGTGCTGCTGATCGTTGTCAGCGGCGACAAGGGATTCGCCGGAGCCTTTAATGCGAACATCCTGAAGACGGCTTTTCAGTTCATCAGCGGAAACCCCGACAAGGAGATCGACGTCGAGGCAGTGGGTCGCAAGGCCCGCGATCTGATGCGCCGCCGCTATCCGGCAGCCGTTTACACCGAGCAGAAAGACGACAGCGGCCAAACCCGGCAGATCAGAGAGCGCAAGGCACCCGTCGAGGTGGCCGGCGACCATCCTGGAATGCTTTTGAAGCTGGAAAACAGCCGCGTTTTGGAGCTGGCTGAGAGCATTATCTCCCGCTACGTGCATGAGGAGATCGACGCCGCTTACATCGTCTACAACGAATTCAAATCAGTGATTTCGCAGCGCCTGGTGGTCGAACGGCTATTGCCTATCATGAAGATCGGCATTCCGCAGATTACCGAGGCCACCGAGCCGACCGAAGCCGAGCGCGAGCGCGCCGCCGAGGCAGCTTTGAGCGCGGGCATCCTGCTGGAACCGGTCGATACAGCCGAGGCCGACGACGAAGCGCGCAAGTTCGGCACCGCTCAGGTGGACTACATCTACGAGCAGCCAGCCGATGAACTCTTTAACGGTCTGCTGCCGCAATACATTTCATCCATGTTGTACCACGCCATGACGGAGTCGGTTGCCGCCGAACACGCGGCCCGCATGACGGCGATGGATTCGGCGACCAACAATGCCTCGGATATGATCGACACGCTCACGCTGCATATGAATCGCGTGCGCCAGGCCGCCATCACCAAGGAAATCATTGAGATTGTCAGCGGCGCCGCCGCTGCTTAGCACTTCGGAAGGCAGAAAAATGGCAGAGAATATCGGCAAGGTAATCAAGGTCTCCGGTCCCGCAGTGGACGTGCAGTTTGAAGAAGCGACGATGCCGCCCATCTATCAGGCGCTGCGCGTCACCAGCGAGGGCTTCACCGTGCCCACGCCCATCAGTGTGATCCTTGAGGTGCAGCAGCACCTGGGCGAGGGTCGCGTGCGTACCGTGGCCATGGAAGCCACCGACGGCATGGTCCGCGGCATGAAGGCCATCGACCTCGGCGGCCCGATCAGCGTGCCGGTGGGCAAGGAAACACTGGGACGCGTGATCAACGTGATCGGCAGCCCGGTGGACAATCTTGGCCCCATCGGCGAAAAGATGCGTATGCCGATTCACCGCCCTGCTCCTCTGTTCGACGAGCAGTCAACCCACGAGGAGATGTTCGAGACCGGCATCAAGGTCATCGACCTGATCCAACCCTTCCTCAAGGGCGGCAAGATCGGCCTCTTCGGCGGCGCCGGCGTGGGCAAGACGGTTGTCATCATGGAGCTCATCAACAACGTGGCCAAGAACCACGGCGGCTACTCCGTCTTTGGCGGCGTTGGCGAGCGCACCCGCGAAGGCAACGATCTGTGGCTGGAAATGACCGAGTCCGGCGTCATCAAGCCCGGCGACTTTGCCAACTCGAAATGCGCCCTGGTCTATGGCCAGATGACCGAGCCGCCCGGAGCCCGCCTGCGGGTGGCCCTCAGCGCCCTGACCGTCGCAGAATACTTCCGCGACGTGGAAGGTTCTGACACGCTGCTCTTCATCGACAACATCTTCCGCTTCACGCAGGCCGGTTCCGAGGTTTCGACCTTGTTAGGCCGTATGCCTTCAGCCGTGGGCTACCAGCCTAACCTAGCCACCGAAATGGGCGAGTTGCAGGAGAGAATTACCTCCACCAGCAAGGGGTCTGTAACTTCAGTGCAAGCCGTTTATGTGCCTGCCGACGATTTGACCGATCCGGCTCCGGCCACGACCTTTGCTCACCTGGACGCAACCACCGTTTTGAGCCGCCCGCTCTCTGAACTGGGCATCTATCCGGCAGTTGATCCGCTGGCCTCGACCTCGCGCATTCTGAGTGCGCGCATCGTCGGCCAGGAGCACTACGACGTGGCGCAGGGCGTCAAGCGCATTCTGCAACGCTACAAGGATTTGCAGGACATCATCGCCATTCTGGGCATTGACGAGCTCTCGGAAGAGGACAAGCTCACAGTGGCCCGCGCCCGCAAGGTGCAAAAGTTCCTTTCGCAGCCCTTCCACGTTGCCGAGCAGTTCACCGGCATCCCCGGAGCCTACGTGAAGGTTGCTGACACCGTGCGCAGCTTCAAGGAGATCATCGACGGCAAGTACGACGATATCCCCGAGCAGGCCTTCTACATGAAGGGCGCGATCGAAGAAGTGCTGGAAACCGCCGAGAAGCTCAAGGCGACGGCGTAAGAACAGCGGACAGCTAACAGCGAACAGCAGACAGTTTTCGGCTTTTAACTGTAAGCTGTTCGCTGATCACTGTAGGCTGTCCCGAAGGGACATGATGGCAGACGAAACCAATCAACTCCGCGTACGGCTGGTCACACCGGAGCGCACCCTCTTCGATCACCCGGTGACTGCGGTCGAGCTGCCCGCAAAGAACGGGTACATGGAGGTGCTCTACGGTCATGCGCCGCTAGTGGCCGAACTGGGTGCCGGCGACGTGACCCTGCATGGTGGCCCCGATGGCCCGGAGAGCGTCTCCCGCTACAACGTCAGTTGGGGCTTTGCCGAGGTGCTTGGCGACCGGGTCACGATTCTGGCCTCCGACGCCTTGAAACCCGAAGAGATCGACGTACCCCGCGCCGAGCAGCAACTCGAACGCGGCCACGAGGAGTGGAATAAAGCCGGCAACAGCGAAGACGCCTATGCCGAATCCCTTCGCGTCATCGCCGAAGCAGAAGCCAAAATCGCCTCTGCGGCGGAAAAACAGTAAACCTTCTTTACAGATTATTGCTTCAACCGGAACGGCCCGGCTCACAGCGAGCAGGGCCGTTCTTCCTTTCAGGATTGCTAGAATCTTTCACTGCTTCAGAATCCAGCTTGCAATCTTGTCCAGAGCTACAGGCGAGATGGTCTCTTCGATTTCTGCGTACTCGTTGGGAGCGCCGGTCTTGGCTGTCTGGAAGAGATGGTTCAGGCCAGGCAGTTCGTCTATCTCAAAGTGCTTGTTGCTGGCCTCCTCCAGCGCCTTACGAATGGCGGGCAAGTTCTGCGCGGGCGGCACTTGCAGGTCCTTTTCGCCGTTGAGAACCAGCACCGGGCAGGCGACCTTGCGCAGCGCCGTCGCGGGATCGTAGGCGAGAAAGTCGCGGAACCACGGCGTCGTAACGGCCTTGATTGACGCGCGGATCTGAGCCTCTGGCATACCAGCGGCCACAAACTTCTCGCGCAGTTGCTTGTCGAGCGTCGCGATGTCCTTTTCCTTTTCCACCAGCGCGAGCACTTCCCTCTCCGAGGCCGCATCTTTGTCGGCTTTTTCCTTGCTACCCCCGCCGGCTTCCTCGATCAGGCGTAATTGTTCCACGATGATCTGATCTCCTGGAACGCCGGAGCCGGCCATCAGCACAATAAATGCGACGTCTGGGCCGGCGACCGCTGCCATGGGCGCAATGATGCCGCCCTCGCTGTGCCCGATGAGGCCGATTTTGCGCGAATCGACTTCGGAGCGCGTCTTGAGATACGCCACGCCCGCTTCGGCGTCGGTGGCAAAGTCGGTCATGGTCGCGTTCGCGTAATCTCCTGTCGATTTGCCCACTCCGCGCTTGTCTGCCCGCAGTACTACGATTCCCTTGCGAGTGAGGTAGTCGGAGAGAACCAGAAACGGCTTGTGGCCCATGAGACTCTCGTCGCGATCATGCGGTCCCGACCCAACGATCAGCAGTACGGCGGGAAACGGCCCTTTGCCGCGAGGAACGGTCAGCGTGGCCGCGAGCGTGATCCCTGCGGCCTTGTTGGCGTAAGTCACTTCCTCTTCGCGATACGGATACGGCTTGACCGGGTTCTGCGGGCGGCGCAGTTCTAGGGAGGCTTGATCCTTTACTCGCTTGACAACGAGCAGCAAGGGATTGCCCATTTGCGTAAATGTGCCATCGACGGAGTTCATGTCTGCGGCGATCTTGCCCTCAAACGTCGCGCCGATTCCGTTGATGACGATAATGAGCGAGTTGTCGCTGCGCCTGACGGATGTCGCGGGAATCCAAACCGAACTCTGGTCTGGGCTTTGCATCGATGCGGTCAGGCCGTCCTGGGTATTTACTATTTTGAAGACGATGCGCAACTTGAGCACGCCAGCGTCCAGCGAACCCAGCCATGTCCCATCAATGTCCGAGGGCGCTGCGGGCTGGGCAGCAGCCACCACGGCTTGCACAGGGACGCGCTTGAAATCGAGCGCAAGGGGCTGCCCCTGCGACCAGGTGCCGTCGATCTCCGTTGCATCCTTGTTGACCGTGCCTTCATAGCTGCCATGCACTGCATCGATGGTGAGGCTGAGCCTGGAATTCTTGAGCGAGATCGCGGTCACTGGGATGCCGTTAGCTCCCTGGTCAACGCTGTCCAGCGAGGCTGTGAGGCCACCGTCCTTCTCCTCGACGATGTGCAGAACAAGGCGAAGCTGCGCGCTGCCGGCACTTAGTGTTCCCTGCCAATCCCCGGCGATCTGCGCCTGCGCACGGCAGAGCGACGAGAGAACAAGCGCGATCAGTGCAAGAGTTTGAACGATCCGGTTTTTCATTGTTCTCCTATAAAGTGAGTTCCCCTGCCCCCCTCAGAGTACGCCCGCAGACACGAAAAACTTAGCAATTTTCCTTGCCCACTGTGCAATCTGCTTGCAAACGCATACAATTTTGCAAGAAAGAATATGGCCAAGACGAAGGAACAAATTTTCGAGGTAGCCTGCCCGGATTGCGGAGCGATGTTGAAGGTGGATGCCGCCACAGGGCTGGTGGTGAGCCATACCCCCGCGCCGCGCAAGCGGATGTTCGAGGATCTGGAGACGGCGGCCCAGGCCATGCGCGAACACGATGAGCGCAAGGAATCGCTCTTCCGCCAGTCGGTCGAAGCGGAGAAGAACAAGGAAGACCTCTTCGAGAAGAAGTTTGCCGAAGCCCTGCGCAAGGCCAAGGATGCTCCCGATGGCAAGCCGCTACGCGAATTCGACCTGGATTGAAGCACGCACCGCCGCGGGCAAGCGAGGGTTCGCATGGCCGGTTTCCACTCTGATGCGCACGACCGGCGATTCAGATTGATACTTGATACACTGCTCGTGTAACTGCGGTAACCGCGGCCCGGGCCGGAAGGAGTGAAGATGGTGGTTGACCCGCTTTCCAAGTCAGCGAACGATCCTGCAAAGACACCGGACACGCCGGAATCCGAAACCATGGACTGGGTCGGATTTGCGGCCGGAGGAACCCTGGTAACAGCCGGTTTGTTGCTACTCGCGGGCGAGCGCCGCGCCGGGATGGTAGCCGCCGCTTCGGGCACGGCCCTGGCCCTGCTTGACCAGCAAGAGACGCTGATCTCTTGGTGGAATGTGCTTCCCGAATATATCGACCAACTACAGCGGATGCTCGATCAGGTACAGAATACGATCAATGACGTAGAGGTCAAACGCGAGGCTCTGCGACGGGTTCTGGCCCGGTAAGGCCGGGCATATGCGTGGAGCCGGGCCTGGATTCGGTTCTCAGTTCTTCCGCTCGACCAGGTAGCGGGCGAGGGCTTTCAGACCATCGGCGCGGCTGCCATAGGGCGCGAGGGCAGCGAAGGCTTCCTCAATCAGCCGGGCAGCGTCTCGCTGGCTCTGTTCGATGCCGTAAACGGACGGCCAGGTAGCTTTTTCCGTGGCCTGATCCTTGCCCGCGGTCTTGCCCAGTTGGGCCGAATCCACGGTCATGTCCAGCACGTCATCCACAATTTGAAAAGCAAGTCCGGCTTTGCGTCCGAAGAGGTCCAGCCGGGCCACGTCTTCAGCAGTTGCACCGCCGTAAACGCCCCCAGCCACAACACTTACACGGATCAGCGCGCCCGTCTTGGCGCGGTGAATGGCGTTCACCAACTCCGGCGTGGGCTTCAGGTGTTCACTCTCAATGTCCAGCACCTGGCCGCCGATCATGCCCTCGACCGTGCCAACGGCATTGGCGATGAGGCCGATAATCTGCACGGTAGCTGCGGGTGGGCAGTCCAGTCCGGCCAGCACTTCAAAGGCGCGGGTCTGGAGCGCGTCGCCGGCCAGGATGGCGATGGCCTCGCCAAAGGCAACGTGGCAGGTGGGCTTTCCGCGGCGCAGGTCGTCATTGTCCAGAGCTGGCAAGTCATCGTGGATGAGCGAGTAGGTGTGCAGCATTTCCAGAGCCGCGCCCAGCCGCTCAATTCCCTTGGGCAAGGCACCGGCAATCGTCACAGCAGCCTGCATGGCCAGCACCGGGCGCAGCCGTTTGCCCCCGGCAAAGACGGAGTGGCGCATGGCGCCATGAATCGAGGCAGGCACGGTTGTAACGCTGGGAAGCAACTCTTCCAACGCCCGGTTGGTTCGCGCCGCGCCCTCTTTTAGAAGCGATTTCACGTCAACGGTCATCGCTTTCATGATAACCGAGGTTGGCCCAGCTTTCTCTCGAATAACCAAAGCCCTGTGAGCGCCAGCACTGCCAGGACGCTCAACCAGCGTCCGGCAAGTGCGTCGGGAGTGGTGGTCCAGTCGACGGTGAGAGCGATTGTTCCCGGCCAAACGGGCACAACGATCAGGCCATCGTCACGATGCGGCAGGACAGCGACGGGGTAGCCGTTGACCGCGATGCGCCAGGCCGGGTAGCTACGCAGGCGCAGGATCAGGAAACGAGGATGGGGAACGAGGGCACCGAGGTATTTGGCCGCGAGCTGATTCGGCATACCAGTGTAACCGATTGCCGTGACGAGGCGCTTATGTTCCGGCTGATCGGATTGCCAACGCAAGACTTCTTCGCAACTTCCCTGCCCTACATTCCAGACAAGTACGGTTTCGTCCGCCTCTGGATCGTTGGAAGACGCACCCAGCACAGTTGTGGGGTTGCTGGCCAGGCAGGCGTCCGGCAGGCTGGTTGCGACCAGCGAATTGTCAGCGTCGGGAGGCGCGAACTCGTCATAGCCCTCGACGCCAACGCCCGAGCGAAGCGTGGTCAACATACCGGAGACGGCGTCTTCGTCGTAGCAAACCTGGAAGAAGGAATGCGCGGTGAAGACCGTTGCGCTGAGAAAAAAACCGGCGCAGACCACCGCAACAGCTACGCGCCACCAGCGTCGAGCAGAGTCGCGGGGCCAGACGGCTGTGGCAAAGAAAATGGCCATTGGCGCTTCCAAGGCAACCAGCCAGCGCCAGGGAAACTGCAAAAAACGCAGCCTTGGCAACAGATTCCACACCGGCAGCGAGATGGGAAGTTGGAGGAAGAGAATTGCCAAAGGAATCAAGGCAAGTGGAATCCACCAGTGAAGGGGACGGGACTGATCCTTCGGGACCAATCGTGTGCGAATCCAACAGACCAGTAATCCTGCCAGCGCCAGGGCAATCATCGAGAGGGTAATGATGGAGACTTTATGCAATTCGATGTCATGATCCGCCAGCGCCGGATTGGCATGGCTCGCGAAGAGCAAACTGTTCTCGATCAGCAAGCCTGGATCGCTGGTGGCTTGACGAATATCAACCCAGCTCTGCTCCCACACTGCGGGCACTAGATACAGGCCAGCTAGAGCGATTCCCACAACTGCGGCAATCCCCGCCCGCAGCATCGGCGCCCAGGAACGAGTCAGTAGTGCAGCGGCCACGGCAACCGCGGCCAGCAGATAGCAGCCCATCACCCCTACGGGAAGATTAGAAAGCCAGCAACCAGCCACTACCAGCGCCAGCGGCGCAGCGGAGCCGTCAAAGACCCGGCTGGCCCATGACCGGGAGGGGCCTTGATCATGGAGAGCAAAAAGCAGCAGCAACGGAATCCAGAAACCGCCCGTCAACTCGCCAAAGGCCGTGCGCTCGTAGGCGGTGAAGAGCGCATAGCCTGAAAACAGCGCCGTGCAACCAGCCAAAGTGGCTGCGCCATCCGGGAGTGCTTCGCGGGCAAGCAGACGTGTGGCCAGGCCTGTGGCGGCCAGCAGCAGGAATGTCAGCGCCACCGGAACGAACTGCCAGGGCAACACCGAACCCAGAGCCGCACCCAGCATCCAGGTCAGCGGCGGATAAAAGATGAAGCGCGGTTCGCCAGCGCCGAAGTTGGCGCTCGCAGCCCAATGCGGATACAGAATCCCGTGCTGCCAACTGTTCAGGCAATCGAGCCAGGAGACCAGATGGAAGTCAAAATCGTGCCCGCAGGAGGTGCCACGCACCAATTGCGGTGTAATGGCTACAGCCGCGGCCAGCAAAATAACGGCGGGACCGGCGAAGCGGCTCCAGATCTGTGTTTTCCCAGGTCTCAAAAGCGAAACCTGGGGCACCCGGTCTTTTTGAGAATAGGGCAGCTTCATGGCAGCAGCCGCAGGGTGTGGCGAGTTTGGGCGGCGACGGCTGCTGGGCTGAAAGGCAACGCAAACGTCGTTCCGCCGTACCAGTCGTTCCATTGGTCGCGGAAGTACGGGCTGAGGGGATTGCCGCTCTCTCCCAGCACAATGTTCTCCGTCGAGCCGTCGATATTGCTCCAATCCATGGTGAAGCGCTGCGAGGGGCCGAAGGCGCGGTTCACCTGCTTCACGGTGGTGGTGTCGCCGCTTTGCGGCTGCTCGCCGGTTCCGGCTACGCGGCCCACCAGCGGCAAAAACTCAGCCAGCGGGTGCTCGATATCAACCACGTGCCAGCTTCCATAGTTCCACTCGGCCACGTCCGCCGGAGCTTTGCCCGCCTCCATGCCCTTGCGGACAGCGTCGGTCAGCAAGGCGTCCCAGTTTTTGTAGGTTCGCGGAAGCCAGTCGGCGGAGGCGTGCATGATGATCTCTTCCTCGGCAAAGTTCTTCTCCGCCCAGCGGTACTCCTCGGCCTCCTTGCCCAGTTTTGGTTCAAGAATCAGCGGCCAGAGAGCGCTGCGGGCCTGGGTCACCAGCGAGGCTGCTGCCGAATCGGTGGTCAGACGGCCATCCCAGGAGCGCATCAGGTCGGCGGCTTTGTGAAGACGCGCATCCGCGTCGGGGGTGTGATCGATGGCGTAGGCGAAACGATGGCCTAGCTCTTGATCCACCTCGCTGTAGACGTCGGTCTGCATGGCGAGCAAGTCGGCGGGGGTAAGGTGGTCGCGGCCATCGAGAGATTTGTAAATGCGTTCGATGCGGTAGGGATCGACCCATTCGAGCGACAAAGGATAAGGCGACTTGGCGGTGGTGACGCGGGAGTTGGCCGTTGCCAGAAAGCCGGAGAGCGGATCGACGGAGTTGGGCATTGTTTCAAAAGGAATGTAGCCCTGCCATTCATGCGCAGTGTCCTGAATGGGGACGCCGACGAGGCCCATCGGCCGCAGCGGAACTTGGCCGATGGCATGGTAGACGGTGTGCCCCTGATCGTCGGAGTAGACCAGACTTTGCGTCGGCCAGGACCAGGTGGCAAGCACAGCCGAAAACTCCGCCCAGTTGGAGGCAACGTTCAACTGATAGATCGGCATCGTGTTCAGCGTTGGATCGTACAGAGTCCATTTAAGGGCGATAGGCCGAGTTTCTTTGGTGAAGATCGGATTCAACAGCGGTCCGTGCGCGGTCGATTGCACGTCGAGCGTCACATCTTTGCCGCCGCGGACCTTGATGATCTCGTGGTCCACCTGGAGCGGCTTCCAGACGGTGTCGTTGTCCTGGTAGTTGCCCTTGCCGTCCAGCTTCTCGATGTAGAGGTCCTGCACGTCGGCATAGAGCGCAGTAAAGCCCCAGGCAAGGTGCTCATTGTGGCCGGCAATCACAAAGGGCATTCCCGGCAGTGTGACCCCGGCAGTGTGGTAGCCCGGCGCCTTGAGGTCGGCCATATACCAGATGTTCGGCTCGGTCAGCCCCAAGTGCATATCGTTGGAAAGCAGCGGCTTGCCGCTGGCTGTGTGGCGCCCGGCGATGACCCAGTTGTTCGAGCCGGGTGTGCAGCCGGCGCAGGTGGGCAGGCCGAGAAGTTTGCGAAGGGCTGTTGGGTCTTCATGAGCGGATTGAGATTCGTGGTCTCCCACCCTTGCGCCAGAAAGAAGGCGCAAGGATGGGGCACCCGACATCTGTGGAACCTGCGGAGTGGTAGATGGGGCTGCGGCGCTGGCCTGGTTGCTGTCGTCCTCGTCGCCGTCCTCCGTGGTTCGGGGCGACTCGGGATGCGGCTGGCTCAGATCCAGCAAAATGCCGGTGGGCGGATGGTCGCGCCACGAGCCGACCGGATATAGATCAGCCTCCAGCTTGGGGTTGTGCAGCCGGGCAGAGACAACTTCCCGCGCGAGCTTCGCCTCCCAGTGCGTATCCAGCATCTGCACGATCGTCAGACCGATGCTCACCGAGTCCACACCGCTCCACGGCTGGGGGCGATAGCGGAGCAGCTTGAACTCCGGCGGCAGCGTCTCCCGATGCTGGGCGATGAACTGGTTCACGCCGCGCGCATAATCATCCAGGCGGGCACGGTCCGCGGCGGGCAGGTTCGCATAGATGCGCCGGGCCGTATTCCGAATTTGCAGCACACGTTGCGCCCGATCATGTTTGACCATCGAGCGCCCCATGATCTCCGCCAGTTCTCCGTTGGCGTTGCGGCGGAAGGCGTCCATCTGCCACAGCCGATCCTGCGCGGTCACATAGCCCTGGGCCATGAAGAGATCGTCTTGGCTGGAAGCCTCGATGTGAGGCACTCCGTGGGCATCGCGCCGAACCATGACCGGGGTAGAAAGCCCGGTCAGATGCACATCTCCATCCAGCACCGGCAGCGCGGCCCTGGCCACCGAGCGCAGCCACAGTACACCCGCTCCCGAGGCCACCAGCGCCAACGCCAGCAGCCCTCCCGCCGACCAAAGTACAATTCGCGGCCAGCGGCGTTTACGGCTGTGCGCAGGAGGTACAACGACAGGTACGGGCGTTTGATTTCCAGTTTCAGTGTCAGACATAGGTTCCCCACAGGATAACGCCATCCCAACCGTCCCGCGCGAAAACCTGCACTGATCTACCCATTACAAGCCAATCTGGTCGAGTGAATCATTTAATATCCACACTGACCACCGAGGTCACCGTGAGGTCATCATGCAACTTCTGATTCTAGGCAAAGGAAAAACCGGCAGCCTCGCTGCCGAGGTGGCCCGTGAGCGCGGCCACGCCGTGCACGCGCTCGACCAGAGCGAAAACCAGCACGCTTCCGCCCTCACCGCTGCAAATCTCGCTGGCGTTGATGCGGTCATCGACTTCACCGCCCCTGAAGCCGCTCTGGAAAATATGCGCGCCGTGCTGGCTTTTGGCGGACGCATCGTCGTCGGCACTACCGGCTGGTACGCACACCTGGAGGAGATGAAGCTACTGGCACAAGAGCGCGGCGCGTTCCTCTACGGAACCAACTTCTCCATGGGCGTGCAGAAGCTTTTCCGCCTCACCGCCGACCTGGCAAAACTGGAAGGCTACAACTTCACGATCAGTGAAACCCACCATATCTCCAAGCTCGACGCCCCCTCCGGCACCGCCGTCACCCTCCGCGAGATCATCCAGGCGGTTCATCCAGGCATTGAAATCCCCATTGCCTCCCACCGCGTAGGCGACGCGAAAGGCGAGCACATCGTCACCGCATCTAGCGAGGTTGATACTCTTGAAATCCGTCACGACGCCCACAGCCGGCGTGGCTTCGCCCTTGGCGCTGTCCGCGCCGCCGAATGGCTCGCCCAAAAATCAGGCGCATGGGATTTCCGCGAAATCTTCGACCAGTTGTAAATCAGGAGTATTTCAGTTGTTCAAATCCACAGAAACCCACGCCTCAGAATCTTGAAGCGTGGGTTTCGTGCGTGCGTGTCATTGCGGGGCCGGCAGATTCGCAGCAAGCTCGCCGGCCGGAACCGCGACCAGTGCTTCTACCGCAGCGGGCAGTGCAGTGGGCAGCGGGCTTACGAGAGCCAGCTTAAGCACCTCGTCCATCTGATCCACAAAGTGGAGTTTCATGGAGTTCTTGATGTTGTCAGGCAGTTCGGCGATGTCCTTCTCGTTGGCGCGGGGCAGGATCACTTCAAAGATGCCGGCGCGCAACGCAGCCAACAGCTTTTCCTTCAATCCGCCGATGGCCAGCACCTTGCCGCGCAGGGTGATTTCGCCGGTCATGGCAATATCGCGCCGCACGGGAATTTTAGCCAGCGCGCTTGCCAGCGCCGTAGCCATTGTGATGCCAGCCGAGGGACCATCTTTGGGGATGGCTCCTTCGGGTACGTGCAGGTGCACGTCCACGGTGCGATAGAACTCGCGGCTCAACCCCAGCGCCTGCGCGCGCCCGCGGACGTAACTCAACGCAGCCTGCGCCGACTCCTGCATCACGTCGCCAAGCTGGCCGGTGATGATGAGCTTGCCCTTGCCGTCCAGCACCTGCACTTCGGTGGTCAGAATGCAGCCGCCCACCTCGGTCCAGGCCAGGCCGGTGACCAACCCCACCTCACTTTTTTCGTGCATCTCGGAATCGTGGAACCTGGCCACGCCCAGGAATTCGTTGATATTGGCGGCAGTGATCTCTTCCTTGTGCTTCCGGCCGCCCTTGACCACGCGGCGCGCGACCTTGCGGCAGACGTTTCCGATCTCGCGCTCCAGATTTCTGACGCCTGCCTCGCGCGTGTAGCCGCGGATGATCTCGACAATCGCATCATCCTTGAAGATGAGATTTTTCTCGCTTAACCCGGTCTGCTCACGCTGCTTCTTCACCAGATACTGGCGGGCGATCTCCAGCTTTTCCTGCTCTGTGTACCCTTGCAGGTGCAGAACCTCCATGCGGTCTTGCAAAGCCGGCGGAACGGTGTGCATCACGTTGGCCGTGGCTACAAAAAGCACTTGGGAAAGATCATAGTCCACGTCCAGATAGTGATCTTGAAAGGTGGAGTTCTGCTCCGGATCCAGCACTTCCAGCAGCGCCGAAGCCGGGTCGCCGCGGAAGTCCGAGGCCATCTTGTCCACTTCATCGAGCAGAAAAACGGGATTCTTGGTGCCAGCCCGCTTCATGTGCTGGATGATCTGCCCTGGCAGCGCGCCGATGTAAGTCCGGCGATGGCCGCGAATCTCCGCCTCGTCACGTATGCCGCCCAGGGAGAGCCGCACGAATTTGCGGCCGGTGGCTTTCGCAATCGACATACCCAGCGAAGTCTTGCCCACGCCCGGAGGTCCGGCAAAGCAGAGAATCGATCCTTTTGGATTCTTAACAAGTTGGCGGACGGCCAAAAACTCCAGAATGCGCTCTTTCACTTTTTCCAGGCCGTAATGGTCCGTATTGAGTACCTTTTCGGCGTAGTCGATGGAACGTGTTTCCTTGGAGCGCTTCTTCCACGGCACGGCCAACAGCCAATCAATGTAGTTGCGGCTGACGGTGGATTCGGCTGACATAGGCGGCATCGCCTCGAGCTTCTTGAGTTCCTGAATGGCCTTGTCGAGCACGTCCTTGGGCATTCCGGCAACTTCAATCTTCTTGCGCAGCTCGTCGAACTCGCTCTTTTCGCCGTGGCCCAATTCTTTTTGAATGGCCTTGATCTTCTCGTTAAGGTAGTACTCTTTTTGCGCCCTCTCCATCTGCCGCTTCACCCGCGACTGGATGTTGCGGTCGATGTCGAGCTTTTCAATCTCGATGTCCAGAACGTCGGCGATGCGCGCCAGGCGCGCTGCAGGATCGAAGATGGCCAGCAGATCCTGTTTCTCCTCGACGCCGAGTTGCAGGTTGGCGGCGATGGTGTCACTCAGCTTGGCCGGTTCGTCCATACGCACTGCGGCGATGATGGTCTCGTAGTTGAGCGACTGCTGAAGCTTGACATACTGCTCGAAGAGGCCGGTCACGCGCGTCATGAGCTGCTCGACAGCCGGGGTCATCTCAAACTGGCTCTTGCCCACGCGCACCGTGGCCACAAAAAAGCCGTCGTGATCGTTCACCTCGGTGGACTTGGCGCGTTCCACGCCCTCGACCAGCACCTTGATATTCCCGTCGGGCATCTTGACGCTCTGCACGATGTTGCAAATCGACCCGACCTGGTAAATCTCCTTGGCTTTGGGTTCGTCGACCGTAGCATCATGCTGGGTGGCGAGAAAGATCTTGCGGTCGCCGCCAAGCGCCTCTTCGAGGGCGCGCACGCTGGACTCGCGACCCACCACGAAGGGCGTCATCATATAAGGAAAGATCACCATGTCCCGAATGGGCATCATGGGCAACTTGCGGGACTCGGTCTTTGCGGTCATTGGGACACCTTTAGTATTAGACGCGCTAGGATAGCTTCCGGCGCGGAGCCGACTGAACGGGTCAATTGGATTGTACCGCGGAATGAGAGGGCAATGAGATTCGAGGGGCGCGTACCAAGCCTGAAGATTGCCGCCTGAATCATCCCGCATTCAACAAATCCAAGGTCGAATCAATTGCTGTTCAGGCCAGCAAAAGAGTTGAGCGCCAAAATCAAAAGACAGCTTCAAAAAGATAAAAACAAAAATCGAGCAATCGGTCAGAGGAAGCCGCGCCAGGCTCCCAAAATCCCGTTCTCCGTCAGGATCTCCTGCAACTTGTCCAAGCGCCTCATCACGATAGTAGGACAACGCGCCACCGGTTCCACATATCTCCCTCGACGATCTCTGAACAACTGAATCATTTGGTTCAACTGATTGAGTTGTGGATTTGCGCGGCCCCGCTGCTGGAGCTGTTATTTTTGACGACTCGGGAATCTGAAGCCTGAAAGCGCGATGCGTTTGCGCAAAGTGGTTCCTTTTGTACAGTTTTCCAGCGGCCCGGAAGAACACCCTGTAGAGGAAGCAGTGCGCCGTTTCGAGTTCTTCGAGCCGATTTTCAATGTGCTGAAACCCGTCGCCGGAACCCCAACATGGCGATTCATGCCAGCCAGCGTCCTTCTTCCCAAGAGGTGGCCTATGAACGCCCTGTTGATCTACCCGGAATTCCCCGATACCTTTTGGAGCTTCAAACATGCGCTCAAGTTCCTGGGCAAGCGGGCAGCACAGCCTCCTCTGGGGTTGATGACTGTGGCCGCACTATTGCCAAAGAGCTGGAAAAAGCGGCTGGTGGACACCAACGTCGAGCGGCTGCGCGACCGGGACCTGGCTTGGGCGGATGTGGTGATGCTGGGCGCCATGCACATCCAGCGCGACTCGCTGGCGGCTATCGTCGAGCGGTGCCGCGCGCGCGGTTTGCGGACGGTGGTGGGCGGACCCATTGCCAGCAGCTTGTCTGCGGCCGAACTCAAGACGGACCACGTGGTCATCGGCGAAGCCGAGAGCCTGATTGCCGATCTGGCGCAGGATCTGGAGCAAGGGATAGCCAAGCCCCTTTATCAGGCCGCTGAAAGACCGGAAATGAAGACCAGCCCACTGCCCGACCTGAGCCTCATCAAGATGAATCGATACTCGACCATGGCCGTGCAATACTCGCGCGGCTGCCCTTTCAACTGCGAGTTCTGTGACATCATTGAAATTTACGGTCGGCGGCCGCGCACCAAGGCCGTGGCGCAGGTGTTGGCTGAGTTGGACCAATTGCGCGCGGCCGGCTGGCGCGAAGCGGTGTTTATCGTTGACGATAACTTCATTGGCAACAAGGCGCGCGCCAAGGAGTTATGTGTAGCGCTGGCCGAATGGCGCAACCAATACAAAATCAGCTTCGACTTCAATACCGAGGCTTCGCTGAATCTGGCCGACGATCCGGAGTTGATGCAACTGATGAAGGACGCCGGCTTTGTCTCAGTCTTTCTGGGCATCGAGACCCCCGACGAATCGGGTCTGATCGCCTGCAACAAACTGCAAAACACGCGGCGCAGCCTGCTTGACAGCGTGGCCCTCATCCAGAGTTATGGTATGCAGGTGATGGGCGGCTTCATCCTGGGCTTTGATACCGACCGCGACGACATCTTCGACCGCATGGTCGAGTTTATCCAGAAAAGCGGCATTCCCATTGCCATGGTCGGCCTGCTGCAAGCCATGCCCGGAACGCAGCTCTTCCGGCGGTTGCGGAAGGAAGGCCGGATTCTGGATGAGGGCCACGGCGACAATACGGACGACAAGCTGAACTTTCTTCCGAACATGGACGCTACAAGGCTGGTGGAGGGCTATCGCTCGGTGCTGAAGCGGATCTACTCTTGCGATGCCTACTATGAGCGCGTCCGGCTCTACCTGAGCCGCACCTACCCGCGGAACAGCAAGCAGAAGACCAAACAGCAGTGGCTGACCGTCGGCAATGCGCGCGCCTTTGTTACCTCGCTTGTCCGCCAGGGCGTCTTCGGCCGGCAGCGCTGGAGTTACTGGAAGTTCTTGCTGACCGTGGCCACACGTTATCGCCACTGCGTCGGCGCGGCCATGACCCTGGCTGTGATGGGTTATCACTTCCAGATAATGACCAAGAGATTGTCCGATAACGCCGGCGAGCCTGTCGCGTCGCAAGCGATGTAAAAGTGCCTGACAGAAAAAACAGACGGACAGTGTGGATCATGGGACTCGTGTGGTAGATTCTCCGTGTGCGTTAGCGGAGGGTCCATGCGAGCGTTATGGGGTGTCGCGCTGTTTGTTGGTTTGGGTACGAGCTTTTCCGGCGGGCAGCAGAGCAGTCCAGCGCCGTCTCCATCGCCTGATTCGCAGCAGACCCGCGTGAAGGTCTATGCCGTTGGCCCCGGAGTGACCGCGCCGGAGCTTCTTCCGCCCATTCCCGCTCCGATCCCTGCCGACAAATGCAAGAAGAAGGTAGACGGCAAAGTCGTGCTCTCTGTCCTCGTGGATGCGACGGGAAGACCACGCAACCTCATGTTTCTGAACCCACTAGGTACTGATCTGGACAAGCTTGCGCTCCAGATTGCCGCCGCGGATCGCTTCAAGCCAGGAACCCACGATGGCGTAGCGGTCGTTGTCGGGCAGTCTGTGGAAGTGGACCTCCAAGCCTGCGATGAACAGAAAAAGGACGATACCGGCCAGAAGATTTTTCAGTTGCGGCTGAGGTCCCAACCTGTGCAGAAGTTTGGAACCCTCCCGCAATCGCCGGAAGATGCCGTTCTAACCGCGATCGACCTGCCCTTGAAGGATTCCTACAACTCCGTTGTCTCGCCCCACTACCGCATCGGGGGTGAAGTCAGTCCCCCTACTCCTCTGAACTATGTCGAGGCGGAGTTCTCTAAAGAGGCGAAACAGGCAAAATATGGAGGAGTATGCATCGTCTCCCTGATCGTTGATGTTTATGGAAGGCCGCAGAATGTGAGTATTGTACGGCCCTTGGAATATGGGTTGAGTGAGAAAGCCATTGAGGCAGTCAATAAATTTCGATTCAAGCCCGCCATGAAGAACGGCAAACCCGTTCCGGTCAGGATTTCCGTCGAGGTAAACTTCCATCTCTATTAGCTGACGGTTCTCGTCAGCGTTGCGCTGCGAAGAGAAACACAAACGGGAAATGCGCGATATCCAATCTAAGGGTTCCGCGCTCCGAAAAGCCGTTCACGATAAACTGCGAATGAGGAAGCATTTTTGAGTGATACGGATCCAGTTGCGCGCGTGGACGTGGTCGATGCCGCTGGCGAGGTGGAGCTGGGCGTGACCTCCGGCGTCTCTCATGCGTGGAGAGCGCTGCGCCATCGCAACTTCCGGCTTTTCTTTGGCGGACAAAGCATCTCGATGATCGGCACGTGGATGACGCGCGTGGCCACCGGCTGGCTGGTCTACCGGCTGACCGGCTCGGCGCTGCTGCTAGGCACGGTCAGCTTTGCGGGGCAGATTCCCACCTTTTTCCTGGCGCCCTTTGCCGGCGTATGGGTGGACCGGCTCGACCGCAGACAGGTGCTGGTGTGGACGCAGACCCTGTCGATGATCCAATCGCTAGCTCTGGCCGCGTTGGCGCTTTCTGGCCGGATTACGATTCCCTGGCTACTGGCGCTGAGCGCGATGCAGGGCATGATCAACGCCTTCGATATGCCGGGCCGCCAATCCTTCATGGTGAAGATGGTGGACGACCGGCGCGACCTGCAGAACGCCATCGCCATTAATTCGTCGATGGTGAACATGGCGAGGCTGATCGGCCCGTCGCTGGCCGGTATGCTGATCGCGGTCAGCAGCGAGGGCTGGTGCTTTCTGATCGACGGCATCAGCTACCTGGCAGTGATTGCGTCGCTGCTGGCGATGCGTTTGCATACGCCCGTAATCAAGCGGCTGGCCACCTCGACGTTCACCGAGTTAAAGGCCGGCTGGACCTATGTCTCGGAGTTCCTGCCCATCCGCACGATTCTGCTGCTCTTTGCCGTGGTGAGCCTGATGGGTATGCCGTTCGTAGTGCTGATGCCGATCTTCGCCAAAACGGTGCTGCACGGCGGCCCGCATACTCTGGGGTTCCTGATGGGTTCAATGGGACTGGGCGCGCTGGTGTCGGCGCTCTCGCTGGCGGTGCGCAAGAACGTGCGGGGGCTGGTGAAGATGATCCCCATCGCGGGCGCTGTATTCGGTCTGGGACTGATCGGCTTCGGCTTGTCGCGGGTCTTCTGGCTCTCGATGATCATGGTGCTCATTGCGGGCATGGGCATGATGCAGGGCATGGCCGCCAGCAACACCGTCATTCAGACCCTGGTGAGCGACGACAAGCGAGGCCGCGTGATGAGTTACTATACGATGGCCTTCATGGGTATGGCGCCCTTTGGCAGCCTGCTCGCCGGGTCCATGGCGCACGCAATGGGCGCGCCATGGACGGTGGTTGTAAGCGGCTCAGTGGTTCTGGCGGGCGCGGCGTGGTTTACGACGCGGCTGCCTGCGGTGCGGCGCCAGATTCGGCCCATTTACCGCGAGATGGGCATCATTCCGGCGGAGGACTTGCCGCCAGTAGCGGGCATCCAGCAGTAAGCGGCAAAAGCTTCAGCACGCCTGCCCTACGATCGCGTCGATGCGGGCCAGCTCCCCGGTAGTGAAACGGAGATTATTGAGCGCGGCCACGTTCTGCTCGATCTGCTCCACGCGACTGGCGCCGATCAGCGCCGAGGTCATCCGCCCGTCGCGCAGCACCCAGGCCAGAGCCATCTGCGCCAGCGACTGGCTGCGCTCGCCGGCCAACTGATTGAGCGCGCGAATCTGCGCCAGGCGATGCTCGTCGATGTCGCTCGTCTTCAGGAAGCGCCCCTTGGAGGCGCGCGAATCCGCCGGAATGCCCTGCAAATAGCGGTCCGACAAGAGGCCCTGCGCCAGCGGAGAGAAGACGATGCAGCCCACGCACTCCCGACCCAGCACATCCAGCAGCCCGTCCTCCAATGTGCGCTCAAAGATCGAATACTTCATCTGATGGATAAGGCAGGGCGTGCCGAGTTCGCGCAGGATTTTGACGGCCTCGGCGGTCTCATCCGGGCTATACCGCGAGATGCCGGCATAGAGCGCCTTGCCTGAGCGCACCGCCTGAGCGAGTGCGCTCATCGTCTCCTCTACTGGCGTCTCGGGATCGGGCCGGTGCGAGTAGAAGATGTCCACGTACTCGAGATTCATGCGTTTGAGGCTCTGGTCCAGGCTGGCCAGCAGGTACTTGCGCGAGCCCCAGTTGCCGTAAGGGCCGGGCCACATATCGTAGCCGGCCTTGGTGCTGACGATCAGTTCGTCGCGATGGGCCGCGAAGTCCAGGCGCAGAAGCTCGCCGAAGTTCGACTCCGCGCTGCCGGAAGGCGGCCCGTAGTTGTTGGCCAGGTCGAAGTGGGTGATGCCCAGATCGAAGGCCCGGCGCAGCAGGGCGCGGCTGTTCTCAAAGCTATCCGCGCCGCCGAAGTTGTGCCACAGCCCCAGCGAGATGGCGGGCAGGCGCAGGCCGCTCCGGCCCGAGCGGCGGTATTGCATGTTCTCATAGCGTTGTTCGTTGGCGAGGTACAAAGTGGTTCTCCTTACTGGAAGCGCTGGGTTGAAGTCGGCAGCCGTAGTCCCGTTCAATACCCCTTTTTCCTCAACCGAAAAGTCCACGCCCTTTCTAAATAGGATACGGCTACGCCGCACAACGCCATTCTGCTGTTGCATCCTAATTAGAATCCCTATAAGATGCGTCAGTTGATACATATGCCTCCTTCTAACTCTAGTTCGACTCTTTCCGTGCCCGCGCCGCCTATTTCGCGGCTGCGCGTGGGCAAGTTGTGTGTGGCTATTCAAGCCGGCTCCCCGGCGGAACTGATCGAGCGGGCCGGAGCTGCTCTTGCCGATTCTAAGTTTCTTGAGTTCCGCCTGGATTCGCTGCCCAAGCCAGCCCTGGCATTGCCCAAAGTGAAGGCGTTCCTTGCCGGCCATCGCGAGGTGACGATCATCGCCACCTGCCGGCGCAAACACTTTGGCGGCAACTTTGCCGGGTCCTTGACTGAGGAATTCGAGGTACTTTTGAAAGCGGCAGAGGCTGGCTGCCAGATCGTCGATCTTGAGGTCGAGTCGGCTGAGAAGGCCACGGCGGCGCAGTCGGTCAAGTTCCGCGCCGGGCTGCGGACTGCGGGAGCAGCGCTGCTGATCAGCTTTCACGATTTCTCGCGCACAAAGGATCTGGAACAGGCGGCGCAACGCATTGAGGCCTTCCAACCGGATTTTGTCAAAGTGGTCTCCACAGCCCGCACGCTGGCCGACAACCTGACTGTCTTGAAATTGATAGCGGACCGTTCCCGCTCGGCTGAGGTGGTGGGCATCGCCATGGGCGAGGAGGGGCTGGTAAGCCGTGTGCTGGGTCTCAGAGCCGGCGCGGCATTCACCTTCGCCTCGTCCTCTGACGGCGGCGAGGCCGGCCCTGGAATCCAAACAGCGCCGGGCCAAGTGACCGCCCGCACCCTGCGCGACCTCTATCGCGTCGAGCAACTTGACTATGCCACGCGCGTCTTTGGCGTGGCCGGCAACCCCATTGCCCACTCGCTTTCGCCGCTGATACAGAACACAGCCTTCCGCCGCGAGGGCGTCAATGCCGTGCTCGTACCGCTCAAGACCAGCACTCTGGCTGACCTGCTCACCCTGGCGCGCGAGCTGCCACTGGCTGGCGCAGCCGTGACCATGCCCCTGAAGCAGGAACTGCTGCCCCACCTAGCCAACTCCGACCCCATCACCGCACGCATCGGGGCCTGCAACACGCTGCGCACCGGCGCTGACGGCAAACTTTACGGCTTCAACACCGACGTCGCCGGGGTCATCCGGCCGCTGGAAAAACGCCTCAAGCTGAAGGATGCGCGCGTTGCCGTTCTCGGCGCGGGAGGCGCGGCGCGGGCCGCAGTCTTCGGCCTCGTGGAGCAGGGCGCGGAAGTTTTCATCGTCAACCGCACCCACGAGCACGCCGTGAAACTCGCCAAGGAGTCCAAAGCCAAGGCGCTTAAGCACGATCAGCTTCGCAAGAACCACTTCGACGTGCTCATCAACTCCACCCCCTGCGGCATGGCCGGCAACAAGCAGCACTTACCCATTGCAGAGAATGAGCTGAACGCCGACCTGGTCTTCGATATGGTCTACAACCCGCTGGAAACGCCGCTCCTCAAGCTGGCTAAAGAACGCGGCATCCCGGTGATCAGCGGAGTGGAGATGTTCGTCCAACAGGGTGCACGCCAGTTCGAAATCTGGACCGGGAAACCCGCTCCCGAAGCGGAAATGCTGCGCGTGGTGGAACTGGAACTGCGGCGGAGGGGGTAAAGGCAGGACGGATTGAGATTTCTGCTTTCCCTGGTCTCAGAATCTGTCCATAAACTAGAGCAAAACCAAAGTGAATATGCCCTGTTTGAGAGTTAGCGAGGTGGCTTTTTCTTCCACCCCAACGAGCAAAAACCGCTCGTTGGGGACCCCGGAGAGAAAAAGCCACTTGAGCACATTGCCTCAAGATGCAGCAACTCTGGTTTTGCTCTAGCGATTTTGCAAGAGTGCGGCTTCCGCCGTGCCGAGCGAGAGGCAAACAGGGGCGTACGGATTCAAGATACCCCCACCCCTATTTTGTAAACAAATTCCTTGTTTTCTTGAGGTTAGGCCATGGTATGCGCTGCAAAATCCTCTCAGCAAATGACTTACGCGCAAAATCTTCCAGCAGAAGGAGTTATGGGACGGCCCCATGCACTTGCTCTCGTGAGGCCCATAGCTCTGCCACTCATCAGTGTGCATCCAACCGGGGAAATTCTCTGCAATCCTCAAAAAACTCTGAAACGCTCGGCTTGTGGACAGATTTTTCAGAAGCGAGACTTGAGGCACCGGATGTTAGGTCTACAGAGACACGGAATCATAGGTTTTGTGTTCCCGTGAAATCTACCCGTGAAACTTATTGATTCTGCATTGGTTAGGTTAGGCTTCACGGAAACACTAAAACTATAGTTTTAGTGTTTCCGTGAAGTATGCCATTGGAAATCGTTGATTCCGCTTATGTTAAGTGCCGCTCCACAGTTTCACTGGCAAAAATTGAAGTTTTTTCGGATGGTGCGGGTTTGAAGGAGTCCGGGCTGGAAATTGTGAATGTAGGCGCGGGTTGAACGATATTTTTCATGAGTTTACGGTCCGGCGGCACTGCTTCACCGCCCCAGTAGCTTCATCACTCCAGCGACAAAGACACGTCGCTGAGGACTCCGAAAGCTTCACCGCTCTTCCTCTCTCTATTTCAATTGTGCGCTGGGAGAGGGTTATTTTCCGCAAAGAGCGGGGGGAAGGTTTGTTGTTTCCCGTACGGATGAAGCGCTTCGCTCCTGGCTGGCCGGACACACGGCGTAACGCATTTGAGGCTTGGAAGTTCCAGATGTGTTCTGGTCTTTCTACTTGGCTTTCTTTTTTCCAGACTTTGCGGAATTGGGCTTGTCGCCTTCCAGATGGCCGACGGGGATCGGCCACTGGTCGGAGCCGATGCGCCGGGCGCGCGTGCCGTCCATCTCGAAGGTAATGGTGCGCGACGAGGCCGGGCGGGTGATGCCGGTGTTGGGATCGGTGGACACATTTTCGCCGTTGGCGATCTGAAAACTGAAGACAGGCGCTCCGCTGCCTGAGGCAGAGGTGACCCGCAACGGCAGATAGCCTTGAATGGGATGCACCCGGAAGGCCGTCTCGTAGCGATGATGGCGGATATTCCAGGTGAAGACGCGCACCTGGTCGAAGTCGAAGGGCAGACCGGACTTGGGCGGTGAGAGCACGGTCACGTACTGCGGAACTTCGTGGTTGGGCGTCGCGGCATCGGGGTCCACAACCTTGCTGAAGACGGCGATACTCACGTAGCGCTGGCCCTCGGCAAAAGCGGCAATCTCGTCGGGCACATCCACATCCAGGCGGCCAGCGAGCAGCCAACCGGCGTGGCCCTGCGCATCGCGCACCAGCCACCAATCCTCCATTGGCTGCGGCTCGGCCTCGGGCAAGCTGGGAGTGGGCTCTGCTGCCGGGGTTGCCGGCTTGGCGGCTGATTTGGGAGCAGGGGCGGGAGTTTTTGCCGGGGGAAGCGTTGGCGGTGAGGCAGGCTTCAGTGTGGGGGGCTTGATAGACTGCCCCGTACCGGACTCAACCTTGGGAACCGAGGCGCGGGCCAGAAGCTGAACCTTGGCGTTCGCAGCCAACAGATAAAACCGCACCGTATCCCTACCCGGCACCAGATGCAGGTAGATGTCGTCGCGGAGAACGCCGGTGGCCACCACCGGATCATCCTTGTGCTGGCTGGCGAGCTGGTCAAAGGCCTGGAAGGTCTTGTCGTCGATCACCGCACGCTCTTCAATCCAGCCGATCTCTTTCTTCTCCGTCTTCACCTTGAGAAAGCGGCGGCCGTGTTCGAGCACTTGCAGCGGCTGGCCGTTCGTCACCTCGGCCACGCGGTTGGAGACGGCGGCGACGCGGTCATGCAGGTACATCTGCCGCGCGGAGACATACACCGTCTCATGCAGGTGATGGCGGAATCGGTTGCACCCGGAAGAAAGCACAAGAAAAGACGCGAGAAGCAGCCAAAGGACGGGAGTCCGCGAGCGCCGCGCGAATGAGACAAATGAGATGGAAGATAGCGTGAGCACAGCCTATTGCGATCCTCTTGAGGATAGCACCGGAAAGTAGGGGTTAGGGATTAGGGATTAAGAAGCAGAGAGCGCAAAACGAAGAACCGTCGGAAATCCGAATCAGCCGTGCCCCATCCTTTCCCGCGTTATGTGCGGAAATGGTCGGAATTCAAGTATCTATCCTAGTAGCAGCATCCTAACCCCTAGCTTCTAACCCCTAACCCCTGCTTTTACGGCGCGGCGACGATGGCGATGGAGCCGGCCGAGGTTGTGGAAGTAATCTGGGAGTCCAACTCTCCGGTGGTGGTGGTGTCGAAGGTGTAAGCGTCGAAGTAAGGGCTGCCGAGCGAACCCACGGAAAAGACGAAGGTGTTGGACGAATCCTCGGCCAAGCCGAGGGGTTGAACTCCCGCCGCAACGGTATTGCCCGCCGTCAACGTATAGGTGGTTCCGCTGGCTGTCACCTGAAATCCGGCGATGTTGCCCGCCGAACTTTGGCCGGCCCCGTTGGCAACATAGACATAATCCGGAGTGGTAACGGGAAGAATGAAATTGGGCGCCAAGCCACCGGTGGCCATGGGGGAGCCAGTGGCCTGAACCAGCGTGGAAGTACCCAAAGAGGCGTAGGTTATGGCGCGCAGCCCGCCGGAGGTTCCGGCGGAGTTGCCCAGGGTTTCGCCGATATAGAACAGCCGGCTGCCAGGGTCCACGGCCACCGAAAGAGCGGCGCCGCCGGAATGCAACACGGGAATCTCTGTGGCGCTGGAACCGAACGGACTCGTCGTTGAACTCGCGTTAAATGGGATGACGAGCGTACCGCCCGTGCCCACGGCGAGGAAGATGTAATTGCCGTTTGCGGAAATGGGCATTTGATTCGGCTCAATAGCGGCAGTTGAGGCATTGTACTGATATGTGAAAGATGCTGAACGCGCTGTGCTGCCAGTGTAAGCGCCGGTGGAAGAATTGATAGGGATCGCGTTCAGCATCACTCCGTTGGTGGCTGGGATGGCCTCGATCAGCCACGAATTGCTCGAGTCCACCTGAATGGTATAGGCCTGATCCGTTGATAAGGCGACGCCGGTGCCCAACGCGCCGCTGGTGATGGGATAGGCGAAGACGCCGGAGGTTGTGCTGACAACCAGAAACTTGCCATTGGGGGCAATGGCGATGGAATAGGCCTGGCCGGTCTGAGTGGTCGTGCTGGTAAGTGTGGTCAATTTGCCGGAAACAATGGAATAGCCGGCGACCTGAAATGTTGTCGATGTTCCGTTGTTCAGAATATAGAAGTTACCACTGCTCGCGGTTGTGCAATTCGAGGTGCAGGTGCCGCTGCTGGTGCTCGTACTGCTGGGCGCCTGCCAGAAATTTCCGCAACCTGCCAGAAGCGGCGCAGCCGCAAACAGCAGCCATGCCCACTTTCCCATCTTCATCGCCACTCCTCATGCACCGTTTTCAGACTGCGCCGTTCTCAAGGAACCTGCTCACAGAGTACCGCCTGGACGCGCACAGTGTCTTGCCGCCGCTCCGCACACGCGCAGCCGATATTGTGTTAGACGCAGGCCGGCGGGGATTCGCTTGGCGCGAACTCGCCCCCTCTACTCTGTTCGGGACAGGCTTCAGCGCGGCTCATCGTGCCTGGGCTGATAGATTTTAAGAAAGGTTGAGTTGATCTTGACCGTCGGCGCGCCTCGCACTGCGGCGCGCGCCGCAAGGAAAGAGCCATGTTCCACACTACAGAAGACCTCCACATCAAATGGACTAAAGTCGTTCTTCCCCCCGTATTTCTTGAGGAGGAACGTCCCGTCAGCGAAGCCGCCTCGGCGACGATTTTTAAAACCCGCCAGGAAATCTCCGCAATCCTGAACCAGCAAGACACTCGGCTGCTGGTTCTCACCGGTCCCTGCTCCATTCACGACACCAAGGCTGCACGCGAGTATGCGGGCCTGCTGAAAGCCGCGATTCAAGAGTTCTCCGCCGACCTGCGCATCGTCATGCGTGTGTATTTCGAGAAACCCCGCACCATTGTCGGATGGAAGGGACTCATCAACGATCCCTATCTCGATCAATCCTTCAAGATCAACGACGGCCTGCGCCTGGCGCGGCACCTGCTACTGGACCTGGCCGAGATGGGCGTACCTACCGGAACCGAATTCCTGGATATGATTTCGCCTCAGTACATCGCCGGACTGGTGAGTTGGGGGGCCATCGGAGCGCGCACCTCCGAGAGCCAGGTTCACCGCCAACTGGTTTCTGGCGTCTCCTGCCCGGTGGGCTTCAAGAACGCCACCTCCGGCGACGCGCAGGTGGCCATCGATGCGGTTCTTTCCGCCGCTCACTCGCACACCTTTCTGGGACACACAAAACATGGGCAATCGGCCATCTTTGTTACCACCGGCAATCCCGACTGCCACATCATCCTGCGCGGCGGCAGAAACATGGTGAACTACACCGCCGAGAGCGTGGCCCAAACCGCGGCTAAGATGGAAAAATCCGGCCTTCCGCCGCGCATCATGATTGACCTATCGCACGCCAATAGCAACAAGGACTACCGCCGCCAGGCAGTCGTCGGCCACGATGTCGCCGGGCAGATCGCGGCTGGCGACCGCCGCATTCTGGGTGTGATGATTGAGAGCAATCTGGTGGCCGGCGCGCAGCGGCTGGTTGCAGGACAGCCACTCATCTACGGGCAGAGCATCACCGATGGCTGCATTGACTGGGCGAAGACCCACACGCTGCTCAGCGAACTGGCGGCAGCCGTTCGGGTCCGGCGCAGCACTTTGCAAGCAGCCCGGCAATAGAACGGCCGGAGCTTCGGTTCGTTTAGCGCCTGTGGAGAAACCCGGTATGATGGTCAGCAGCGCAGGACGAGGCGGCGCGAATCGATTCATGCCCCAGAGCATCTTCATCTCGGCAGGCGAGGCCAGCGGCGAGCATTATGGCGCGCTGCTGGCCGACGCGCTGAAAAAGCGTCTTGACGCAGCGGGCCAGACAGCCAGCTTCTTCGGCATGGGCGGGCCGCGCATGGCCGAGGCCGGGGTGGAGTGCATCGTTCGCTCAGAAGATATGGCCGTGATGGGGCTGACCGAGATCGTCCGCCATCTGCCCCGCATTTATCGCGAGTATCGCCGGCTGAAACAGGCCATCCGCGAGAGGCGGCCCAGCGTGGCCGTGCTCATTGACTTTCCTGAAATTCACTTCCGACTGGCCAGAGAGCTGCACCGGCTGGGCATTCCGGTTCTCTACTTCGTCAGCCCGCAGTTGTGGGCCTGGAAGAAGAAGCGCATCCGGCTAGTGCGGAAATTTGTAGACCGGATGCTGGTGATTTTCCCCTTCGAGGAGCCGTTCTATCAGGAGCGGGGCGTTCCGGCCGAATTTGTGGGTCATCCGCTGGCGGAATTACCACTGCCCGCGGTCAGCCGCGCGCAGTTTGCGGCGGAGAATGGCCTGGACCCGGCGAAGACCTGGATTGGACTGCTGCCCGGAAGCCGCCCCAAGGAGATTCGCGACCATCTGCCGGAGATGCTGCGGGCGGCGCGGGGGCTGGCGGATTCGGCGGGCACTTACATCGATGGAAACGCGGATCATTCGACTGCGCTGCGCTCCGCTCAGGATGACAAATCCATTTTCGAGTTCATCGTGCCCCTAGCGCCGACGCTGAATGCGGCGCAGCGGGAGGAAGTGCGGCGGCTCGCCGAAGCGCACGGCAGCGGTATGACTCTCCGGCTGGTGGACGATGCGCGCGCCACGCTCTTGCACGCCCGCGCCTCGGTGGTGGCCAGCGGCACGGCCACGGTGGAGGCTGCGCTGATCGGCAATCCTTTTGTTGTCGTCTATCACGTCTCGTCTCTGACCTTCGCCATCGCGAAACGGGTGGTGACAGTGCCTCACGTAGCCATGGCCAACCTGATGGCCGGCAAGCAAATTGTGCCGGAGCTGATTCAGAGCGAGTTCACGGCGGAAAATATCGTCCGCGAAGTCGAGCGGCTGCTCCCTGACGGCCCGCAGCGTCAGTCGATGATGGACGAGCTGGCGCGGATGCGCGGCTTGCTGAAGATACAACGGGTGGGCGGCACGGGCGGCGCGATTGACCGGGTTGCGGAAGTGGCGCTGGAGATGCTAGAGCGTTTTCGATTCACTTGTTGACATTGAATCGCATCAAGGGTGGCTTTTACTTCCACCCCAACGAGCAAAGTCCGCTCGTTGGGGACCCTGGAGAGGAAAAAGCCACTTGACTGTGTGCTTTCTGTAAAGAGCAGAATCGAAAACGCTGTGGCCCGCTGATTCCCGCATTGAAAAGCGTTCCTGATTCTGAACGCACACCCCGGCAAAGTCCTGTCATTTCCTCTCTTTGAGCTACAACCCCCAGCGCGCACTGCTGATAATGCGAGCATGAATCTGCATCGTTTCATCGTCCGGGCCGTGTTCTTTGCCGCATTAGACCTCGCCGTCGCAACCGCGTGGGCCGCGCCGCGCAATCCCGCTGAATCGGATGTGAGATCCGAGGCCGCGCCGCGGGTTCAAGGCTCCGTCGATGAGGCTGCGCGCGTGGTTCTCCAAGGCAATACGCACCCACTGATCCGAACTGGGGCGGGGCGAGCCGGAGCAAATGCGGCCAGGCTCGCCGAATCCGAGAGTGACCAGGGCGCGGTCGAAGACTCCTTGCCCACCGGCCGGATGCTGCTTCTGTTGCAACGCTCCCCGGAGCAGGAGGCGGCGCTCGAGGATTTCATCCAGGCCGCGCACACGCCGGGCAGCGCCTCCTTTCACCAGTGGCTCAAGCCGGAGGAGTTTGGCCAGCTCTACGGGCCGGCCATCTCGGATGTGGCCGCCACCACAGCCTGGCTTGAGTCGCACGGCCTCACCATCAACAAGATTCACGCGGGACGGCTGGCGATTGAGTTCTCAGGGACAACGGGCCAGGTGAGCGAGGCATTTCAGACGCAGATTCACCGCTACCAGGTGAACGGCGCGACACATCTGGCCAACGCAACCGACCCCTCGGTTCCCGCCGCGCTCGCCCCGATCATTGCCGGCCTGGCGATGAACGACTTCCATCCCCAGTCGCATCTGAAGGTGCTGGGGCAAGCCCAGTTCAACCCCAAGACCCACCAGGCCACACCCCAATGGACCTATCCGGGGAGCGGCGGAGTCAGCTTCGTGATGGCACCGGGAGATTTTGCTACGCAGTATGACATCAATTCTGTTTACAAGGCCGGCATCACCGGAGCGGGGCAGTCGATTGCCATCGTCAGCGCATCGAACGTGGACCTGAGCCTGGTTCAGGCCTACCAGAGCCTCTTCGGGCTGAGCGCCAACCTGCCCCAGGTGGTGGTGGACGGCGAAGACCCCGGCCAGAACAGCGCGGCCACCGAGGCCTACCTGGACCTTGAGATTGCGGGCTCGGTTGCACCCGGCGCCAAGTTGATTCTGTACACCTCGGGCGGAACAGCCCTGACCGACGGCCTGGCCCTGGCGGCAATGCGCGCCGTGGAAGACGATCAGGCCGGGATCATCAGCGCCAGCTACGGCGAGTGCGAGATGGAACTGGGCCAGAGCGGCAACGCCTTCTGGAGCGCCCTCTGGCAGCAGGCCGCCGCACAGGGTCAGACGGTCTTTGTCTCGGCGGGCGACGGCGGCTCGGCCGGATGCGACGACTACGACTCGCAGCAAGCCGCGTACAGCGGGCTTCAGGTCAACGGCCTCGCCTCGACGCCCTACAACGTCGCCGTCGGCGGCACGGACTTCTACTATAGCCAGTACGCCGGTTCGTCCTCGGCCATCAGCACGCAATTGGGCACCTACTGGTCCACCACTTCCACCACCGCGCCCGCCGTCTCCCTGAAACAAACCGTCCCCGAGCAGGCATGGAACGACTTCTTCGGCTTCAACCTGTACGACGGCGGCAATCCCGCCAATCTGTCCAGCGAAAACATTGTCGCCGGCGGCGGGGGAGCCAGCAGCGCCGCGGTCTATCCCAGCGGGAGCGCAGCCGGTTACCCCAAGCCAACCTGGCAAACGGGGACCGGTGTCCCCGCCGACAAAGTGCGCGACCTGCCCGATCTCTCCCTGTTTGCCGCAAATGGCTACAACTACAGCTACTATCCGATCTGCGCCAACCCCGGAGATTGCTCCAGCGCCAACCTGACTTCGACAGGGGCGGTGGTTATCACCGGCGTGGGCGGCACCTCCGCCAGTTCTCCGGCGATGGCCGCCATCCAGTCTCTGGTGAACCAAAGCACCGGCACATGGACCGGACAGGCCGACTTCATCTACTATCCGCTGGCCGCCAAAGAGACAACAGCCTTTCACGACGTGACCTTGGGCGGCAACCGCGTGCTCTGCTACCTGAGCACGGCCAATTGCGTGACCGGCTCCTCAGCAACAAACTCCAGCGGCTATTCCGTGGAAAACGGCTACGCCTCCGGCACGGGTTATGACCTGGCCACGGGCCTTGGCTCGGTGGACGTCGCCAACCTGATCAAGTATTGGAACACGGTTACATTCACGTCCACCACCACCACTTTCAGCGTGAGTCCGACAAGCCTTGTCCACGGCAAGACGGCCACAGTCACCGGCACGGTGGCGTCCACCAGCGGTTCCGGCACGCCCACCGGCGCGGTGAGCCTGACCGGTAACGACGGCATGACCCACTACGCAGCCATTGACGACCTAGCCCTGACCGCAGGCAGCATCTACGCGTCAGTGGACAACCTGCCCGGCGGAACCTACCAGCTCACCGCCGTCTATGGGGGCGACGGGAGCTTCGCCGCCAGCAAATCCGCGCCCGTCACCATCACCGTCACACCGGAAAACGATACGCTGGCTGCCACTGGCTGGGCATGGAATCCCTACGATCTGAATCTCTACGCGCTTTCCTCCGGCATTACCCTGCCCTACGGAGCGCAAATCTATTTGGATGCGCAACCGGTGAGCGCCAACGCCACCATCGCCAGCGAGTCTACCCCAGCCACCGGAACCGTCACCTTCACCGACAAGCTGGGATCGGCGACGATTACCTCGACGCAGCCGCTCAACGCTGCCGGTCTGGCGGAGTGGTCAACCGGGGTCTTCGCGCCCGGCAGCCACACGGTCAGCGAGTCCTACTCCGGTGACCCAAGCTATAACCCCTCAACCGCTGCGACCGCAGCCTCCTTCACCGTAATTCCGGGCAGCACAAGCCTCGCCGTCAAGCCGCTGGTCACCAGCGTCACCGCCGGAGCGAGCGTGACTGTCGATGTGACCCTGACCACCGGCTACCTTTCCCTTTACGGAGCTTTGCCCACCGGCAACGTAACCGTAACCCTGGCCGGACAATCGGCTACCGCCGCTTGGCAGCCCTTCGGCACAACCGGCAACGCAAGCCTCGAAGCGGTGGTAACCTTCAACAATGTCCCGGCGGGCATTCTGCCGCTTATCGCCTACTACACCGGCGACAGCAACTGGCTGGGCAGCGCCGCCAATGGGGGAACCGTCATCGCGCTGGCCAGCAAACTAACCCCCACCGTGGCGCTCACTTCCAGCTCCGCCAACCCTGCGCCCGGCCAGAGTTTTACGCTCACGGCCACCGCCGCCGGCCCCGCGGGCAAACCAACGCCGACGGGCACGGTCGCCTTCCTCTCCGACGGCCAGAGCTTTGACACCTTTGCAACCCTGAACAAAGGCACGGCCATCCTCACCATTCCCGGCTACTCGGCCGCCAATGGAACCAACATCTACACCGCCGTCTACCAGGGCGACGCCAATTACAACTCCGCCGCCTCGAATGCGGTGAACGTCACCATTGCCCAATCGGACTTCTCTCTCTCAACCCAGAATGCCGAGCTCGCGATCTCCCCTTCCGGGTCGGGAATTGCGACCCTGTCGCTGGCGCCGATCAACGGCTTTAGCGGAACCGTCACGCTGACCACGAGCGCGCCCGCCTATATCACGGCAACTCCGGCCACGGCCTCCCTGGCCCTCAGCGCTCCCGCTACAGACGCGCTGAACCTCAAAGTGTCCGCCTCCGCGGCATCCGGAATCTATCCGCTCACCGTTACCGCCAGCGGCGGCGGACACGTCCACACAGCGCAGATCCTGGTCCAGGTTCTGGCGGTCGCGGCTCCCGTCTTCTCTCCCGCAGCTGGAAGCTACACGACTTCACAGCAGGTCACTCTCACCGACGCCACGCCGGGCACGACACTCTACTACACCACAAACGGCGCGATCCCGACCGCTTCTTCGACCAAGTACACCGGCGCCATCTCTGTTTCAGCGACGGAGACCATCCAGGCCATCGCCGTTGCCAGCGGCTATGCACCTTCCTCGGTGGCCTCGGCTGCCTACACCATCGCGTCCGCCGCCACCAACGGATGCTCCATGGGAAGCGGGAGCTGCGTCGATCAATTCACAGGCGCCTCCGGAACGGCGCTTTCCACGTATAACTCCCAGTGGGTGCTGGCGGGAGGAACTGGCGCCATCTACACCACAGGCTCCGACAGCGCGGAGATTGCCGGCACTTCGACCGCCGTTTACTACTACACCAGCTCTTCCTCGGAGACCTCACAGATTACCGCCGCTCCATCCAGCGCAACCATCGGCTATGAAAAACTGGCATGCGTGAGGGTATCAGCCGGCATTCCGGGGTATTGCGTGGGTTTCAGCGCGGTCTCCAACGGAAATTACACTGCGTGTTATGTGATGAAGGATTTCAAGTACCTGAGTGGGGGAAACTGCGGAACGGTTTCCGCCTCCGCCAGTCACACGCTCGGACTGACCGCTTCAGGAACTTCCACCGTCACACTCTCCGTCTATCTCGATGGAGTTCTTAAAGGAACGCTCACGGATAGCTCCAACCCTCTTAACGTGGCTGGCTCGGGATTTGGATTGCAGGGAGACGGAACACCCGCCGACAGCGCCGTGAACGAATGGCAGGATTACATCGGAACGCCACCCACCAATGAATGTCCCACAGGAAGCGGGAGCTGCGTCGATCAATTCACAGGCGCCTCCGGAACGGCGCTTTCCACGTATAACTCCCAGTGGGTGCTGGCGGGAGGAACTGGCGCCATCTACACCACAGGCTCCGACAGCGCGGAGATTGCCGGCACTTCGACCGCCGTTTACTACTACACCAGCTCTTCCTCGGAGACCTCACAGATTACCGCCGCTCCATCCAGCGCAACCATCGGCTATGAAAAACTGGCATGCGTGAGGGTATCAGCCGGCATTCCGGGGTATTGCGTGGGTTTCAGCGCGGTCTCCAACGGAAATTACACTGCGTGTTATGTGATGAAGGATTTCAAGTACCTGAGTGGGGGAAACTGCGGAACGGTTTCCGCCTCCGCCAGTCACACGCTCGGACTGACCGCTTCAGGAACTTCCACCGTCACACTCTCCGTCTATCTCGATGGAGTTCTTAAAGGAACGCTCACGGATAGCTCCAACCCTCTTAACGTGGCTGGCTCGGGATTTGGATTGCAGGGAGACGGAACACCCGCCGACAGCGCCGTGAACGAATGGCAGGATTACAACAGTAGTTCGGCAGCCGGCACAACCAGCTTTCGCCCGGCGACCGGAAGATACAGCCCCGTGCAAGCCGTAACGATGAACCCCAGAATTCCGATCGCGAGGACTGAATAAAACCTCAAACTGCAACGGCCAGCGCGAGGGGCTGGCCGTTGCTGCTTTTGATCGCTTCCGATTTCTTATTTGTCGCGGCGAGTCTTGCCCAGGGAAAGGACTTCCAGTTCAACCGGCGCAAGACCAGGCTTGGTCATCGCCAGCCTCTGAGCGGCACCGTAGGATAGATCGAGAACTCGCCCTTCATAAAGGTAGCCGCGATCAGTGATGCGCACCACGACGGAGCGCCTGTTATTGAGATTCACGACCCGCACCAGCGAGCCGAAGGGCAGGGTTGGATGGCAGGCGGTCATCGCGTGCATATCGAATCGTTCTCCACTGGCCGTGTGGCGGCCATTAAAGACACCGCCATACCAGGAGGCAATGCCGTGGAGCATATCGGCTGTTGTTTCCGCGGGTTTACGCGGCGCAAGCAAGGCAGGTGTGGCACTCGCTACCGGAGCCGATGGGGGCGCGATTGACGCCGGCCGGGAAAGCCGCGCATCCGCCTGCACTGTCCGCGTAGAAACTGTGACCACCACCGCGACCAGCGCAACTGAGGAAGCCCCCGCCATCAGCCAGATCCGTAGCGATGATTTCGAGCTCGGGTTGCTTGATGTTCGTCGTTTGACCATCTGCCCATTTTACTAACTAGCCACTAGTTCACTCAACTAGTATCTATAAATACACGAGGATATTATGCCCAAATCATCAATCTCCCTGTGGATTTTTAACTTAACTCTTTCCATTTCAGAGACTTGCAATTTGCACCAAAAGTAGTGCAAATTCGCGATTTTTTGCTCTCACGCAAGCAATAGTTCCCGCGCCACCAGGTCGTCCTGAACGAGCGTATTTTTCTCATCAGGAGGAATTTCCGTTGAACCGCATCAGATTTGGATTCTGTTTTACCACCTGCGCCGCCCGTGTGGAGTGCCCGGAAAGGGCAAGGCTGCCGATTGCGGATCTGGTTTTGCAGATTATTTCTCCCCTCCTGCTAGCGTGAAATTGACGTTATCTCAAAGAAAAAGCAGGAGGAATCGATGCAACTCAGCGCCGCTGGAATGGATCTACTGAAGAAGTCGGAGGGGTTTCGCAACTGCGTATATATGGATGTGGCCGGGTTTCCAACCATCGGCTATGGGCACAGGCTGCTGCATCCCGAGTCGTTTTCCAACGGCATTGACGAACCGCAGGCCGCCAATCTTCTGGCTTCGGATGTGCGCGACGCAGAGCAAGCCGTCGAGCGGCTGGTCAAGGTAACGCTGACGCAAGGCCAATTCGATGCGCTGGTGGATTTTTGTTTCAACCTGGGCGCGGGGCGGCTGGCTTCTTCCACCTTGCTGAAGGATTTGAACTGCGGGCGATATGACGATGCCGCCGAACAGTTACTGCTCTGGGACCACGCCGGCGGGGAGGAAAACGCCGGACTCAAAGCGCGGCGCGAGGCTGAGGCCGTACTTTGGGGCAAGAGGCGGGCACGGCAACAGGCAGCGTAGCTTCCCACCCTTTTCACAAGGAACGTGAAAAGAATGATATACATAGCCATCGGACAGGGTTACGACCCTGCCTTGCCGATTTCCGCCACTTCAAGCCATTCGCCGGGCTTCAGGTAGCCCTTGCGACGGAACCAGTCTTCCATGGCCGGCTGAAGGCGCGCGAGGGGCACGCGGACCCCGGCTTCGAGTACTCCGTCGGCAATAGGCAGGGTGTCGTCAAAAACCGGATCGTTGGTGAAGTTGCGCATGGCGAAGTTGTCAATCCAGCGAATCGGGCACGGGTGCCGGAGGCCGCTCGAATCAATCCGCTCAATGGAGAGCCTGCGCGCGAACATACTTCCAATGTAATGGATTCGGGCTGAGGCCAACGAGTATCACGACTTGACGATGTTGGAGCCGGGCTGGCCGCCTGCGAGCACCGGCTATTCCAACAGCCGGCCGTAGCCATAGTTCTCTGTCTCTCGCCCTCGTATTGACAGCACAATCGCCTCTCCCTAGAATTAAAGAGGAAGAATTTGCTCTTTTTCTGGCCTAAACGCTAGAAAAATCAGGTGTTGAGCGGTTGAAACCGGGGCTGGACCCCGGCTGCGGGCAACAACCTTGGACGAGTCCAGAACGGAGAGCGAGGAAGATGCCTGATGCACGCGTCAGTCCGCGAGAACGGCTGGTGCTCACGGCCATCATCGAACTGTACATCGCTACTGGCGAGCCGGTGGCCTCGCAGGCGGTTGCACGATTTTTCGCCGACCGAGAGGGCTTGAGTTCAGCCACCATCCGCAACGTGATGGCCTCGCTGGGCGAAGCCGGCTTGCTGGAGCAGCCGCACACCTCGGCCGGCCGGGTACCGACCGCCTCAGCTTTCCGCTACTACGTCGAACAGATCACGCAACCAGAGACGCAAATGGGCCGCATGGCTGCGGGCGCATCGGGCGGCAGCCTGGGCGCGATGCCGCAAGGCGCCTCTCAACTGGGCGCCAGCCCACTGGCTTCTTCTACGCTGGGGCCATCGCCCCTGAGCGAAGCCCGCCGCGAGCAGATTGAGGAAAGCTTCTCTGGCGTCACCAGCACCAACGACTACCTGGAGCGCACCTCGCACGTTCTGGCGCTGCTTTCCAGCGGTCTTGGCGTGGCACTGGCCAGTGCCACCGCAGAGCAAGTGCTGGAACACATTCACTTTTCGAGGCTTTCGACCGGCCGGGTACTCGCCGTACTGGTCACTCAGACCGGAGTCGTACAGGACCGCGTGCTGACGCTGGACCGCGAACTGACTCACATCGAGTTGGAGACGGCCGCAAGCTACCTGAACGAGAACTTCCGCGGCTGGCACGTCGAGCGCATCCGCGCCGAGGTGGCCCGGCGCGTCGAGTTGGAGCAGGCCGCCTACCACCAGATGTTGGCTTCGGTCGAGGAGCTTTGCCGCAAAGGGGCTTTGGCCGGCGGCGAGACTGGCCCAGCCATTTTTGTGGACGGAATGGCCAACCTGATTGCCGCCGAGGCAGACCGCGAGCGGCTGCGCCAGATGCTGCTGGCTCTGGAAGCCAAGCAGCGGCTGGTGGAACTGTTGACCGCCTACGTGGATGGCCGCAAGCAGGAGGTGCGCGTGGTGGTGGGTCTCGGCCTGAAAGGCCTGAGCGAAGCCTCGCAGGCGATGCAGGATATGGTGCTCATCGGCGCCCCGGCCCGGCTGGGAGGCGCCAACCTGGGCACCGTCGCCGTGATCGCGCCCACCCGCATTCAGTATCAGGAGATGATTCAGGCAGTAAGCTACATCGCCCGCCTCTCCGAACGCCTGCTGGAAGTTCCCACAGACTTCGACGGTTCTCTGGTTTCTGGAGAGGGAGGTCCTTATCGCTAAGCGGCTTTTCTCTTTCCTAGAGCAACGCCGGAGTTTATATGCGCTTCTTTAACGAGCAAAGACCGCTCGTTGGGGACCTCGGCGATAAAAAGCCATTTGAGGATATTGCCTCCAGGCGCCGCAACTCTGGTTTGGCCATAGCCATGGAATTTATCATTGAAACAGACGAAAGATTTTTTCGGAGATTGTGTAGAAAAATGCCCAAAAAAGAACCAGAGTTGACCTTGTCGGAAGAGGCGGTGGCTGCGGCTGCTGAAAATCCTGTGATCGAAATGCCAAAGCAGGAGCCGACGCAAGAAACGACGCAAGAAACGGCCGAGGAAGCACCCGTTCCCCGTGCGGAGTTTGACCAGCTCAAGGCCGAACGAGACCAGTTGCTGGACCGGTTGGCCCGGCTGCAGGCTGAGTTTGAGAACGCCCGCAAACGGGGTGAGCGCTCGCGGAGCACGGACCGCGACTACGCCGTCGGCAACGTAGTGGAGAAGTTTCTGCCGGTATTGGACCATTTTGAGTTGGCGCTGAAGTCCACCGGCACGGAAGAGCAACTGCGCTCCGGCGTCGAGTTGATTGTGAAGCAGATGGAAGATGTTCTAGGCCAGTTGCACGTGACGGCGATTCCCGCGCAGGGTGTGGAGTTCGATCCCCACCTCCATGAGGCGTTGGGCACGGTCGAGCGCGACGACTTGCCCGATCAGCACGTGGCCGAAGAAATTCGCCGCGGCTACAAGCTACACGGAAGGCTATTGCGCCCGGCACTGGTGCGCGTGGTCTCCAACCCCAAACAGATAAGTGAGTGAGTTCATACAAGAGTGAGCAAATCTGATTATTACGAGGTCCTGGGCGTATCGCACGATGCGAGCGAACAGGAATTGAAGAGTGCGTACCGCAAGCAGGCGCTCAAGTACCATCCTGATCGCAACCCCGGCAACCATGCCGCGGAAGAACGCTTTAAGGAGGCCAGCGAGGCCTATCAAGTATTGAGCGACGCCGACAAGCGCGCCGCATACGACCGCTACGGCCCTGAAGGTGTCAGGGCGGTCGGACAGGGATTTGGCGGGCCGTTCGCCGGCGGCGTGGACATCGGCGACATCTTCGGCGACCTTTTCGGCGAGATGTTCTCAGCGGGCGGCAGCCAGCCCCGCGCCTCACGCCAGCAGCGCGGCGACGACCTGCGCTTCGATTTGGCGATCAACTTCGAGCACGCCATCTTCGGCTACGAGACCGAGGTGAAGATCCGCCGCATGGAAACCTGCGACGTATGTCATGGGCGCGGAAGCGCCTCTGGCCGCGGACCCTCGACCTGTGCTCAATGCCAGGGCCGGGGACAGGTCCGCTTTCAACAGGGCTTTTTCACGGTGGCGCGCACCTGCGGCGCCTGCCGCGGCACCGGCCAGGTCATCGGCGATCCCTGTACGACCTGCCGCGGCGAAACCCGCGTCACCAAAGAGATGAAGCTCAACGTCAAGGTGCCGCCCGGCGTCGAGAGCGGAACCCGCATCCGCTACGCCGGCGAAGGCGACGCTGGACGAGCCGGCGCGCCCTCGGGCGATCTCTATGTAGTACTCACCGTGCGGGAACATGAATTCTTCCAGCGCGATGGCCACAACCTGCGCTGCGTGATTCCCATCAGCTTTCCCCAGGCCGTGCTGGGCGCCGAGATTGAGATTCCCGGCATCGGCGGCCCGGTCAAACTGAAGATTCCCGAGGGTACGCAGAGCGGCAAGGAACTGCGCGTGCGCGGCCACGGCGTTCCTTTTCTCAACGACAGGGGCGTTGGCGACCTGATTGTGAAGGTGATGGTCGAGATTCCGCGCAAGCTCTCCCGAGCCCAGCGCGATCTGGTCGGCCAGCTCGCCGAATCCTTGGCGGTGGAAAACAAGCCCACATCCCACGGCCTGATCGATAAGATGAAGGACCTGTTCAACTAGGGAATCCAGGAAGAAGCTAGATTCCAGTAGTTCGCAAGTTGAATCATCTGGATAAAAGATTTGCGGAAAATGTTCTGTCAAATGCAGCGAGCTATGATGGGATGCAGCGGAGAATCCCAGACGCAATGACCAATCCCTCACTCGCACCGGCGTCCGTTCCGCGCCTGCTATCGCTGGACTTGCTGCGCGGCATCACCATCGCCTTCATGATTATGGTGAACAACAACGGCGGCTCCGGCTCGTGGGGCTTCATGAATCACTGCGACTGGAACGGCCTGACGCCCACAGACCTGGTCTTTCCTACGTTTGTGTTTGTGGTGGGAGCCTCGATTGCGTATGCTTTTGAAGCCCGTCTGGCTCGCGGCGCCTCACGCACCCAGTTGACCCTTCACACACTGCAACGGGCCGCGATTCTCTTCCTGCTGGGCCTCTTGATCAACGCCTTTCCATTCTTTGAACTGGCTCACCTGCGCTTCTATGGCGTTCTGCAGCGCATAGCCCTCTGCTATCTTTTCGTCGGCCTCTTCTACCTGTGGGACAAGCGCGTAGGCACCAAGGTCGCGGCCCTCGTGGCTGCGCTCGTTGGCTATTGGATTCTGCTCCGATGGGTTCCAGTGCCCGGCGCCGGGATGCCAGGCCGCGATATTCCGTTCATGGATCAAAGCCTGAACCTTGTCTCGTGGATTGACCGCCATATCATGCCCCATCACCTCTATCTGGAAGCGCCGGCCTACAACCTGCGCGACCCCGAGGGATTGCTTAGTACCCTGCCCGCCCTGGGCACTACACTGCTGGGGCTGTTGACCGGCCTGTGGCTGCGCACCGGCAAACCGCTGGCCGCCAAGGCGCGGGGGTTGGCCGCGGGGGCCGTGGCCTGCCTGGCAACCGGCTACCTGTGGTCCATCTGGTTTCCGCTCAATAAAAACCTGTGGACCAGTTCCTTTGTGCTGGTGGCGGCCGGCTGGTCGCTGACGGTGTTCGCGCTGGCCTTCTGGGCCGCTGACGTGCGCGGCTGGCGCAAGCGCTGGACCTGGCCCTGGCTGGTCTTGGGATCAAACGCCATTGTGGCCTATATGTTCAGCGAACTGGTTCCCAACGCCTTCTATAACATTCGTTTCACGGCCGGCGGACGGCGGACCAACGCGCTGGATTGGTTCTTCAACCACATCTTCATACAGATTCCCAACCATGGCTGGGCCGCGTTTGCTTACTCGGTTTCAATCCTTGTGTTTTGCTTTATTCCGGTGTGGGTGCTCTACCACAAAAAGATCTTCGTCAAGGTGTGAAGGGCGGCTCGCCTATCAGCCTCCCAGCGGAGGTATGATCGCGTATATCTTCACTGTCGCATCCAATCGAAACCGAGAGGACCACTCCTTATGCTTTCTGCTGTTCCAATGAAAATTTTCAAGCCGATTCTTCTACCGGCCGGGCTTATTCTCACGACCTTTTCCGCAGTCTGCCTTGACGCTCAGATGGTCTCTCCCTCGATTGACTCCCCGGACCAGCCGTTTTCCTACTTCTCCAGGCCCACGGACGAGATTGGCATGATGGACGCCGAGGCTGCTACCGAGATCACTCCGGAAGGCTACCTGCGCACGGGCTACGGCGAGATGATGTTCTTCGCCGGCCCAAAGCTGGAGCCCACCAGCGTGCGCATCCGTACTCTCGAAGAAGGCTATTTACCCATCGTTCACTACGAGTTCGAGAGCGACGGCGTGGCTTACCGCTTTACCCTCTTTGCCGCAACGCTGGATGGCAAGCCTGAAGGAACGCTGGTGAACTTCATCCGCGTCACGATGAAGAACCAGTCCAGCCAGAGCAACCGCGCAATCCTCGCTACGGGCATCCGCTACGACGCCCCCAACACAACCGGCAACTGGTCCGGCGATAATCGTTTTTATCGCCCCGCCCGCGGACAATTCCCCGGTGACTATCGTCAGCTCGGCGAATCCTTCAACAGCCAATGGGTATACTCCTTCGACGACAATCGCTTTCTTCGCGATGGCCGCCTGCTCTATACCTTCCCGACTGGCTATTCTTCCCGTGGCTTCACGCTCCACGATGCCTATCACTTCAACCACCCGCAGGACGTGAGCAAACCTACCCGCCTCGATGCGGGGCCGAATGCCGCGGAGGGCGTGGTCACCTACTCATGGCTGCTGCAATCCGGCGAAGAGCGCGTTCTCGACCTCAAAATGCCTGTGGTTCCAACCGCCGACCCGGCAGCGATGACGGCCATCGATGAAGCCTCCTTCGACACGGCGAAGGCGCAGGCAACCGCGTTCTGGGCCAGTATCCTCGATCAGGGAATGCAGATCAGCTTGCCAGAGCAGAAGCCCGTGGATACTTTTTACAGCAACCTGGTCTACGACCTCATCGCGCGAGACCATATCGGAGACGACTACATCCAGACGGTAAACAAACTCCATTACCACTCGTTCTTTCTCCGCGACGGCGCCGACATCGCACATAGTTACGACGTGACCGGCTACCCGAAGATTGCCCGGCAAACGCTCGACTTCTTTGCAAAATCACAAAAGCCAGACGGCAACTTTCTCTCGCAGCCGCAGCAGTACGACGGCTGGGGCGAGGCCGTCTGGGGCTACTCCCAGCACTACCGCATCACCCATGACAAGGCCTTTGCCGAGTGGGCGCTGCCGCAAATCGGCCGCGCCGTCGACTGGCTCAAACAGGCCCGCGCAGCCGATCCGCTACACATCGTCCCCGCCAGTGACGTGCTCGACAATGAATACGTTCCGGGGCACCTGTCCGGCTATAACTTTCTGGCGCTGAGTGGGCTCAAACTGGCCATCGAAATGGCCAGCGAGACCGGCCATGCGAAGCTGGCCCAGAGCTGGCAAGCGGAGTACGACGACTTTCACCAGGCGTTCTTCAAAGTGCTGGAGGAGCGCGCCGGTGCGAACAACGGGTATATTCCACCAGCACTTGACGTCCAGAAGGGAGGCTACGACTGGGGCAACTTGCTGGCCGTGGTCCCCGAGCCCACACTCGATCCCCACGATCCGCGCGTGACCGCGACCTTGAAAGCCACCCAGGCCAAGTACGCCGAGGGCATCATGACGTATGCCAACGGCGAGTTTCTGCACCATTACTTGACGATCAAGAACACCATGACGGAGACGATCCGCGGCGACCAGGAACAGGCTTTGGAGGAGTTTTACGCGCTGCTGCTTCACACCAGCTCAACCAACGCCGGATTCGAGTACGATATTTACCCGTGGGGCAGTCGCAACTTTGAAGACAATCTCTCTCCGCACGGATGGTTTGCCGCCGAATACCGGACTCTTCTGCGCACTATGCTGGTCCGCGAAGACGGAAACCAACTCCACCTGCTTTCTGTCGTCTCCCCGGCGTGGATCGGCGCGGGCAAGAAGATCACCGTGCGCCAGGCCCCGACCAACTTCGGCACGCTCGCGTTTACCCTCGATCAGCCGTCGGCAGGCGAGGCAGTACTGCGACTGGATGCATCCTTTACCGCCGCGCCGCAGCAGATTGTTGTCCACCTGCCATGGTTCGTCGATCTGAAGTCCGCCACTGCCGACGGCCATGCGATAGAGGCCACCAACGGCACTTTGGCCGTTTCTCCAAACTCAAAACAAGTCCATATCCACTGGACCCTCAAACCCAACGCTCCGTCTCTGAGTTACGACCGCGCAGTCAAGGAGTACAAAACCGAATACGCCCGGCGCTACCAGATTCTTATGCACGGAGAAGCAGCGGGGAAAAACTAGGACCTTTCTCTAACGCGTGGACAGGAGCCAGTTGCGGTAATCGGAATAGAGTTTGGCGGATTCCGGACAGCCGGCAAAGGCCATCGAATCGGGCTTATTCATCATTCCCTGGTACTGATAGACGAGAATCTTGTCAACCCAAGGCGAGACGGCTTCAAGTTGGCGCAGCGCGCGGTCAAACGGAGCCGGCATCAGGGCGCTGTTATAGACCTCGCCTTCAAACTGAAAGAGCTCGACGTCGGCCCAGATTTTAGCTTTCTGTGCGCGGTCGTGAGCTTTACGCAGTCCCTCATAAAAGACAGATGTCTCTGTCACCTTGGATTTCTGCACACCCACTTCATCCTGGTAGGCAACGATGTCAACGTCCATCGCGTCCAATTGCCGGACGTACTGGTCGTCGGGGATGGCGATGCGCGTGCCGTAGGGAGCAATCATGATGGGCGCGTGTGGCTTGAGTTCGCGGGCCAGCCGGGAATTGGTATTGACGTACTGGATGAACTCCGGAGAGTAATGCGGATTGATACACGCCTCGTCAGGCCAATACCAGC
>Ga0224530_1000064_pt1 | contig 67030 bp, 52 predicted proteins | sample CBST75metaG_FD_179873 | JGI IMG/M metagenome (GOLD analysis project Ga0224530, IMG submission 179873) | Peat soil microbial communities from Stordalen Mire, Sweden - C.B.S.T75 | ecosystem: Environmental > Terrestrial > Soil > Wetlands > Peat | place: Sweden: Norrbotten County, Stordalen Mire...
AAGAAAATCCTGCTCGGGAAAATACGGCCGGTAGACCTTCGACATACCTAAAGACTGCCAGCTTCCATGCCACTGTTCAACCCTTTTTCGCCAAAATCTCTGCCTTACTCAGACAGACTCCTAGAGAATGGCCGCGTGCATGGGCATGTGATGACAATCGGTCATCACAGAAACTCAATTCGTCATTGGACGCGGGCCGACATATCGGCGCAAAGTTCCGGCATATCGCGGCCCTTCCCGGGATCGCTGGAGGTGCCGGTGAACACGCTGTTTACACTCGTCTTTCCGCGCGGTACTGCAGCCGTCGAAGAGGGCCTCCTGCATATGAGACCCACTCGTCGAAGTTGGCGGATGTGCCGACTCCGAAGGATCAACGCCACGACAGATCGGTGCGGAGTTAGCGCAAGTTACATCTGCCGAGCCAGCCCATGTGCTCTCGGCATTCGGGCACTGCGCAAAGAAGTCAGCTTGGAACCGCTCGCTCTGCACCTAGCCTTTCGTGTCTGGAACCTTAGGCTGCCACAATTCGATGGGATTCCCCTCGGGGTCATGCAGGCGGGCGAACCGGCCGTTGGGATAAGACTGCGGATCAATCTTGACCGCGATTCCAGCGGCTTGTAACTGGGCCGCCATTTTGTCGAGATCCCGGACTCGAAAGTTCACCATCCAGAACTTGTGGGCATCTCCGAAATAGTTGCTCGTCTCCTCGAAAGGAGCGAAAACGGTGGGTCCTGCCTGTTGCTCCCACACGGAATCCTCATAGCTCGATGGTGTGAGCGAGATCCCCAGGTGTTGCTGGTACCAAAGGCCCAATGCTTTCGGATCGTGAGATCGGAAGAACAATCCTCCAATACCCGTCACCTTTTCCATCTTCGTTTCTCCTGCAATCCCATCACGAACAGGAGACCCTGCAGGGGGAGGGGAGACCTTTGGCTGCGTGGCTGTCTGCGCAGCGATGGCGAGTTGGTTCCGGCTCCAGATCAAGCTGGATCCAAAAGCAAATGACAGGGTTCGAAGCAACTGGCGTCTTTGAAAACGCATTCCATCCTCCATTCGTGAGGAGCGCGACTCGATTCACGATACCTGCGCAAACGGCTCGGTCAGTGTCTCGCATACCCCTCGATTTACCATTCAAGATAGTGCGCGATGGGACTCTTGTAAATCGAATGTTGTGGGAGCAAGCCTTTCTGCAACCACTGTGCCCGCCGCTTCAAACGGGCTGCGCGGCGACGAGGAGCCGGCTGGAAGATCGCACAGCAATGGCCGGTCACTGGCTGGCTTATTGTTCGGTGTGTTCCGTTCCCGAGATCGCCAATGTGAGGCCGCGGGCCAGTCGAGTTCCGGGGCCCGAAAGGGGTGAGGAGTCATAAAACAGGCTGGTGGTGCAACCGTGCTCTGTCAGCGTGCAGGCTGAGCGCTAATTTCAATCGCGTTGACGATTGGGTAGTTTACCTCAGGGATGAAAGAGAGTTCGATCTCACCCTGCGCCGTTGCCTGAATATTATCGAATGTCTTTACGACCGGGTTTGATCCACCTTCTGCCAAAATGTCAAAGTTCTTCAGAATCAGGTTTCCATTACATGAAACATCGAAGATCCGGCTGCCAGGGCCTCCGGCTCCGGAGTTGTCCTTGCCGAACCAGGGTTCGGAGAAGAACAACGTGACACGGTACTTCCCAAACGGAACAACAGGGACGTTGTAGCGGAAGCGCCCGATTCGGTTGTAGCGGTAGATGCTGTTCCTTGCGGCCCTTGTCAAATCGGAGAACTGGCCTCTTCGGCCTCCGGCAAAGTACCGGTCAGAAAGCCATATGTTGTTATCGGAGTCTTTAATCGATATCGGGCTCGCGGTAATGCGAACAGGCAGCAGAGACTCGGAATCGGCAGGCAGAATCTCAACCGCATCCAACAACGATACTTCGCTGGTGTAGTCCAGATGAATTGCACCATCGGCTTCAGGTTGCACACCTGTCAAAACCAGGGAGGTTGCGATGCTATCTCCACCGGCATGGTCGACCACATCGAACGTAATGCCGGGGCCGGCATTGATGGCGAGAACCACGGGACTCGTTGCCGTCGCCAGGTCGGTAGTTTCCGCAAAATGAAAGTGGATTTCGTGGCTACCCGGATTCACGGGGAAAATGCAGTGGGCAATGCCACGAATGCCGCCTAAATATAGATAGGGGTCCTCTGTCCCCGCGATTTTCTGAGTGGGCACAGTGATGCTATCCCCACTTGAGCAATATTTTCCGGGCGCCCAGGAAAATCCGGAGTGATCGACATAGGGTTGACGGCCGGTTCCCATCAGTGCGTGGATGGCGTTCTTCGGTTGCGGCACAACGGCGAGCGAATCCTTGCGAACTGCCGCTCCAGGTTTGGCCGCATTTCTGTGCACCAGGAAAACAACCCCACACAAGAGGAAAAGTGAAGCCGTCGCGATTGCCGCTACGCGCCATCGCAAGCGTTGCGGGGACTGGATGTTGAGTTCCGGAACGCTTGCCGCAGTCAATTCCCCCGCCGTTGGTACGGCAACTTCATCCACCGCAGTGCCTGTGCTTTTGTGGATAAAGGCCGGCACATAATGGCCAGTGGGCATCAGAATATGAACGGCCCGGTCTGCTCCGGCCGTTTGATAGACCTCTTGCAGGCGTTTGCGGAGTGAGCGGGCAACCACCCGAACGATCGTATCGGACTGGGGGTCGAAGTCGGCGCGCCGTCCAAGCGCTTCGACCGCGATCGAATGTTCCGTAATCTGGTCGTCTTGATCCAGAAAGTGCTTTTCACAGATGTAGGTAAGCACTCGGGAGAGATTATTGGATCGGCCAAGCAGCCCAGAGTTTAGCAGCCAGTTCAGCTCTTCCTTTTCAGCTTCCAGCCTCTTCAAAACCTCGGGCATTTGCGTCAACTCTCCAGTTCAACCCGAATTTCCATTTGCCTGTCCGGCTAGGAGTCTGTCGGAGATAGATTTAATATCATTTAAAATCAACAACTTACAAAATTCACATATTTTCGCAAGTCGTTGATTTATAAGGTTTTACTGAATTCGATTCTCTCATCCCGACACACCTAGCAAGAATATACCACCTGCCGCGTTCGCTCGCCCGCGAGCGCTTCGATCTACTTCCAGTATGGAGGCCGGGGCTACCTCACCGGAGCGGAAGCCAAGGTGCGGATTCCAAATGGCTCATTTGAATATGGGGTAGGCGGTTCCGCGTTTCAGACCTTTTCGTTCACATAGGGAGGATTTCTGTAACATGTTTATTATCTTATGGATGAGTTGAAGTTTAACAACGTTAACGTATGATGCGCGCGGTTCTTCATAATTTGCAACATATTTATTATCAATAGTTTGTAGGATACAGTGCGTGTTCACATGGGTTCGCCCCTTTTTTCACTTTCGATTTACATGACAGTCCCAAAAAACGGGTGCTAGTGTCGGTTTCAACGAAGCCCAAACCGCTAAGTACCACGCTCCTCGTTCCAACAGGGTCAACCTGCCGGAGAGGGGAGTTGTGTCGGTGAACGGGCTGGAATGGGTTCGTTACAGAACATCGGAAGAATGCCAGCATGATCGCCTTCGGGGCCCATTTGGCGTTCATTCTGGCCGTGAAGCAAGAGCTGAAAACGCAGAGGATCTCATTTCACGTTCTTCAGCGAGCAGACTCTCAAACGTTGGAAAGCGGACCATGCAGGCTCACTTTGGCACGACCGCGGATCAAGAAGGAATAAAGGAGCAACACATGAACTCAATTTCTCGGAGGCAGTCGATCATGGCATTTTTGAGTCAAAGACCGAATCTGTTCCGCCATTTGGCAGGTCTCGTACTACTCCTCGGTCTGGCATTGCTGCCTGCCGCGGCGCAACAAATTACCGGAGCTATTGTTGGTACCGTGAAGGATCAGCAGGGCTCGGTGGTCACCACGGCCAAGGTGAAGGCAACCAACGTGGATACGGGGTTCACCCGCACGGCGCCGGTAAACGGGTATGGCGAGTTCCGTATCGATAACCTTCCCATCGGCAAGTACACCGTTCAGGCGGACGCCGCCACATTTGAGCGCTATGTGCAAAGGAATCTCGCCCTCGACGTGAGCCAGACCCTGTCGCTTGACATCAAACTGGTGGTGGGCGCGCAGGATATTACCATCACGGTCGATGAGGCTCCCCCGCAGATCAATACGACCGACGCGGTGTTGGGACGGACCATTGAGCCGGCCGAGGTCATCGGCCTGCCGCTGGTCAACCGCAATGCTTACACCGAACTCTCCCTCACGCCTGGCATCATGGCCAATACAAGCAGCACCACCGCGAACCCCTCCGGCACCCCCAATTTCCAAGTTGGCCTGCCGTCCGAAACTGTCCAGGTGAACGGCTCGCTCGACTCCGGCAACGGAACCGTCGCATTCTATCTGGATGGCGGCAACAACATCACCGGTATGCGCAACTACGGCAACCCGGCTCCCAACCCCGACGCAATCGAAGAGGTCCGCGTCGACACCAACGCATTCGCGGCCGAATACGGTCAATTCTCCGGCGCTATCGTTTCGGTTGTCACAAAGTCGGGAACAAACAAGTTCCATGGCTCGTTGTTTGAGTTCAACCGCAACACTGACCTCAATGCCTGGAATTGGAATCCATCTGCTGGCTCCATAAAGGCCCCTTACCACCGCAACCAGTTTGGCGGAACCGTCGGCGGCCCCGTCAAGAAAGACAAGTCCTTCTTCTTCTTCAGCTATGCCGGCCTGCGGCAGATACAAGGCGGAACAGTCTCAGGCGCTACAGTGCCCACGCTTGCCGAGCGTCAAGGTGACTTTACCCAGTCCTCGCTGACCTCGGGCCTTATTTACAAGCCGGGCAGCGGTAAAAAGGTTCTCGAGAATGGTGTAAACAATGGCCCCGGTTGCTCGGCCGCCCAGATATCCCCTGCTACTGCCGGATATTGCATTGCGCAAGCCGACCTGGACCAGACCGCTCTCAACCTCGCGCCCACAAAGGCCTCCACAAACCTGGTTTCCATTCCGTTGCCCAACGGCGCTGCGGTTGCAAAGACTGGCGGCGCATTATGGTCAGGCATCTACAACACTCCGACAAACCAAGACGAATACCTGGCAAAGTATGACGAAAACCTCGGCGCCAAGGACCACCTGGGGGTGACTTACTTCTATACCAACACGACGTCGACTCCCAGCGGAGGCGGCAACGTCAATTGGACCGGAGTTCAGTCCCACTCTGGACAGACGAATGTCAACATCAGCGACGTTCACTCCTTCAGCGCCAACCTGGCCAATCAAACATGGATCACGTTTACGCGCGCCATGGGCGGCCGTACGATGGTCCCCGTGACCGGCCAGGCCAACCAAACCCTCGCCAGTTTCGGATCGAACTTCCTCATCCAGGGACCGGCCGCACTGCCCCAACTGACCGGCGCCGGCTTTAACACGGGTAACCCGAATGCAGGCCCCGTCACGGGTTCCGACAACTATGAAGTGCGCGACATGGTCACCCTGACCAAGGGCAAGCACAACTTTGCCCTCGGCGGTGAGTTCTCTCTCGACAAGACCATGTTCCTTGCCAATCTGAATAATTATGGCGAGATCGGTTTCTCGACCTCCGCGCCCACCAGCACGGGTGTCGCGCTTGCTGACTTTTTGACCGGCCAGTTCAACTCGTTTGAGCAGGACTCGACTTATGTCACGCACCTGAGCACGTGGCACACAGCGTTCTTTGCACAGGACAACTACCGCATCACGCCCCGCTTCACCGCCAATATTGGACTGCGGTGGGACATCGATACGCCTCCCACGGAAGCTCATGACAGGACGGAATCGTTTATTCCCGGCCAGCAATCCACGATCGCTCCGGGAGCTCCGGTCGGCGTCGTGTTTCCTGGGGACAAAGGCATCGGCCGCGGCATTGTCAGCACGCCGATGGGGCACATTTCGCCTCGTCTCGGTTTTGCATGGGATCCGTTTGGGGACGGCAAGACCTCCATTCGCAGCGCAGTGGGCATCTTCTACGGCTCCAAGAGCGGCAATGAGTGGAACCAACCCGGCAACAACTCGCCGTTCGCCATTCGCAATGCTTTTGGCTCGGGAACATCTCTCACCAACATCTACAATGTCGGGTTCCCAAGCACGGCTCCGGGTGGCGGCATCTTCCCGTACACCTATACGCCGTCGAGTCCGAAATTCTACCCGAGTGGAAGCATTGAAGCCATCGGCCCGAATTTCAAAGATTCGTCGGTCTACCAGTACAACCTCAGCGTGCAGCGCCAATTGCCCTACAAGATCAGCGCAACGGCTGCTTACGTAGGCACATTGGGCCGTCACCTGAATACCTTCATTGACGCCAACTACGCGCCTTACGCAACAGTAAACGCTAAAGGTGGCGCGTTAGTCGGCGCACTCAGCACTTCAGCCGCAAGCTATGAGCAGCGTCGTCAATTCGATGGCGGCATCAACCTTACGCCTGGAACCCTCAATGGAATCACCTACCTGATCTCAGACCAGACCTCCAACTATAACTCGCTTCAAATCTCGGCGAGCAAGGCCATGTCAAAGGGCTTCACACTCACCGGTTTCTATGTCTGGAGCCGCGCGCTGGAGAGCGGAGAGTTCGTGGAGAATGGAGAGATGACCGGAGTGCAGGATTACGGCTACCTCGGCCATCCCTTCACCACAAGCAACAATTCCATGGGCGCTGCCGGCGGCGGCCTCAAGGAAGAATATCAGCCCATGGCCAACAACCGGGACGGCAATGCGACCATCTCCGGCATGTGGACACCCAACTACTTCCACGGATCGAACAAGCTCGTCAAGGGCGCGATCAACGGCTGGACGATCTCATCAATCGCCTATTTCATGGCTGGCCAGCCGAATACGGTACAGTCTGGAGCCAACTATAACTTCGACTCGAAGGGCAACAGCCGCCCCAACTCCACTGGTGTTAAGGCCAAGTTGGACCCACACCGCTGCCGTGTATGCGGCGCAGCGGGTCAGAGCTCAACAAGCGTAATGACGCAATGGTTCAACAGCACGTATGTCGCGGCTGACAAAACGAATATGGCGGCAGCCCAGGCGGCTGGGATGTCGTACATTCTCAACGGGCCTGGCGTCACAGGCGGCATCGGCCCTGGTGGCGCAGATGGCAACGTGAGACGCGGCACTGTGATTGGACCGGGCCTCAAGCAGATGGATGCCGGCCTGCTCCGCGACGTGAAGATCGAGGGCAAAGTGGTATTCCAGTTCCGCTTCGAAGTCACCAACGTCATGAACTGGGTGAATCTCGGAAACCCGAACACCGGAAACATCACATCGGGCTCGCAGGGCACCATCACTTCAACCGCCAACTCATCCAACGGCGACACCCAGCGCATTATGCAGTTGGGCGCACGCTTGACCTTCTAACGTAACTCGAAACGAGTGATAACCAGGCGTGCTCTTCCGAACTCAATCAGTTTGGAAGAGCACGCCACAAAAACACTTCGAGACGAAGCCGGGGCCAAGCCGACAGGGCGATCTACAAACTCTGACCGTTTGACCGGATTCAGCTCCAGGCACCTCGACAATCCTATCTTGATCGATGCAGCCGGCTGGCTCGATGCAGCCGGAAATCGACCCGGATATGGAGAGTCCATCGGCTAATGCAACGCCTCGCACAATAACATTCAATCTTTCGCCGGCTTCCCGGATTAACTTTCATTTTGGAGCCAGAGTGACCGTCTAATCTGGCTCTCTTTGCCGGGGTGGATGCCTCCTTCCACCCCATTTTCTTCTTGTGAATGCCCAATTCCACTAAGGACCTTCGATGAAAGCCAAGCTCTGCACCAGTTTTGCGTTTCTCTTTATCTGTCAAATGTTTCTATACGCCCAATCGGAGTCAACCGTTTTGGTCGATGTGGATCATCGCCAGAGCGTGAGCCTCAACGGCGACTGGCACACCATCGTCGATCCCTATGCGACGGGTCTCTATACGTTCCACCATGAAGTGCGCAAGGATGGGTATTACCTGAACGGCGCCGCCGAGCCGGGCAGCGATAACCTGGTCGAATACGATTTTGCAAAGTCTCCTACATTGAAGGTGCCTGGAGACTGGAACACGCAAAGCCCCCAGCTTTTCTACTACGAAGGCTTGGTCTGGTATCAGAGGGACTTCGATTACCAGCCTCAGGCTCATCGCAGAACGTTCTTGCATATTGGTGCGGCAAACTACAAAGCAATGATCTGGATCAATGGGCAACATGTCTGCGATCACGAGGGCGGCTTTACTGCCTTCGACTGTGAAGCCACTCAGCAGTTGCATGCCGGAAAGAATTTTATCGTGGTTGCGGTCGATGCTACGAGGCAGGCGGACGGGGTTCCCACGGCAACGACGGATTGGTTCAACTACGGAGGCCTCACCCGCGATGTAGCCCTCGTTGAGGTGGCCGACAGCTTCATTGACGACTACGATCTTCACCTCAATCATGAGCGCACCGAGGTTGGTGGATGGGTTCATGTGCAAGATGCAAGCCCAGGAGCAACCATCACTGTTGCGATTCCTGAAGCCAATTTGTCGGTTACCGCGCAATTGGACTCCAGCGGAAATGGATTGATCCGGATTCCCGCAACCGGGTTGCAACTCTGGTCTCCTGGACAGCCAAAACTCTACCACATTCTTCTCTCTGCGGGAGAGGACAAGCTGGAGGATGAAGTCGGCTTTCGAACTGTTGAAACCGACGGTCAGAATATCCTGCTGAACGGAAAGCCGATCTTCCTGCGCGGTATCTCCATTCATGCGGAGGCTCCCTTTCGTGGAGGTCGCGCCAACAACGACAAGGATGTCGAAACGCTGCTCGGCTGGGCCCATGAGCTTGGCTGCAACTATGTCCGCCTGGCGCACTATCCTCACGATCAGCGCATGACGCGCGCTACCGATCGCCTGGGCATCCTAGTCTGGTCGGAGATTCCCGTCTACTGGGCCGAACACTTCGCCGACCCCGCGGTTCTGAAAAAGGCGGAGCAGCAATTGAGCGAGGAGATTCGGCGCGATCGCAACAAGGCGTCGATCGTGTTGTGGTCCATCGCCAACGAAACCCCGAATACACCGGAGAGAACGCTCTTTCTTAAGACCCTTGCAGGGGACGTCAGAAAGCTCGATTCCACGCGCCTAGTGACAGCGGCCCTGCTTGTCCGCACCGAAGGTCACACGAAAGTAATCGACGACTCACTCGGCGAGGCCTTGGATGTCATCGGTGCAAACGAATACATCGGATGGTATGAACAAGGTCCGCAGGGAGCGGACACAACGGAGTGGAAGGTTGCCTATAACAAGCCGCTCATCATCAGCGAGTTTGGAGGCGACGCCAAGGCTGGGCTGCACGGACCTGAAACGCAACGGTGGACCGAGGAATATCAGGCCAGCATCTTCAAGCATCAGCTACCCATGTTGAACCGCATTCCGCAACTGCGCGGCATGAGCCCCTGGATTCTCATGGACTTTCGTTCTCCCCGCCGCCAGCTTCCAGGCATTGAAGACGGTTTCAATCGCAAGGGTCTGATATCAGATCAAGGCGAAAAAAAGAAGGCCTTCTTTGTCTTGCAGAAAGCTTACAAGGAGGGAACCATCGGGAAGGGCGAATAGAGCCGATAGCTCCCGACGGATGCACCCCTGCTAGCCGTGAGGCATTTCGAGTCAGTACCCCATCCTCTTCCTGTTCCAGATCGAAGAGGATGGGGTAAGTTCGGGCCACATGTAAAAAGTGGCCACAGGGTGGCTTCGAAGGGAAGGGGTCAACCCGCAAGACGTGAAAATCGTACGCCAAGCCTGCGTCGATGCCGGAATCCATCTGTGCAGGGTCGGAACCGGCAAGTTGAGGTCCCGAGCTGCATCCCAAACCGGCGCGGGTGCGTTCCACCGTCAATTTTCGCTCCGTTTGGGCGAGACTGGCTATGACATGAAAAAAGAAACGGCCGGATGAAGTCCTGCTATCGATGGAATCCGTGAGGCCTTTGAACTGAACGCCAAGTTCTCTGGAATCTTGCCTATTCAACTACGCAACTTCGAGCGCGGCTCTGTCCCAGTGAGCGCAAGTGGCAGCAGCTTCGTAAGTGCTTTGCAGAAAATCGAGTAGGGCAGTGTCGGGGTTCGGCGACTGGCGCATGGATTCGTACGGAAGGATGAATTCGCCGAAGTTCTTGTCGTAGCCGCCTGATGCTGGCGTGATGGAATAGCTCGAGTAGCCAGGCGGTTCAGGGTAGGCGTAGCTATAGAAGAACGGCTCGATGCCGGGCGCACCAGGCCAGAAGCCGCAGCTGCTCACCTCATGCGAGTAGGCGTCGCGGGTGACGCGGTCGGGCAGGTTGGCCATGCTGGGATGCTCGGGTGCTGTGCGGCCAGAGAAGCGCGTGCAAGCCAGATCGAGCGCTCCCCAAAAAAGATGGACGGGGCTGGCTTTGCCGCGGAAGCGGGCGCGGAATTGCGTGAAGACGCGCGTCGTCTGAAGGAGGACACGCCAGAATCGCTGCGCAAATTCGGGGTCATAGGAACGGTGAATCTGATCCTGGTCAAAACGAATCGCGTGCTCGACTTCGACGGGCATGGGCCAGATGCGGACCGGTAGGTCGAGGCTATCGAGTGCGGTGATGACCTCCTGATAGAAATCCGCGACCGGTATGGGCTGGAGCCGGAGCGTGCGGCTGGCACCGTCGCTGGTATCGATGAGGAGCCGGTGGTGGATGAAGTCGAAATCTATTTGCAGCATCCGTACGCCGTAGGCCATAGGCAGCGTGGTGAGGCCGCGGACGGTGGGATAGAGGGTGACGTTCCACGTGTGGTTGATAGGCGGCACAAGAGCGAGGCGAACCTTGCCCACGATCTGGAGCCAAAGCTGGAGCGTGGCGCAGGTATCGCTCCATTGAGCCTGGGGAAGTGCGGGCCAAATGTCTGCGGAATGCGTAGGCGCGTCGGGGAAAGTCGGGTGCATAGGCATCTCGTGGAGATATCTTATCCGATCGGTACCGTCTCGCACCCGGAGACTTGGGCGCAGGGCGACTTGTCGCTACGGATCACGATGCGGCTAAAGGCTCATCAGGCCAGCCGATCTTGCTCGCTCAAGACGAAAGCTCTTCCGCCGTGGCAGGCGGAAGAGCCCCCAGCCAAGGTCTACAGAGTGATAACGATTTTGCCGATCTGCTCGTTGCTTTCGAGGTACCTGTAGGCTTCGACGGTTTGATCGAAAGGGAAGGCCCGTGCGACCTCGGGCTTGAAGGATCCATCCGCTAGGTGATCGTAGATGTACTTCTTCATGGTCTCCCACTCGGGGGTGCCACGCAGTTCGCCGAAGGTGTATCCGAACATGCCGATGGTTCGGGCAAACGCAGCCATGGGGAAGGGTGTGGGCTGGCCAGAGAGCATGCCGTACAGGAAGATGGTTCCACCGTTGGCCGTGGCCTGCGCGAGCGTGTTGATGTAGTCGCCGCCCACCGGATCGAAGACGACGCGCGCACCCTTGCCACCAGTGATCGACTGCACTCGAGCCACCAGGTCCTCCTCTTCCGTGACGATGACGTGATCGGCGCCAAGGGCTATGAGCCGATCCTTTTTGGCAGTTGTACGGGTGGTCGCGATGGAGATACCGCCCTGTGCCTTGACGATCTGGATGGCTGCGAGCCCAACGGACGAACTGGCAGCGGTGATGATGACGAAGTCGCCGGCAGCTACTTTGGCGAAGGGTACAAGCGCACCGTAGGCGGTGCAGTACTGCATCCATACAGCGGCGCCCTCGACCGCGGAGAAGGAGTCGGGAACGGCGGCGAGAGCGCTCGTGGGAACGACGGCCTCTTCCGCAAGCACCGGGTACTGGTTCATCGAATAACCCGGAATGGTGCCGAAGCGCTTGCCGATGAGAGTGGGATCGACCTCGTGACCAACGGCGATGACCTTTCCGGGCGCCTCGTATCCGAGGCCGGAGGGTAGCTTCACCTCTTCCATGTAGAAGCCGTGATAGTACATGCTTTCGGCCCGGTTAAGGCCCACTGCTTCCACCTTGAGCAGAACCTCACCGGGACCGGGCTGGCGCTCGGGCAGATCTTCCATATGAAGGACTTCGGGACCACCGAGCTCACTGAAACGGATGGCTTTCGGCATGTTGAACATCTCCTGTTGAGAAAGAGATGCGGACTGCTTGAAGCGCGTCGCAAATTCTGCGCGGACTCCCGCGATGCTTCTGTGAGCAAGCCGGCGATCCATAGCCAGCAGCGGCTTGCCGTCTGATTAGCTCCAAGAAACACCGCTCCGAACTACTCAATCGATCCATCAAGGACTATCTTTTGGGCGTTTTCGGCTTGGATAAGTCGCGCCTCAGAGTTGGAAACGAGATCCTCTATCTTCTTCTCTCGCTGTTCGGTCGTCTTTCGTGATTCCGCCGCTATAACCCAGTAGTACGATTGATCCGTCCCCGAAGGATTTCATCGCCACAGAACTGTCACCCTGATTGGTGCGCAGCGAAGCCGAAAGCCCGCCCTGAGCGAAGTCGAAGGGGACCTGCTTCTGCCTTTTCTCTGAGCCGTATCAATCCAATGGGGCCGGATCAATAGTGAACAACAAAAAAACTGTCCGAGCGGCCGGGACCACCTCAGCGCAATTCGGATCCATGAGCATGGTTCATGTAGTCTGGATCCATTTCTGGAGAACGAAGTTGTGCCATCTCCATGGCTTGAAGCACGAAGGAATTCCATGCGAAGACGCGGTGATATCCATAGAACGGATTCTTGACCTCCGTAGGAAGGTACTCCTGACTGGTCGGGAAGTCTTCATCTGTGTGGATTTCCGCCCAGAGCCGATTGGCAATCGCGCGCTCCGCAGGCTTCCATCCATGAAGCTTACCCGTAACATACCCGCACACTTCAATCCGCATCCAGCTTCCGCCGTTGTAATAAACACCGTCCATCGCTTTGTCCGCATAACTGGCGGCATAAGAGTCGCTCACCATTGGGTGCCACTTTTCCGTGAAATAACGCCAGTCTTTCTGCGCTGCCGGCAAGCCGATAAAGATCGGCCGCACCGAGCCGCCCTCGCCTGGGAAAGGGCATTCCTTTTTCGGCAGCATGACCGGGATGTGATTGAGGTGACTGACGACCATGGCATCCTTCAGAATCTTCCGTTTGAAGAGCCATAGGGATAAGAACTCCGGGAAGATGTCGGCAAAGCCGATTCCGTCGCCTATATTGCGCGCTGGGCGCATAAATCCAAGAGCCGCATCATAGTAGCTTCGATAAGCTTCTTCGGCCTTGGCAATGTAGTGATCAGAAATGGATGTGCTCAATTCTGGAATCTGCAGCTCGCGAATTACCCGCAGCAGTATGGCAAGCATTCCCTGGTTCTCGCACAGAATGCTGGTGCCTTCCGGATATTGGATTACGTCGAGTTGGCCCATGACGAACTTGGCCGAGCAAATGCCATCTCGATCGGAATCATAAGCGGCCATGCAGTATTCCGCCGCGCGCCGCACTTTATCCATCGGGAGCTGGGTACCGAAACGGCGGCGATTGAGGAGCGCCCACATCAGCCACAATGGCGTAGAGTCATTGGATTTGCGTTCCAGGTTCGCAATGCTCGGCTCCACCAGCGTGTTGATCGCGCCGTCATCGCCCTGATTGTCGGCCCAGAGAGCAAAGACCTTCTCGTTGAGTTCTTGGTTGTGAATGCCGTTGAGTGCATAGAAGCTATCGCGCAGATACATCTCGCCCGCGGCTGAATACCAGATGCTGGGGGCCAACATGGGACGCTGACCTTCGATGTCGGCACTCCAACTCAACATCATGACGTCCGCATAGAGCACTCTTTCCGTCTCTCCACCTTTGAAGCCGAGACCGTCGGCGAGATGCAACTGGCTTGCAAGACGATATCCTCCGAGCGTGTCGGGAACCGCATCGTTGGCGAAGACGAAAATCGTCTTTGCTTGTGCGTGGTCCATTTCCAGGCGATGGTAGGGCTCGCTTTGAGTCGCAATGCGGAAGATTTCAAGATTGCGTACCTCAATGGGTGGCAGCTTGCCGTTGGGGCGCGCGGCTGCTTCTCCATAGTCCGTGGGCGAAAGGGCAAAACCGACGCCTGTGCCTTGCAGTGCGGGCACAACAAAGGAATGATGAAATTCTGTAAAGTCGGACGGAGACTCAGGAGCTGTGTCGTTGAACAGGGTGATGTCACCAAGTTTCTGAAACTGACTGTCGGTATCCCACGCATGAACCGCAATAGGAACCGCGGAGCGATATTTGAAACGCACGGAATAGATTTCGCCCCCCTTGGCCGCCAATGGCAGAAGGACATAATCCTTCGCGGTATTTGGGTACAGCTTGACAACTCCGTCGTGCTGTTCAACTTGAATGTTGCCACTCTTCTTCCACTGCGAAGGAGCCGGCAGGTCGATGCGCGTGCGAGACCCCTCTCCAGACAACTGAACCGTGGACTCACCGAATGTCTGCTGAATGAAAGCCCCCTGCTGCGCGTGATCCGCGGCAGTGGGAAGGACATAGAGATTCAGGTCCTGGATGCTGGAAGGCGCGAGCTTCACGGGCGTTCCATCGCGCCGGATGATGCGGCTCCACTGATTGCGATACCCGGAATCGGTAAGCAGTCCGACCGTTACTCCATTGGATGTGCGAAAACCGGCGGCGGGGAAATACTCATGCAGCGCCCCGCCTTTGCAATCCGCGTGGTCAAAGCTCCAAAGCTTGGCGGACGGCTCTTCAGACTCAAGGCGATTGGTTATCTGGTAGAGCAGAGAGAACATATCTTCCTGGCGCAATTTGATTGTCTTCTTTACCACTTGCGATGGAAGAACTTCGTAGCCGACCTCGACAAAGACTGTTGTGCGCAGGTTCGCCAGTTGTATTTTTCCGATGAGATTGAGGTGCGTACTATCTCCGCTCCACGAAGTGGCTTTCCAGTCATCGGCCCGGTATTCAAGGCTGCGCTCAGTGTTTTGGAAGATGGCAGAGAACTCTCCGCCCTGATGATGCCGCGCGATGACTTTTCCGCGATAGAGAATCGCAACTCCATAGCCGCGCTGTGCATCGCCGGTCACCTGGAGAGAAACAAGACCGGATCCAGTTGATTCAATCGCGCGCAAGGAATGCGGCAGCAGGACTGCTGCGGCAGTGAGTGAGGAGAGGGTAAGAAACTCACGGCGGTCCAGTTTTCCAAAGATGGCCATATTAATTTACTCCTTGCATAGTTGAAGTTAGAGAATAAATGTGCGTAGATCCAGTCGGAGGAAGTAGCGCTGCTGGCTTACCGTCAGGGGGCGGGCGTTTGAGAAGTCTGGGGCTGGAAGCTTGCGCCCCGCTCGCGCTGCTTGCGGAGAGCCTGTTCGCGCTGCTCATCGAGTAGAGCACGAGTTTGCCGCGCTTCCTGTTCGGCTTTGGCGCTCAGGCCCAGATGCGCATAGATGTGGCTCAACTGGTAGTGTGCGGGAACGAATTGAGAATTTAACTCAATCACATGTTCCAGCGCCTGACGCGCCTGCGGCCAATTCTGTTGCGCCCCGTAGATCTTGCCCAGTTCATAGAATGGGTCGATGGAGTTCGGCTCCAGCTGTGCGGCCTTTTCAAGCGCAGCAACAGCCTCCTGATCGCGCCCCAGTCGACTCGCTAACAGGCCGAAGTAATATTCCAGAAGATAGCGGCCTGGGCGTTTGGCGCGTGCCGCTTCAAGAATATGAAGCGCCTCCGTATCATTCGCCTGGCGGGCATAGGTCTGCGCCAGGCCAACATACGCGGCATCCAGTTCCGGGTCGGCAGTGAGCGCGGCATGAAATGCATCCCGTGCTGCGGCGTAATTGCCTTTGACCATCTCCACCGCGCCCAGGCGCAGTTGCAGCGGCGCAGTGGCGGCAGTTTCTCCCAAACCCGTCTGCACGGCCTGGATGGCCTCATCGTAGCGGTCCATATCCATCAGCAGACGCGTGTAGTCGAGCGTTCGATCCGGGTTGGAGGGATCGGCCACGGCGGCGGCGCGATAGGCTTCCAGCGCCTCAGACATCTTTTGCTGCATCTCGAATGCCGAGCCGAGGAACATGAGTACATCGGCATTGGCGGGCCGCTCCGTATGGAGAGCGGCCAAGAACGTAGATGCCTCGCTGGACTGCCCATCGTAGAGCAGCGCCAGTGCAAGGTTATAGCGGTTCTCCCAGGACGGATCGAGCAAAGCAATGCGCCGGAAGCAGTGAACCATCTGAGGATAGAACGCGTTCTTGCTAAGCAAGATTGCGATTTGATACTCCCGTGCCGGCGTGAGCTGATCAGCATGTTCCAACTTCTCGATCCTGCTGCTTGCTTCCTCCACGCGGCCTATGCGAATCTCCGCTTCAATCAGTGTCGCAGCGGCTTCGGGGTCGTTGTCGAGCAATGGACCGGCATGCGCGGCATGCTCCTGCGCATCGGCATCGTGACCTGTGGCAAGGGCGAGTAGCAATAGATAATAGTGGGCAAAGTTATCGCTAGGCGCAAGGCGGGAAGCTTCGTGCAGTTCCGGCCCCGCACCGGCATAATCTTTTTGGGTAAGCAGATTGAAGCCGAGATTCTTGTGCGCCGCAGCAAGTGTGGGGTCGAGGCGAATCGCGTTGCGATAGTGGTTGTCGGCCATGTCGATGTGGCCAAGCTGGGTCTCGGTAATTCCCATCAAGTTTTCGATGGTGGCGTTGCGGGGCGCGCTGCGATGCGCCTGTTCAAGCTTGACCAGCGCCTCGGCAAATCGCCCTTCGCGAAAGAGCCTGACCCCTTCGTCCAGCGGCGCGGACTGCGCGCTCAATGAAGCGACAAGCGCCAGCAGGACTATTGAACAGGCAATGGTGCGGATCTTGGTCATTGCTTTGCCCCTTGGCCGGATGCATCCTCACCGAGAGGCGCAGACATTTTCTCGTTTTTGATGGCGCGCACCTTGGCAAACACCTGCGCTGCTTGCGCGGTCTTGCCTTCAGCGCGAAGCACAAGGGCGAGCTGATAGTGCGTGGATGCATCCTGATCATGTGCGAGAGCGCGCCGCAGCACCTGCTCGGCGCGAAGGTAATCCTTTTGCATGGCGTAGGCCCGGCCTAGCTGCGCGTACGCGGGCCACAGATCGGGCTTGCTGCGGATGGCCGACTCAAGATGCGGAATGGCCTCTGCGGCACGCTCCTGTGCCACCAATACGGCACCGAGTTCCCCGTTGGCTTCGGGGTGGCCCGGATCCAGTTGTAGCTCTCTTGTTAGCTCTGCAAACCCATGGTCGGCATCGCCGTGCTTCCAATAAAGGTGGCCTATCCAGAAATGAATACCAGGAAGATCGGGCCGCGCGGCAGCGACGGCGAGATACTCAGCCAGGGCTTTGTCGTCCTCCTCGCGGCTGGCGTACAGCTGTCCCAGTAACTGATGCACATGATAGGAATCCGGCGCAACGGCAAGCAGGCGGGCGATTTGTGTCACAGAAATTTGGCGGCGCGCCAGAACCAGCTGATATCGCGCGGCACGGTCTTCTGGGTGGGTCGCAATCCAGCGCACAAGGAGCGGCTCGGCATCGTCATAACGGTGTTCGCGAAGCTTCGTCATCGCCTGGGCAAAGGCGTTCGCGGCGAAATCTTGGTTGGACCGGTCAGGGGCAACCTGCTGGTAGTTCCGCAGTGCTGCGTCCCCGTCACCGGTCAAGGAATACAGAGCCGCGAGAGCTATGGGTTTGGCTGGGCTTGACGATGCATCTGCTTCCAGGTTCCGCGCTGCTTTGCGGCACAGCGCAAGCAGTTCATCGCCTGCTTCCGCACTACCAATGCGATCTTCGGCAGGAAGCCCCAGTGCATCAAGCGCCTCACTGCGGTCAATCTCAATCGCCTTCGCGATGCGCGCGAGGCCCTCCGCCGGTTGCTGCAAAAGAATCAATAACTCTCCACTGCGCGCCAGAGCGGCAGCGGATCGCGGAGCCTGCAGCAACACTTGTTCAAGCTGCCGCTGCGCGGCAGGAAGTTGGGCTTGCTCAATGAGGACCGCAGCCAAATCCAGGCGCGCTTGCAGCAGGTTCGGATCGCGTTCCATCGCGCGGTGAAGATGCCCCTCGGCCTTGGTCCAGTCATGCTCGCCGGCATAGATGGTTCCATAGATCAGATCGGAGAGAGCAGTGCCAGAGGACTCTTCAAGAAGTTGTTCGGTCTGCTGGCTGGCGGCCTTTCCATAAGCCTCGCCGAGCGCGAAGAGGAGATCGGGATCGTTGGGGAATCGCTTGTCTGCTGCTCGCAGTTGGAACAAGGCCGCATCCATCTGCCCGTCATTCCACAGCGCCGTTCCCAACCAGCTTTGCGCCAACTTGTCTGCCGGATCCAGCCGGATAGCCTCGCGCAACAGCGCAACAGCCCGCAGTGGCCGATTCAACTTCACGGAATCTATTCCCAGCCAGAGACTTATGCCGCGCATGCCCGGCCTCAATTTGGCGGCTGCGGCCAGAGCCTTCGCGGACTCTTCAAATTTTGATTGTGCGTAGTAAACCAGACCGAGATTTGCGTAGGCTTCGGGCAAACCAGGTTGCAGCCGGAGTACTGTCTGGTATTCCTGTGCGGCTGCGTCGAGCCGCCCCTGCTGCTGATCTTGCTGAGCTGCGAGAAAATGTTCCTGAACCGGGGAGGCAGGTTGCTGCGCTCTGCTTGGCGATAACAGAACACAGGCCATCGCGATGACACAGAGGAACATCAGAAATCGCCCAGGGAGGATGCGAAACATGGATTTATCCTATCTCCCGGACCTTGATGAAGAGGTCCGGGAGATTTGGGTTGTTTTTAAACGTCACAGGGCTGGTTTTCCTAGTGGCGTCAGAAGGCGATGCGCAAGGACCCCTGAATGTTTCTCGGGCCATAGGCAAGGCCTGAAGCGTTCCCGAAGTTTGTGTTGGTATTGGGCCCCGGGTTGCAGGTTTGCGTCGACGAGGCGCTGCAAGTCACTTTCGTGTCAAAGCCGGTGAATTGGTGCCGGTTGAAGAGGTCGAAGAACTCCACGCGGAAGTCGGTGTGGACCCGTTCGGTGAACATGGGAATGGACTTTGTGACGTTGAAGTCCTCGGACTTGACGAAGAGTTCGCGGATGCCAAGGGCGCGGGGTGCGTTGCCAAAGGTGTAGTCGGCGGCTGGAGCAAATGCAGCCTGGTTCAGGAGCCGACTCTTTCCCCAGACATACTTGCCATGCAATGCGCCAACGCTGGTTCCGGAAACGGAGTTGGGACGGCTGGATGAACCTGTTGCGCCATCGCTGCCGGCGAAGATGCCCGAGGTCCAGTTCGGTGAGGTTACGCTGAGTGGGGTGCCGCTTTGATACTTCTGGACGGCGGCAATCTTCCATCCACCGGCCAGCAGGTTGACGGCTCCGCCCTTATTGGCAAACTGCTTGCCCTTTCCGAAGGGCAGATCGTAAGTCCACGCCAGGACGACGCGCTGCGGGATGTCGAACTGGCTGATGGCCTTCTCGGCCTTCAGATTGTAGGTATTCAGCGCACCGGAAGCGCCGTTACCCTCCCAGCCGGCCTCGCTCGGATACTCCGAGTCGGCATTGGTGATGTTCTTAGACCAGCTGTAGCTGGCCAACACGGTCAGGCCGGCGCTGGTCCGCTTGGTTACCTGAGCCTGCATGGCGTTGTAGGTGTAGTCGCCGAAGGGATCGTCCATGGTCGCTGAATCCACCGAGACGGTTCCATACTGCGGGAAGGGGCGCAGGGCTTGAGAGACGGTGCCACTGAACCCGGCATAGGGCGCTGCGACCACGGACTGGCCCGCGCAAGCCGGGCTTGTCGCCTGGTTGGCAAGGTTGACTTGCAAACATGCGCCGCGCGACAGGTTGGCCGGACTACCCTGATTGGGGTCATGCAGGAATGCCTGCAGGTGGTCGCCGTGAGCGCCCACGTAGGCCACGTCAACAATGGTATTGAAGGGCAGTTGGCGCTGTATATCGAGGGTCCAGTTTTGGATGGTCCCAGGGCGGTCGACCTTTGACTCGAGGAAGAGGGCATTGCCTTGCCCGTTCATGACCGTGGGGTCGATGAAGGGAGGCATTTTGCCGGGATAGGCGGTGATCTGTGAGAGCACCGCGACCGGGGTTTGAACGCTGGCCGCTGTGGGGTAGGTGTAGCTGGAGAAGAAGCCCTGGCTGTCGTTCTCGGCGAAGCCTCCGACGCGCTGGGTCGAGAAGTAAATGCCGTAGCCGGCGCGAATGACTGTGTTGGGATCGACCGAATAGGAGAGGCCCAGGCGAGGACCGAAGGCTTTCTTGAAGATCGACTGCGGAGAGCTGCTGCCGAGGCGCCCCGTGCCGCTGCCTTCGAAGACGTAAGCGCCGGGAAGGCCGCCCGCACCCGGGTTTGCCAGGGTTGGATCCACATAGGACATGCGGTTCTTTGCTTCGGTCACCGGGATTGGCATGTCATAACGCAGGCCAAGGTTGACGGTAAGCTTGCTGTTGACCTTCCAGTCGTCGGCGGCAAAGAAGGCAAAGTACTTGGCGCGCCATCCGTTGACCTGGGGAATGTCAATATACGCGCTAGTGGCGGCACCAAGATAGAAGTTGGCGAAGCCAAAGCCCGAGTTGGAGTCAGCCGGAGAGCTGGTGGGACCGCCTGTGCCGCTGGAGTTGGCGAATGTGAACTGGCCGGCGCTGCCGGTCAGGATGCCGAGGTTGAATTGCGCCGCGCGAAATTCGCCACCGAAACGGAAGCTGTGACGGCCCTTCTGCCACGAAACCGCGTCGTCGTATTGATAGACGTTGTCGTCGAAGACGCTGTCGCCATCGCTGGGGCTGCTGATGCCATTGCCGGGGTAGTTGTAGGTGAATTTAGGGAAGACCGAGTCCTCCACGCCCTTGAGCCCGAACTTGGATGCCCAGTGGCCGCCAAATCCGCCCTCGCCCGAGGTTTCAAAGCGATGGCGGCGAGTGAAGCCGGCGTTGAAGTGGTTGAGCAGCGTGGGCGATGCGATGAAGTCATAGCCCAGACGCACATATTTGTTGCCCTGGATGTTGCCGCCGGTGTAAAGCGACCCGAGGCTTTGGGTGCTGATGTAAGGCATGTTGCCGGTGAAGTAACTGCCCGTGATTTTGTTGCGCGCGTTGATGTTCTCGTCGATGCGGATGTTCCACATGTCGGCTTGTTCGTGGTTGGAACTGTTGTCAGTGATGTTGAAGTAAGGGCTAGTGCCGGTTGCGGAGGGCATGACCTTGGAAGCGGCCACAAAGACCGGATCCGCGGCCTCGGTGATTTTGTTGTTTGGATAAGCCTGGCAGGGGTTTCCCTGGTTGGCGCCTGTGCAAGTGCTGTAATCGTAAAGGATATGGGCCTGGAAGGTCTGGCCGCCGGTGGTCGTTGGGGTTAGAAGGGACGAAAAGTCGCCGCCGAGCATGGCTTGGGTAGGCCCGGACAGCAGCGATTTGCCGCCATTGACTTGCCGGAAACCCTCGTAATTGAAGAAGAAGAAGGTCTTGTCCTTGCCGTTGTAAAGAAACGGAACACGAACCGGACCTCCGATGCTTGCGCCAAAGTCGTTCTGGGTGTCCATGGGCTTGGTGGTTGACTTGGGCCCGAAGACGGCGTTTTGGTAGTTGTTGAGCCAGCTGTTGGCATCTATGACGCGATTCTTGAGCAAGTCGTAAGCTGTGCCGTGAAAGCTGTTCGTTCCCTGCTTGGAGGAGAGATTGACCACGCCTCCGCTGGCGCTTCCAAACTGGGCGTCGAAGGTGTTGGTCATGACCTTGAATTCGGAGACGGCCTCGACGCTGAAACCATAGGTCACCTGCATGTTGGCCGATGCCAGTTCGGTGGTGGCGCCGTCCAGCAAAATGTCGCCGCCGCCCTGTTGTCCGCCGCTGAACTTAAAGGCTCCGGAGGGTGGCGAGGAGGGGTTGTTGCTCATGGAGCCGGCGAATCCGGGCGAGAGCGCCGCGAATTCCATCGGGTTGCGGATCTCACCGCCGAAGGGCAGTGGCAGCGATTCCATTACCTGTGGCGTCATGGTGAAGCCGGCATCGGAGGATTCGGTCCCCAAGTGCGAGGCGTCGCTCGTCACGGTAACGCTCTCCGCGGATGAACCTACTTTCAGAACGGCCGTGACCGTTGCCGTGCTGCCCACGTTCACGACGATGCCGTTCTGGCTGTAGGACGCAAACCCCGGCGCGTTGACGGCAAGGGTGTAGCTTCCTGGTTGAAGCTCGGGGAAGGTGAACAAACCCTGCGCACTCGACACAGCTTCATAGAGGCTGCCGGTGTTTGTCTCTTTAAGAACGAGGGACGCGCCTGGAAGGGCTGCCCCCATTGCGTCGGTGACCGAACCGGCCAAGGTGCCCCGACTCGATTGTGCCAGGCCGGGGATGCCGGCCACCAGGCCGAACACCATCAACAGCCAGACCGCCAGATGCCACGGTCTTTGCGCCGTTAGACTAATGTGGTTCATTGTGTGTCTCCTCTTGAACATGGTTCTCAGGCCTCCGTAGTGTGTCCGGAAAAGCGTGCGGCGGGGGAGGTTCTTCCCGCCGTGTCCAGACCTTTCGAGATCTGTCCAGCCACCCGGATGGACAGCAACTGCAACAGCGCAATCACCGGTAAGGCGTATTTGAGCGCTGCAATTCCAGACCACCAACCGGCGATGCCCAGAAACAATCCACACCCCAGGCAGCGTCCGGAAAACAGTCCGAATTCATGGTTGAAGATATAGGCGTACTGGTTGCGTTTCTCCATTCGGGAGACCACATCGACCACCTGCAACTGGATCGGATAGTAAGCAAGATCCAACAGCGGCTTGGCCACAATGAGGCACCCAATGAAAATCAGCACGCCCACGGCGTTAAAGAGCAAAGTGTTGGTGACCGCGCCCAGCAGAAACAGCAGCAGGCCGGCAGCAAAGACGATTTGTCGATGCTGCGGCGCTGCCAGGCGGCCAACCATATACATGAGGAAGGCGGAGAAGACACCGCCGATGGCTTGGGTCGCGCCCAAGGTTCCCTCTTGGCCCACCAGCATCATGATCAGCATGGCCGGTGCGGTGACGATGTATCCCTGTGCCAGGCCTTTCAGCAGAGCCAGTTCCAGCATTCGCCGCCACAAGGGATGAAACCGGAAATAGACAAAGCGAGTGTGTTCCGGATTGCGGAAGGTGCCGCGTTCGAGGATGCCGGCGGCCAGAATGGTCAGGCCAAAAACCACGATGGCGATGATGTGGTACGCGCGGTTGGGAATGCCGCCCAGCCATCCGTAGAGAGTGGTGCCGCTGATGAACCAGCCAATGAGAGCCGGAACCACGACCGCGGCCAACGTGGCAACAAAATTCTCCAGGCCGTAGTAGTAGTTGCGGTTGCCGTCGTTGGTGGCGGTCAGGGCCAGGAATCCGCGGTTGGCCCAGAAGATGCCTGTGGCCAGCCCCATGGTGAATCCCGAGGTGGCGACGCCGACCGGCGTCAGGATGCTCAGTTGCATCATCAGCATCATGGCCACGCCCGACAGCACCATTCCGGCGGCGTATAGATGCTTGGCGCCGATACGGCCCAACAGCTTGCCGTTCAGATAGAAGGCCAGCGGCGTGGCCGCGTAGATGGACAACTGATACGTGACCACCTTGGCGACGGCGTGCGAGTTCCGCATGACGTAAGCCGCCACGAAGACCTCGATCACCGGCAAGACCAAGGCATAGATCATGTTGGAAACCATCAGTACCTGCATGGAACGGGAACAGCTCAGGAAGACCTGAAACTCTTTGCGCAGGCGGCTCATGCCTTGGCTCCCGCGGCGGGCGCAAGACTGGCCAGGATGCTCTGGATGGAGAGATGGGCGGCGCAAATCACGCTGTCGGCCGCGCCGTAGTAGAGCGTGATGCGATCTCCATCGACCAGGTGGCCATTGGTAAAGATGACTTTGCCGAAGAAGCCTTCCAGTTCGTAGGGCGCCAGCGGCTCCATGATGGGCGTCTCAGAGCGCGCCAGTACCCGCCAGGGCTCGTCGAGGTCGAGCAGCAGAGCTCCCAGGCAGTAGCGGTTCTCCTTGGTTGCGCCGTGATAAATCTCCAGCCATCCCTGTGTGGTGCGAATCGGAGCCGCTCCCGCACCTACCCGGGCGCTGTCCCAGGACCCTTCACGGCTATGGGCCAGGCAGCGGTGGCGGCCCCAGTGAACCAGGTCAGGGGACTCGGCCAGCCAGATGTAATTGCCGCCCAACTCCGGGCTGCTGGGGCGGTGCAGCGCATAGTACTTGCCGCCGATCTTCTCGTCGAAGAGCGCGCAGTCTTTGTTGTGGGGAGGAAGGATCATGCCCTCATGGGCAAAGTCCTTCCAGTCGCGGGTGGTGCGCAGACCCACGCCCACGCCGTGGCTGGAAACCTGTGTATAGGTAAGGCAATAGGTTTCGTCAATCTTCGCGACGCGGCAGTCTTCGATGCCGTAGGTTTCCAGTTCCCCGCTCCCCATCAAGGGCAGAGTGTTCTCCGGTTCGGCAAAATGGACGCCGTCCGTACTCGCCAGCAGACGTAGATGGGAGAGGGTGGTGAGATAGTCCCGCCCGTCAAAGTTGATGACGCGAGGGTCGCTGAGGTCGAGCCTTGGATCGCTGGAGTCGAACTCAAGGATCTCAAGCCGGCCCTCGGGACTGAGGATGGGGAAGGTGGTTTTGCCGGGAACCTGTGCCGGGCGCTCCGCCACCCGCACCAGCAACCAGGTCTTGTCCTGGTAGCGGAACACTCCCGGATTCAGCAGGCATGTCACCTCCATGCCCTCCACGCTCGGGCGCAGGTCGCGCGGTTTGAGAATGGGGTTCTGCCCGAAGCGTTTTGCAAGATCGTTCATCATGAGCCCTTTGCCGTTCTGGAGGATCAGGCCTTCGCGCCGGCGTTTGGGAAATGAGCAAACCGGACTTTGGAAGCCGTTGATAAGAGTTGGGGAACGCGCATACCTTGGAAAAGGGGCTCACCAAGGAAATCTTTGAGAATCAATGCGATCTACATGTGATTCGCAGAGAAACATACGAAAACGCCAATGAATGCGGGGAATTGCCGCGGGGATAGCTTCCCTCGAGCAATGGATGCGCACAGTAGATCGTGCGGGAATTCGTGGTAGTACGCTGTCCCGGAGAGGCTTTTCCCGCGTGCATACGATGCGCTACAATCAGCGGGCGGTCTAAACGCCGGAAGTGTGAGTGGATTTGGACAGATCGTGCAGAGACGGGAATAGGCGCTGATGACGGAAGTAGATCCGGATCTCAAGGCGGATGCACGCTGGCAGTTGATCGAACGAATCACCGCCAGCACTTCCTTCCAAAAGTCGGCCCGGCTCAGAGACCTGCTGCGCTACATGGCGGAGCGATCTCTGCATGGCCACCCGCAGGACCTGAGCGAGCACCGCATCGGCAGCGCCGTTTTCGGCAAGGCCCAGGACTATAGCGTCGTCGAAGACAGCTCAGTCCGCGTGCACGTTCGTCAGTTGCGGCTCAAGCTTCATGAGTACTTCGATGGGGAAGGCCGCGGCGAAGCCATCATTGTGGAGATTCCGAAAGGGGCTTACACCACCCTGTTTCGTCCCGTCGAGCAGCGGGCTTCGGCGGCGTCCGCAGCGCCGGTGGTGCGCCGTCGACTTAAGCTCTGGCTTCAAATACTGCCTTGGGCGCTGGCCGCGATCCTTTTATTGACCACGCTGGCAGCATGGTTTCGCCCTGCAACGATTACAGCGCAGCCGCCGCCTTGGCCGTTGGCTGCGCTCTTTGTACCGGGCAATCGGCCCGTCCAGGTGGTGGTCGCGGACGTCAACTACGGCATGACGCGGCTGGTGGACGAGCGCCCGGTGACGCTGGAGCGCTACCTCAGCCCCTCCTACCGTAGCGGCGAGGATCTCACCAACGCTCACCCCACGGGCCGTGAAGCGCGCATGATGAAGTATTTATCCGGCTCGCTGCTGACTTCGTATGCCGATCTGGTGGTGGTAGAAACGCTCATGCGGGTCAGCGGGAACGCGCGCGACTGGCTGGCGATTCGCTCGGCCCGGGAGTTGCGCCCACGCGACCTGGAAGAGGGTAGCTTCGTTTTTGTCGGCAGCCCCAGTTCCAACCCCTGGGTCTCCTACTTTGGAGACAAGCTCAACTTTCAGGAGCACGAAGGCGTGGTGGGCGAAAGCCTGAAGTACTTCCAGAACCTGCATCCCAAGGCTGGCGAGCAGCAGACCTATCAAGGCCTGAACTTTACCGGAAGCTCGGGCGAGGACTACGCAACCATCTCCCTGCTGCCGGTTCCCAACGGACGCGGGAGCGTTCTGATCCTGCAAGGATTGCAGCAGGAAGGCACCGAGTCTGCCGGACTCTTTCTGGCGGATGCCGGCAATCGGCAAAAGCTGCAGCAGGCTCTCGGCATCTCCGGCGCACCCGAACAGCCGGTCTATTTCGAAGCCCTGATCCGCACCCAGGCGGTGGCCGGCGCGCCCAATGCCACTTCCATCGTCGCTACCCGCCTTATTCATCCCTAAAACAGATCTGCCGCACTCCTCGCGCACATGCACGAAGAGTGCGGCAGATCGTGCATGTTCTTAGCGCGAAATCTCGATCACCCGTGCCTCGTGCGGACCCAGCATCAACTCCACCTTGCCCGCGTGCGCCGGCAGCATCCGCTTGCGAGACAAATCGTGGACGCGGCCCTTCGGCGCGTCAATCGTGATCCGCTTATCGCCTGGCCCTGGGTTGTAGTAGAGAAACGCCGGAGCCAAGTCGCGATCCAGAAAGTTGGTCTCGGTCAGGTCCCAGCGCAGTACCCACGGATCGCCCTGCGGCTGAATCATCTTGTCCAGCCACAGCACATAGGCGCCCCCGTAGAGGGAGCGGTGACCGGCAAAATCGCCCGTCGCATAGGGGCTATGGCCCTTTTCTTCGAGGCTCAAGCGCTCATAGGGAACCATCGACGGCAGATCGGGACGGCTCTGGTTCTCGTGTGGCAGATACTCCGGATAGAACCAGCGCAGATTCGCCGTCACGTTCAGCGCATGACGCGCCACTTCTCCGCCCAGTTCCGGACAGAATCGCACTGCCGGCAACAGATACGGCAGCACCACCATCGACTCCATGCTGTAGGCCTGGCCGGCGGGTTCGGTCCGGAATCCGGCCATCAGTCCATCCACATCGTGGCCGCCCCACTTCCCCGACGCCATCAGTCCGGCCTTGGAATCGAAAACAAAACCGAGTGCCTTTCTGGCGTTGGTCGGATACCCCATGGCCTCCAGCCGTGCCGCTGCCAAGGTCGCCATGGCGCCGCTGGGAATCTCGTACCAGGGGTTCGCGGCAAAATCCAGATAACGATCGATCCCTATCTTGGCTTCTTCAAGGCAGAAATCTTTCCCGGTCAGCTTCCATGCCAGCAACATCACATAGCTGTATCCGCCCACCGCATCGGGCTGACGGTAGATATCGTGGTTGGTAAAGGCCGCACCCTTGGCAAAGTCGTAGCCTTGGCTGTTGAAGTCGTAGTGGATCTGGCGGGCCATCTCCTTGAGCCGCTGCGCGCTCTTCTCCACCCGCGCCAACCACTCGGGATCCTTGGCAAAGCGCATCTGGATCAGTCCGTAGGCCAGTGCGGTCACATTCATCAGATACCAGTGCTCGCACAGCGTGGCCCCGGCCCCATCCAGAAACAGCCCATATTGGTCACTGAAGTAGCCCTTCAGCGAAGCCGCCAGGCCCTCCAGCCCTTCTCCACGCAGCTCCTTGCCCATGGCCATCGGCCCGTAGGCGGTCAGTCCCCCATCCTCCACGCCTTCCAGCGCCGAAGGAAATACCTGCCGCCCATCCTTGGCGCGCAGATTCACACCGTGGGCGGGATCCATGACGTAGGAGTTGAATGCCTCGGCCAGTGCATGAAAATCGAGTGGTTGCTCCTTGGGCCGGTACGGCAATCCGCTCCAACCGGTCGTCTCCGTTGGCGCGCCAATTGCCTGCTCCGCCCACCCGGCCAGTCCAAGTGCTGCCGCACCAGCCAGGAACTCGCGCCGGTTTGGCAACCATTCTCCACTGTCCAACCCGCTCTTTAAGTCGCTCGTCTCTTCCGCTTGCATCTGTTTTTCCCTTTCAATATGGAGGCTGCATGGTCCACTGCACTGTTACGGGGCTGTCCGCAAACTATACGGATTACAGCAAATATCATTCTTGTCACCCAACTCTCAAATGCAAAGGGAATAACAGAGCGAATAATCCGTGGAACAAAGATTTCACATGTGATTCTCACGACGGGGCATTGAAATAGGCTGATTGTGCCAATTGGGTTCGGCGTGCCAGGTTGAATCCCACCGCCTTCAGGCGGCGGCCAGCGCCAGTGTGCTCTTGGAATGTAGGGATGGGCCGATAAACACACAACGAGTTTCCACTACACGGGCGAACCTGTCCAGCCTTAGTAACGGCAGGCGACTTTGCGACGCAAGGGAAGGCCGAAGCGCAGGAGAGAGCACCAGCGAAAGCGTCTCCTTCGTCCTGCCAGGGGATTGGCGATGGCATGGATGCAAAGGGGATCAGACGCAACACGGGAAACCTCAGCGGTGACTGCAGTTGGGATCAACGGGCAACGCGTGAGAACCAGGCTTGGCGGTTTGATGCCGAATCGATTACGGAGCAGCCTCTGCGAATACCCTCTGGATGTGGCTGTGCTCGTCAAGCGGATCAAATAATCGCGGTATCAGAGACACAAAAATCGCGGCCGGATCACGGAGATACCAGAAGCCGGTCCAATTGTGAGACACCGCGCTTTTTGCAGTGCTTTCGGATCCACCCCAAGTCTGCCAGGTCTCCAGGCTTCGCGAGGAACCGTCTCCTCGGGCTGCTGCTTGCGGTTCCCATTTTTCACTGAAGTCGAGGTAGAAGGTGCCGCGTTTGGAGCTCACTGGTTGCCCTTTCAGGAGGATTCGGCGAGGGGCTGGGCTTGCTTTGGCCTCGCGGGCGACAGGCAGGAATTGCCATTTTCCGCTCAACTTGCGATACTGATTAAGGTTCACAGGAAGTCGCTGCTTCTTATCCATGCCACTCCTTCCGATCCGCTAGTACAAGGGGTACTTTTTAAAGAGCCGCCCCTTCGTTTGCCCATGCCTTTCGGATGGGGCATCCTAGCAGGAGGGATAGCAAGTTAGCTGGCAAGTGCGATTCCGGTTGTAAGCTGTTGAAAATAGTGGCGCTATCGTCTAGGGGTTAGGACGTGAGATTCTCAATCTTAAAACATGGGTTCGATTCCCATTAGCGCTACCAGATATTGAACGCTAAAGCCCGTTAAATCAACGGGCTTTTCCTTTGCCCGAAAATAGCTCTGGCGCTTCCTGACAGCAAATAGCGGTCACGGTGGTACACAGTTTGGTACACAGTCCATTCTAGGCCGGACCGCGATAATGATTTCAGCGGGAGGCGCTTTCATGGAAAGCAAACGGTGGTGGGAAGTTGCGCTCACCGTGCTGGTGGCAATCCTCCTGATTGTCGACGCAGAGGGAAGGCACCCTTACGGCTTCTACATGGTGCTGAGGACGGCTGTAACGGTGGGCGGGGCATACTGAGCGGTCAGGGTGTACCAAGCGCGGCCACGGGGCTGGATGTAGGCTTTCCTGGCGGTCGCGCTTCTGTTGAACCCCATCCTGCCGGTAAGGATGCAGTGTTCGCAGTGGCAGCCCATCGACCTGTGCCTGGGTCTCTTGCTCCTTGGCTGGTCAGGCTATTGGGCGTTTCGCACGCCTTCCGGCTCGTGACCGGCGCCGCGCCCGGTTAGCTGATTCGTTGCACTCCTCCGAGTGGTGGACCTCGCCCCGTATCTCTCCGGCTCATCGTTGCGCCTTCGCCCCTCCTCGCACGGCCTTTCCTAGGCAAAGATGCCTCCGCCCGCCCGGATCGCTGGTCGTGCCCGCTGTGCCCAGCGCCATATCCTCCCCATGCGCCACACTGAGAGAGCGCCGCGTCACAGGTAGCTTGCCACCACAGCACCGCCAACCACCGCGCACACTCACGGGGAAGGGGGCCAGGGGTCACTTTGCCGCCGCCGCCACGAAGCCAGCGAAAAATTACCAGCCAGTGATTTTTTCCATTTGCCCATGTTGGCAGATTGGTTCGACTCCAAAATTTGGAGTCGAACACTACGTGCTGTTGTGTGGATTTGATTCCCAGGATTGCGATGTGCAGGTACGCGGCTTAGAAATGCCCACGTGAGTCGTACTGCTCCGGTTTGCGACCGTCTGTCTTGCACGCTTCGCATTCACTGAGGTGCGCGTTCCGGTGCCCATATGCCTGATGAACACCTTGAGCAGCGTTCACGACTGCCTCTTGCCGCTTCTTTTCGGAGTTGTGTGGGTACTGTTTGGGGGAGCTGCCTCTTGCCATGTCTTCTGATCTCATGGCTTGGTATATTTCGTCCGTGAGTTTGTCGTACACAGGACAGGGCATGCTCTCAGTATAATCAACGTGCGTTACCGAGCAGGAAGCCGAGGTTGTGTCCTACGAGTGCGTTGCTGGAATCGCTACCGACGACGCCCACAACAGCTTTTGTAATTCTTGCCACTGCCGCAGGGGCAAAGCGCATTCTTGGCAGGTGGGTGGGACTTGATATAGGCATTGACTTCCCCTACGAAGTCAATGCACCTTCGAGAAGGAAAGCAAAAAGAAAACACAGTGCTCCCACCGTAATGGGTTACTGCGAAATCCCCCATTCCCAAGATGTCCATGCCAATGATCACGCCTTCGCCGCTGGGTATCGCAATCTTGGCAACTGAAGCCATTTGGATCATTACCATATTCGGAAGGGCAATATTTACCAAATGGCTTGTGGTAGGGAGAACTCCGCCACCCACGCCGACAGTCCTAGCCCCGATCGAAGGAAGGTTGAAATCTTGCACTACTTGAGGCGAGATCGCGCTATGTGTTGCTCCCGTGTCATATAGGGCTTGGTATTTCTTTCCCGCAGCAACCGGTAAAGCTCCAGTGAAAGGCGGGAAGATTTCCACTTCGGTGATGAGTCTAAGTAATCTGCCATTCGCACGGGCAGTGAAAGCCTGCATCGGAATCTGCGTCATGCCAACATGCTATACATCGGGCTATACAGCATAAGGGTGTAACTGTCGGCGTCGGGCGAGCACGGCTGTAACGTGAATGTGCTGGGCGCGTATGATTTCATCGCTTCTGTATATGCCGCGCCCATTTCGTCGAAAGCCTTGACGAGCTTCTGGTCCACAATCAACAAGATTTTTCCATTGTACTTCGCTGCAAGATCTTTCTGATTGGCGATGTACCAATCAAGATTCATCTTGAGGGAATCGGGAGCGCCCAGGATTTCTGTCGTCTTGTCCATTGCAGCCACCAAAAGAAGCGTACCACATAACCCATATCGGCGAGATGAGCAAATATTTTAGGAAATTAGTTCCATTGTCGTCAATACGTGATCCGTAATGCACGCTTCCATCGCAGGGGTAATACGCAGCGTCTTGTGAGCCCGACAGAAGTTGTAGAAGGCAAACCATAGAGAATAAGCGGCTTGCAGGTTATCCCACTTCTTAGAGAACGCCTTGGTCAGCCGCGTCATACGCCGCATCCCCATGCGAACGCTGAGGTTCTTCCTTTCGATGTGTGACGTACAAATGCGTTCGCGGACGTCGGTCCATGATTTCGCATGGGACAGAATCCACAACTCCGGCGGAGCTATAGCGCTGCTCACCATCGCGGGGTGATCCGTAGAAGGTCTTGTGATGAAGTGAAGGATGGGTGGCGTCGTCACCGGACGCGGGGAGGGGAATCTCTCTGGTCTGATGTGGCGTATTCGATACGAAGGGAATAGGGAAGGCCCCATACGTGATCCCTTACGCCGCTCTCCATTGATCGTTGCACTTCTTCTTTTACCCACCACGGCTGAAAGCCAGAGCAAACCTTGACTGGGGCAGCCTTGCGCTGAGCGGCTTGTCCTCGCACCGTCTCTCGCCTCCTCCAACGTGAGCGCACGAATGTAACGGTTCTGTGGTCCTTTCCGCGCCCCGATGAACTTCGACAGGATCAAAAAAACGCAGGGAAAACGCTCATGGACGAGGGACAAAGAGGAAGAAACATCGGTAGCAGCATAAAACCGCTTTGGAATAAACGAGTTAAGCCGCAGAGGGAGCCGAATTAGAAGACAGAGTAATCCACAAATGAGGGACAGCAGGAGAGCACTTTGGAACCGGTTTTGAGCGGTCAAGAGGGGAACGAAACCCCCGGTAACCTAGACCCCTGCCTTTGAGCGATTCGGGATATTGCAGCGTGCTTTGAGAACAGCGGGATTGTTGCACATGGGCCATCGCAGAATGGACCGCGCCCCACGAAGCCGGTCGCATTGCCCGCTGATGCCCAAGCCTCTGCCGCGCTGAATTCCAAATTTTGGAATGGATGCCGAAGAGTTTTTCTATCGGCCTTCCGCTACAAGTCAGTCATCAATTCGGCCAAGGTGATTTGAAAGCTGGTTGCCAGCATTTCAAGGACGCGCAGACCGGCTTCCCGGTGCCCGTTCTCCAGTTCCGAGATGTGGACTCGGCCAATTCCTGAAATTTCAGCGAGATACGACTGATTCCAGCCCCGGTCAGTCCTCAACTTTCGCAATCTCCGCCCCAAGCGGACGCATATGTCGTTTGCCACCTCCTAAGGGTCGTCGTAGAATCGTGGTCAAATGTTGTTCATGCACTACACTGGCAGCGGGAAACTCCGTGTGTACCCCTCGGAGACGGGGACTGGAATTTCAACGTCTGGAAGGCATTCAAGAAATGTTCCCCTCTCGCAGAGCCGCTAAGTTGATCCTGTTGGCGGTCACACTGTGCGCATTGCTGCTGATCGAGACGCGGGGTCCGGTTATCGACACGGAAGCGCATTGGCTCAATAACGCGGGGTATCCTGTGGCGGCCGGCAATTTCTTCAACTTTGCGTGTTCCATCGGTTCCGACTCGGACGCTCATTTTTGGCTTCGGTTAAGAAGTGAGGTTCTATCCAGAAAACAAGTAGCGGACCTTCCGAATGCGGTGTCCCTCTATTCGCAAGCCTGTGATGGAGGCAATGAGGCGGACTGTCTCACTCTCGGCACCATGTACGAGCACGGGGTCGGTGTCGCTACGAATTACGCCATGACCGCCATTCTTTTTTCGAGAGCCTGCGACTCAGGGGACCAGGACGGATGCGGCGATCTCGGCATTCTCTATGCAGACGGCACCGGAGTACCGCAAGATGCCCCACGAGCCATGACCCTTCTCACGGCGGCGTGTAGTGGAGGGAGTGCCATCGGCTGCAAGGGACTTGGAGACCTAATTGTTGAAGTAGAAGGGACGAGCGAAGGTTATGCTCGGGCAGCCACTCTTTACTACAATGCGTGCAATTCCGGCGACGCTGCTGCCTGTGGAAGCCTTGGAGACTTGTACGAAGAAGGCTACAGTGTTGTTCAGAATCCGTACTGGGCTGCGACTCTTTACAGTCGAGCCTGCAACTCCGGCGATTCCGGCGGATGCGGCGGACTTGGCGTCGCTTATGCCAAAGGGCTTGGCGTCAATCAAGACTTTTCTCGTGCAAAGGAACTCTACTCCAAAGCCTGCGACGGTGGCGATGATGACGGTTGTTCCAACCTAGATGACGTGCTGAGGAAGGAACATGAGGATGAAAAGTAATTAGCGCCTTGCCAAACCCGGTGAAACAGAAGATTCATTCGAGAGGCAACAATGCGTTGGGCAGTCTGCATGAAGAACCTTGAAATCGGAAAGATGGTACTCATCACGCCGGACATGACGCCGCCAGACGAGGACGACCCGCGCTTCGATCAGGAAGTTCACATTGTTCCGGTTGAGGAGCATCCCAACGATCCGTACTATCTGAGCTTTGGTGTTCACGACTTTGTGCGTGACTGCCCGTGTCACCCGAGGATTCAGAGGCGGTGTTTTGGTCGCACAATCATTTCACATAGGGCGGTGGTGAACTGATGAAAGACAAACAGATGATCGTTTGGGGCAAGAAGATCATCCCTCAGACCCTACGCAATAAGCAGCTTGCTGCTCTTCTTGCCGCTGGCGCATGGTGCAGCGTGTGCTGCCTGGTTGAAGTTTTGAATCGGGGAGCAATGCATCATCCAATCAATGCCGCTGTGACCGCGCTGCTATTCTCCGCGCCAGTGTTGATTTTCTGCGCAATTTTCTTGTGGTGGCTTTCTCAGGCCGCGCTCACTAGCGAGCCGTTGCACCCTCCGCAGGAATCGGAACCCGCAAACGCGCCTACAGAAAGCGCAGCAGAACGCACGGAACTGGTAGCCAGAGTACAAACACGAGGCTATCGATGGGGCAAGTTTCAAGGGCGGTTTCAATTGATCGCCGGATGTATTGCATTTCTGATTTACGGCGCAGCAGGGAACATCTTTGGCCTGATCGCTGCGGCGTTAGGCATGTATTGCGGATATGGCCTGATCAAACGATACAGGTACGGGGCAATTTTGTTTTTTGTTGGGGCCGGGATCGCAGGGCTGGCAGCAATTGGCGTTGATGCTTTCGCTTTGATCCACGTCTTCATTGATCCTGAAAGCGGTGGTCAGCATTTGGGCGTTGGCCTTGCATACACGATTATCGTTGCATTGTGGTGGTTGGTCCCCGCGATTTTCTATTACCCAAAACGCTGGAAGGAATTCTCTGTCAATACATCCAGCAAGACTTTGCCTCAGACCGATAGCATGGCCTCTGTGGAAGCAGTGCAGCCGGGAAGTCGTATTGTACGGAGCCGCCTCACCGAAAGACTACGGCAGGCTCTCAAATCCTTCAGTGGAACTCCTCTCTGGTTTCGAGTGTCGCTCGTTGTGCTGGTCGTGTTGATGATTGTCGCATGTGGTTTTGCCGTGTCGTTACCACCCAGAACCATTGCGCTGCGAGCCTATGTGCTCGACACCGCGCACCACTACAGCCTGGGAGGAATTCTTCGTAAACTCGCGTGTTCCCGAGGAGATGGAGGGTCATGCGTTGCGCTGGCGGAAATGTACGAAAACGGAGAAGGAGTTGCGGTTGAGACCCCACGCGCGAATGAACTTTATGCTCGTGCTGCCAAGCTGTACGACTCAGCCTGCAATCAGGAAACATTCGACGCTTGCCAAGAGCTTGGGGACCTATACGAGAACGGGAAGGGGGTTTCACGGGATCCGTCGAAGGCAACCGCGCTTGACCAAAGAATAGAGGAACACAAGTTCCAAGTATGCAACTCTGGGAATTCGCAAGTTTGCCGTGAATTGATAAGAGATTACGAATCAAAACGTTTCGGAACCCCAGACGATACCAAAGAAGCAATGGTCTACGCCAAAGCCTGCGAGCTTGGAGACCAGCGGGGATGTGCTTTGGCCGGATTGCTTTATTCGCGCGGAGTCAATTTGCCGCGGGATTACGCGAAGGCAGCAACCTTTTATGCCAAAGGCTGCGATGTCGGAGACGGCCTATCTTGCATAGAACTCGGGGGATTTTACAAATTGGGTGAAGGTGTCCGACAGAGCGCAGACCGTGCAGAAGAATACTATGTGAAGAGTTGCGATCTGGGCTTACCTGATGGGTGCGCTGATGCGGGTTTCCTTTTTGCAGAGGGGAGATACAAACCCTTGGATTTTCCTAAGGCACTAGGCTTCTGGGTTCGAGCCTGCGACAGCAGCAGCGCCCTCGGATGCTGGGGACTTGGAGCAATGTATCGAGATGGAAAGGGTGTGCAGACGAATATTCCGACTGCGAAGTCCTATTTTTCCAAGGCGTGCTCCCTTTCAAAAGACTCCTTCTATGTTGTTGGGTGCGAAGAGCTTAAGAAATTTCAGTAGCTCGCGCTCTTCTTCGATCAACCGTATACGGTGCTCACACGATTTTATTGAGCACCATCGGCTTGATACCGTGACGTAAATACAATTGAAATGCAGGATAGTCTTCGGCCGATCACCGAGGGCGACAAGGTGGGGTGCCTTCCCACCCCACTTTCCAGTGCTTTGCGAGTCGGGAAGGTCACGGAAGGGTGACAGATGCTAGCGAAACCGTCGGCGTACTTGGCTTCCGCTCGGGAAGAATGGCAACAGAAGTTCGCAATAGACAGGGCGGGGCTTTTGAAAAACGCTTTCTTCGCCGGTTCGTTGAAAACCTTGTCTGACGGCGGGGCGGATCAGGAAATGGTGATTTCCCTGCTTTACTACACATTGCCGGTCACACGCGGGAAGCAGGGAAGCCCTTTTTTTGTGCAAAGAGCGCAAGCCTTCAGAGCTATCGCGCATAGCCTCAACCGAGACGCCTCTACGCTTGAGGATGTTTACTCCACGCTCTTGAACTTCGCGGAGTTTTGGCCGGAAATAACCTTTCCCGGTGATAGGCAAGAGGTACGGACCTCAGACGAACTGAGAGCCATTCCCAAGGCCCTGATTTCGAATATGCGGACTTTCGCAAAAACGCTCGACGAGGAAGCAAGCCGCTTTGGCAAGTGCTCCAGGTTAAGTGGACGCGCAGCAGATGATTTTTATGTCGGCGAGCTTTTGCGCCATGTCTTCAAGACGACCGGCAAATATCACGAAGAAGTTCTCGCGGACCTCTTGCAGCTTGTGCATGGGGAACTTGGATCAGACAGGAAGTTTTCAAGCGAGCAACTGAAGAAGGTCAGACAGAGGCATCTGAGAGATTTAATCCGACCGAAAAAGTGCTGAGTGCTCCGGTTCTGCAAGGGGACAAACCGAACTCCTAAAAGAATAATCGGAGTGTCCCTTGGAATGCGCGTTAATTTGCGTACTCTCGCCTCAACACAAGTGATGCCCCGACAGCGGGTGTCAAGGGAGAGTGGCAATGGCTATTGATCTGCAAAATGCGCTTGATGCAAGACAGGCAGCGCGATACCTGGGGGTATCTGAGGCCGTCCTTCGGCTGTGGCGTTCAGGGTCGAAGGGACCTCGTTTCTTCAGAGCCGGGGAAAAACTGGTGCGCTATCGCCGCGCCGATCTTGATTCGTGGATTGAGGTGCGGCTGAGTGCTCCGGCAGATTTAGAGGCGCGGTGAGCATGGCGAACACAAAGCGAGCCACTCCCGTGCCTGAGCCACCAGCGCCTAAGGCCGTCTTCGCTGGCCGTGGCTGGCGTTTATTCACTGCATCGACACAAGCTGGCCAGCACGTGCAAGAGCATACGCACATGGAGCAGAACCAAAGCAAGAAGAGCGCAGACATTGCGAGCGGATCAAAAGACGGTCCCAGTCTGACGTGGCAAGGCGCAGACCTTCCGCGTGTCTCTCCGGGCGACTATCAGGCCGTGTGCGTCGGCTGGCAGGGGCCGGAGTGGGTTCGAGCGTTTCGGCGCTGGAGCTTACGAGTGGAGTTTTCATTGCTGACGGAAGAAACTCCGGTGTCGGCGTTTTTCAACCTTGGCAGCGACCCGGAGGAACCGCATATAGGCCGCCAGTCGCGGTTCTTTGCGGCTTGGTGCATGGCGAACGGGGAAACGCCCCGGAAGGGCCAGGAAATGGCGCTATCGACATTCACAGAAGCGGGCCTGTTCTACTTGGTGCGCGTGGCCGACTGCTTGAAGGATGGGAAGGACGCGGACAAACCGGATGCGTTGGTCTACAGCCGCGTGACTGAAATCCTGAAGATCGAGAGGCAATGAAAGTTGACGGCTTCAATCCTTCAATCCCTTAATCTTCCAATCCTTCAATCAGGAATCAATCAAACAGAGAATCACCCACTCAACTAATCAACCAATCAAGAAGGCATAGGCGCGGAACAGTGAGAAAAGGAGCGCGGAAGTCTTCAAGTTTCGCCTGTTGCCGGGCGAAGGTCAGAGTAACCCATAAACTCAAACCACAAGGGGCGGAGTCAATCACTCCGCCTCAGGCATCGAATGGTTTCCGGTCGTGCGCTCTCTAGCGATCCTGGACGTCAATCTAAGCTCACGGAAAGCTGGACTGCACCAGAGCAAGGACAACAAGAGGCCGCAATGACAGGCGATAACATACCGGAGTTCACCATTGGACAAAGCAAATCAGCGGATGCAGCCGCGTTAACCAAAGCCCGCGCTCGTGGTGAGATGTACGGCTTCACTGGACTATTCCTTTCCAATTTCATTGAGCGTGAACTGCGATTGATGGCGAAGTGGCAGCGACCGCCTAAAAGAGTAAAGGCACCGTCCGCACACCCGCCCCTCAACTTCACCGCGTAGGGGCCCTCTTGTAAATCCCATATTGTCAGGTATCGTGGTCTTAATGAAACGCTTGGTTTACGCGGTCGAGCCTAGTTGTCGCCGTTCAATTTGCCGGGAGCGGTGATGCGCAAGCACAAGGCGGCAACGTCCCGCGCCAACGGCAAGCTAGGCGGGAGACCGAAGGGCAGCAAGAACAAACCGAAACCCGCACCAGAGGGAAAGTGAGGCTCTGCAATGCTCTACAAACGCGGCAAGGTCTACTGGTACAACTTCCGGTGGTCCATCAAACACGCAGACGGGACGGTGGAGAGCTTCCGCATCCGGCAGTCTGCCAAGACACAGAACAGGAACGCGGCAAAGAGCGTGGAAGAGGAACACCGCCGGGCGCTGCGGCTGGGCGAGATTCACCCAAACGACCCGTGGCCAAAGGCAGCAACGATTGGGCCGCCGGTGTTCCGGGCCTTCGCCAAGGAATTTCTGCAATACGTCAAGACGAACACAAAGCCGGGAACGCATACGTTCTATAGCGTGTGTCTGGACAGGCTGCTGACCTTTGCCGCGATTGCAGATGCCCCGCTGGACGCGATTACAGGCGAGACAGTGAGCCGCTATGCCCGGCACAGGCAAGAGGTTCCGGAGAATTCCGTTGTCACCGTGAACGGCGATCTGCGCACTTTGCGGCGGATTCTTCACCTTGCCGTGGAGTGGGGCAGATTGGACCGCGTGCCAACCATTCACGAACTGCCACAGCCTCAAGGCCGGGACCGTGTGCTGAGTTTCGCGGAAGAAGCGCTCTACTTGGCGAAGGCTTCCGAGAATCTCCGGGACGTAACGATTCTGGCAGTCGATACCGGGATGCACCCGAACAGTGAACTGTTCCCGCTGAAATGGGCAGATGTGGACTTGACGACTCGCGCAGAATGCCCGCACGGAGTGGTCCACGTCCGGCAAGGCAAGACGGCAAACGCACAGCGCAGCCTTCCCCTCACTCCGAGGGCTTCCGAGGTCTTACAGCGGCGGAAGAAGGCGGCAGAGGCTAAGGCGGAACAATCCGTGTTTGTGTTTTCAGGAGCGGGCATTTCGGGGTACATCACGTCTGTACAGCACCCGCACAAGGCCGCGATAGAGGCCGCTGGTCTGGAGAGCTTCGAGTTTTACTGCTGGCGTCACACGTTCGGCACCCGCGCCGCACAGTCCGGGATGGACCGTTTCACGCTGGCCCGGCTCATGGGGCACAGTTCGCCGTCCGTGGCTGCCCGGTACTACATCCACGTCACAGAAACACACGTTGCCGCTGGCTTCGAGAAGTTCGTCGAATACCAAACCCGCAACGTGGCGGAGGGGCTGGCGAAAGCGTTTCCTGATGCGAGTGAGGCAATTCAATAGGGCATGTTATCATTGCTGCCAATCCTTTGTAGCCCGAGAAACTGACAACCAATGAGCGGCCAAGACAATTCCACCGACGCCATACGAACGCGCATCAAACCAACCCTTGATAGATTCGCCGTTAAAGCGTTGAAGGCATGGCTCAAGGTAATCTTGCTTCCCGGCGCAGCAGACACGAGGGCGACGATCACTGAATTGGTGGTCAAACACATCGCCGAAGGCAAACTCGCTGAGGGCGCTCTGGAAACCGCGCTAATTGGATTCGAAGAGGCCAGCGACATGCGCGTCTATCTCTTTCGCATGGTGGACGCGCCCAAGTTTCCTCCTGTTCAATGGCTGCTAGACCGGCTCAATGCGCTGAATATTCCTCTTTCGGATGTTAGGGTGTTCGCTGGGCAGAGGAGTAAACCAATGTCTCCCATCTATGCCCATTTGGAGGGTGGCTTTCTCCGCGTGAAGTGGGCTGAAGAGCACCGGAGCGTGAAGCTAGACGACGCGACAGATAAACCCGTATACATGTCGTTTTACAAGAGGATCGTGCTCAATGTAGATTTTCACGCGCAGATTGCGGAATTGCGTCTCAATCCGCCCGAGAATCGTCACTCGCACTATGATGGTGGGCGGCCAACTGCCGATGCCTACTATAAGGCTTATCTCGACAAAGCCAAGGAACTCCTCAATTGTTCACTCCAGCCCATCGAACTGCGTCCAATCATCAAACGGCTCATCGAAGAAGAAGACCCGCGTGTTGTTCGGCTCCACATCGAGAATCACACCAACCAACGCGACCTGAAGCTCACATCAAAATCCTCTAGGGCTGATGTTAGGGATGATCCTGAGTGGAAGGCTGGATACCAGGGAAATGGTGAATCATGGGCTTGGGATTCGCCGTCGTTCTACTGGCAGCCAAAGGTTTCAAGCGGATTTCTTGCGCGTGAACTTTTTTCACGCATCGATGTAGACGAGGGGTTCATCAAAGTTAATGCTGATTGTAGTGATGGTGAGGTAGAGTATGTCGTTACCCAAATTCGAGCACGTGAAGCGAAACCATCCGAAATTAGCGGATTGGCTTGATCAGCTGAATGTGTACATTTGTACCCAGTTGAGTTCAGGTGCGGCGTTCCTCCTTCCCAAATTGGCAGCAGCCAAACTGGGTCTGACCGATGGCGAAGCATTCATTCTGCTCGAATTGCTGGCGCGTGAGGGGATTCTTCATCGGGTATACAACGTTCGCTGCCGTGAAACTGACACGCTGCTGGCAACGGTGGATTCTATCGACGCTCTTGACGATATACCACATTGTGACGATTGCGACTCAGATCACCCCTCATCTGACCTGAGGGTGGAGATTGCATTCAAACCTGTGGGCGATGGACTAATGCGGGCGGCATGACAGATTCCAACGCCAAAAAGCCTACGGCCCTGAAGACTTCTCGCTCATCTGGGCTTCAGGATCAAGCAAACCGTCAGATTGCTTATTACATTGGAGTTGCCGAGAAGTCCGATAAGCCTGCGATTCAAGAGCTGGTACTTAGGCTGGCGGACGAGACCCACCAGGACCAGCGGAGACTACGCCGCCGGATAAATCCTTTTGTAGCAGCCTTGCTTGCAATCGCTGTTTGCGTAGGCTCTGTTTGGGTATGCACTTACAATGCTGAGCAGAGATCGACTCCCACTGAGGTCTGCGTTAGCGTAATCGCCTTCATTTTGGCAATAGCTCTGATCTTGCTGATAGCGTTGCTGTCTGGCGTTGTATCGGAGTCCGTGTTCGCCAAGCTGTTTGCGCTGTTGCCTTCGTGGATGAGGTCATTATGGCCCAGGTTCCACGATAAGGATTGAAGAAAATGTTCCGCGAAGCGCTGCTTGTCAAACAGCGTCCGGTACCCAATTTGTACGCGTTGCACTAGCGCACTCAAGGTCGGCCAATCCGAACTGGCTTCGAGCATAGAGCGAGGCAATAGTGACCTGAATGGAGGATTTTTATCGTCGTGGTACACACGGCGGTACACAGTTGAGTTGAAACCTTCCGTAAGTGATTCATTCTGCTTGTTGGGCTTCTAGATTCTCAATCTTAAAACCCGGGTTCGATTCCCGGTAGCGCTACCAAAATCCTCTCATTCAGAGACCCGCTCAAGCAACGGGTTTTTCTTTTGCCGGAAAAGGCCTGCTGCTTCCTCCTCCAGTAAACCGATTGACATCTATATCCACGCTTTGGCCCGGTACCTTATTCTGGTTGCGCTTGATGAGGAGACTCCATGCTGACGCGCCGCCGCTTTTCCGCTCTTGCCGCTGCTGCTGCTGGGACGGCTCTGACCGCCCCGCTCAAGGCGCACGCCACCGCCACCCGCTCCGGACTTGAGTTCGGAGTGCAGCTCTTCACGGTGCGCAACAACATCACCGATCTCGGGGCCACGCTGGGCTTGATTCACTCCATTGGCTACGCCACGGTCGAGACCTTTCCCGCGGTCTACAACCGGCCCGCGCGGGAGCTGAAGGCGCTGATCGAAGCCCAGGGACTGAAGGCGCCCAGCGGCCACTTCGACTACCCCACGCTGGAAGAGAAGGTAGACTACGCGGCCGAACTGGGTCTGGAATACATGGTCTGCGCCATGATTGCGCCCAAGCTGTGGAACACGCTGGACGGGTTCAAGCAGGGAGCGGAGCATCTGAACAAGGCTGCGGCCAAGGCGCATGCCGCCGGGCTCAAGTTTGGCTACCATCCGCACAACTACGAGTTCAAGCAACTGGAAGGCGGGCGCGGCTTCGACGTGCTGATGCGTGAGCTGGACCCCTCGGTGCGCCTGGAGCTGGATGTGTACTGGGCCACGGAGGCGGGCCAGAATCCGCTGGAGCTGATGCGTGCGAACCGCGACCGCCTGGCCCTGATCCACATCAAGGACCGCAAGCCGGTAGCGGGATTCACGTATGCTCCGGACGCGCAGGCCGCTCACTTCACCGAGGCTGGCGCCGGCACCATCGACTGGAAAGCCGTGCTGGGCGAAGCGCGCAAGCTTGGCGTGAAGCAGCTCTTTGTCGATCAGGACGGGACCGATTTGCCCATCGACGAAAGCCTGCGGGTCAACTGGAAGTACCTGTCGCAGCTGAGCTTCTAGGAGCCCGGTCAACGATCCAGAGGATTGCTTCGTCTAAACAGGCTGAGGTGGGTCATACTGTGATCGTCATGAAGTCTACATGTGTGTTTTGCTTTGCGGTATCCGCACTGGCGCTGGCTGGTCTTCCCCTGGCCAGCCCTGCCCAACAGCCCTCTTCCGAGCAACCGGCCACGACCTTGAAGGTTGAAGCGCGCGAGGTGGTGCTGCCGGTGACCGTGCGCGACAAGAAGGGCGCGTTGGTGAGCAGCCTGAAGGCCGGCGACTTTACGCTGACCGAGGACGGCCACCCGCAGAAGATCAAGAGCTTTACGCGGGAGACGAACCTGCCTTTCCGGTTGGGCCTGCTGGTCGACACCAGCCGCAGTCTTTCCGGGGCCATGGAGAACGAGCGCAAGGCGGCGGGCAAGTTTGTGGACCAGATGCTACCGGCCGATCCTAAGGCCGGAGCCGCGAAGGACGAGGCCTTCCTGATTCACTTTGACCGCGAGGTGGAACTGCTGGAGGACTTCACCAACTCCCGCGACAAATTGCACCGCGAACTGGACGGGATGGGTCCGAGCCGGGCCGGGCGAGAAGACGCCCAGGGGCCGGAGACCACCGGCGACGAACGCGAGCGGCAGCGCGGTGGGCGGGGCGGCACGCAGCTTTACGACGCGATTTATCTGGCCTCGGATGAGTTGATGCGCCCCAAGGACGGCCGCAAGGCGCTGGTTGTTTTCTCTGACGGCGTGGACCGGGGCAGCAAGGACAGCCTGAACGACGCAGTGGACGCGGCCGACCGGGCCAATCTGGCCGTTTACACCATCTACTTCAAGGGCGAGCAGGAACGCAGCACGAACGGCATTCCGGGCATGGGCGGCGGACACCGTGGCGGCATGGGCGGAGGCGGCTACCCTGGTGGAGGGGGCGGCGGCTATCCGGGTGGTGGCGGTGGAAGACGCGGCGGCGAAGAGAAGCCGCAAGTGGACGGCAAGAAGATCCTGGAGAAGATCGCCACGCGCACCGGCGGCCGGTATTTCGAAGCTAAAAAGAAGGACAACCTGGAAGAGATCTACGGCCAGATTGCCGAAGAGCTGCGCGGTCAGTATCTGCTGACCTATACGCCCGACATGGTGGATAAGGAAGGCGGCTTCCACAAGATTGCTCTCAAGGCCGGCAAGGACGACCTGACCGTGGTGACGCGCGAAGGGTATTACGCGCCGGGCGGCAACTCGAAGTAGAAGTCTCTTGCGTAGATCCCCCATCTTCGTGTTTCACGGCGCGCGCGAGCCGTCCAAGGTGGGGGATTTCTGTTTATCGAAAGAATGCATTGCGTGGGGTGCCGGGCGGATCAGGGCAAATCGCGATCGTCGGATTGTGCTGCGCATCACTTCATCAAGGTCGAGCCGGTCCGGCTCCATGCGGTTCCCCTAGAATGGCTGCTGGGGGAAATTCACTGTAATGAACGGCACAACAGCACAACCTGCAGCGCGCAACAGCGCAATCGATATTTTAAGATTTCTGGCCTGTTACCTGGTGATCCAGTCGCACGTCGGCGAGTTCTTCTACATTGCTCCGAACATGAGCGTACTGCACGGCCCCGGTACCTTTGCGGCCATGATTTACAACTCTCTGTGCCGATGCAGCGTGCCCTTGTTTGTGGCGATCTCCGGCTTCTGCATTTTGCCTGTAAAGGTTTCCACAAGCCAGTTCCTCAAGCGGAGATTCACCCGCGTCGCCATTCCGTTTGTGCTGTGGTGCATCGTCTATGCCTTCTACCAGTTCTTCACGGAGAAGATCGCGCTCTCAGTGGTCTTTGGCCATATTGCCAAGATCCCGGTCAACTACGGCACCGAGATCGGCCACCTGTGGTACGTCTACATGCTGCTGGGGATCTACCTGTTTGCGCCCATTATTTCGCCGTGGCTTGAGAAGGCTTCGAAAGGCAGCATCGAATTTTACCTCGCGCTCTGGGCGGTCACCTGCTTCCTGCCTTACATTCACCTCGTATTTCCGGAAGTATGGGGCGAATGCTTCTGGAACACGACTCCCATGCTGCACTACTTCTCGGGCTTTCTGGGTTATGCCGTTCTGGGCTTCTACATCAAGCGCTTTTATGCCGGGAAGAGCAAGTGGGATTTGCCGGCGGGCTTCCTGTTGACCGCCGTGGGCTACGCGGCGACCGCGCTGATTTTTGCGCATCAGCTTGGAGCGGTCAAGATGGTTCCCGATGTGGAGCTGTCGTGGGGATTCAGCACCATCAACGTGGCCCTGATGACGGCTGGTATTTTCCTGATGGTGAAGAACATTCGCTTCAAGAATAGCGGCGCGTGGTATGCGCGTTGCATCACCGACGTGTCGCTGCAGACCTATGGCATCTACCTGGTGCACATCATCGTGCTCAACACTGTCTATCAGTATCTGCACGGAACGTTCACGAACGAGTTTCTCAACATGCCGTTGATGGGCGTAATTACCTATGCCGGATCGTATGTGGTGATCAAGCTGATCTCGTACATTCCGAAGAGCAAATACCTCATCGGATAAACACCATTGGCCGGGAACACTCCAGATGCATCAAGGGCGCAGCCATTCGGCTGCGCCCTTGATGGTTTGAGGAGTTGACGAGATTAGCAGGTGCCGTTGTGGATGTCCGGCCCGGTCTGCATTTCCTGGACTGCCGCCTGCGCCGCTGCCAGCCGGGCTGTCAGCAGACGGAAGGGTGAGCAGGAGACGTAGTTGAGGCCGATCTTGTGGCAGAACTTGACGGACTCGGGATCGCCGCCATGCTCGCCGCAGATGCCCACCTGGAGGGTAGGCCGCGTGTTGCGTCCCTTGGCCGTGGCCATCTTCACCAACAAGCCCACACCAGCCTGATCGAGGGTGGCGAAGGGATCGTGTTTGAAGATGCCCGCCTTCATGTAAGCCGGCAGGAAGTGGTTGATGTCGTCGCGCGAGATGCCGAAGGTGGTCTGCGTAAGGTCGTTGGTTCCGAAACTGAAGAACTCGGCCTCTTCGGCAATCTGGTCGGCGGTGAGAGCCGCACGCGGCAGTTCGATCATGGTGCCCACCAGGAACTCCACCGAGCTGCCCTTCTCCTTGAAGACTTCACTGGCAATGCGGCGGATGATGGTGGCCTGGTTGCGCATCTCTTCGATGGATCCGATGAGCGGAACCATCACGTCGACATGCGGATCGCCGCCCTTGACCTTGACGTTGACCGCGGCCTCGAAGATGGCGCGTGCCTGCATCTCGGTAATCTCGGGGAAGGCGATGCCCAAGCGGCAGCCGCGCAGGCCCAGCATGGGGTTGACCTCATGCAGTTCCTGAACGCGAGCCAGCAGCGTGCGCAGTTCCTTCAGCTTGGGCGAACGCGGCTTGGTTTCTTCCAGACGGGCAATCTGGACAAGCAGCTCTTCGCGCTGGGGCAGGAACTCATGCAGCGGAGGATCGAGCAGGCGGATGGTGACCGGCAGCGATTCCATGGTCTCGAACAGACCTTCGAAGTCAGCGCGCTGCATCGGCAGCAAAGCCTTGAGAGCTTCGCGGCGATCCTTCTCGTTGTCGGCCAGAATCATGGTGCGCATGTGTCCGATGCGGTCTTCGGCAAAGAACATATGCTCGGTGCGGCACAGGCCGATGCCTTCGGCGCCGAACAGACGAGCCTGCTTGGCGTCGCGGGGGACGTCGGCGTTGGCGCGGATCTTCAGGCGGCGGACCGGGTCAACCCAGCTCATGAACTTGACCAGATCTGGATCGTCGGGCTGTGCGGGCAGAGTCTTGAGCTGACCGGCAATCACGCGGCCGGTGGTGCCATCCAGCGAAATCCAGTCGCCCTGCTTGTAGGTATGGCCCTTGACCGTGAGTTCCTTCTTGGCTTCGTTGACGACGCAGTCACCGGCGCCGGCCACGCAGCACTTGCCCATGCCGCGGGTGACGACAGCGGCGTGCGAGGTCATGCCGCCACGAGAGGTGAGAATGCCCGCCGCGACTTCCATGCCCGCGATATCTTCAGGCGTGGTTTCGCCGCGAACCAGGATGATGGTCCGGTAGGTGCCGTTGTTGTGGTACTTCACCGCATCTTCCGCGCTGAAGACGATCTGGCCCACAGCCGCGCCCGGCGAAGCCGGCAGGCCGGTGGCCAGTACTTCGATCTTCTCGCCCTTTTCCACCAGGCGGGGAACCAGGAAGTCATACAACTGGTTCGGCTCGACACGGAAGATGGCTTCTTCCTGCGTGATGAGGCCTTCGCGCACCATGTCGATGGCGATGCGGACAGCGGCCAAGCCGGTCCGTTTGCCGTTGCGGGTCTGCAGCATGTAGAGCTTGCCATCCTGGATGGTGAACTCAAAGTCCTGCAGGTCGCGATAGTGCTTTTCCATCTTCCAGGTGATCGAGCGCAGATGCTCGTAGACCCTGGGCATGACCCGCTCAAGTTCGCTGATGGGCAGCGGCGTGCGGACGCCGGAAACCACGTCCTCGCCCTGCGCGTTCATCAGGTACTCGCCGAAGAAGACATGCTCGCCGGTCGCCGGATTGCGCGTAAAGCCCACGCCGGTACCCGAATTCTCACCCAGGTTGCCGAAAACCATGGCCTGCACGTTGACCGCTGTGCCCAGCCAGTCGTCGATGTGGTTGATGCGGCGATAGGTCTTGGCGCGGTCGTTGTTCCAGCTGCGGAAAACGGCATCGCGGGCTGCAACCAACTGCTCGAGAGGAGCCTGCGGGAAGTCCTTGCCGGTCTCTTTCTTGACCAGCTTCTTGTACTCGACGATGACATCTTTCAGCGCCTGGGGTTGGAGTTCGTAGTCGAACTTCACGCCCTCGCGCTCCTTGACGCTGTCAAAGATCGCCTCAAAACCCTTTTTCCCCATATCGAGGACGACATCGCCAAACATCTGGATGAGGCGGCGGTAAGAGTCATAGGCAAAGCGCGGATTGCCGCTGCGCTTGGCCAACGCTTCGACGGCCTGATCGTTGAGGCCGAGGTTAAGAATGGTGTCCATCATGCCGGGCATGGAGAACTTGGCGCCGGAACGCACCGAAACCAGCAGGGGGTTTTCACCGTGGCCCAGCTTCTGTCCCTGCAGCCGCTCCAGCCGCTCGAGAGCGATGAGCATCTCGGCGTTCATGTCGGCATTGTCCGCGCCGCGCATGTACTCGCGACAGGCATCGGTCTGAATGGTGAATCCCGGAGGGACGGGCAATCCGGCGTTAGTCATCTCCGCTAGGCCGGCACCCTTGCCACCCAGCACATCCTTCATGCGGCCGTTCCCGTCTGCTGCTCCACCGCCGAAGAAATACACATACTTGGTTGTGTTTGACGTGATGCCTGCCTGACCGGCAAGCGCCTGATCCATAGCGCCCTGCGTCATGGGATGAAGCCTCCGTGTGTAGGATTCCGTAACGCGATTCCTATGAGAGGGTGGCAGAACATAGGCCCAACCCGATCGGTGTTTACTAATCGGCGGGGCTCCTGTGAGTCATCCAGACATCCGACTGCGCCTTACGGCATTCGTAAGTCGCAAGTACAAATAGTCCCGCCACGAGACGGTTGCCTGTGCTCATCGTCACAGACGATTCGTCCTGGAAACTTCGGTGGACCATTTTCCGGGCCATGTTTTCGCAATATGGGACAAAAGTCAAGGGAGAAATGCGATTGCGAGACAGAATGCGCCTTCTCAGGCGGCGGGCCGTTCCAGGTATGGCCCGGATTGCGAATTTAACACCACATTGTGGTATTCAAAAATTCTGTCCAACCCCACTAATGCCAGGATTTCTGCCACTCGGTGCGAGGCGCCGCAAATGCTGAAACTGTGCCCGGCCTCGCGGGCGTGACCGTAGAGGGAGATGAGTGCGGCAATGCCCGCCGCATCGATTCGCTCCACGGAGCTCAGGTCGAGGCAAACGTCCTGACGGCTCGCCAGGGGCGTCATCCGCTCCAGCAGCCATTGCTCGTTGCCTCGCACCAACTCGGTCATTCCTGCCGCCTCAATGGCGACAGCAGTGTTCGGTTTGGACCTTGTGCTCGTCATAGAAAACCTCCTCGGGAAGCCTGCGTCTTTCTCGATCCCTTCAAGTTGCACGTGGACGGCCAAAGCTGCGCGAAGGGAATATGCTGAAATCGCAGGGGATGCGAGTTTCCCTGAATCCCTTGCCCAGGTTTCAGGTGTTCGAATTCGCTTCGGGCGTCCGGAAATGAACACGCAGGAGCGGTTCTCCCACGCACGTGCGTGCGTCGTGTCCGGTGGATTTTCTAAAGAAAGAATCCACCTGGCAGCAGCGGCTTCGGCGGATCGCCATTGAAGAGCCGCGATCGCGCTGGAACCAACCAATGAGGAATACGCAAAGGAGCGCCACCGGTTCCATGCCCGAGTCGGATTTCATTCGCGAGCCCGGCCTGACGGCTAGCCTGACCCGGGATCAGGTCCGTGCCTGGGCGCAGCAGGCTGGTTTTGCCGAGGCTGGCCTGGTGGTGCTACCCCATGCCGAGCAAGCGCGGGACGCGGCGCGGTTTGCCGACTGGGTGCGGGCGGGGAGTGCGGGGTCCATGCACTACCTCGAACGGCGTGGCGAAGATGGGCAACTGGTACGCGCGCGGGTGCAGAATCCGTTTCCTTGGGCGCGCTCCGCGATGATCTGCTTTGCCAGCTACCACAGCGCGCAGCCGCGCTCCACCGACGCGGCGCCTGCGGGTGCGGGTTGGATGGCCCGCTATGCATGGTCCAGCCGGACGGACGCAAGCGGTGCGCGACGCCCCAGCGACTATCACAAGGTACTGCTGAAGCGCATGAAAGCACTGGAAGTCCGGCTGCATGAGCAGTTTGGCGACTTTGAGGCGCGAGCTTATGTGGATACCGGTCCGGTGGTGGAGCGCGCGCTGGCGACGGCCGCCGGTCTGGGCTGGACGGGAAAGAATACCTGCCTGATCCATCCCAAATTGGGGTCCTATGGGTTTCTTGCCGTCCTGATTACATCACTCCCCGTGCAAGAGGAAAAGGAGTCCACGGCACAGTTGCAACCGGACCGCTGCGGAAGCTGCCGGCGCTGCCTGGAGGCCTGCCCCACCGGCGCGCTTTTTGCGCCGTACCGGATGGATGCGACGCGTTGCATCTCCTATCTGACCATCGAGCAGCGCGGGCCGATTTCAGAGCAGTTGATGGAAGGCATGGGACGGCAGGTTTTTGGCTGCGATATCTGCCAGGATGTGTGCCCGTGGAACCGCAAGGCGCCCATCGGCGCGGACCCGGAACTGGAGCCGCGCGTGGAACTCGTGAATCCGGCGCTGGATTGGCTGGCGGAACTGGAAGAGGTGGAGTTCGAGCGCTGGTTCAACGGCTCTCCGGTGCGCCGGGCGCAGTTTTTGGGTCTGCGCCGCAACGTGGCGATTGCCATGGGAAACAGCGGCCTTGCCCGGTTTGTTACGTGGCTCGACAAGTGGGCCGAGTCGGTGGACGAAGGCTTGCGCACAGCCGCCCGCTGGGCGCAAACAAAGCTGCACCGACAGGCGGACCGGCCAGACTTACCGGAGAGTTAGGAGACGCGGAGGACGTCCAGTGCGTTCAATCCTTTGGGCCCCTGCTGACATTCAAATTCAACAGAGTCACCCTCATTCAGCGTTTTGTATCCGGCTTCCTGAATTGCTGAAAAATGCACAAAGACATCTTCTCCGCTGGACCGCTGGATAAATCCATAACCTTTGGCTCCATTGAACCATTTCACGACGCCTTGCTCTTTCACCTGTTCTCTCCTTTGACTGGTGGTGGGCCCGGTTACACCGTCCTTCGCACTCGCCTGCCTTGGAGGAAACTAGCAGGGGAGTGAGTAACTCCCAAGATACGCCACGTGCCGCCAGTACGCACCTTTTGCGGGGACGTTGCGCTGGCTCGATGTCATGTTTTGGAAGTGACTCTGGGTTGGAATAACCAAAACATCCACTGCAAACGGCCTTCCCGTCATGTTATGAAGTTTCAGGGATACATGCCGCCATGGAAAAGAACCATTTCGCGTTGTTGTAACCTCTGCCCTGCTATCTCGACTCACTCCTGGTTTGTCGTGTTTCAGCCGGGGCAGGAGACGGGCCGGGATGCAAGCAGACCATGGGTTCCGGAAACAGCGCCGCGAACGGCCCCGGAGCGGCTACTCTTGAAGATGGACAAGTGCGCATGCACAGATCTTCCCGCCAGTCGGGTATGCTGATTGCCGGAGCGCGGAAGAAACGCTCGCGGGCGCCAGAGAAGGAGAATTTCGTGGCATACGTCTCAAATTCCGGGATGCAAGGCGAAGCGGCGGCCGAACGGGCCGGCACGCAAAACCCTGTGGCGCCGGTGGCGCAGTCCAAGTGGTACTGGCGGCGCAAGAGCGGCAAAGCGTTGATCGACTACCTTCTGGATAGTGAAGTGCACACCTTCGCCTTCAGCGTGGCCGCCAACGCCATTCTTTCGTTCATACCGCTCATCGTGCTGCTCTACACGCTGGCCCGGTCCGTGTTCCGGTCGGCCATGATGGTCAACGTGGTCACCGACATGGTGCACATGTTTCTGCCCTCGAACCAGGACTGGGTGGCGGCCCATCTTGCGGCCGAGGCTCCGCGGCACGGCGTGCAGATCGTTTCTCTGATCATGATTCTTATCTCCTGCACAGGCATCTTTTTGCCGCTGGAGGTGGCGCTGAACCAGGCGTGGGGTGTGGTCAAGAGCCGTAACTACCTGGCAAACCAGGTGGTGGCTTTCGGGCTGGCCATCCTGATGGTGGGCCTGGCCTGGGGCTGCATCCTGCTCAGCGCGTGGGAGCGCCAGATGTTCGGCGCTGTGTTTCCCAACCAAACGGATAACTTCCTGATCGAGACCATCAGCTATGCATGGCTGAGCTTGACGAGCGGCGTGGCCTGCATCTTGTTCTTCTTTTCCGTTTACTGGCTGTTGCCGAATCGCAAGGTGCCGGCAGGGCCGGTTCTGCGCACTTCCATTGTGACTGGCGTGATCTGGATCGCGTCCAAGTACATCTTTGTGGCCGTGTTGCCGCACCTGCATCTGGCGGATATGTATGGGCCGTTCTATGTGTCGGTCGGAGTGCTGTTATGGGCCTATGTTTCGGGCTTAATCATGTTTGCCGGGGCGCAGTTCAGCGTGGCGCGCCTGGGCCCGAAAGAAAGTTAAGGCGAGTGATTCGCATGGCCTGGAGCGAGGGGAGCGAAGGGAAAAAGAAGGCCTTTCAACAGCCGGCTAAGTGCCAGACGGCTGTTGAAAGGCCTGAAAATGGAGGCGTTCCACGCTGCGCGGTTCATTGCGCGCTCGTTCAAGAAAGACGAAGCAACTCCGGTTAAAGTTCCCGCTCGCGCAGCCAGGTGAAAATGACCGGCGTAACAATCAGCACGTGGATGAGCGAACTTAACATTCCTCCCAGCACCGGCGCGGCCAGCGGCTTCATGAATTCGGCGCCGGTGCGCGTGGACCATAACAGCGGCAGCAGGCCCGCAACCACCGTGGCCACCGTCATCACTTTCGGACGCAGCCGCAGCAACGCTCCTTCCATCACGGCTTCATGCAGGCTGGCGCGCGTCAGCTTGCCGTCGGCTGCTTTGCGTCGGGCCACTGCTTCCTCCAGATAGATCACCATCACCACGCCGGTTTGTACCGCGGTGCCGAACAGCGCAATGAAGCCGACCCACACGGCGACCGAGAAGTTCAACCCCATCGCCTTCACCAAAAAGACGCCTCCGGTCAGCGCGAAGGGAACGGCCAGCAGAACGTGCGCCGCCTCCTTTACCGATCCATAGGTTCGATAGAGAAGTACAAAAATCACCACTAAAACCAGGGGGATAACTAACTCCAGCCGCTTGCGAGCGCTGATCTGGTTTTCGTACTGGCCGCTCCACTCCACGTAGTAGCCGGGCGGCATTTTTACGTTGGTCGCCACGACGCGCTGCGCCTCGTCCACAAAGCCGCCCACATCGCGGCCATGCACGTTCAGCAGCACCGATCCGCGCAGCAGGCCGTTTTCGCTGCTGATCATCGAAGGGCCCAAAGTTGTTTTCAGGTTGACCACCTTGCTAAGCGGCACCTGCGCGCCATTGCTTCCGGTGACCAGAACGTCGCCAAGCTGTTGCGGGTTTTCGCGGAAGTCGCGCGCATACCGCACGCGCACCGGAAAGCGCTGCCGGCCTTCAATGGTGGTGGTCAGATTCTTGCCGCCGATCGCGGTTTCGATCACGTCCTGCACGTCCGCGACATTCAGGCCGTAGCGGTCGGCTGCCGCGCGGTCCACAGTCATCTCTAGGTAAGGAGAACCGGTGGTGCGTTCGGCGTAAAGATCGGTGGCGCCGGGAACCTGGCGAACCACGTTCTTGATCTGATCCGATAATTGCTCAATCACGCCGAGGTCGGGACCGAAGACTTTGATGCCGATCTGGGTGCGAATGCCGGTCGAAAGCATGTCGATGCGGTTGCGAATCGGCTGCGTCCAGATGTTGGTGACGCCGGGAATCTGCAGCTTTTCATCGAGCCGCGCCAGAATGGCGTCTTTCGTCAATCCCTTGGACCATTGCTCCTTGGGCTTGAAGGTGATGGTAGTTTCGCTCATGTTGACAGGCGCGGGATCGGTGGACGTTTCCGCGCGTCCCACTTTGCCCACCACCATGGCGACGGCCGGATCGGCGGCGATGATCGCATCCTGCTGGCGAAGAATTTCGGTCGCCTTGGTCAGCGAGATGCGCGGATCGGTAATGGGCATGAACAGCGCCGTCTCCTCATTGAGCGGCGGCATGAACTCCGAGCCAATGGTGGTTGCCGTATAGACCGCCGCGAGGAACAAGGCCAGCGCGGCGCCGAGCGTAATAAGCCGGTGGCTCAGCGCCCAACTGAGTACGGGTTTATAAATAGCGCGGAGCACGCGCATGACCGGATTTGCGTCTTCGCGATGCAGCTTGCCGCGAATCAGAAAGGTGCACAACACCGGCACCAGTGTGATGGCCAGGATGGTGGAGCAGACCATGGCGAAGGTTTTGGTGAAGGCCAGCGGATGAAACATTTTGCCTTCCATGCCAGTGAGTGCGAACACCGGAACGAAAGCCAGAATGATGATGACCATGGCAAAGGAGATGGGCCGGCCTACAAGTTTTGCGGCGTTGAACGTGATCTCCCAAATATGGTCGCGATAGTTGCCATGCTCTTCTTCGTATTGCTCCGCTTGGCGTATCACGTTTTCCGTCATCACGATTCCCGCATCTACCAGCACGCCGATGGCGATGGCGATTCCGCCCAGCGACATGATGTTCGACGAGATGCCCGCGCCCTTCATGAACAGGAATGCGCCCAGCACCGCCAGAGGCAGCGGGATGGTGACGACAAGAATGCTGCGGAAGTGCCACAGGAAAAGCACATGCGCCAGTGTGACCAGAACGATCTCTTCAATCAGCGCGTGGCGCAGCGTATCCACGGCATGATCGATCAGCACGCTGCGGTCGTAGAAGGGAACAATCTTGACGCCTGTTGGCAGCCCGGGCTGGATGGCATCGATCTTCTTTTTGACAGCTTCGATGACTTCGCGCGCGTTGGCGCCGTAGCGGATGATGACGACTCCGCCCACGGCTTCTTTGCCGTCCTTGTCGAGGACGCCGCGGCGAAACTCCGGCCCCAACTGCACGCTGCCAACATTGCTCACAGTCACCGGCGTGCCGTTGTAGACGCCGAGAGAGATGTCCTCGATGTCCTTGAGTCCGCGAATCAGGCCGATGCCGCGCACCATGTTTTCGGTGTCGCCTGTTTCGATGACCTTGGCGCCGACGTTGTTATTGCTGCGCTCCACCGCAGCCACCACGTCCTTCAACGAAACGTTGTAGGCACGCAGTTTCATGGGATCGAGATCGATTTGATACTGCTTCACGAATCCGCCGACGCTGGCGACCTCGGCCACGCCCGGCACGGAGTTGAGCTGATACTTGATGAACCAATCCTGAATCGAATGCAGTGTGCCGCTGTCGTACGGCCCCTCGACTGTGTACCAAAAAACTTGGCCCACGCCGGTTGCATCCGGCCCCATCATCGGCGTTACGCCCGCAGGCAAAAAGCTGCCGGCCAGGCTGAGCCGCTCCAGTACGCGGGTGCGCGCAAAGTAGATGTCGACCGAGTCTTCAAAGATCACGTTGACCATCGAAAATCCAAAAGCAGAAGAAGAGCGCACGGTACGCACATGCGGCAACCCTTGCAGGTTTGCCGTGAGCGGATAGGTGATCTGGTCTTCGACTTCCTGCGGACTGCGGCCCTGCCACTCCGTGAAGACGATGACCTGGTTTTCGCTGAGGTCGGGAATGGCGTCGATAGGCGTGTGCAGCAGAGCCCAGTAGCCCCACGCCGCCAGCGCGGCATAGACGGCCAGGATCAGCCAGCGATTCTTCATCGAAAATTCTAGGATGCGGTTGATCATTTCTGCCTCCTACTGGGCGCCGAGGTGAGTGTGGAAGGAGGCAATCACGCCGCCGTTTTTGCGCGCTTCGACCAGGATGGTCCAGGTGCCCGCCATGCCCGGCTGGCCTTTGCCCATGTACATCTGGTGGCCTGCCATCCATGGCAGTGAGATGGAACTCCTCATCTCCGGCATGCCCATCGACGGCATGGCCGGCATGATGAGCGTGACAGTGACCTGCGCATCGGCAATGGGCTTTCCTGCGGCATCGGTCAGGTTCACATGGAAGGTGTTGTCGCCGCCGGCTTTCATCGGACTGGGTTCGGAGCGGAAGTCGATCTTGGCCGCCGCCGCTGGCGTCCCTTTTCCCGCGGGGGAACCTGCAGCGGGTTGCGCCGCCTGGTTTGCGGCAAACTCTTTCGAGCCGCCGTAAAGGCCCGATACGCCCGAACTCAAATGCGCTTGCGAGTCGATGAGGAAGTTGCCGTTGAGCACCACCTTGTCGCCGAGCGCCAATCCGCCGGTGACGGGGAACAGGTCTTCAGAGGGCGCGCCCACCTGCACTTCGCGCGCTTCAAACACACCGTCGGGCTTGGCCAGATAGACGATCTTGCGTGTGCCGGTATCGAGCACCGCCGACCGCGGAACTACGATGGTTGGCTGTGCGGCGCGGCTCACGAAGTTGGCGTTGACAAACATGCCGGGCAGCAGCATCATGCCGGGATTGGCGACGTGCACATGCACCGGAACCGTGCGCGTCTGCGGATTGGCCGAGGGCTCGATAAAGTCCACGCGGCCGTGCAGTGTGCGCCCTGGCACTGATTCGGCTGTGATGTCGACAGCCTGCCCTTGGCGAATCTGCGGCAGTTGCTCTTCGTACACATCGGCCTTGATCCACACGTGGCTCAGGTCGGCCACGGTAAACAGCGTATCGCCCGCATTCACGTATTGGCCCTGCGTCACCTTGCGATCCACTACAGTTCCGGAGGCGTACGCGTAGATGGTTACATGTGGCACGCCGCTGGTTCCGGGCGCGGCAATTTGTTTTGCGGAGATGCCCCATAGCTCCAGCTTGCGTTGGCTGGCGCCGACCAATGCTTCCGCCTGCTGGCGCGCATAGTTGTCGTCGGACTGGCGCAGATGCGTGCGATTTTCCTGGGCCAGGCGATACTCCTCCATGGCGGTGGCAACCTCGGGGCTGTAGAGGTCGGCGACTTGCTGGCCGCGCTGCACGCGCTCGCCTGTGTATTGCACATAGAGCTTGTCGACGCGGCCGCCGATGCGCGTGCTGACCGCGGCCAACTGCGCTTCGGGCTGCTCCACGCGGCCAAACGCGGCAATGTCGGTCTTCAATGCGGCGGTGCGCACCTCGGCAATCTGCACGCCCGCCGCGGTGATCTCCGCGGGGCTCAATTGAATCGTCGTGCCGGGCTGTGTGCCTTGCTCTTTGTCTCGTGCTGCCACAGGCTGCATCGCCATCGGCTTGGCCGCGGACTTGGTCAGCATGGATGCGAACGACGGCTGTTCCCGTACATACAGAACTCCCACCACCAGCGCTGCGATGAGAATTCCCGCACTGGCTCCGAGGGCGATCAGCTTCTTTTCTCTTGTGGTCATTTGCTTGTCCTTTCGGTGCTGGGCAGGGGAGCGCCCAAGGCGCGCTGCAATTGGGCAAGGCTGGCGTCGGTTGCGGCCGATGCTTTGTAGAAAGCGGTTTGAATGTCGAGCAGCAGGTTTTGGCTGTCGATCAGCATCTGAAATTCCGCGCGATTGTTCTGGTAGGCGGCGGCAGAGGCTTTGAAGGTTGCCTCGGCTTGCGGCAGCAGCGTGTCGCGGTAGAGTTTGGTGCGCTTTTCAGCGGCCTGCACTGTGATCTGTGCCTGCCGAATCTCGGAGAACACCATCGTGGTGCGCGCTTCGAGTTCAGCCTTGGTCACTTCCGTTGCCGCGTCGGCCTGCTTGGTTTCGCCGTCGTGGCGCTCGCGATTGAGCCAGGGAAGATTCATTCCGACTTCCGCCATGTAGGCGTTACGGGCCATGGAGCCGGTGGGCATCAGCATGTAACCCAGGCCGACGGTGAAGTCCGGCTTCATGGCCAGCCGCGTCAACTGCGACTGATCGTGCGATTGCGCAATCTGCTTGCGCAGGCCTGCCAATTCGGGGCGATGTTCGATGGCCACGCGTTCCAGCTCCTCGATGGAAGGCAACGGCGCGGCGGGTGCGTACGCGCCGGCAATCTCGGTTGCTTCGTCCGCGCGGCGGCCCAGCAGCACGTTCAACTGCGTGCGCGCCGTGTCGCGCTCCTCTTCCAACTCGATGAGGTGCTCGTTCAGCCGGGTCAGCGCGATCTGCGCGCGCAGTACGTCGGCTTGCGGAACCTTGCCGGTGGTGTACTGGGCCAGAGCCGCGGCCAGAGCCTCCTTCAACAGGTCCGACTGGCGGTCGTGCAACTTCATCTCGTCGGCATTGCGCATCAGGTCCGCGCAGGCCTTGCGCACGTCGGCGTCCACCTGCTGGCGCAGGGATTCCAGCTCTTCGGCTGCTACGGCCGCGTCGTCTCCGGCAAGCCGGGCGCGCATGTCGCGCTTCAGGCGGCTGGGGAAGGTCTGCTGCACCATGAACATGAGCTGCGCCTGGTTGAGGTCCCATGGCTTGCTGAGCGGTGTGCTCCAGTCGCGCACCTGGAACATGGGATCATCCAAGCTGCGCGCCGTGGCGATCTTCATCTGGGCCAGCGACAGACGGCGCACCGCGGTTCGAATTTCGGAATTGCCCTGGCGCGCTTCGGCAACGGCTTCCTCGACGGTCAAGGGGGCTGCGGCCGGGCTTGCGACGGGGGCTGGCTGCGCCTGTCCCTGAGAGACCAGGGGCAGAGCCATTGCCAACAACATGGCTACATAGAAATGCTTCACTCTTCAACTCCGCGATGCGGCGGAAGCAGAGGGGAGGGAGTGCGGGCCAAGCCACTTGCGTGGTTCTAGAGCATTTCTTCTGATGGTATGGAGGAAGAAGCAATCCTCAGGGCTAAAGCCCCGCTGATTTTGCGGTCTTTGCGGCACGGCTGAAGCCGTGCCCTTTCAAAACCACTCGATACCAACTGCGAATTTTGCTCTGGCCAGGGAACTCTCGCTCTGTTTCCGCTCCAGAAATGCAGGAGGGGCTTCCAGGGCGCACAAAGGCGCAGCCCGTAGGAACAAGGGCGGAAGCGAAGAGCTAGATTCTCAGGATGGAAGTTCGGCCGGGAGGAGCGTGCGTCGGCACAAGGACTGCGGCGGGCATTTCACGCGGCGAAGAGATCTCACTTGCGGCGAAAAATGCGCGCTCGACAACCATCGGCGCGGAACCGGCCGGGGCTGGCGTAACAATGGCGGCCGGAGTCTCGCTGCGTACGATGCAGCACTCCTGCTTGGCCGTATTGCCTTGCTGGCGGGCATGCTGGCAGCAGCGGTGCGCCGCAGCCTGTGTGGGCTGCAGGCAGGTTCCAAATGGCGCAAACAGGACGCCCATCAGGAAGATGGCCACCGCTGCGCGTTGGAAGAAGCTGCTCCTCATGAAGGAAGTCTACCACGGAAGCTGTCTGAAAAAGTGATTTGGATCACTGGACTGCACCGGGATGGCAGCGCGTGCCGCCATCCCGGTGCAGCGAGAACAGTTCTAAAAGAACCACCCGGCTACAGCTTGAACGCCTTTACAGCGATGGCGTTCGGAGCGCGGCCGGTGGAAATCAGGGTGAACAGCGAACGCGAGGCAGTGCGCACCACGGCGATATCGGAAGAGTGCGCATCCACCACAAAAAGCAGCTGGCCGCCCGCGGAAAACGCCAGCGCGGCGGGTCCGTCGCCCACGTGGATGGAGCCGATGCGCTTGCCTTCGTCGATGGCGTAGACGGTCACTTCCTGGGAACTGAGGTTGCCCACGTAGAGCATCGAGTTGTCGCTCGAAACCAGGCCGCGTACGGGGTTGTCGCCCATCATGTACGCGCCGCTCACATCGTTGGTGCTGGTGATGATCTCGGAGATCGAGTTCGACAGCGAGTTGGTGGCGAACAGTTCGCCGCCGTCGGGCTTCAGAGCCAGTTGCACGGGGGCCAGGCCCACGTCCATCAGTGCTTCCAGGCGATCGGGCTGGCCGCCGTGGGCCAGGGCGATCGACATGACCTGGTGGCCGCCGGAGCAGGCTGCGAAGGCTTTGGACGAGTCGGGCATGATGACGGCATCCGCGGCGCCCGGGCAACCCGGGAAGACTGCGCGCACTGTGCGGGCTGCCGGATCGATCAGGGTGACGGAATTGCCGTGCCGATTGGCCACGGCCAGGGTCTTGCCGTCGGGAGAGAGGCGCGTAAAGACCGGCTCTTCGCCCGCGCCGATCAGGGCGATTTCGCGGCGGGCCTTCAGGTCAACGACCGAAATCGAGTTGGAGCCGGAGTTGGCCACGTACGCCAGGTCGCCCTTGGGGTCGAGCTCGATCGAAACCGGTTGGCTGCGGACTGCGATGGTGGCCGCGACCGAATTGTTTTCCGCGTTGATGACCGAGACCGAACCCTGGCCGGTGGCGAGGCCGGAGTTGACCACATACACTTCGTTGCGGGTGGGGCTCGAGGCCACGGCCACGGGATTCTGGCCCACGGCCAGTTCGCGATCCAGGCGCACGTTCACCACGTCCACTACCGTCACGGTGCCGCTGCCGCCGTTGGTCACGTAGGCGTACTCGCGGTCGTTGGGCTGGTACTGCGGAAAATCGTGTTTGCGGCAGGCTGCGAGGGAGAAGCCCAGCAGGGTGAACGCGAAAAGGCTTGCGATCGTGGCTTTGTGCGAGTTCATGGGAGGGTTCCAGCGTTCCTGTGCAGAAGTGGAGGAGGTGGTGGGTTCCCGGGTCTCAACAGAGAGACCGGGGGCACCCGGGTTTAGGGTCTCGCGGTTGCGGCGGCGTCCAAATGAATTCCGCGGGGCAGAGAGCGGCCCACCACCGGCGCAATCTGCTCAATCTCATCCATCATGCGGACAAACTGTTCGGGGTAGATGGACTGCGGTCCGTCGGACAGAGCCTTCTCCGGCTGGTTGTGCACTTCGACCAGGATGCCGTCGGCGCCCGAGGCCACCGCGGCCCGGGCCATGGGCAGCACGCTGTCGCGCCGTCCGGTGCCGTGGCTGGGATCGACCAGAATGGGCAGGTGGCTGAGCCGCTGCACGGCCGGAATAATGCTCAGATCGAGGGTGTTGCGGGTGTGGTCGGTAAAGGTGCGCACGCCGCGCTCGCACAAAATTACCTGATAGTTGCCTTCGCTCATCACGTACTCGGCGGCCATCAGGAACTCATCGAGCGTAGCCGAAAGGCCGCGCTTGATCAGCACCGGCTTGCGCAGCTTGCCGGCCTTCTTGAGCAGCGAAAAGTTCTGCATGTTGCGGGCGCCGATCTGGATGACATCGGCCCATTCGGCCACCAGGGCGAGGCTCTCACTATCCAGGGCTTCGGTGACGATGCGCAGACCAAAGCGCTCGCGGATTTCCGCCATGATTTGCAGAGCTTCCATGCCGAGGCCTTGAAAAACGTAGGGAGAGGTACGGGGCTTGAACGCGCCGCCGCGGAAGAACTGGGCGCCGGCCGCGGTGACCTGTTCGGCAATGGCGAAGGCCTGTTCGCGGCTTTCGATAGAGCAGGGGCCTGCCACCATAGCCAGGTTCCGACCGCCGATGGTGGCGTCGGTTCCTGCAAAGCGGATGACGGTGTCTTCTTCTTTGACATCCCGGCTGGCGAGTTTGTAGGGCTTTGAGACCCGGATCACTTCGGCCACCCCGGAGAGTTCCTCCAGGTTGCCGCGGTCCACCTCGCCCTTGTTGCCGGTGATGCCTATAGCGGTGCGTTGGGCTCCAGGAAGTGGGTGAGCACGGAAGCCCAACTGCACAATATGTTCACAGACCGCCTGGATTTGCTCCGGCGTGGCCTGCGCTTTCATCACAACCAACATGAATCGCCCCTCAAACCACAAGTCTAACGGCTGAGACGGTGAAGGGCAATTGCCTTGGCGTTGCGCTGGCCCTTAGGGGCTCTGGTGCTTCCGCGATCTGATATTTGGCTCCGTGCCAACAGCACAAATCTGGGGCGGCGTGCGGAGTGGCGGCTTCAGGACCCATGGGGGATGAGAGCCGAAGGAAACTGCAGGGTGGGGGCTAGATCGAAACCAGAGTAGATGTATCCCGAAAGCAAGGTTCTCAAGTCGACGCGACCACCAGGGAGCGGCGACCTTGCACAATCTCCAACAGGACACGGTGACTCTGGTTTCGCTCTAGTCGCTGTCGTCGGTGGCTTCGGCGCTGGACTTGGCGGCGACAATTGCGGGCGCAATTACCATTCCAACAAATGCAAGGGCAATCAAGAGGTCATGCATGGTCTTTCTCCTTGTGTGGCTCGGGGGAGCCTTTCCACGATTCAATGATCGTTTGGATCGGAGAAGACGGAAATCCCACAAACAGCTTGACTGCTGCGAAGGGGGTGGTAGTTCCGTAACACAAAGGTGGTATTTGGGAAGGGCGGATTGCAACCGATGGGGCAGGACGCCCCACCGGCATGATGGTTTTGAAATCGCTGAAACAGCAAGGGATGGATTGGCAGCAGCCCGCCTAGCGCGTTGCGTGTGGTGCGTGCCTCAGGCGCAGTTTGCCCCACCGCAGGGGGGCTAGCGCGGATTGCGGCTGGTGCGCGCCGCGTCCCGCTTCTGCGCGCGCCACTTGAGTCCCAGCCAGGCCAGATAGCCCAGTTGGATGGCCCAGGTGACGGCGTAGGCGGCAACGACAAACTGGTGATCGAGAATCGCTCGTGTGTCCATTGAATGTTCCTTTCGGGGCAGTTTGTGGAACCGCTCTACGCGGTTTCTTCCAGCGCGTTCATGGCTTCCTGCTCGGCGTACTTCTGGTGCTGCCGCTCGACAACGTAGCGCAGGGCCAGGATCAGCACGCCCCAGGCCAGCCAGGCCAGCACATTCCAGCCGAAAGCGGCCAGCATGGTCGGGTCCTTGATACCCGAATCGTCTCCGCCGCCGAAGACCGGGGCAGGATGCTGGGTGCGCCACCAACGGTTCGACATGTAGACGATAGGCACGTCGAGGGCGCCAAAGATGCCCAGCACGGCAGCCAGCGTCTGCATCTGCGGACCGGCCGCAAAGCGGCGCAGCAGCAGGTAGCTGACGTAGATGAGCCACAGCACTAGGGTAGTGGTCAGCCGGGCGTCCCACGTCCACCAGATGCCCCAGGCGCGACGGCCCCAGAGCGGTCCGGTAATCAGGACGACGGTGCAGAAGACCACGCCCACTTCGGCTCCTGCCAACGCCCAGGCGTCGGAGATTTGCGCCCAGTTAGGCCGGTTGCGGCGGAAGCTCAAAAAGCCGATGGAGCCGGCCAGGCTGACCGCAAAGAAGAGGAAGGCGACCATCGCCGAGGGCACGTGGTAGTAGAAGATGCGCTGAGCTTCGTGCATCGTTTGCTCCTCGGGAGCGACATAGATGGCCTGGTAGAAACCCCAGACCATGAGGGCGACGGTGATCGCGACGGAGAGGGTGATGACTAGTTTTTTCATGGGGAATCCTGATGGAACCATTTCAGTTTACGACGGCGAAGGCAAAAGAGGCTTGACCTGGAGGTGGAGGGGCCGGCTGCACGGCTTCAGCTGGCGTTCGCGGCGGGTTCATCCCAGGGCGCTGGATACAACTCAACTCCCAGGCGCTCGGACTCCGTCTTTGCATCGGCTGGGGGCCCCAGCGGGTAACCGCAAGCCTTCCACGCCGTCAGCCCTCCCTTGAGGACGAGAATGTGCCGAACTCCGTGCTTGCGCAGGGCCACTGCCACCCGGGCGCTGACAAAATCGTTTTGCGCTTCGCAGTACAGCACTACGTGCAGATGAGGCGGCATCACGACCCGCACGTTGCCGCGCAGCTTCAGCGGATCCATGCGGACCGACCCGGGAATCACCCGGGAGTCCTGAGGGTCGTCCTCAAACCGGAGCAAGTCCACCATGCCAATCTGCTTGCCTCCATCCAGCCTTTGCCGTAGTTGTTGCGGAGTGATGTGCAGCGGGCGCAGTTCGCGGATCATGTGCAGCAGCCGCAGCAGCTTCAAAACAAAGAAAATCAGCAGCGGAACACCCAGCACCAGAATCAGGACGTTGGTCACCTGCGAGGTGAACCGGGTGAAATTGTCCAACTGCTTGGCGAACAGGAAGCCCGCACCCAGGTAGGCAGCCGACCATAAGGCGGAGCCGCCGGCATCGTAGAGGAGAAATTGTTTGCGGGTGGATCCCGAGATGCCGGCCAGCGGCGGCATGATGGCGTCCAGGCCGGGAATGAACTTCGCAAACAGAAGCGTCGGCAGGCCCTTCTTCGCAAAGTGGGATTTCGACTGGCGAATGCTTGCGCTGGGATCGGGAGCCAGGGCGCACAACATGCGCAGCACCCGCTTGCCGCGCCGCAGTCCGGCCTCATACCAGACCAGATCGCCCATCAGGCATCCTAGAATGGCCACCGCCAGAATCCCGGTAAAACTGAGCTTGCCCGCGCCGGCCAGCGCTCCGCCCGCCAGCAGAAACAGGACGGCGGGCACCGGCAAGCAAAGCTGCCGGGCAAAGACCGAGAGCAGCAGAATGGGGTACGTCGTATGCAGCAGGTAATAGTTCATGCGTGCCCCATGATTCCGGTACAACTGCTGTCTTGAAGTTCGGCGGAGAATACAGTGGCGATCAGGTTCACGGAAGCCGCGTTCAGGCCACCTGCTGGCGGGGCTTCACCTTGCTCAGTGACTTGCTTTTTGAGGCGATCCACAGATCGTGGCCGCTTTGCAGACCGATCCAGAACTGGGCGGAGTTGCCGAAGTAGCGGCTCAGGCGCAGAGCGGTATCGGCCGTGATGCCGCGCTTGCCGCGCACCAGATCGTTGACGCGCGGAGCCGAGATGTGAAGCTCCTTGGCCAACCGGTACGCGGTCAGGCCCAGTGGCTCCATGAACTCGGTGAGGAGAATCTCGCCGGGATGGACCGAAAAGGCGAAAGGAATGCTGTCCATGTGGTTCAGAGTTTTCATCTGCAACAGGTTGCCCGAGAGGTTGCATCCAGCAAGCAACAAAAAGGCTCTGGGTAGTCACTCCAGAGCCTTTTTGCAATGTTCTTGCTACGCCAGTTAATACTGGACGCCGCCTGATGCATACACCTTATCCTCTTGACAAATGCTTGTCAAGAGGATAAGGTGGTGGCGCGCCTGGAAGTGGTGAATATAAAAGAGCTTGCGGTCGCACCTCTCTCGCCAAATTCGGAAATCTTGGAACAGCGAGCGGAGCCGGACAGCAAAAACTACGGCAGATTAAGCCGGTCACAGGCGAGCGGAGGGCAGGAGAGTTGAACTCCCAGAGCTGACTAGGCCCTGCGACCGATTATCAGGCGGCGTCCAGTACCTACTGGAGATACCCTCCAGACGCTGATGCCTGACTTGGCGAGAACTATAGCACATCTAAATCCAACGGAACCAAGACAATCAAAAGCGCTTTACTCCGCGTGAAACACGATATCGAACAGCAGCAGGCTCACGGTGGTGAAAATGATGTCATAGCCGGCCAGCAGCTTGATCCACAGGCTGGGGTCGCTGTCGCCGGTCAGGATCGACGTGGTGGCCAGTACCATGGCCAGTAGCGCCGGCATGAAGATGGGAAACAGGATCAGCGGCAGCAGCAGTTCGCGGTTGCGGCTGCGGATCGACAGCGCCGCAAAAAAGGTGCCGTTGGCCACCAGCGCCCAGGTGCCCAGGGGCAGAACCAGGGCGAGCAGCCACGCATTGCCTTCCACGCGCAGGTTATAGAAGACCAGAAACACGGGCGCCAGCAGCAACTGCACGATAGAGACGAACAGAAAATTGGCCAGCACCTTGGCCAGGAACAGCTCCGCGCCCGGCGTGGGAGCCATGCGCTGCGCGTCCAGAACCTGGTGGCGGATCTCCCGTGCCCAGGCCTGGTTCAAGGCGCTGACCGAGGCGAACATGGTGGCCACGCAGAGCACGCCGCCGGCAATCTGCTGCGAGAAAGCGCCGCGCGGGTCGAAGGCCAGCGAAAACAGCACCACCACCAGAAGCGCAAAAAACAGCATGGAGTTGATGGCTTCGCGCGAGCGCCATTCGATGCGCAGGTCTTTGACGAGATGGGTCCACAGGGGGCTGTTCATCGGGCGTAGCCCTCCGGGGCATGGGTTGGAATCACGTCTTTGGTCAGGTCGGCGGTCTGGGCCTCGGCGGCGCGCAGGTAGTCCTCCGGGCTTAGGATCAACTGGGTCCCGCGGGCTCCGGCCGAAACGCTGATCTTGTCGAACAGAATCACGGTTTCGTCCACGAAGACGGGGTAGGGCTTTTTGGCGCCGAAGACGGTCACTCCGCCGCGGATGTAGCCGGTCAGCGGTTGTACTTCCTTCAGCGGAACCATCTCGGCCTTGCGCAGTCCGGCGGCGCGGGCCAGCTTCTTGAAGTCCACTTCCGCGTCGCCGGGGATGACGGCAAACACGTACTCGCCGTGTCCGCCGGTGGTCAGCAGGGTCTTGAAGACCTGCTCCGGAGGCATACCGACCTTCTTGGCTACAGCCACGGCGGAGAGGTCGTTCGGATCCACTTCATACTCGTGGAGTTCGAATTCGATCCCCAGGCTTTCCAGAATGCGCGCGCCGTTCGTTTTCATCGCGTCAGGCTCCCGGATTCACCATCCCCGCGACCAAGACCTGTCGCCGGGGACCCCGGTTCAAACGACGCCACACGTCCGGCGCGTAGCGTCAGCACCCAATCGGCGATAGGGGCAGCCAGCTCGCGCTGGTGGGTGGTCAACACAATCGTCCGGTTGTCCTGGCGAAACTTGGCCAGCAGTTCCACCATCTGGTGGGCCGACTCCACGTCCATGTTGGAGAAGGGCTCGTCCAGCAGCAGCAGCTCGGGAACTGGCAGCAGCACGCGGGCCAGCGAGGTGCGCTGCCGCATGCCCTGCGAATACTGGCCCAGCGGGCGGCTCAGCTCGGGGTCCAGGCCCACCTGGCGCAGCACGTCGGCTGGTTCGAGGCACGCGCGGCCCGGGTAGAGGTTGGCAAAGTAGCGCAGATTTTCCTGGCCGGTCAGCTCGTCGTAGAGCATGGGCGCATGGCTCATGTAGCCGATGCGGGCGCGGGCCTCGTGCGGATCCTGTCCACCAAAAACCTTGACCGTGCCAAAGCTGGGGTGCAGCAATCCGGCCAGTACGCGCAGCAGCGTGGACTTGCCGGCGCCGTTCTCGCCGACCAGCACGTAGCAACGGCCCGGCTCCAGATCCACTGAGACCTGGCGCAGCGCGGCAAAGGAACCGAACAGTTTTGAAACCGTATTGAGGCGGGCGCAGAAACTGCTGTCTGCGCCTGCTTGAGAATCAGGAGCGGTCATTCTTATGCGGCCGGGCTTGCAGGCCGAGGTGCGGGTACCGCTGAAGTGGTGCGCGGGGTGGCAGTGGGCGCAGCGGGTGCCGCGCCAGGGTGCGTGGGCTGGGCGGGCGCATACTTGCTGGCGCACTTGGCCTGCAACACTGTGGCGTGGAAAACGCCGTCGCGACCGATGGTGCCTTCGGCCAGCGCCTGCGAATCGTCCTTGAAGGTGTCTGGCGGCGGCTCGGAGCCCTTGTAAATCACCTTGAGCACGCGGCCTGTGCCGGCCTTGGGTGAGTGGCTCTCAAACTCGTTCATCACAAAGGTGACGTGGGGGCCGCTCTGCTCAATCGAGCCGGGTTGCACAAAGCCTTCCACGCGCAATTGGCTGTGGTAGGCCTTTTCGCCCATGTTGCCGAGCTCGGCAATGGTGACGTAGTAGCTCTTGTTGGCTTCGGCGCCCGACAACGCCAGCCAGCCGATGGTACCCACGATAATGGCAACCGCGATACCGATGCGCAGGGTGTTTAGGGGAATTCTCATATTCAATCCTAACGATACGAGGGTATCAGGGGGGCGGTCAACCACTCAAAGAGGGAGATTTTGGGCCTGTGCGTGTGTGCGGGGCGGGGA